>Ga0114129_10013092_pt1 | contig 11816 bp, 11 predicted proteins | sample RhiMetdeltSRZDD1_FD_80071 | JGI IMG/M metagenome (GOLD analysis project Ga0114129, IMG submission 80071) | Populus rhizosphere microbial communities from Tennessee, USA - Rhizosphere MetaG P. deltoides SRZDD1 (version 2) (version 2) | ecosystem: Host-associated > Plants > Roots > Rhizosphere >... | reverse complement strand
TGCGCAGCCAGCCGCAGCATGGCTGGATCGAAGTCATCACCGGCAGCATGTTCAGCGGGAAGAGCGAAGAGCTGATCCGCCGGCTGCGCCGCGCGCAGATCGCGAAGCAGAAGGTCCAGATCTTCAAGCCGATCGTCGACAACCGGTACAGCGAGGATCAGATCGTCTCGCACAGCGACATGCGCATCGCGTCGCGATGCGTGGCGAACTCCGGCGAGCTCGTCAAGTGCGTCGACGACGACACCGACGTGGTCGGGATCGACGAGGGACAGTTCTTCGACGCGAACCTGCCGGCCGCCTGCAATACGCTGGCGGATCGCGGCAAGCGGGTCATCGTCGCCGGCCTCGATCAGGACTACCTCGGACGGCCGTTCGAGCCGATGCCGCAGCTGCTCGCCATCGCCGAATACATCACCAAAACCCTCGCGATCTGCGTCGTGTGCGGCGATCCCGCGAACCATACGCAGCGGCTCGTCGCCAGCAGCGACCGCGTCCTGGTGGGGGCGACCGGCGTCTACGAAGCCCGCTGCCGCCACTGCTTCGACCCGACCCTGGCCGTCGTCGAGAAAGTTTGACGGTTTCGGCCTGTTTTTGCTTGACCGGGTAGGCAGTTCCCCTTATCGTCTCTCCCTCGCTTCCAACAACGTGCGGTGACACCGAAGAGGGACCTATGGATCGAGCCGTGGTCCGCATCGTCCTGGCGTGTGCCTTGACGATGGCGGTCGGGAACGTGGCCGGCGCTCAATCGAATCAGGCGAGCGCGAACGCGCAGCAAGCGAAGCAAAAGAAACACGCGAATCAGATTCCCGACTCCGGACTCGACCAGCCGGAACCGGAACAGGGCGCCGACCCGTTCGAACGCGTCGTCGAGACGGTGCCGGTGACCGTGCGCGCCGACGGAACCATCGTCGCCGAGCTCGATGAGTCGTTCATGGAGGCCGCGACCGTGACGATTGCGGCCGACGGCGCGCTGACATTCGGCCATTACGCCGGACTCGCGAACGCGAATCGCGCGATGCGGCTCCTGCCTGCGCGGGTCCTGCCGCAGGTGTTCCCGATTCTCGAGGAAAAGGAGTAGCCGCCATGATGCGAGGAGCATTCACGGCGGCGTTGACCGCCGCGCTGGGTCTCGGTGTCGCCGCGCACGCGCGCGCCGGCGCCACCGTCTCGATTGTCAACGGCAACGCGGCGGGCCTTGGATTCAACGATCCGGCGCCGCGCGCGCCGATCGGCGGCAACGCCGGCACGACGCTCGGCGAGCAGCGCCTGATTGCGTTTCAGCGCGCGGCCGACCTGTGGGGCGCGGCGATCGACAGCGCCGTACCCATCCGCATTCTGGCGACGTTCGACGCGCAGGTGTGCACGGCGACGAGCGCCACGCTCGGGTCCGCCGGTTCGCGCTTCCTGTACGCGAATTTTGAGAAAACAGGTCTGTATCCGGGACCGGTTCTGATGAACACCTGGCACGGCGGCGCGCTTGCCGACAAGCGTGCGGGTTTCGAGATCGATCCGTTCGAGGCCGACGGCGTGACACCACGCGCGGACATTCGTGCGCGCTTCAATTCCCTGTTGAACGGCAACCCGGCGTGTCTCGGCGGGCGGCAGTGGTATCTCGGGCTGGATCGCAATCATGGGGCCGACATCGATCTGATCACGGTGCTGCTGCACGAGTTCAGTCACGGCCTCGGCTTCCAGCAGTTTGCGAGCGTCACGACCGGCGCGCAGATTCCGAGCGGCGCGGGAGTGCCGCTGACCGACGTGTTCGGCGTGCACATCTTCGACAACACGCAGCAGAAGTACTGGAATCAGATGTCGGACGCGGAACGGGCCGCGTCGGCGAAGAATCCGGGTGCCGTCGTGTTCGACGGTACGGCCGTCAACGCGGCGGTGCCGCTGGTGCTGCCCGGTGCGCCGGCGTTGTTCGTGACGGCGCCGGCGGCGATTGCCGGCACGCTGGCCGTCGGGACCGCGTCGTTCGGCGCGAAGCTGACGTCTGCAGGCGTGTCGAGCGGCGTCGTGGTGGCGCTCGACGCGGCGAATGCCGCGGGGCCGAGCACGAGCGACGCGTGCACGGCGATCACGAACACCGGCGCCGTCGCCGGCCGGATCGCGCTCGTCGATCGCGGCACGTGCGGGTTCGTGGTGAAGGTGAAGAACGCACAGGATGCGGGCGCCGTCGGCGTCATCGTGGCGGACAACGTCGCGGGCGCCGTCGCCGGCATGGGCGGCTTCGATCTGTCCATCACGATCCCGGCCGTGCGCATCACGCTGGCGAACGGCAACGCGATCAAGGCGAAGCTCGGCGCGTCGGTCCTGGTGAGCGCAACGATCGCCATCAACCCGGCGGTGCATGCAGGATCGGATGCCACCGGTCACGCGCTTCTGTATACGCCCGCCACCGTCGCCCCGGGATCGACGATCTCACACTGGGATACGTCCGCCTACCCGAATCAGCTGATGGAGCCGTTCAACAACGACGACCTGACGCATTCGGTGAAGCCGCCGGAAGATCTGACGCTGCCGCTGCTCGGTGACATCGGCTGGTTCGCAGATGGGGACGTCGACGGTCTTGCAGACAGCCTCGACCAGTGTCCGGCATCGGATCGGCGTTCCATCGTGATCGTCGACGGGGAGAACACGGGCGTCGCCAATCCGATGTTCACGAACGGCTGCACGATCGCCGATCTCGTGCTCGCCGAGGCCGCCGGCGCGAAAAATCACGGCAAGTTCGTGAGCGGCGTCGCCCATCTGCTGAACGTGCTGCGCGATGCCGGCATCATCAGCGGCGCCGAGAAGGGGCGGATACAGAGCGCGGCCGCGCACTCGTCGCTCCCGTGAACGGCGGTTGAGGACGAGGGTCGGCCCTTTGCCGGCCCTCCGATTTTTGTGATTCAATTTCGAGGGTGAACGTTCAGAGGCTTCTGACCGGCGTCCTTCTCCTGCTCGGCGCCGGTTTCCTCATCGCGAACGCACGGCTCATCCTCGAATACGTCCGGTTCCTCCGCCGCCGGTCGGGCGCGCTGCTCGTCTGGCCCGGTCCGAAGCCGCCGTATTACGGCCTGGCGCTCGCGATTGGCGTGATGCTGGGCGTGCTCGTGTTCTACAAGCTGGTGTATCTGCGGCAGCAGGCGTTCGGCGAGATCATGATGTTCGCCTACTACGCCTACCTGCTGCCGTTGAGCCGGCGCATCGGCCGCGGGTTCTACGAGGACGGGATCTGGGCGGACAACGCGTTCATCCCGTATCACGAGATCGGCGGCATCAGCTGGCGGGAAGGCGAGCACGAGGTCGCGCTGATCGTCATCTCGCGACTGCGCAATCTTGCACGCCGTCTCATCGTGCCGGGCGACAAGTACGGCGCCGCGCGGCGCCTGCTGCGGGACAAGATCGGCGAGCACGAGATCCATTTCATGGGCACCGGACTCGATCTCGGTGCGCACGACGAGCGCGACGAAGCGTAATCGCGATCGCCGGTCTGACCGATAGAAGAAGAGCTATGGCCGCACGAGCGACTTGGAAAGGCTTCCTCAAGATCAGCCTGGTGAACATCCCGATCAAGGTGTTCCCGGCGACCGAATCGAGCGCGACGATCTCCTTCAATCAGCTCCACGGCGAGTGCCAGACGCGGATCCAGCAGAAGCGCTGGTGCCCGCACTGCAACCGCGAGGTGCCGAACTCGGAGATCGTCAAGGGCTACGAGTTCGAGAAGGGGCGCTACGTCATCATGTCGGAGGAGGACTTCGACAAGGTGCGCACCGAATCGACGCGCGTCATCGACCTCGTGCAGTTCGCCGACGACTCGTCGATCGATCCGATGTACGTCGATCGGACCTACTACCTCGCGCCCGACGGCGGCATCGCGTCCGACGCGTTCGCGGTGATGCGCGACGGGATGAAAGGGAAGGTCGGCATCGGCAAGCTCGCCCTCTACGGGCGCGAGTACCTGGTCGCCGTGAAGCCGCACGATCGCGGCATCATCATGTACACGCTGCACCACGCGGCGGAAATCCGCAGCATCGACGCGGTCGAGGAATTGAGCTCCGTCCCCACCAAGGTGAAGCCGGAGGAGATCAGGCTGGCGAAGCAGGTGATCGAAACGTTCGAAGGCCCGCTGAACCTCTCGGACTACAAGGACGAGTATCGCGAAGGGCTGCAGCGCATCATCGACGCGAAGATCGCCGGCGAGGAGATAGTGGCGCCGGCCGCCGAAGCGCCGCCGCGCGTCGTCAATCTGATGGAAGCGCTCAAGAAGAGCCTCGACAGCGTGAGCGCCGCGAAGAAGAAGCCGGCCAGAGTTGCCGCAGAGAAACCGGCCGCGAGCGTTGCGAAACGGAAACGCGCCTGAAGGCGCCTAGAGGGCTGCGCTACCACTTCGAGCCGAGCCAGGCGACCAGGCCGGGATCGGTGGCCATGGGATCGCCGAGCCACTGCGGCGGCACCAGCCACACGAACGCGAGAATCGCGATGACCCAGAGGTCGTAGGGCAGCGTCGCGCGGTCGTCGGTCCAGAAGAAGGCGCGGTTGAAGAAGCCGGCGACGCCGTGGCGCGTCGGCATCGGGTGATTGTTCAGCGCCAGATACGTGTAGTAAATCCGGTTCGCCACCGCCAGAATCGACAGCCCCAGAATCACCCAGAGCACGCCGGCCATGCGGTTGGTGGCCGCGCCGATCATGAACAGCACGATACGCTCGGGACGCTCCATGAAGCCGACCTTGCACTTGTGGACGAGCGACTCGGCGCGCGCGCGCGCGTAGCTGGTCATGATCGAGAAGATCAGCGCCAGCGCCGCGACCATCACGTAGTCGCTGCGCCCCAGCTTCGAGTACAGAAAGATCAGCCCGGTGATGAGCGCGAGATCCGAAAAGCGATCGAGCGTCGAATCCCAGAACGCGCCGAACTCCGACACCGTGTCGGTCAGGTGCGCGACCTTGCCGTCGATGAAATCGAAGATGTTGGCGATGAGCATGATGACGAACGCCAGCATGAATTTCCCGAGGCCGAGCGCCCACGCCGCGGCGACGTTGACGATGACGCCGATGAGCGTGAGCGTGTTCGGATGGATGTGCAGCTTCACGCACGCGTTGATGATCGCGCGCAGGGGAAACATGCAGATCTTCCCGATGAGCCCGGTGAACGTCGGACGTGGACCCGGAGCGCGACCGTTCACGCTCGTCACCGAGCCCGCGGGGACTGCGGGGCTTATAATGGACGGTTCAGACACAGACGAAAGACGCGACATAGTAGCGTATGGCCATCCACGAACTCAAGGAGCAGATCGCCCGGTTGCCCGAGCAGCCCGGAGTGTATCTGTACTTCAACGTGGAGGGCGACACGATCTACGTGGGGAAGGCGCGCGCGCTGCGCGACCGGGTGCGCAACTATCTCGGTGGCTACGGATCCGATGTCAAGCGCGACGCGCTGCTCGATGAAGTCGCGCGGCTCGAGGTCATCGTCACCGACTCGGTGGTCGAGGCGCTCGCGCTCGAAAACAACCTGATCAAGCAGCGGACGCCGAAATACAACATCCTGCTGCGCGACGACAAGAACTATCCCTACCTGCAGCTCACGACGAACGAGCCGTTTCCGCGCGTGCTCGTCGCCCGGCGGGTCGAGCGCGACGGCAGCTTCTACGCGGGACCGTTTCTGCCGGCGCATTTCGCCCGCCGGACGATGAGCCTGACGCACAAGCTGTTCGGCATCCGATCGTGCAACGAGGTGATTACCGGCAAGCGCGGGCGGCCGTGCCTCGAATACGACATCAAGCGCTGCATTGCGCCGTGCGTCGACTCGATCTGCACGCCGGACGAATACGCAGGCGCCGTGGCGATGACGCAGATGTTCCTGGACGGGAAGAACGACGAGCTCATCAAAACGCTCCGCACGCGCATGCTCGACGCCGCGGCGGGCGAGCGGTTCGAGGAGGCCGCGCAGCACCGCGACGCGATGCGCACGGTGCAGACGCTGCAGGATCGGCAGCAGAAGATGGCCAGCGCCGAGCTCGGCCATCGCGATGTGTTCGGGCTGAAGCTCGGACCGGCCGGCGTCGCGATTCAGGTCTTCCAGGTGCGCAGCGGCCGCGTCGTCGAACGCGTGGAGCTCGGCACCGAAGACGCGATCGTCGGATCGCCCTTCGACGCCGCGCCGGGCGACCGTGAGCGGGTCGAACGGTCGCGGGAGGGCGAGGTGCTGGCTGCCGCCGTTCAGCAGTTCTACGAGCTGCGGGGCGCGCCGCCGGAGATTCACGTCCCGGTCGAGCCCGACGAGCGCGAAGCGCTCGAAGCGTGGCTGTCGGATCGCGCCGGCCGGCGCGTGCGGATTGTCATGCCGCAGCGGGGCGAGAAGCGCGGCTTCGTCGATCTCGCCAACCGGAACGCCGCGCTCGTCTATCAAACCCGGTTCAATCAGACGAGGGCGGCGCAGTACGACGCGCTCGAAACGCTCCAGCAGGTGCTCGCGCTCGCGGCGCTGCCGCGCCGCATCGAGTGCTTCGACATCTCGACCATTCAGGGAAGCGAGACGGTCGCGTCGATGGTGGTGTGCGAGGACGGCCGGATGCGGCGTGGAGAGTACCGGAAGTTTCGCATCCGCTGGAATTCGGGATTTGGAGCTCGAACGCCGCAAACAAGCCTGTTCGTCGAGTCCGGCGAACCCCAGATCCCCGATCCCGAATCCCGACACCAGGACGACTTCCAGGCGATGCACGAAGTCGTGCTGCGCCGCTATCGGAAGCTGCTCGAGCTTGGAGGTCCCTTTCCGGACCTGGTGTTGATCGACGGCGGCAAAGGGCAATTGACCGCGGCGTACACGGCGCTCGAGGAGCTGGGTCTCGCGAATCTCGTCGCCGTCGGCATCGCGAAGAAGGAAGAGCTGCTCTACACGCGCGACCGCGAGGATCCGATCGCGCTGGCGCCCACCGACCCGGCGCTGCTGCTGCTGCAGCGCATTCGCGACGAAGCGCATCGCTTCGCGGTCGCGTTCCACCGGCGGGCGCGCACGATGCGCGATCTGCGCTCGGAGCTCGATCGCGTGCCGGGCATCGGCCCGCGGCGCCGCCGGACGCTGTTGACGACGTTCGGCAGTCTCGCGGGTGTCAGGCGCGCGACGCGTGAAGAGCTGGCGGCGGTGGTCGGCGCGAAGACGGCCGACGCGGTTCTTGCGTTTTTCGCAAGCCGGCCGTAACCTGTCCACGTCGCACGAGAAGCCCGCACAGAAAGTTCGTGATCAGCTCTTGGATAACAACGTCGCGCAAATCTTCATCGCGTTCATCGTCCTGCTGTTTTCGCTGACCGTTCACGAGATGGCGCACGCGTGGACGGCGGATCGGCTCGGCGATCCGACGGCGCGTCTCCTCGGCCGCGTGTCGTTGAATCCGCTCGTACACGCCGATTTGATCGGCACCGTGCTGTTTCCGCTCATCGCGATGACCACGGGGGCCCCGCTCATCGGCTGGGCGAAGCCGGTGCCGGTGAACATCCGTCAGCTCCGCCATCCGCGACGCGACTACGTGCTCGTCGCGGCCGCGGGACCGGCGAGCAACCTCGTTATCGCGATTGTCTCGTCCGTCGTCTTGTCCGCGCTGCCGATTTCGCCGTACACGCTTGGCGAGCCGAACGTGTCGGTACCGATCGCCGCCATCCTGAACCAGGCGATCACGCTCAATGTGCTACTCGCCGTCTTCAACATGATTCCCATTCCGCCGCTCGACGGAGGAAATGTGCTCGCGGGTCTGCTGCCGTACCGGGCGGCGGTGATATTCAATCAAATTCGCCCCTACGGCTTCCTTTTGCTCTACGCACTTATCCTCACGAACGGCTTCAACTACCTCGTCGTGCCGCCGTATCGCCTGATCATTTCTTTGCTGCCCACACAGTGACCGCGAAAGCCCGCGTCGTCTCGGGCATGCGTCCGACGGGACGCCTGCATCTCGGCCATCTCGTAGGCGCGCTCGGCAACTGGGTGCCGCTGCAGGACCAGTACGACTGTTTCTATTTCGTCGCCGACTGGCATGCGCTGACAAGCGAGTACGCCGACCCCAGCGCGATCACCGGCAATGCGTACGACAACGTCGCCGACTGGATTGGCGCGGGCCTCGATCCGCACAAGAGCACGTTCTTCGTCCAGTCGCTCGTGCCCGAGCATGCCGAGCTCTATCTGCTGCTGTCGATGGTCATCGCCGTGCCCTGGCTCGAGCGCGTGCCGACCTACAAAGAACAGCGCGATACGTTGAAAGACAAGGATCTCTCGACCATCGGCTTTCTCGGTTATCCGCTGCTGCAGACGGCCGACGTCGCGATGTACGATGCGCGCTACGTCCCGGTCGGCGACGATCAGGTCGCGCACCTGGAGCTGGCGCGGGAAGCGGTCCGGCGGTTCAATAATTTTTACGGCGAGGTGCTCGTCGAGCCGCAGCCACTGCTCAGCAAGTTTTCGCGGCTGCCCGGTCTCGAGGGCGACAAGAAAATGAGCAAGAGCGTCGGCAACACGATTCACTTGTCGGACTCGCCGGCCGACGTGAAGAAGAAAGTGATGTCGATGTACACCGATCCGAAGCGCGTGCGCGCCGACATTCCCGGCACCGTCGAGGGCAATCCGGTGTTCACGTATCACGACGCGTTCAATCCGAACAAGGACGAGGTCGAGGATCTCAAGAGCCGGTACCGCGCCGGCAAGGTCGGCGACGTCGAGGTGAAGACGAAGCTGGCGAATGCGCTGAATGCCCACCTCGATCCACTCCGCGAGCGGCGCGCGAAGGCGCTGGCCAACCCCGATTATCTGAAGGAAGTGCTCTTCCAGGGCTCGAAGCGCGCGCGCGGCGTCGCCGAGGAGACGATGCGGCGCGTCCGCGACGCCGTGAAGATTGCGTACCGATGACCGAGCTGCACTCCGATTTCGAGTCGGCGCCCGATGCGTTCCCGGTCAAGCTCGAGCAGTTCGAGGGACCGCTCGATCTGCTGCTTCACCTGATCAAGACGCACGAGCTGAACATCAACGACATTCCGATTGCGCTCATCACCGCGCAGTACCTGGCGGCGATCGATCTGATGCAGGAGCTGAACCTCGACGTCGCGGGCGAATTCCTCGTCATGGCGGCGACGCTCATTCACATCAAGTCGAAGATGCTGCTGCCCCGGCCCGAGACGGCGGCGGGCGTCGAGGGCGAGGAGGAAGACCCGCGCGATGCGCTGGTCCGGCGGCTGCTGGAGCATCAGAAGTTCAAGGCCGCGGCCGGCCTGCTGCACGAGCGCGAGCAGCTGCGCGCGGCGCAGTGGCTGCGGCCCGACGAGCGCATCGCCGAGATCGCCGGCGACGACTACGAGCCGGAGCTGGAGGTCGATCTGTTCAGCCTGTTGACCGCGTTTCAGGCGGTCATCCAGCGGGCGAAGCTGCGGCCGAAGGTCCTGGTCCCGCCCGAACAGATGTCGGTCGAGACGCGGATCGATCAACTGCTCGCGCGGCTGTCGGAAACCGAGGCGTGCGGGTTCGAGGATTTGTTTTCCGACGCGCACGATCGCGCCGCGCTCATCGTGACGTTCCTCGCGCTGCTCGAGATGATTCGGTTGAAGCTCGTTCGCGTGTTCCAGTCGGGCAGCTTCGGTCCGATTCGCGTCTACAAACGCGCGCGGCCGGCCGACGCGCCGCATCCCATCGGAGATCCGGAGACGCATCGTGGCTAAAGACAGGCAGGACAGGCAGGACAGGCAGGATGGGCAGGATGGGCAGGACGGGCCGGCGGCGCCGGACGGGACCGCCTCTCCTGAAGCGCTCGCCGGCCGGGCGTCGGCCGAGGTGAAGGCGATCCTCGAGGCGTTGATCTTCGCGTCGCCCGAGCCGCTGACGCCGAAACAGCTGTTCAAGCTGCTCGACACCGAGCCGAAGGAAGACGTGCAGGCGGCGCTCGCCGAGCTGAAGCGGGATTACGACCGGCCGGGTGGCCTGCAGTTCGTCGAGGTCGCGGGCGGCTACCAGATCGTGACGCGTCCCGACCTGCACGAATGGGTGCGCCGCCTCTTTCACGAACGGTCGACGCAGCGGCTGACGGTGCAGTCGCTCGAAACGCTCGCGGTCATCGCGTACAGGCAGCCGATCACCGCCATCGAAATCACCGAAATCCGCGGCGTCAACGCGTCGGGCGTCCTCAGCACGCTGCTGGAGCGCGGACTGATCAAGATCGCCGGCCGCAAACAGGTGGTCGGCCGTCCCTTCCTGTATGCGACGACGCGCGAGTTCCTGATCCGCTTCGGGCTGAACGACCTGAACGATCTGCCGAAAGTGGAAGACATGGCGGAAGCGCTGGGGCTCGAGGCGCCGCTGCTCATCGAGCAGCCGACGAGGGAAGAGGATCTGCCGCTCAGCGAGCCCGAGGTCGAAGGGCCGGGCGAGGCGATTCACTAGCCTCGCCGGCGGCCGCCTTGCGCAGGCGTGCCACTTCCTCGTCCGTCAGCTCCCGCCATTGACCGGGTTTCAATTTCGAGTCCGTGAGAGGTCCGATCGCGACGCGCTTCAGATGCGTCACGGGATGGCCGATCGCCTCGCACATCTTCCGCACCTGCCGGTTGCGGCCCTCGCGAATGGTGATCGCCAACCGCGCTTCGTCCGCGCCGCGGCCGATCGGCAGCCGCTTCACGTCGGCCGCCTCCGTCCGCCGCCCCTCGATGACGATGCCGCGAACGAGACGATCGAGATCGTGGGCATCGGGAACGCCGAGCACGCGCGCCTCGTAGACGCGCGACACGCCGTGGCGCGGATGCGTGAGGCGCGCCGCGAGATCCCCATCGTTGGTCAGCAGCAGCAGGCCTTCAGAGTCGAAGTCGAGCCGTCCGACCGGATACACGTACTCGCGCACGCCGCCCAGCAGATCGATGACCGTCGGCCGCCGCTGCGGATCCGATCGCGTCGTCACGTAGCCGCGCGGCTTGTTCAGCAGCAGATAGCGATGGCGCGCGGCGATCCGGATACGGCGGCCGTCCACGCGGATGTCATCGTGCGCCGGGTCGGCTTTCGTGCCGAGCTCGCGAACGGTGACGCCGTTGACGGTCACGCGTCCGTCGAGCATCAAACGCTCGCCCGCGCGGCGAGAGGCGACGCCGGCCTGCGAGAGGATTTTTTGCAGCCGCTCCATGTGGGACGTCAGGCTTTCAGCGAAAGAGCAGATCGCCCCAGAATCCGGCGAGCTGCATGACATCGCCGAGACGCGCCGGGCGATCGGCCTCGGCGTGCGAGATCAGACCGCTCAGCAGCAGCCGCACCGGCGCGCGTCCGCGCAGATCGTGGGCGAGGTACTCGGATTCGATCGACGGGATGACGTTGTCGTCGAGGCCGTGCAGCAGAAAGATCGGGACCGACGGCTTCGGCGACTTCGACACCGACAGCGCCGGGTCTCCGCCGTACAAGCTGACGTACGGCACGAGCCGCGCGCCGAGGTGCACGACGTCGCGATCGTTCACGTAGCGGAGCAGGGTCGCCGACGGTTCGGGCATCCGCTTCGCGTGCTCGCGGAGCGCGGCGAACTCGTGCGCCGCCTGCTCCTTGTCCACGTTGGTGTCGAGCGCCGACGCGAGGAGAAACCGGCGCACCGCTGCCCGCAGCGGCTCGACCTGCGCCCGCGGCACGACGCGCTCGGCGACGCCCAGCAGGATGACGGCGACGCCGTAGTCGTGCGGTGCGCGCACGAACGGCTGGTCCGCGCCCCGGCCGACCTGCTGCGGCGGATACGGCTCGCTGCCGGTGCAGAGGTATTTCAACACACGCGGCAGATCATCGTGGCCGCCCAGGGCGAAGACCGACGTCACGCGATCGGCGATCGAGGGTCGCGCCG
>Ga0114129_10013091_pt1 | contig 11816 bp, 6 predicted proteins | sample RhiMetdeltSRZDD1_FD_80071 | JGI IMG/M metagenome (GOLD analysis project Ga0114129, IMG submission 80071) | Populus rhizosphere microbial communities from Tennessee, USA - Rhizosphere MetaG P. deltoides SRZDD1 (version 2) (version 2) | ecosystem: Host-associated > Plants > Roots > Rhizosphere >... | reverse complement strand
CGGATTCTTCCTTCCACGACGCGATGACATCCGGATCGAATCCGCCCATCACGAGCACGCGTCCGTCCGTCGTTCTGGATGAACACGTCGCGTCGCATAGCTGCTCCCGACCCTCTATCGGCCGGTCGTTCCGTCGAGTTCAGGTATTGGAGAGGAAATGGTTTCTTCGTGCCTTCGCGTCTTCGTGGCGTTCTTTTGTCGTGGCGTGCAGCCGGGGCGGATGCGAAGGATTTCGCGGCTACTCCACGCGGCCGAGATACTTATCGAGCCACGCCAGCACTTCGCGGACCATGTCGGCCCGCTGCGCGCGCACGTCGTGAGCGGTTTCGAACAGCACGTGCCGTTTGTCGGTCGCGGGAGTGCCCAGCATCCGAAAGAGCGGAAGCTGCGAGCTCTCGAGCGAGTAGGTGGCGTCGTAGCGCCCGTTGACCATCAAGGTGGGCTGCGTCAGACGGGGAGCGAAATCGACTTGATCGGTGCCCGAAAGCGGCTGTTCGATCTGAAAGAAACCGCCGTCGAGCAGGACAACGGCTTTCACGCGTGGTTCGAGCGACGCGAGGATCACCCCGTACGCGGAGCCCATGCTCACGCCGAGGAATCCGATCCGCTTGCCATCGATCTCGGGACGCGTCTGCAGATAATCGATGGCCCGTCCGAAATCCCTCGACCACGCGACCGTCGAGTCGCGGAGGACGACCGGTCCGACGGCTGCCGGCACTTTGCTCTGGCGCTCGTACAGCCCCTGATAGATCGGATAGACGACGGCACGGCCGCTTTTGATCACATAGTCGATGAAGCTCAGGTCGCCGAGCGTCGCGCTGTTCGGAATGTTCAGCACTCTCGCGCTGGGAAAAAACACCACAGCCTGAAGCGGCCGCCGTGCGTTCTTCGGCAGGAACAGATAGAGCGGCAGGCGCTCGTTTCCGTACGCCGCATCGACCAGGATTTTTTCGGTCGTCCAATCGGGCGACTGATCGGGAAGCACGCTAGCGGTCGCCTCAAGCGCCGCTTTGTCGTAGGCGTAGATGTTCCGGTAGATGGCGAACACGTCGTCTGACGCTGGCGTTGCCTTTGCGAAATCGCGCCTGAGGAGCGGTCGCGCGGCGATGACGTCAGCGGCCAGCGGCGTGCTGTTGATCACGCAACGAATCCCATTCACGGGCGATCGATCGAACGGATCGAGGGCGGTGGGTCCGAACGAGCTCGGGAAACGTCCGAGGACGTAGTGCTGGTTGCCGGGCGTAGCATTCCAGTACCACTCCCTCGCGTTCCCAAGCTGATCGTAGGTGCCATACGGCCCTAAGGTTCTGGACTGGCCCGCAGGTCGAAGGTTGCCGGACGTGTCGCTCAGTCGCGAAATGAATTTGTCGAGGGCAAACGGTGCGGTGACGTACGACTGTGCGATCACCGGAAGACTCTTGCCGGCGAATTCCGCATAGGCGGCCGCTTCGAACCAGCTCACGCCCGAAACCGGGTAGTCGCCCTGGCCCTCGGGATAATGTCCCGCCTCCCACGTCGCCGGCGCGCTCCTGCCGGTGCTGTCGCGAAGGAGCTCCATCGCGCCATCCCACGTCAGCGTGCGGCCGTCCGCCACGAAGGGATGCTTCCAGAGCTCGCGCCTGCGGTAGCCGCCTTCGTCGACGAATCTCTGATACTGCCGATTCGTGACCTCGAGGCGATCGATGAAGAACGGCGGCAGGTTGTAAGGCCCGACCCATCCGAAGTACGCCAGAAAATCGAGGAAGCGCTGTCCGCGCACCGGCACCATGCCGTCGGGCGCCTTTGCCGCCTGCTCCAGATCGAAGTTGATCGACTCGGACACAGGTGGCGCGAACATCTGTTCGGTCGTCGAGTTTCTGACCCGCCACGCCAGATAGCCGCCGGGGATGCGGACTTTCTCGAGCGGAGTCGTCCCGAGGAGCAGCCAATCGTCGTCGGCGGCCAGATAATCGCGAACTTCGACGGTTGCGGCCGGCGGTAACGAATTGATCGTCACGACGCGAGTGACCTGACCCGCGAGCTGCGCCAGGCCTGGATCCGCCGGCAGGTACCGTTCGGCTTCCTGCATCAGCCTGAACGCTGGAATGAAGCGATCGTCGCCCGTCAGACGGGCGATTTCGGGCATCGCGTGCTCGCGCACCCAACGGATGCGATCGGCACGCCGGTACGCGAACACGGCGGCGGACGCGGCAGCGGCCAGTAACACGATGAGCGCAGCCACGACATAGGGCCGCGCCCGACGCGTCGGTGCAGGCGCCGCGACCACATCGATGCGGGCCAGCACGCGTCGAAGCTCCGATGCAAACTGCGACGCGTTGGGGAGCCGTTCCGACGGATTCTTCTGCAGCGCGGAGACGATGATTCCGGCGACGTCGGGCGCGAGACTGGAGGTCGCTCGTACGGCCGGCGCCGGCGTCTCGCCGATTGCGTTCAACGTTTCGATGATGCCGTCCCGCACGAACGGATTCGCGCCGGTTGCGATCTCACAGAGCAGGGTGCCCAGCGAGAAGACGTCGCCGAGCGGATCGGCCGGGGCGCCGTTGAGCTGCTCGGGCGACATGTAGGCCGGCGTGCCGGCCAGCAGACCCGATACCGGCGCGAAGCTGCCGGCGGTCAGCACCGATCCCGGCGAATCGGCCGGTGCACGCAGCGCCGCAAGCCCGAAATCGACAACCTTCACGTATCCGTCGCGCCGCACCATCACGTTCTCGGGCTTCAGATCGCGGTGAACGATCCCCTTGCCGTGTGCGGCGGCGAGCGCCACCGCAATCTGATGCACGATCTCGAGGGCCTCGCGCACCGGTATCTTGCCGCGCCGCACCCGGCTGCGAAGCGTCTCGCCGTCGACCAGCTCCATCGCCAGAAACGGAATGCCGTCGGCCTCTCCGATTTCGTACACGGTCACGATGTGCGGATGGTTGAGCGCCGAAAGGACGCGCGCCTCGTTGCGGAACCGGTTCAAGCGATCGACGTTGCGGCAGAGGTCCGGCGGGAGAAACTTGATCGCGACCGGCCGGCGCAGTTGTTCGTCGACCGCCCGGAACACGATGCCCATTCCACCTTCGCCGATGCGTTCGCCAACGCGGTATCGGCCGCCGGCCAGCTGCCCGACACACTTCGCCAGCGCGGCATGCACGGTTGTGATGCCGGCCGCTTCGAACGGCGATCGATCGAGGATGTTGGGACCGGTGGCGCCCACGAGCAGCGATTCGATTTCGCGCAGAAGCGTGTCGTCGCCGGCGCACGCGTCCTGCAGAAAGGTGGAACGCCGTTCTCCCTCACGCGTCAATGCGGCGTTGTAGATCTGCTCGATCTGTCGCAGGCGTTCGGGGTTCATCGAAATGGAGAATGGCCGCGATTATAACTGGGCCGTCTCGGTAGCGGCCCCGCGAGCGATCGAGCTGATGTGTGGGGCGGAGCGCCACGTTAGCGTGAGGCGCGCCTTCGGCGCGCCTGCGAGGGAGCGGCGCGGGGTGTACGGGCCGCGCAAGCGACCAAGCCGAGGTGTCGGGCGGAGGGCCACGTTAGCGTGAGGCGCGCCTTCGGCGCGCCTGCGAGGGAGCGCGCGGGGTGTAGGGGCCCCGCAAGCGACTAAGCCGACGTGTCGGGCGGAGGGCCACGTTAGCGTGAGGCGCGCCTTCGGCGCGCCTGCGAGGGAGCGGCGCGGGGTGTAGGGGCCCCGCAAGCGACCGAGCCGGGGTGTGGGGCGGAGCCCCACTTTAAAAGGTGGCGTGCCAGTCGTACCAGAAGGCGTATGTCCGCGCGCCGGGTGCCGAGAAGAATCGGTCTCGAACGGCGACATACGTCGCGCGCGCCTCATCGTAGGTCGACCATCTGCCGAGGAGTCCATCGCCCCACGGTCCAGTGCTGCCGCACGCGAACCGATATCCGCGGTTGCGCCTCTGGAGTCTGCGGCGCACCGAGACGGCCCGCGCCAGGCGCCGGAACCCGGGCACGCTGAGCCTTCCGTTGGACGCTGACTCGATCACGCGCCTCGTGAATCGCCATCGATCCGGATGCGTCACCGTGCTGAAGTCTTCCTGTGAGACCAGCTTGAATCGCGAGCAGCCGGCGTCGCGGAGACGATCGAGCATTCGCACGGATTCGTCTGCCGTGAGCCTTTCGCCGTCGCCGACCCATTCGCACTCGACCGAAATGAATCTGGGAAGATGCTGGCGGTCGAGATCCTCGACGCAGAGCGAATCGGCGCCTTCGATGTCGGTTTTCAGGTAGGCCGGACTCCCAAACGTCTTCAATACGTCGGCAAAGCGGCAGGTCCGGACCGTGATCGCGTGGTGCCGGCTTCCGTTCCGGCTGGCGATTCGGACGTCGAACGAATTCCAGACCGAATGGTCGTCGCAGATCCAGAACGTCGCGGTTCCCGGATGGGCTGCGATACCGGCGTTCAGAATGTAAAGCTGCCCGGCTTTTATCGCTTCCGAGAATCGCAGTTCACCATCGGCGGCGAGCACCGGGTCTGCCTCGACAGCGAGAACGGCGTAACCCTGGTGGAGGTAGAACGCCGTGTCGGAGCCGTCGTGCATGCCGACATCGAACACGATGCCCTTGAACCTGTTTGGATTCCAGTCAGGCGGCTCAGGTTCTGATCCGACGGGACGAGCCGGTTCCACGCCGCGCGCCCCTGCAATCAAGGCTCCACACGAGTCAGGACGATGTTCCTCATGGTGGAAGCCCCGAAAATCCCGCAGGGATCATACAGTCGGCCGGGGCGGATCGAGACCCATCGAACCCTTCGGCGCGAGCGAGGATCAGATATTCTGTTGACGTGGTGAACCGTCACGCGACCGAGCGCCTCTTCTGGGCGATCGTCTGGCTGGCGGTCATGCTGGTCGGCGTCAAGGCCTACTATCTGGGCCGTCCGGCCGAGCTGACCGTGACCGCCGCGCGCGACTACGTCCGCGACCTGCTGGCGATCTCGTACCTGGACGTGTGGTTCGCCGCCATCCTCTGGGCTGGTGCGCGCCTCGTTCTGTTGCTGCTCGCTCGCCGTCCTCTGGCGTCACGATTGTTTTCGATTGCCGTGCTGACCTTCGCCGCGTTCTGTTGTGTGTATGCGGTGGCTGGCATCGTGATTTTCTGGATCTTCGGCGGCTTCCTGACCTATCCGCTGCTGACGCTGATCGGCGACGTCCGCATGGTTCGATCGTCGGTCGGCGTGTACTTGACTCCCGGCGTTGCTGCCGGTCTGATCGGCATCCCGCTCGTGTATGCGGTGCTCGCCGTTGGCAGTCCGCGGTTCGGTGCTGCGATTTCCAGCCGGCGCCAGAGCCTTGGCGACGGCAGGGTTGGTCGTTCGTGGTTCGGGCCGGCGATTGCCGTGACGGCGGTCGTCTGGATTCTCGGCGGTCTCCTTATTTATAACGCCGACTGGTTGACGCGAAGCGATCGGCGGGTAGCCGCCAACCCGCACTGGGTGTTGCTCGAATCAGTCTGGCGTTCGATGATCGGCGACGGGCACGTGCGCATGGCCGATTCTGTTCTGGCGAACGATCTCGCCGAGTTCGAGCCGCCTTCGCCGGCAGCGACGGCGCGTCCGGTTCTCGTGCGCAGGGCGGAACGCCGTCCACCGCTGAACGTCATCCTCATCGTGCTCGAGTCGGTGGCCGCGCGCTGGACCAGTCTCGGCGGCCAGTTCGACACCACACCTCGCCTGGCAAGCGAGTCCTCGCGCTCCCTCGTCTTCCAGAACTTTTACGCGCACATCGGCCGGAGCTCGAACTCGCTCGCGGCCATGTTGCTCTCGGTGTATCCGAAGCTCGGGTTTCGGGACATGACCGCCGAGTATCCGCGTCTGCCGGGAACCTCGCTCGCTCAAGTCTTCCGCAGTCACGGTTACCGCACGGCGTTCATGACGCCAAGCGATCTCGGCTGGGCCGGTTGGGACGCGTTCCTCGAGGGTCGCGGCTTCGACGATGTCGCGGACCATCACCGTCTCACCTGTTCGGAGCCCGTCTCGTCGTGGGGTGTCGAGGATCGATGCGCGTTCGAAGGGATGGCGTCGTGGATCGAACGCGATCGCTCGCGTCCCTTCTTCGCGATGGCGTGGACGACGCAGACGCATCATCCCTACGAGCCATCGCCGGGTGCGCCCGTTCTCGACTTCAATCGCGAGCCGATCGCCGACGAGTACGATCTCGAGCGCTATCTGAACGTCCTGCACGAAACCGACCGCCATCTCGGTCGACTGTTCGATGCCCTTCGGCGCGATGGCCTCGCCGACAACACGCTCGTCGTCGTCACCGGCGATCACGGGCAGGCATTCGGCGATCCGCACCCGAGCTACATGCAGGGACGCGCGCTCTATGAGGAGGACGTGCGGGTGCCGCTGATGTTCTGGCGCCCGGCGATGTACCGCTCTCTGTCACGCGCGAAGACCATCGGCGGTCATGTGGACCTTGCGCCGACGATCACGGAGCTGGCAGGGTTCGAACGGGCAACCGACTGGCAGGGCCGGAGCCTCTTCGACGCAGGACACCCGCCGCGCGCGTACTTCTACGTCGCCGAAGACAACTTCACGCTCGGCGTGCGGGAAGACAACTGGAAGTATTCGATCGATCTCCGGAACGGGGTCGAGGAACTCTACGATCTCGATCGGGATCCGGTAGAGCAGCACAACCTCGCGGCAGAACAGCCGGGCCGCTGCGCCCGTTTGCGGCAGCGGCTTGCGGCGTGGACTGAAGCGGATCGGCGTCGGTACGAGAGCGCCGTGGTTCGCAACTAGTGCATTTCGGATTTGGTGATGTTCGATTGGCGATTTATTGACTGATTAGTCCCCAATTCATCGGCAATACCCATCGAACATTTCACGAACGTCTCACGGCCTGGAGCTTGTCGCCGGCTTCGGATTGAGCGGACCGACGCGCTGCTTCTGGTCGTCGAACTTGAGCCAGATCGACACGCGCTGCTCCTTGCTCGTCACTCTCGTCGTGTGACCCTTGCCGGTGAGATCGTCGATGTACTCCATCGAACCGGGTGGGAGATCGACCTTGCCCTCGGCGACCTCGAGCTGCGCGCTCCCGGCCAGATTGATGATGTATTGACGCTGCGGCCCGACATGCCAGTCGCTGAAGTTGCCGGGCTGACCGACCCTCACCTCGGCGCCGGTCACTTTTTCCAGCACCGACTTCGCGTTCAACGGGATGTCTTCGACGTGCGACAGGCCATCGGTGCCGGTGTAGATCCGTTTGATGACGGCCGGTCTGTCGTTCGCCTGGGCCTGCACGACACCTCGACTGATCCCCGAACGCCACGTCAGCACACACGCGACGGCGATAACGCCCGCCAGCAGCCATTTCGCGATTCTCATGCTGTCCTCCTCTCCGACACCCCTCTGACACCCCTCTCTGACACCGCTCTGACACCGCTCTGACACCGCTCTGACACCCCTCTGAGGCGATCAGGAAGCCGGCTCGATGCGCAGCATCGCGCCGTCGTCTTCGTCGGTCAATAGATAGATGAGTCCGTCGGGGCCCTGACGGACTTCGCGGATGCGCTGCCTGAGCTCCGTGAGCAGCGACTCGCGCCGGATCTCCTCGGTCTTTTCGTTGAACACGATCCGCTCGAGGTGGCCCGTGCCTGGAATCTCGCCGGTGCGCATGCCGCCCACCAGGACGTTGCCTTTCCACGCCGGGAAGCGGTCGCCCGAGTAGACAGCCATGCCGGCGACGGCGATTGATGGAACCCAGATGACGAGCGGCGACTCGAACCCCTCGCGCGTCGGATGGTCGGAGACGCGCGGGCCGGGATAGTCGCGCCCGAAACTCAGGATCGGCCAGCCGTAGTTGCGGCCGGCGACGATGATGTTGATTTCGTCGCCGCCGTTTGGACCGTTTTCGTGGTTCCACACCGCTCCCGTCACGGGATGAACGATGAGACCGAGCGTATTGCGATGCCCGAGCGTGAAGATTTCCGGCCGGTAGCCGGCGCGCCCGACAAACGGATTGTCCGAAGGCACGGAACCGTCGTCGCGCAGCCGCAGGATCTTGCCGCGCAGACTGGCCGGGTCCTGCGAGACTTTCCCGATGTTGCCGCCCGTGGACATGTAGACCATGCCGTCGCCTCCGAAGACGACGCGTCCGTTCAGGCCCGAGTTGCCTTCATACGCATCGGGCACGATCAGATCACGGACGTCGGTGAGCGCGCCGTTCTCCAGTCTCCCGCGCGCCAGCGTCGGCGTGCCTTTGCCGTTTTCGACGGGCTTGGTGTAGGTGAGATAAACGAGACGGTTTTCCGCGAACCGCGGATGAAGCGCGACATCCATGAGACCGCCGTTGCCGTCCGTCCTCACGCGTGGCACGCCGGCGATCGGCGTCGGGTCGAGCACTCCGTGACGAATGACGCGCAGCCGGCCAGGCCGCTCGGTGACGAGCAGGCTCCCGTCGGGAAGGAACGCGATCGCCCACGGGTGCGACAGGCCTTTGGTGACGACGCTCACGCGGATCTTGAGATGCTCGGCGGTGTCGAACGCGAACGGCCCCGCGCCGAGGGGAGGCACCGGTAGACCCACCGGTTGCCGCTGAGCGCTGACGACGGCGAGCGTGCCGAACAGGATGAGCGGGATCAAACGGGCGGCGCGGGGGATCTTCATGACATGCTCCCTGGAGTTCGAGGCGGCATCAGTATATGCGCGTGCTATCGTTCTGGACGTTTTGCATGTTCTTAACCGTGCGCCCAAGGACCATCCAAAGCACTAGATGATCGGCCGGCACGTCTCTCATTTCCACGTGATTCGCAGCCTGGGCAGCGGCGGCATGGGCGTGGTGTACGAAGCGCAGGACACGCGTCTTCCGCGATCGGTCGCGATCAAATTCATCAATCCCGCGCTGTCGCGGGATGTCGGCGCGATTCGGCGTTTCCAGCGCGAGGCGCGGCTCGCGTCGTCGCTGAACCACCCGAACATCTGCACCATTCTCGAGGTCGACGAACAAGAAGGGCAGCTCTTCATCGCGATGGAGCTGTTACAGGGCCGGACGCTGAAGTCGCGTCTGGTCGCAGGCTTGCCGTCGACCGAGGAGATTCTGGATATCACGCGACAGCTCGCCGACGGCCTGGGGACTGCGCACAACCAGGGCGTCATGCATCGCGACATTACGCCCGGCAACATTTTTCTGACGGACGGTCGCGTCGTGAAACTCCTCGATTTCGGTCTGGCCCGACATTTTTATGCATTCGAGGATGACGAGGCGAGCGACGAGCGAACGGCCCTGGGCACCGTCGCCGGCACGATCCACTACATGGCGCCGGAGCAGCTCGCTGCAGCGACCGAACTCGTGGACTACCGCTGCGATCTCTTCTCACTGGGCGCGGTGTTGTACCAGTTGAGCACCGGCGCGCGGCCGTTCGCAGCGCCGTCGCGCCACGAGGTGGTTGCGCAGATTCAAGAACATCCTCATGTACCAATTCGCCAGCTTGCGCCCGATCGCCCGGTTCAACTCGAGCGAATGATCGACAAGTTGCTCAGCAAACGGCCGGACGACCGGTATCAATCCGCCTGGGCGCTGCGCGCCGAAGTGGAAATGATCCAGCGTCTGGCTGCCCAGGCGCCACAATCGATCGCGGCCGATCGGACAGCGGCGCGCGTGTCGATCGCCGTGCTGCCGTTCGCAATCGTTGGCAGCACCGAGCGGCGCGTTGAGGAGTTCCGGGACGGACTCGCCGAAGACATCAGCTGCCGGTTGAGCGCCATTGGCGATTTGCGTGTCGCGCCCCGGACGTCGACTCGTGCCGCGGCCTCGGAGTCGATCCGGGCGATCGGCAAACGGCTCGACGTCGGCATGGTGCTCGAAGGCAGCGTGCAGCAATCCGACAACCGTGTGAGGGTCATCGCCAGCCTGGTCGATGCGGCGCAGGAACGAACGCTCATCGCGCCGATCAAGGTCGACCGGCAATTCGACGACATCCTGACGGACCAGGATCACGTCGCGCGTGAGGTCGTCGAGGCGGTTTCGTCGACGATCCTGTGCACCTCGGGCCGGCGCGATACGCAGGATCCGGAGGCGTATCACGCGTTCAAGCGCGGCCAGCATCATTGGAAGTCCTGTTTCACCGGAGGGTGGCGCGCGGCCATCGAGCAGTTCCAGCACGCGACCGAACGGGATCCGAGGTTTGCGCTGGCACACACCGCGCTGGCCAACGCCTACAATTTCCTGGGCTTTTACTGCCTGATGAAGCCCACGCTCGCCTTTGCCGTGGCTCGTCAATCGGCTGAGAAGGCGCTGAGCATCGACGACACGCTGACCGCGGCCCACACGGAGCTCGCGCTGATGAAATTCGGCGGCGATTGGGACTGGGACGGCTCCGAGCACGAATTCCGGCGCGCTCTCGATCTCGACCGGGCGAATGCTCTCGCCCACGTGTATTACTCGTGGCTGCTGATGCTGCTCGGCCGTGAAGACGCGGCGTTTGCAGAGGCGGCGGCCGGTCATCAGTTGGCGCCGACCTCACGGCTGGTCAGCGGCGCGCGTGCGCAGACGCTCTATCTGGCGCGGCGATACGACGATGCGATTGCTCTGTGCGCGGAGTGTCTGCGGTTCGATAGGGCGTACGTCTTCGCGATGCAGGTGCGCGGTCTCTGCTTGATGGCGCAGTCACGCTACGACGAGGCGATTGCCGACCTCGAGCAGACGGCGAGGCTCAGTGACCGGGCGCCGTTCTATCTCGGGCTGCTCGGCCTCTGTTATGGCGGTTCCGGAAAGCGCGAACGCGCGCTCGATCTCATCGGCGAGCTGAATCGCCAGGCTCGAAGCACGTACGTGCCGCCGCAATGCTACGTCTTCATTCATGCAGGTCTCGGAGAGCGCCGCACGGCGCTGGAGTTTCAGGAGAAGGCATACGAGGACGGCGCCTCGCCGTTCAACTATCTGACCCCGCCGGTGCGTGAGCTGTACGCCCTCGACCCGCGACACAAGACGCGCCTCGAACAGATGCGTCTCATCCTATAAGCGAGAACTGTTAGCTTCTCATTCAGGCTGTCGCGTCGTCTTTCAGCAGCCTGCGAGATTGTCGATCGTCAACTCCGGTCGCGGCCCGGCCGGCTCAAACCCGAAGACGGCGCCGTAGAAGAACAGCTCCGCCTCGAGGCAGCGGGTGATGTTCTCGGCTCGCCGGAAGCCGTGCTGCTCGCCGGCAAACGTCACCAGCGCCACGGGCAACCCTTTGTGGCGCACGCTGTCCGCCATCAGTTGAGACTGATTCGGAGGCACGACGCGATCGTCGAGGCCCTGAAAGAAAATGATCGGACACGACAGTCGATCGACGAAATGGATCGGCGATCGTTCCCGATACGTCCGGCGAGCGGCGGGATAGGGTCCGATCAGCCCGTCGAGATAGCGGGACTCGAACTTATGCGTGTCGAGGGCCAGGCGTTCGAGATCGGCGATCCCGTAGTAGCTCGCACCGGCTCTGAACGCCGACGGGTGGAACGTCAGCGCCGCCAGCGTCGTGTAGCCGCCCGCGCTGCGGCCGCGGATGATGACACGTTCGGCGTCGGCCAGGCCGCGCGCTGCCAGCCAACGGGCCGCGTTCACGCAATCGGCGACATCGACGATTCCCCATTGGCCGCGCAGCCTTTGACGGTAGGCCCGTCCGAATCCGGTGCTGCCGCCGTAGTTCACATCGACGAGCGCGAAACCGCGGCTCGTCCAATACTGCACCTCGAGGTTCAGCCGCGCGTGGCTCATCGCGGTCGGCCCACCGTGGCTGATGACGATGAGCGGCGGCCGCTCGCCGGCGAGTGGACTGAAATCCGGATTGACCGGTGGATAGTAGAACGCATGCGCCGTCGGTCCTGGATCGGT
>Ga0114129_10013090_pt1 | contig 11817 bp, 10 predicted proteins | sample RhiMetdeltSRZDD1_FD_80071 | JGI IMG/M metagenome (GOLD analysis project Ga0114129, IMG submission 80071) | Populus rhizosphere microbial communities from Tennessee, USA - Rhizosphere MetaG P. deltoides SRZDD1 (version 2) (version 2) | ecosystem: Host-associated > Plants > Roots > Rhizosphere >... | reverse complement strand
GACGAGATCCTGTGCGCGAACTTCATGCTCTTCCACGACCTCGTGCGCGACGAGCACTACGACCTCTGGATCGGGGACGAGGCCTGGGAGCTCGACTACTACCTGCACGAGAACCCCGAGCTGAAGACGTCGCCGTACGTCTGGCTGAGCGACTTCGTCGGCTTCTTGCCGATGCCGTCGGGCGGCGAGCACGAGGCGTACCTGACGGCCGACTACAACGCCGAGATGATCGAGCACATCGCTCGCCATCCCCGCGTGCGCGACCTCGCGCTGTTCGTGGGCGAGCCCGACGACATCGTCCCCGACACGTTCGGACCGGGGCTGCCGGCGATCCGCGACTGGACGGAGCGGCACTTCGGCTTCACCGGCTACATCCCAGGCTTCGATCCGGCGGCGCTCGGGGACCGGGCGGCCCGGCGGCGGGAGCTCGGCTACGACGACGAGCCGTTCTGCATCGTGGCGGTGGGGGGCTCGGGCGTCGGCGCGCCGCTGCTGCACCGCGTCGTCGAGTGCCTGCCTCCCGGGCTGAGCACGATCGTCGTCGCGGGGCCGCGCATCGACCCCGCCGGCGTGCCGCGTCGCGACAACGTCGAGGTACGCGGGTACGTGCACGAGCTCTATCGTCACCTCGCCGCCTGCGACGTCGCCGTGGTGCAGGGCGGCCTGACGACCACGATGGAGCTCGTCGCGGCGGGTCGACCCTTCCTCTCGATCCCGCTGTCGAGTCACTTCGAGCAGCGCTTTCACGTGCGGCGGCGTCTCGACCGCTACGGCGCGACGAGCTGGCTCGACTACAGCGAGCTCACGCCGGAGACGCTCGCAGCGAAGCTCGCAGAGCTCCGCACGGGGACTCCGTCCTACCGCCCGGTGGACGGCAGAGGCGCGGACCGAGCGGCAGAGCTCATGGCGACGCTGCTCTAGCGGCGGCCCCGCGGGCGCGCTCGCGTGCGTCGTCGGGAGATGCGCCGTCGGCGAGCGCCACGAGGAAGGCAGCGGCGAACGCATCGCCCGCGCCGAACGGCGACGTGCGCTCCACGCCGTAGTCGTCCTTCAGGCAGACGAGCTCGTACCGGTCGTCGAGGCCGGGAAGGACCCGCGCCTCGGCCTCGGTCGCGAAGACGACGCGCGCGTCGAAGTCCGCGCGTGCGAGACGAGGCGACGCGAGGTCGACGGCCGTCCAGGCGCCCTCGAACGTCGCGAGCGCTGCCCGCGCGGCCGCCCGAGAGCCGTCCTGGAAGAGCGCGAAGCCGGAGACGAGCAGAGCGTCGCCCCGGAGCGGCGACGGGATGTCCCCGGGCGAAAGGCGCGCATTCGCGCCGCGGTCGGCCATGACGGCGTCGCCGAGCGCAACCGCGGTTCCCGTGGGGAGGTCGGCGTCACGGGCGAGTCGCGCCTCGACACCGCGGCCCTCGAGCGTCGCGACGACGAGATCGCCTGCTGCGTCGCTGCCGACGCGACCGACGACCTGCGCCTCAGCGCCGAGCTCGTGGGCGACGAGCGCGGCGTTCACCGCCGAGCCGCCCGCACGCAGCTGCACGCCGCCGTGCGCGCGCTCGCCGCGCTCGGGCAGACGTTCGGCCACGACGTCGACCATGACGTCGCCGACGGTGACGAGCTTCACGCCGAGCGGATCTCCTGCACGACCGGCGACTTCGACAGCGTCTCGGCACGTTGCGGGGCGAGCGCTGCGGCGAACGTGTCGACGATCTCGCGGCCCTCGCCGTACGCGGTCGCAGCCTCGTCGTCGCGGCCCACCTTGTACGCGACGGCACCGAGCGCGGCGCGCGCGTTCCAGCGCGCATAGGGGCTGACGATGCGATCCGCGATCTGGACGGCCGAGCGCAACGCGGCGAGCCCGTCGTCGTTGCGGCCCAGGCGAACCAGCGCCCGGCCGAGCGTCGACAGCGAGCGCGCCTCGTACTTGAACCGCCGCGTGCGCCGTGCGACGTCGACGGCCCGCTGCGCCCATTCGGCCGCGACCTGGGGATCCTCGGCTTCGAGCGCGATCTCCGCGCGCGCCGAAAGAAGCCGGCCCGCGATCAGCCACCTCGTCCACCCCGTGGCGTGCTCGGCCGCAGCCCAGCGCTCCGGCCAGTCCGACTGGGCCGTGCCGACGTCGCCGGCCAGGAGGTCCGTCTGGATCAGGTCGGACCCGGCGAACTGCTTCGGCATGCCGAACGGCATGCCGAGCGAGAGCTCGAGCGCCTCCTCGCTGCGCGCCCGCGCTTCGGCCAGGTCGTGCACCTCGCGGTAGGCGATGGACGAGTAGTTGAGCAGAACGCGCCGCGGCCCTCCGAGCTCCTTCTGCAGCTCGAAGAGCTCGTCCCAGATCGGAATCGCCTCCTCGTGACGGCCGAGCCCGGCGAGGGCGAGCGCTTCGAGGCCCTCTCCTCGCAGGACCGCCTCGGGACTGTGCACGTCTCGGGCAATCGACCGTGTCCGGTGCGAGAGCGCAAGCGAACGCTCGTACTCGCCCCGCCACGCGAGCGTGTTCGCGTGCAGGTGCAGCATGTGCGTTAACTCGAACGGCCGCGTCCCGGGCACCCAGATCTCGAGCGCGCGATCGCCGAGCTCGAGCGCGCGATCGAGGTCGCCGTCCTCGCCGCGCATGGCGAGGCCCTCGCTGTGCGCTGCCATCGCCGCGGCGAGCCCGGCGTCGTCTCCGAGCTCACGGGCGAGCGCCACTCCCTCGGTGGCCGTCTCGATCTCTTCGGCGTCGTGTTCGGTCCACAGATACGCGAGCGCGAGCCCGACCAGCGCGTCGAGCTTCTCCTTGCCACTCAGCTCGGAAACGAGCGTGCTGAGCTCCTCGACCGCCGCCACGTATTCATCGAGCTCGACGAGGGCGAGCCCGCGCTGCAACCGGATCCTGCGACGTAGCTCGGCATCGTCGGCAAGCTCGTATGCGAGCGTGTACAGGTCGATCACGGCGCCGCGCGCCCAGCTGCGGCGCGCGCGATCGGCTGCATCGAGTAGATATGGGATCGCACGGCTCGGCTCGCCCGCCTCGCGCCAGTGATATGCAAGGATCGTCGACAGCGCGTCGCTGACCATGGTCTCCTCGATGTTGCGCGCGACCGCGGCGTGCAGCTCGCGGCGAGTCGCGCGCGGGACGGTCGAGTACGCGACCTCGCGAATGAGCATGTGCTTGAACGTGTACTGCGCGTCGCCGGCGAGCTGGCTGGTCGGATCGCGCCTGACGAAGTCACGCGCCTCGAGCGTCTGCAGCGCCTCGTCGACATCGACCTCCGAGCCGATGCTGTTCAGGACGCCCCGCCAGAACGTGCGACCGATCACCGCTGCAGGGAGTAGCGCGTCGCGCGCGTGCTGCGGCAGCGCATCGATGCGGGCGGCGATCGCTTCGCGGACAGTGACCGGCAGCTCGTCGCTCGCGCCGAATTCGGCGACCGACGCCGCCAGCTCTTCGAGGAACAGGGGGTTCCCGCCCGCAACATCGACGAGCCGGTCGGGATCGACCCCCACCGCAAGGTGATCTGCGAGCGCGCGCGCTGCGTCGTCCGTGAGCGGCTCGAGCGGGATCGTCGTCTGTGCTCCGAGCCCGGACCCCCACGATGGATGGGCATCGAGAAGCTCCGGCCGCGCCGTCGCGAGCAGCGTCGCCGGCGCTTCGCGAACGAACTGGCCCAGATACGTCAGCAGCTCGAGCTCGCTGCCGTCGGCCCAATGAATGTCTTCGAACAGGAACAGGGTCGGCTGCTCCAGGGACATGCACTCGACGAAACGGCGCGCAGCGAAGAAGAGAAGCCGCCCGTCGCGCACCTCGTCGTCCCCCATCCCGAGGAGCAGCAGCAGGAAGCGCAGCGTGTCTGTCCGCTCCTCTTCGGGGAGAAGTAGCTCGACTCTCGCCTCGAGCTTCGACCGCGCAACTCCAGGAGGATCCGAGCCGAGGATCCCCGCGGCGTCGCGAACGAGCCGGGCGAACGCCTGATAGCCGCTGCGCTCTTCGTACGGCAGGCAACGCCCGCGGACGACGCGCCCATCGCCGGCGGCGATGAAGGTGGTGAACTCGCGGGAGAGCCGCGACTTGCCGATCCCGGGCGGCCCGACGAGCGTGACGAGATGGGGGCGCCGCTCGTCGATAGCCCGGCCCCAGAGGGACTGCAGCAGCTCGAGCTCGCGGTCCCGGCCGATCAGCGGCGCCGCGCCGAGCGGTCGCTCTGCGGGCGCGGTCGCCGGCTCGACGGCGAGCCAGGCCTCGACCGGGTCTGCCTTGCCCTTTGCGTCCACGGCATCGAGCGGCTCGTAGCGAATCGCCTGTCGTGTCGCGCGATACGTCTCTGCGCCAACCACGACACGTCCGGTCGGCGCTGCGTTCTGCAGGCGGGCTGCGGTGTTCACGACGTCGCCGGTTGCGAGCGCCTGGCCGCTCCGCGCTTGCTCAACCGACACGATCGCATCACCGGTGTTGACCGCCGCGCGCGCGGCGAGGTCGCGCCGCGCGATCGCCTCGAGCACGCGGAGCCCCGCGCGGACAGCACGTTCCGCGTCGTCCCCATGCGCCGTCGGCGCGCCGAAGACCGCCATGACGGCGTCGCCGATGAACTTCTCGACGACCCCGCCGTACTGCTCGATGCACTCCTTCGCTTCACGGTGGTAGGCCTGCAGCACGTCGCGGACGTCCTCAGGATCGGCCTTGTCCGCGCGCGCCGTCGAGTCGACGAGGTCGACGAACAGAACCGAGACGAGCTTGCGCTCCTCCTGTCGCGGAGCCGCCTGTGCGAGCGGCGCGCCGCAGTTGCTGCAGAAGCGCGCGCCGGCGGCGTTGGCCTCGCCGCAACTCCCGCAGTAGACCTCGACGGCGGTCATCTCGACCCAAGTCTTGCGGACGCGCCGTAAGGGTTCAAACGGGGTGTGGCAGCGGCGCGGCCGGCCGCAGCCGTACCCGCACTCGATCGACATCCTCGTCGTGCTGCCCTTCGTGATCGACACAGGCGGCAACGTGCTCGATCTCTACTCGCTCTGGTGGTTCGACGACGTCGCCCACTTCCTCAACTGGCTGATTCTGGTCTCCGCGTTCGCGCCGGCGCTGCAGCGAACGAGCCTCGGCAAGCTACCGGCGTGGTCGATCGCCGTCGGATTCGGCGCGGCGACGGAGATCCTGTGGGAGCTCGGCGAGTACGCCGTGATGAAGCTCGGGTCGTCCGGGTTGCAGCTGACGCACGAGGACACGATCGGCGACCTTGCGCTCGGGGGTGCGGGAACGCTGCTCGGCGCAACGCTCGTGGCGGTCGCTCTCAGACCAGGCGTCGTTCGAGGAAGCGAGCCAGCCTCGTAAGCGGGAAGGAGATGCAGAAGAACACCGCGAGCAGCGCCGTGTAGATCGCAAACGCGTGGGAGTTCGCTCCCGCCTCGAACTGCAGCCGTTCGATCGAGCGCTGTCCTGTCGCGAGCAGCTCTGTGACGCCGATCAGCGAGGCGATGGTCGTGTTCTGGATGATGTTCGCAATCAAGCTCACCAGCGGCGGAAGCAAACGGCGGAGCGCCTGCGGGAGGATCACGAACAGGTGTCGGCCGACCCAGCCGAAGCCAAGCGCGGCGGCGGCCTCGTGCTGCTCGCGCGGGATCGATTGGACCGCGCCGCGGGTCGCCTCCGCGACCTGCGCGCTCCCCCACAGCGTCAGGCCGATCGCCGCGCCCGTGAACGCGCCGAACCGGTAGTGCACGTACGGCGTCGTCGGAAATGCGTAGTAGACGAGGAAGATCGTCACGATGATCGGCAGCCCGCGCCACACCTCCACGTACAGCCGCAGGAGCGACTGCAGCGGGAGGAATCGAATGGTCATCAAGGTTCCGAGCAGGACGCCGATCAGCGTGCTACCCGCGACGGCGAAAACGGCGATACGGATCGTGTTCTTGAGGCCCTCGTGGAGCATGTAGTGCGCAACTGGATCGACCCAATCGGGCATCAGCGCGCCTCCGGTAGCGCCAGCCGCCGCTCGACCACGCGGGTGAGCCCCGAGAGCGTCCAGACGACGATCAGGTACGTCACGCCCAGCGCGAAGTAGACCTCTGCCGCCTTGAACGACTCGCTCTCGAGGCTGTATGCCGTGTTCGTCAACTCGGCGAAGCCGATCGCAGTGAGCAGCGACGTGTTCTTGAGCACCGAGGCGTTCGTGTTGATCGTCGAGGGCAACGCGATGCGGGCACCGATCGGCAACGTGACATTGAAGAACGTCCCCAACCGTCCGAAGCCGAGCGCGAGGCCGGCCTCGCGGTAGCGGTATGGAACCGCCTCGAAGCCGGCGCGGAAGTTCTCGGTGTTGTAGGCGCCGCCCCAGACGACGACGGCGAGCCATGCGATCGTGAAGGGCTCGAGCCGGATCGGATGTCCCGGGAAGTGCGGAAGGGCGCCGGCGATGAAGAAGATCTGCACGAGGATCGGCGTGTTCCGGATCACCTCGACGTACGTCGCGGCCAGCCAGCTCACCACGGGCACGCGGTGTGCGCGAGCGGCGCCGAGCACGATGCCGATCGCAAGCGAGCCGGCGATGCCGATCGCCGCGACCTTGAGCGTCTGCTTAAGCCCCTCCCAGAAGTCGGGCAGGTGGTCCCAGATGAACTGCCAGTCGAAGTTGGCCGCGAGCATTCGAGGGAGAGGCGGAGCGGCCGCACGAACGCGGCCGCTCCGTTCAGCGGGTTACGGACAGATCGCCGTGACGTCCTTCCCGACCGGATAGGCGAAGGTGTTCTTAGGCCGGGGAACGTTGTCCAGGAAACTCGACACCAACCGTGCGGGTGCGTTGGCCCGCAGGATCTTGACGAACTCGTCGCGTTTCTTCATGTAGCGCAGTGCGGCGTTCACCCAACGCGACATCGCCGTCTCGCCTTTGCGGATCCCGATGCCCCACGGCACATTGAGGAACTTGTCGTTCGTCAGCCTGACGTCGCGGTCCTGCGTTGCGACCCCGAGCAGGAACGCGTCGTCGAACATGAATGTGTCGGCACGCCCGTCCTTCACCGCCGAGACCGCGAGGGCCGGCGAGTCGACCTCGAGCAGCTTCGTGTTCTTGAAGCAGTTCCTCGTCCAAGCCGCATACAGCGCTCCTCGAGTGGTCACAACGGTCTTGCCGGAAAGCGTCGGGACCGTCACCGAGGAGTTGTTCGGAACAAGGAGGCGTCCCGTCGCGGAGTAGTAGGGGATCGAGAAGTCGATCTGGTCGGCACGCGCCTGCGTCCAGGTCAGCGTCGAGACGATGATGTCGACGCGGCTCGACATCAACGTCGGGATGCGGCTCGGCGTGGTCACGCAGGTGAAGTTCACCTTCTTCTTGCTGCCGAACGCCAGCTGCGCGAAGCGTTGGGCCACCTGCACGTCGTAGCCGTCATTGTTCCCGCGGACGTCGATGAAGCCGAACGGCGGGAAGTCGCATTTGACGCCAATCTCCCAATGCTTGCGGCTCTTGACGGCCGACGGCAGCGGCGGCAGCTTCGGCTTGGCGGGCTTCTTCGGTTTCGCGAGCGGTGCGGCCGTCCGGACGACTTTCCCGCCGGGCGCCGCCGCTCCGAGCGCCGTGAATACAGCCGCGGCCAGCAGCAGCAGGGCTGCGGCGACTCCGATACGCCTCATCTAACCCCTCCTTCGTCGATGGTGAGCTCCTCCAAGGACTCCGCGAGCTGGAGTGTCCGGCGGAGGAATCGTTTCGTGCGTTCCGCCTGCGGACGGTCTAGGACGTCGGCCGGCTTGCCCTGCTCGACGATCTTGCCGTCGTCCATGAAGATCAGATGATCGCCGACGTCGCGTGCGAACTGCATCTCGTGCGTGACGACGAGCATCGTCATTCCATCATGAGCGAGGTCGCGCATGACGACGAGGACTTCGCCGACGAGCTCCGGATCGAGCGCGGACGTGACCTCGTCGAACAGCATCACGTGCGGCCGCATCATCAGCGCACGTGCGATCGCGACGCGTTGCTGCTGGCCGCCCGAGAGCTGGTGCGGATAGCTCCGCGCCTTGTCGGCGAGCCCGACGCGGCCGAGCAGCTCCTGTGCGCGCTGCTCCGCTTCCCTGCGCTTGACGTGACCCACGCGCCGCGACGCCAGCGTGAGGTTGTCGAGTACGCGCAGGTGCGGGAAGAGATTGAACTGCTGAAAGACGATGCCGATCCGCTGCCGCACCGCCGGCACTTTCACTCCCTTGCGCGTGATCTCCTCGCCCTCGAAGAAAATGCGACCGTCGTCGATCGGCTCGAGGAGGTTCACACAGCGAAGCAGCGTGCTCTTGCCGCTGCCGCTCGGTCCGATGATCACGAGCGCCTCGCCCGCGGTCACGGTGAGATCGATGCCGTCCAGCACGACATTGTCGCCGAAGCTCTTGCGGACGTTCTCGAGGCGCACGACCGGCGCGGTCGCACGCGTGGACTCCGCCAGCGCCGCCCCTGAGCTGTGCCCCGCCTTCACGGCCAGCTCTCTTATACGCGTTTTGCGCCGCGCGTTCAATCTAGGCTCCCCGACTTGGACGCGTTTCCCGAGCTCGTCCGTTCGCGTCGGACGCACAAGTCGTTCGGCCCCGATCCCGTTCCCCGCGAGACGCTCGACGAGCTGCTCGAGCTCGCGCGCTGGGCTCCCAACCACCACCGCACGAGCCCCTGGCGCTTCCGCGTGCTCGGGCCGGAGACGCTCGAGCGGCTGAAAGAGGCGGCGGGGCCGGCCGAGGCGCCGAAGCTCGACCGCGCGCGGACGCTCGTGCTCGCTTCCTGCGTGCTGAGCGGCGACCTTCAGCAGGACGAGGAGGACGTCTGCGCGACCGCGTGCGCGATCTACGCCGTGCTGCTGGCCGCGCACGCGCGCGGCCTCGCCGGATACTGGCGAACGCCCCGCGTCCTCCGCACGAAGGCCGGGCGCGAAGCAGTCGGTCTCCCGGACGGCGAGCGCTTCCTCGGCCTGATCCATCTCGGGGCTCCGCGCGGCGAGCCGCCGGTGCCGCAACGCGCGCCGCTCGAGACGTACCGGGAATACCTGCCGTAGGTACCGTGGCCGATATGGCCGAAGTCCCCTCTGACTCAGGCGCACAGCAAATCGTGTGCCCCCACTGCAAGAAGACCTTCACGGCCGAGCTGATCGCGGGGCAGACAGAGCGCCATCGCGGCTTCAAGTGCCCGCACTGCAAGCTCTTCGTCCCGGCCGACCGCGCCCGTAGCGGCTAGCCGCGCCCAGGGCCTCGGCCTGGCCGAGTCCCTCGTTCAAGGGATAGGAGGCCCTTGCCGATGAGCCTGTCGTGGCTGTCGACGCTGCCGCCTCCCGCGCGGACCGTGAGCGGTCCAACCCGCTTGCCCGGCTCGCCGCCGTCCCGGCGTGGTTCTGGGTCGCCGGGATCGTCGTCGCGAGCTTCTGCGGACGCTTGATCGCCGCGGCGGGACGACCCGTCCCGCACTACCTCCCCGACGAGTACATCTATCCGTCGCTTGCGCGGAGCTTCGCCGAGCACGGCCGGCCGCTGATCCGCGGTGTCGGGGTCCACTTCCCTGCGCTGCTCGATCCACTCGTGACCGCGCCGGTCTGGCTCGTCACCCACGATCCCGTGCGCGCGTACGGGATCACGCAAGGACTGCACGCCGTATTCGTCTCGCTCGCGGCGATCCCGGCCTATCTCCTTGCCAAGCGGCTCGGCGTCGCGCCGTGGCTGGCCGTCGCCGTCGCGGCACTTGCGGTCGCCGTGCCGGACGGCGTGTACGCCTCGAGCATGCTCGCCGACCCGCTCGCCTATCCGCTCGTCCTCGCGTCGATCTACCTCGGCGTCTGCCTCGTCGAGCGGTCGACGCTCGGCCTGCAGGTCGCGTTCGCGCTCGCGAGCGCGCTCGCCGTCCTCGCGCGCGTGCAGTACGCGGTCGTGCCGCTCGCCGTCCTCGGCGCGGAGCTCGTCGCCGATCGCTTCCGCGTCCTCGTCTCGCTGCGCCGAATGTGGCTGGCACTCGTCCTCCTGGCTGCGCCGCCCGCCGTCCTCTTCGCGGCGCTCGGGTCGCGACGCGTGCTCGGCGTGTACTCGCACGGCGACCACGCACTCCATCCCGGCTCACTCGTGCACTGGGTCGCGCGCGAGGCGATGCTGCTCGCGTACGCCAGCGGCTGGGTGCTGGTGCCGGGTGCGCTGGCTGCGCTCGCCCTGTCGCTCGTGCGGCCGGCCCGGCGCGCCGATCTCGCATTCGCGGTGACGACGCTCTTGCTCGGCGCTGCGCTGCTGCTGGAGGCTGCGCAGATCGCCGACACGGACTCGCAGCGTTTCCAGGAGCGCTACCTGTTCGCGCTCGTCCCGCTGCTCGCGGTCGCGTTCGGCCTGTACGTGAAGCGCGGGCTGCCCTGGCGCCTGCCGGTCGGTCTCTGCTCGGCCGCGCTCTTGCTGCTCGCTGCACGCGTGCCGCTGTCGGGCTACGCCGCGGCGCACAACAAGGACGACTCGCCGACGCTCTGGGCCGTCCTCCGCTTCGAGGCGCTCGTCTCGGTCGGGAATGGCGCGCTCGCCGTTGCGCTGATCGCGGCTGCACTGTCGGCGATCGCCGCGCTGGCGGCGTTCAGAAAGCTCCCCGCCGCTGTGGCGGTGCTGGGCGCACTGGCGGCGTGCTGCGCCCTCTCCGCAGCCGCGTCCTCTTACGACCACCTGAGCAGCACGAGCCTGCGCCATTCGCTCAACCAGGATCTGCGCTGGGTCGACCATGCGCGCCTCGGCTCCGTCGACCTGCTCGCGCCGCCCGGCGCGCGCAGGGAACAGTCCTGGGAGCAACTCTTCTGGAACACGTCGGTCAAGCGGCTGCTGGTGCTCGGCAGCCCACCGCTCGACCAGTTCGACACGAAGTTCGTGCGGGTGGCTGCCGACGGCCGCATCCTCGTCGACGGACGCGCCGACCGGCGGCCGCTACTCGTCCAGACCTACGCGTCGACGGTGCGGTTGACCGGCATGGCGCGGGTGCGCCGCGACGTGATCTTCGACCTCTATCGGCCGACGGGCGTGCCGCGGCTGCGCCTCGTCGCCGCCGGCCGGTTCCCGGACAGGTGGCTCGCGCCGCGCGGCGCGATCACGGTGTGGACGAAGACCGCCGGCACGCTGACGCTCGTCGTGACGATGCCGCGCGGCACGCAGGCGACTCCCATGCACTTCAACGACCGCCTCGTCCTGGTCCACCCGGGCAAGCGCACGACACTCCGGTTCCGCGTTCCAGGCGGCGGACCGTGGAGCCTCCACTTCCACAGCAAAAAGCAGGGCTACCTGGGAGATCGAGCTGTAAGCGTGCTCGCGCCGGTAGTTCGGTTTGCAGTAAAGCCGGATTCAGCCGAACGGCCCAGGGCCGGAGGCTAGTGCCGGCGCAGCCGCACTAGCCGGAGGCCGGACTCACGCGTCCGGCGATGGCGAAGCCACCGCCGGATGCGGACCACTTCACTCGCTCGGCAGGAACCCAGTGAGAGCACGCGGGCTGTGCCCGCGTGCGTTCCCCGCGAAGCGGCGACCCCAAGACCGCGCGAAAGCCAGCTTTCGCGCGGCAACCGGCGCCAACCAGCGGCACCGAAGGCCGGAGGCTAGTGCAAGCGCAGCAGCACTAGCCGGAGGCCGGACTCACGCATCCGGCGATGGCGAAGCCACCGCCGGATGCGGACCACGGCACGCGCCCGGCAGGAACCTAGTGAGAGCACGCGGGCTCTGCCCGCGTGCGTTACCCGCGAAGCGGCGACCCAAGACCGCGCGAAAGCGAAGCTTTCGCGCGGTGAACGGCCCAGGGCCGGAGGCTAGTGCAAGCGCAGCAGCACTAGCCGGAGGCCGGACTCACGCGTCCGGCGATGGCGAAGCCACCGCCGGATGCGGACCACTTC
>Ga0114129_10013088_pt1 | contig 11817 bp, 10 predicted proteins | sample RhiMetdeltSRZDD1_FD_80071 | JGI IMG/M metagenome (GOLD analysis project Ga0114129, IMG submission 80071) | Populus rhizosphere microbial communities from Tennessee, USA - Rhizosphere MetaG P. deltoides SRZDD1 (version 2) (version 2) | ecosystem: Host-associated > Plants > Roots > Rhizosphere >... | reverse complement strand
GAGGACGAGATAGTGCGCAGAAGGCGCGCGTTCTGACCGCCCGACTGCAATCATGACGAGGGCGATCGCTGCGATCGACAGCATTTTGAGCAGGTTCAAGCCAAGCGGTCCCGCGGCGCGGTACGCGACGGCCATGACCAGCTCCGAGAGCCACTCGTGATTGACCCATGCGCGGTCCGCCGTAAACGAGTAGGAGTCCCACTGCGGCAGCCGGTGCGTGTGCAGCACGTCGAGACCAAAGCGCAGATGTCCCCAGAGGTCTGCGTCCGCCACCGTCTGAGTGGCGAGCAGCCAAACGAGGGAGGCGAACGCGACAATCAGCAAGCTGGAAATGCTGCAGGACAGCAGTCGGCGCTCGCGCTGAAGCATGGAGGCTGGCTTGACAGGATTGCAATCGTGGTGCCCGCCTTGGCAGGGACAAAGCGGGAAAAGCGTGTGAGTCCGATTACAAAACTTGCCGCGAGGCTTCGGTTTTGTCGGCGCGCTCCGCGCTCATGCGTCCGCGTTGCGCTTCGGCCGCATGTTCGACGCGAGGATCTTCTTCCTCAACCGGATGCTCTTCGGCGTCACTTCCACGAGCTCATCGTCGTTGATGAACTCGATGGCTTGCTCGAGTCCGAGCTTCCTGGGCGGAATGAGGCGAACCGCTTCGTCGGCAGTCGACGCGCGCATGTTCGTCTGCTTCTTTTCTTTCGTGACGTTGACGTCGAGATCGTTGGCGCGGGCGTTCTCGCCGATGATCATCCCTTCATAGACCTTCTCGGCTGGCTCGATGAAAATCTCGCCGCGCTCCTGCAGATTGAAGATCGCATATGCCGTGGCTGCTCCCGCGCGATCGGCGACGAGCGCGCCGGTCGTGCGAGCCGGAATCGCACCGTGCCATGGCTCCCATCCGGCGAAGAGGTGGTTCATGATGCCGGTGCCTTTCGTATCCGTCAGGAACTGCGATCTGAAGCCAATCAGTCCGCGTGCCGGAATGCGGAACTCGAGACGCACGCGGCCGCTGCCGTGGTTCACCATCTTCGTCATGGTGCCCTTGCGCGTGCCGACGAGCGCAATCACGACGCCTTGAAACTCCTCGGCGACGTCGATGACGAGATCTTCGACCGGCTCGACGATCTGTCCCTTCACGTCCTTGGTCACGATGTCCGGACGCGAGACCTGCAGCTCGTAGCCTTCGCGACGCATCATCTCGATGAGGATCGAGAGCTGCAGCTCGCCGCGCCCGAGCACCTTCATCTGCTCCGGCGTATCCGTCGGCTCGACGCGAATGGAGACGTTACCCAGCAGTTCCCGGTCCAGACGATCCTTGATCTGCCGGGATGTGACGAACTGTCCTTCCCGCCCCGACACCGGCGACGTGTTGACGCCGAAGATCATCGACACCGTCGGCTCGTCGACCGCGATCGCTGGCATGGGCTTGCGGTGCTCGATGTCGGCGATGGTCTCGCCGATGGTGATGTCCTCGATGCCGGCCAGACACACGATATCGCCCGCGGCCGCTTCTTCGATATCGATTCGCTTGAGTCCTTCGAACGCGAAGAGCTTCGTGATTTTCGTCTCCTGGAACGACCCGTCCAGCTTGCACACCGCCACGGCATCACCGATGCGCACGCGGCCCTGAAAGACGCGGCCGACGGCGATCCGCCCAAGGTAATCGTTCGAGTCCAGGTTCGCGACCAGGATTTGCAGCGGTCCCTCAGGATTTCCACGCGGCGGCGGCACGTGATCGACGATCGCGTCGAAGAGCGCTTGCAGATCCCGGCCGGGCTCGTCGAGCGAACGCGAGGAAGTGCCCGTTTTGGCGCTCGTGTAGAGAACTGGAAACTCGAGCTGTTCCTCGGTCGCATCGAGGTCGATGAACAGGTCGTAGATCTCGTTCAGCACTTCTCTGACGCGGGCGTCCGGACGATCGATCTTGTTGATGACGACGATTGGCGGAAGCCGGCGCTCCAGCGCCTTGCGCAGCACGAACCTCGTCTGCGGCAGCGGCCCCTCGGACGCGTCGACCAGCAGCATGACGCCGTCCACCATGGCCAGCGTCCGCTCGACCTCTCCGCCGAAATCCGCGTGGCCTGGGGTGTCGACGATGTTGATGAGCGTGTTGCCGTAGTAGACGGCGGTGTTCTTGGCGAGGATGGTGATGCCGCGTTCGCGCTCGAGATCGGTGTTGTCCATCGCCCGCTCGACCACGCGCTCGTTGCTGCGGAAGATGCCGCTCTGGCGCAGCAACCCGTCGACCAGGGTCGTTTTGCCGTGGTCGACGTGCGCGATGATGGCCACATTGCGCCGGAGCGCGTTGGCCACACCAGACGAGGTGGACGCGGGGGTGAGCATCCAACCAGTATACCGGCTTCCCCCGTATTCGACGCTTCTGACGTTGTTCCCTCGTGTGATGGAGCTCCTATCGCTTGAGGGAAAACATCAGGCCGCCGTACAGCCGCCAGTAGTCGGGTGCGGTGTCGATGGCCTGGAATCGACGCAGATCGGCGCGCGCGATCAGCGTGTCGTTGATGCGGTACTTGATCCCGCCGCCGAAGTTGTAGGCGACCTCAGTCGAGGAGGGCGGGACGAGGATCAGCGGATCGGGAGACTTGACGTTGATGCTCGATCGCTCGAAGCCCAGACCGAACGTCGCATACGGCGTGAAGTGCTGGACGTCGAAGTGATAGATCGCATTCGCGCTGACGTTCGTGACCGACCAATCGACGTTGGTGTCGTTGCCGACGACGTCGAAGAGATGCGCGAGCTCACCCTCGAAGCCGAGGTTCGACGTCAGGTCATAGCCGGCCGCCACACCAAGGCCTACACTGTTGTCCGTATTGGGGCCGCTCACGCCGGTGGAGCCCTGGAGGAACGGGGTGACCGTCCACGACTTGGGGTGGGTGAGCAACTGGGCCCGAGCCGGCGTCGCGCCGGCGACGAGGATCACGACTGCAACCGTGCAAAAAGTTCCAAGCGTCCTGCGATATGTCATTGCACCTCCCGTTCAAATGGATGACGTTGGAGACTTAGACGATGTTCGCTGCAAGACGGCTGCCTGGAAATGGGGACACTCACATTTTAAAAACGTGAGTGTCACGTTTTTAAAATGTGAGTGTCCCCATTCGATCAACCGTTCGTGGCCCGTGAGCGTCATATCCCTGACAGTGAACGGCGGCCTCCGCTCGTCGGCAGATACGGACCTCGTAGCCCGCGCGGCCGGCGGCGATGCGGCCGCATTTCGCGCGCTCGTGGAGCGGCATCGCGCGATGGTCTATCGGATCGCCTTCCAGTTCGCAGGCAACCACCACGATGCCGAGGACATCGCCCAGGATGTTTTTCTCAAGGTGTACCGGGCGCTCGATCGCTTTCGGTACGACGCTCAACTCACGTCCTGGCTGTACCGCATCGTCATGAATGCGTGCATCGATCATCGGCGGCGGCACGCGCCGGCGGGGTGGGCGCCGTTCACCGAGGATGCAGAGTTGCGAATGTTGAATACGCCCGAAGAAGGACCCGGACCCGAGGAACAGGCATACGGCGGACAGCTTGGCGACGTCCTGGAGGGAGAAATCGCGCGGCTGCCGCCGGGGCAGCGCCTGGTGTTCATGATGCGGCATCATGAGGGGCTGAAGCTGTGCGAAATCGCCAATGCGCTCGGCCTGGCGGAGGGCACCGTGAAGCGTCAGCTCCATGCTGCCGTGCATCGGCTGCGTGAAGCGCTGACGGCCGCAAAGGTGACAACCGGAGGACGCGTGTGACGCTGTGTGAATTGGTCGACTCTCCCGCGATCGAGCTGTATTTCTACGACGAGCTCGATCGGGCGGAGCGCGCCCGCGTGCAGGCCCACCTGACGGCGTGCGAAGCCTGCCGTCAACGGATCGAGGATCTGCATGCGATTCGGCGCGCGCTCGCCGCGCGACCGCGCGTCGATGCACCGCCGGCTGGCGACTGGTCCGGATTCATGCGCCGCCTCGACGAGGCCTGCGGCACGACGCCAGCTTCTTCCTCCCACGTCGCCTCGTCCACGATCCGATCGTGGCGCTCGCCGGTGAGGATGGCGGTCGCGATCGCGGCGACACTGATCGTCGTGTCCATCGGCGTGTTCCTCGCGGCCAGATTCAAGCCGTCGACGGTTCCCGCGCCGACGGCGCAGACGTCGACAGTGGTACACGCGCCGGCGACGGTCGATCGATCGAACGATCGCACGGCGAACCGCGCGCTCGCGGAGCTGAGCGAGCAGCACTTCGAGCGATCGAAGCTCGTCGTTCTCGGCCTTGCGTCGCGGGATCCCGAACATACGAGCTCGAGCGACTGGGAATACGAGCGCGACCTGGCAGGTTCGCTCTTGTCGGACACGCGACTCTACCGGCTGGCAGCACAGGACCGAGGCTTGTCGAACATCGCGCACGTCATGGGCGATCTGGAAACCGTGCTGCTCGAAGCCTCGATGAGCGAGCATCCCGACGCCGCCGCCCTCGAGCGCGTGCAGAACTTGATTCGCAAGCGCGACCTCGTCGTGAAAATGCAGGTGATCGGTTCGGCAGGTATTTGAGGAACCTATGACGATCCGGAGATGGGTGGCCGGGCTGGCCACATCGGCGATGGTAGCGTTGAGCGTCGCGAGCCTCGCTGCGGCGCCCGACTCGAGGCGGATGGAACGCGCGAAGGATTTCATTGCCGACGAGCAGTGGTTGCGCGCGATCGACCAGCTGAAAGCGGCCGTGGCCGACGCGAAAGAACCGAACCGCGATGAGGCGCTGTTCTGGCTCGCGCACAGCGAGCACCAGGCAGAGGAGCTGGCGGCAGCGATTGACACGATCGCACGCCTCGAGCGCGATTATCCCCGGAGCCGATGGGTGCGTCCCGCGCGGGCGCTCCGTGTCGAGATCGCGCAGCGTCTCCGGCGCGACGATGTCTTGTGGTGGACGGCAGCCCCTCCGCCACCAGCCGCGCCCGGAGCGCCGCCAGTTCCTGCCGCGGCGCCGCTGGCGCGAACACCGGTCCCCCCGCGGCCTCCGGCCCAGCCGGCGAAGTCTCCACGCATGACTCCGGTGGCGACGCCACCGCCGCCCGAGATGCCGGCCGGTTATCCGCTTCCGAGCCCGCCCGAGGGTCCGACCGCGTGGATTCCGGAGCCGTTCGCGCCAGACACGGATCTGCGGATCCAGGCTCTTGGCAGCCTTATGCAAGCGCACCCAGGACAGGTGATTCCGCTCCTGAAGGAGATTGCGCTCGACACCAAGGATCCCAGCGAGGCGCGTCGTGCCGTGTTCGTGCTGGCGCAGTCGGGCCGCCCCGACGCGCGGACCACGGTCGTCGAAGTCGCGAAGCAGGGACCCGAGATAGTGCGGATTGCCGCAGTGCGCGAGCTTGGACGCTTCGGCGGAGCGAACGCAGGGGCCGAGCTGCTGCAGGTGTACTCGACGGCGACGCCGCGGGTGAAGCGCGAGGTCGTCTCGTCGCTGGCCGTCCTCGGCAAGGGTGCCGAGACAGCAGCGCTGCTCCGCATCGCGCGAACCGAGTCGGATCCGCAGGTGCGCAACGTCGCCATCCTGACCTTGGGGCGGACATCAGTCGCTGATGGACAGTTGGGCGCGCTCTACGTGAGCGCCCCGCGCGACTCGCGCCGGACGGTGCTCGTTGCCCTCTGCAACGCGCGCGACGAGGATGGTCTGATTCGGATCGCCTCGACGGAACGCGATATGGCGCTGCGACAGGAAGCCCGGCGCCAGCTTCGACTCCTGGGGAGCGCCAAAGCCCTCAAGTTCCTTGCAGAGCACAAAGAATAGGAGACTTGTGGCATAGTCGCAGGATGGCTCTTCAGCCTGAGAGCGGGCAGAACCCGCTGCTCGACGGCCTGCGCATCGAACCGACTCCGGAACCCACCACTCTCGTCATTTTCGGCGCGTCGGGCGATCTGACGCGGCGCAAACTCCTTCCAGCCGTCTATCAGCTCTCGCGCGGGCAGCGCCTGCCTGCGCGCTTCTCGGTCATCGGCGTGGCCCGGTCGGGGATGACCGACGACGAGTTCCGCCAGCAGATGCACGACAGTCTCCGCGAGTTCGCCGGCGTGGACCATCCCAACGAGGTTTCCACGGCGCTGGCGCGTTCTCTCTCGTTCGTGCAAGGAGAACTGGACGATCCGGGACTCTACGAGCGGCTGTGCGTGAAGATGCGCGAGATCGACGCTCCGGATGGTGTGCTGTTCTATCTTGCGATTCCGCCGACTGTCTACGGATCGGTCATCGAGCGCCTCAGCGGCGCCAAATTGACGACGCCCCGGCGATCGACCGGATGGCGTCGCGTGATCGTCGAGAAGCCGTTCGGCACGGACCTCGAGAGCGCGCGTGCGCTGAATGCGATGCTGCACAGCCACCTGGAGGAGTCGCAGATTTTCCGTATCGATCACTACCTCGGGAAGGAGACCGTTCAGAACCTGCTGGTCTTCAGGTTCGCGAATGGCATGTTCGAGCCGGTCTGGAACCGGCGCTACATCGATCACGTGCAGATCACCGCGGCCGAGACCGTCGGCGTGGAACGGCGCGCCGCGTATTACGAGGGAGCCGGCGCACTCCGCGACATGGTTCAGAATCACCTGATGCAGCTCCTGGCCCTCGTCGCCATGGAACCGCCGATCACGTTTTCTGCCGAGAACGTCCGCGATCGCAAACTCGACGCACTGCTGGCCATTCCGCCGCTGCTCGAGAACGGCGCCTCCAGCACCAACGTCGTCCGGGCGCAGTACACCGCGGGGTGGGTCAACGGAACGGAAGTGCCAGGGTACCGTCAGGAGGAGGGCGTCAATCCGAAGTCGGTGACCGAGACGTACGTCGCGATGCGGCTCCATCTCGACAGCTGGCGATGGGCCGGCGTGCCGTTCTACCTTCGCACCGGCAAGCGTCTTCCGAAACGGCTGACGGAGATCGCCATCCAGTTCCGCCGGCCGCCGCTGCACATCTTCAAGCGTGTCAGCTCTTCGGCGATTTCGTCGAATCTGCTGATCGTCAACGTGCAGCCCGACGAGGGCATCTCCCTGCGTTTCGAGGCCAAGTTGCCCGGGACGCGAATGCAGCTCGCCCCGGTCATGATGAACTTTCGATACGGCAGCGCGTTTGGCACGGCAGTACCAGAGGCCTACGAGACGCTGCTGCTCGACGCAATGCTCGGCGATCCCACGCTGTTCGCGCGGCACGATTTCGTGGAAGCGTCATGGGCGCTCATTACCCCCGTGCTGGATGCCTGGCGCGCCTCGGGCGCGACGGAGATCCCGACGTATGAGGCAGGTGAGTGGGGCCCTCGCGAAGCGGATGCCATGATGGGAGCGGACGGACGCCGGTGGAGGACGCTGTGAGCGACGAACATCTGAATTCACTGCTGCCCGGCAGCACCGAACTATCGTTCAACGAGGTTGAAGCGGCGCTCGCGGGTGTCCTGCGCACTCGCGAAACGCGGCGCCAATCGATCCCCCGTGCGTCGACGGGCACGCTGGTCGTCGTCGGCAAGCCGTCGCAGCTGGCGCCGGCGATCCAGGCGCTCGAGGAAGTGGACAAGGCGAGCGGCGTGCGCGCGATTCTGATTTCAGAAGGCACCGAGAGCAGGCCGACCGTGTGGATATCGGATTCGATCGTCGCGATCGACGGGCTTGCGCCGCGCTATCTCAATAATGCCGTCGCGGCGCTCCGGTTGCCGTGCATGCCCGCGATCGTGTGGTGGCGCGGCGGCTCGCTGAAGGCGTTGAAAGATCTCACGATGCTCGCGGATCGCGTCGTGCTCGACGCGGAGAACCCGGACGAGGTATGGCAGCAGATCGGAGCGTTTCTCGAAAACACCGCGCTCACGGATCTGCGCTGGACGCGGCTGACCCGCTGGCGCGCCGTGCTCGCGCACCTGTTCGATCTGCCGCGCGTTCGAGCTGCGGCTCCAGGCTTCCGCCGGCTCACGATCGAGGCGTACGATCGCCCGGGGGCGCGTCTCTTTGCGGCATGGCTCGTCGCCAGTCTGAGATGGCCGGCGAAGAACATCGACATCCGCACCGTCTCGGGAGGCGGTCCATCCATCCTGAAATCAGTGCAGCTGCTTGGCGATCCGCTGTCGATTGGGATTCGGATGCTGTCCGGACAGGACTGCCTCGAGGCGTCGATCGAGGGGGACGAGACCGACGTACGGATCGCGCCGCTCGGCGAAGCGACGCTCTCGGCCTGGATCGGTGAGGAACTCGCGGTACGCGCGCGCGATCGGGCCTTCGAGCACGCGCTGACCGCCTTACAAGAGCTGTACGCGTGAGCTCCGCTTCGTTCGGCATCATCGGCCTCGGGACGATGGGGCGCAACCTGGCGCTGAACATCGAGTCGCACGGCCATTCCGTCGCCGTGTGGAACCTTGAAACAGCGTGGACCGACGCGTTCGTGCGCGAGCACGCGGACGGGAAGTTCGCCCCGGCGTCCACGCTGCAGGAATTCGTCGCAAGCCTCGATCGCCCGCGCCGAATGATGATGATGATCCCGGCTGGTGAGCCGGTGGATCAAATGAATCAGCAGCTGACGCCGCTGCTCGAGGCCGGCGATGTCGTCATCGACGGCGGGAACTCGCACTTCCGGGACACGCGGCGGCGCGAAGCCGCGATGCGGCAGAGCGGGCTGCAATTCGTCGGCTGCGGTGTGTCCGGCGGTGAGGAAGGCGCGCGTGTGGGGCCATCGCTGATGCCTGGTGGATCGCCGGAGGCGTGGCGGCGAATCAAGGACGTGCTGGAAGCGATTGCCGCGAAAACGGAGGCCGGTCCGTGCGTGACGCACGTCGGACCCGACGGTGCCGGGCACTTCGTCAAGATGGTGCACAACGGCATCGAGTACGGCGACATGCAGTTGATCGCGGAGGCGTTCGACGTCCTTCGTCGCGGTCTGGGCCTGTCGACGCTCGAAGCCGCGGACGTATTCGAGCGGTGGAACCGCGGGCCTCTCGAATCATTTCTGATCGAGCTGACGGCGCGCGTCTGCCGGGTGATCGATCCCGAGACCGGCCAGCCGCTCGTGGACGTCATCGACGACAAGGCCGGGCAGAAGGGCACCGGACGGTGGACCGCGGAGATCGCGCTCGAGCTCGCGGTCGCGATTCCGACGATAGCCGCCGCGCTCGATGCACGCGTGCTCTCGAGCCTCAAGGCGCAGCGCATCGAAGCCAGCCGCAGGTTCGGCGACACCGTGGATCGGACGCCGTTCGTCGCGGCCGGACGGGCACAGATGATCGAGATGCTGCAGGACGCCGTCTACGCATCGCGCATCTGCAGCTACGCGCAGGGAATGGCGCTCATCGCGGCAGGCTCGGCCGAGTACCGCTGGAACATCAACCTGTCGGAGATCGGCCGGATCTGGAAAGGGGGGTGCATCATCCGCGCGCGCCTGCTCGATCCGGTGCGCCACGCATTTGCCAGAGAATCCGGGCTGGTCAATCTCCTGATGGACGAGGAGCTGGGGCGCGACGTGCAGCGTGCCCATGCCGGCTGGCGGCACATCGTGAGCTGTGCCACGGCCGGCGGGATCCCGGCGCCTTCGATGGGGGCGAGCCTGGCGTACTTCGACAGTTACCGGACGGCAAGACTGCCTCAGAATCTGACCCAGGCGCAGCGCGATGCGTTCGGCGCCCACAAGTTCGAACGATTGGGCCGGCCCGGGTTCGTGCACGGAAACTGGAGTTAACCCAGAGCTCAGCAGCCTGTCCACCACCTCGTCAGAACCGTCACCCACCTCGTCAAGCTCATCTATGGATACTCGCGCGTAACTCTCTGTGTTCGCACGCTGTTGCCTGCCTTCGAAGGCGTGGGGTATAGTCGCTGCCCAATGGCTCTCGAGTTCCCAGGGTCCCATCATCGCGCCACCGGACTCGTCGACGTGCTCGACCGGGTACTCGACAAAGGACTTGTCGTTGCGGGAGATATCAAGGTCTCGCTCGCCGAAGTCGAGCTGTTGACGATCCGCATCCGCCTTCTCATATGTTCGCTGGACAAGGCGCAGGAAATCGGTCTCGACTGGTGGCGCTACGACCGCGACCTTTCACCGGGCGCGGCGCGCGCGGCATTGGCCGATCAGGAAAATCTTCGGGCGGAAATCCGACAGCTTCAGGACCGTGTAGATGCGCTGACGTCCAAACGCGGCGGCAGTCGTCGCCGGCGGTGATGCGCCGGACCTTCGGAGGAACAGAGCATGGCAACCGTTGAACGAAGCCCAGGCGGCACGAGTCTTATCGACGTGCTCGATCGCGTGCTCGACAAGGGCATCGTGATCGATGCATGGGTGCGGGTGTCGCTGGTCGGCATCGACCTGATCACGGTCGAAGCGCGCGTGGTCGTCGCGTCGATTGACACCTATCTGAAATACTCGGAAGCGGTCGGACAGGTGGCGCCCGTCTCGCGGCCGGCGGCTGAACTGCCGTCCCATCAGGACATGATCGCGGAGAACGCGGCGCTGCGCGCCGAGCTCGCGGCGGCGAAGGGTGGGCGAGCACCGCGGCGCCGCACCCGTACAGTCGAGGGGTAACTAAGGCGTGACGCACGTGGCCGCACCTGTGGTGCCAGCTCCGGGTGTCGTCGAGTCAGATGCGAAGCTCGCACTGCTCGAGTTCCTGCTCACGAGCATCGACATCCAGGAATCCGCCCGTCGATCGATCGACTGGCTGGTCGCGCACGCCCCCGTTTCGGAAGCGGTCGTCCTCGTCGTCGAAGCGTTGTCGAACGAGATGCTGCTCGTGGCCGAGCACGGCGTTTCGAGCGGCGCGATCATGGACTTCGCCCTCAGCCGCGAAGAATCGAAACATCCACTCATTGAAGCGCTGTCCGGTCCGGATCCCGTTTTCATCAAGAACCTGCCCGCTCACTACCGCGTGCCGATGGAATCGCGCTCGTTCCACGCGATCCCGCTCCGCGCGGAGCCGCGCGAGGCCGGCCAGGGGCTGCTCCTCGTCAGCGGCCCCGGGCCGGAACTGAACAGCGACACGCTGTGGATCGGACGCACGCTGGGCAAGCAGGTCTCGCGGCTGCTCAGCCGACAGCTCCTCGCGGAAACGAGATTCGGGCAAGAACGGATGCTGTTGTACAGCATCATCAACGCGGTCACCGATCCGATCCTGCTCACCGACACGGAGGGAAAACTCATCATCGCGAACAGCCACGCGGAGAAGCTGTTCGCCGCGCCCGAGGATTCCAGCGAAGGATGGCGGCGCGCCGTGGCGCTGAACAACATGCTCTTTTCCGCTGCGCTCTCGACGAGCGCCGTCGGAATGGCGGAGCTCGCGCGGCGCGAGCTGCTGCTCGTCGATCCCCTCGAAGGTTCCGATCTCCTGTTCGAGCTTCTCAGCTCGCGCGCCAAGGACGAGCGGCAGGGCACGTACGTCGTGTCGATTCTACGGAACGTCACCGACCTGGCGAGAGCCAAGGAAGAGATCGAAGAGAGCTATCGGACGCTGCGTGTCGCGCAGGCGGAAGTCCGCGACGAACGGCACCGGCTCGACCTGATCATCGACTCCGTTGCGGATCCCATCCTCGTTACCGATCCCGAAGGGGACATCGTTCTGATGAACACGCCCGCGGAGCGGCTGTTCAACGCTCCCGGATCCGAAGACGAATCGGCGCAGCGGCGCGTGCGGGCGAACGGCGCCAACCTGACGTCATTCGTGTCCAACGTGCTCACGCGATCGGGCGAGCAGCGGTATCGCGGCGAGATCCAGCTTGCGGATCCGCTCACGGGAAGGCCGTTCCCAGTCGAAGCGCTGGCCGGCACGATCCTCTCGGAACAGGGCGAGTTGATGTGGGTCGTGACGATCCTGCACGACCTGACGGAAGCG
>Ga0114129_10013087_pt1 | contig 11817 bp, 13 predicted proteins | sample RhiMetdeltSRZDD1_FD_80071 | JGI IMG/M metagenome (GOLD analysis project Ga0114129, IMG submission 80071) | Populus rhizosphere microbial communities from Tennessee, USA - Rhizosphere MetaG P. deltoides SRZDD1 (version 2) (version 2) | ecosystem: Host-associated > Plants > Roots > Rhizosphere >... | reverse complement strand
TATATACAATAATCAATTCTACTTATTGATGTATAATTGGTTTTTTAAAGGAATTTAAATGTTTTCTTTGAAAAGTAGAACCGATATATTTAAAAATTTAAACCACTTGTATTAAAGAAAAGGATTACTTGATATGATAATTATACTATAATAAATTGTTTGCAGGAAATTTACTTATTGATTGTAACAGTATTTTAATTATTATTTCTAACTAAATATATCCCTTATTTTTATTATCCAAACTTTCCAGGAAATATTATGTTTTTCATAGTCTGGACTCAATCTTGTGGATCAATCCAATATCATCTTTTAATTGCTAGATTATGGCAATTTATTATTACTAGTCTATTACCTGGGTTGACTAAATTTTCAATCTAGATGAGAATAATACTTTGTTAAAGTTACAATTCTGTTTTTTCATTATTTATTATAAATTTCGATTCCTTTGATAAGAATACCTTGCTATCTTTTACCTTAGATAAATTTTATATTTTTATTTTATTGTTTAATATAACAATATAATTTACTAGTTTATTTATATTTTAAATATAGCTGATACAATAGATTCATTATGCCATCGAATAAAATAAAGTGTTTACATATCCTTGTTAAAAAAAATAGTGAGGCACTAATGGTAGTTGATAGATTAAAAAATGGTGAAAGTTTTACAAATTTAGCCAAAGAATTATCGATAGATAAAGCAAGCGGGAAACGAGGAGGAGATTTAGGATTTTTTAGAAAAGGTATGATGGTTAAGCCATTCGAAGATGTTGCATTTAATTTAGAAAAAGATCAAATCTCTGGACCCGTTAAAACGGAATTTGGTTATCATATAATAAAAAGAATTAGTTAACTAAATCTATTAGAATTGAATTTTCTTTATTAGATGGGAATCCTACTAAAAATCTTTCTATATGACTTCCATTAGAAACTTAACATACAAACTTAAAAGGCGAATGTAATGATAGATATATTCTGAAAAATTTATACTTATGTTCTCCTCGAAAATGTTATAAGTGTACTATAATATATTCTAGACAACTTTATTATAATCTTAATATTTATGTATGGAATAGTTATAAGGGATGATACTAAGAAGGGTTAGCTTTACATTTTTATTTTTAATTACTTTTACCTTGATTTTTAGTTATTTGAACATGAATTTCAAATCCATATCAGCTCAAGTATTTGAGTTTCAGGAAGACGATTATATCGACGATAATAGAGAAAATGAAGGTTCCTCGTCAAATACAAATGGTGATGCTTACTCAAATGGAAATGGAGATGAAAATGCAAATACAAATGAAGATGAGGAAGATGACGATTCTTCAGAAGAAAAATCTTCGAAAAAAAAGAAAAAAGGTTCTGAAGATATGGACGAGTCAAATTATGGAATGAGTGGTGACGTTCAGAAATATTACGTTCAAAAATATGATTTAAATGGTAAATTCCTTGGCGGTTTTGGATCTAAGGGTGACGGCGATGGTCAATTCCTCCATGCTCACAACATCGCAGTAGATTCTCAGGGAAATATCTACGTAACCGATGAACAGAAAATGAATGTCCAAAAGTTTGATAGTAATGGTAATTTCTTGTTGTCTTGGGGTGCTCCAAATGATGAAAATCTTTTCTCACACAAAATGGAGGATGTTAATGTTGACAAGGAAGGAAACGTATGGGTAGTCAATTGGGGCCCTGGACAACTAATGAAATTCGATCCTAATGGCAAATTATTAATGACTATAGGGAAAAAAGGAAACGGTCCAGGAGAGTTTAATAGACTTTGGGGTGTAGCTTTTGATTCCGATAATAACATCTATACAAGTGAAAAATACGCTTATCGTATTCAAAAATTCGATCCTGAAGGCAATTTTATTAAACAATTTGGAGAATACGGACAAGGCAACGGTCAATTCAGACATCTACATGCAGTATCGATTGATTCTAAAGATAATGTTTATGTCGATGATGAAGATAACGGCGCTGTTACAAAATTTACAAAAGATGGTGAATTCATTACAACTTGGGGATCTGTTGGGAAAAATGAAGGACAATTTGATGAACCACACGGGATTGATTTTGACTCACTAGGAAATGTATATGTAGTTGATACCCAAAATAATAGAATTCAAGTTTTTACGCCTGATGGTCAATACTTAAAGAGTATTGGTAAGCCGGGTTCTGCACCAGGTGAATTCTTACTGATACATGATATTGACATTGATGATAATGACATAATCCATGTACTAGATAGCAGAGACGCACATCCGAATAAAATTAATTGACCCCTACAATATAAAATCTCAATGGGTTAAAGGATTTAGAATATAATACTCCTTAAGTTAAAAAAAAATATTTTTGTTTGAAGCAATTATTTTCATATTTTTTAGTTTTTTTTAATTGTAAGATAAATTCAGTTCTTCATGCCTTAAGATCCCTAAAGAATAATATCGTTGATTAAATACTGTTCACAGTCTTGGTATATACACAATTTATAATCCTTCAATTATGTATTTGATATATTGGTTGTTTTATTTAATTAGATACTGTTAGTGTTGGGAACCTTTGGTAAAAGTTAGAATGGTATATTTTCTACATATTGAAGGTTTGGTTTCATATCTTGTTTCCTAAATTTTTGGTCATATTTCCCTTGTTTGATTATGTATAATATTTATTACAATTAGAATCAGTTTAGTACCAATTAGTGTCTAAATAAACTTAATTGTAAAGAAAAAATAAAGATTACGAAGATCTCGAATAATAATATTATTCATTATTAACGATAATTTTATTCTACTATTATATAATAAAATTCTAAAAGTAAAAAGATTATTATAATTATTTTAAAATACATTTTATTAAAATCTTTCTACAAATATAGTTATAAATTATACTTTCAAAATATGATCATAGAATATATAGCATTCAAGATATTTAGTGACTGAATTGAATTTTATTTTCTAAAATACTCTAGAATCTCTATGTTGTGAGATATATTACAATGTTTATATACTCCCAATATCTAAATATCCTTATTGTTTTATATAAAATACGAAAATTTTTATAAAAATAATATTATACTAGAATAGAGGTAGAAAAATTTAATGAATGAAGCATATATTTTATTAAATATTGATTATAAAAAACAACAAAGTATTATTGAAACGGCAAAACAAATATCATGTGTTAAGGAAGTCAAGTCTGTATATGGGATTTATGATATTTTAGTAATCTTAGAATCATCTGATATACAACAGATCAAGAATTCTATAGATGATCATCTTCACAAAATAGAAGGTGTAAATAACCTTACATCTTTAATTTCGGTGGGATAATTGACCAACGATTATGAAATTATTGTAGTTGGTGCTGGACCTGCCGGATTGTCAGCAGGTATTTACATTGCTCGCCAAAGAACTTCGTGTTTAGTTATATCAAAGGACCTTGGTGGTCAATTAAATCTAATTCCACGTCTTGAAAACTATCCTGGAACAATTATGTCTAGTGGCCCTTTACTTGCTAGAACCTTAGAAAACCAATATCTTACTTTTAAGGGCGAAATGGTATATGATACAATTGAACGAATAGATGAATCCGAGAATGGATTAAACGTTAAAACTAATAGATCAGAATATACTTGTAAATCTATAGTATTGGCACCAGGTAAAGTGCCTAATAATTTAGGACTTGCAAACGAAAATGTGTTTGCAAACAAAGGTATACATTACTGTACTAAATGTGATGCTCCATTTTATCAAGATAGAGTCACAGCTACTGTTGGAGTGGGGGGATATCTTCTTGAATCTGGAATTCTTCTTTCTAGGATGGCATCTAAGGTTTATTTAATTTACAGAGGGGGTGCTTTAGGAGGTGACAAAGAGATGATATCTTCTATAGAGAAAAAAGGGAATGTTGAATTGGTTCCTAATACTATTATCAAAGAAATTCAAGGTAACAATACTCTCCAAAAAATTGTAATTAAAGATAATCTTGGTTTGGAAAAGACAATTGACGTTGATGGATTATTTATTGAAATGGGATCAAAAATCAACTTAGATTTTGTGAGACACTTAGTTAAAGTTAATTCAAAAGGCGAAATAGAAGTGACGGAAGGTGGGAAAACAGCACATCCCGCGATTTTTGCAGCCGGCGATGCAACGAATATATTGTATAAGCAAATTGTGGCTGCTTGTGGCGATGGAGCTGCAGCTGGTCTTTCTGCATTTAATTATATTGAAAAAATGAAAGGGAAACCAGGAATCAGGTCAGATTGGAAAAAGACAATCGGAGATACTGTTTACCACTACTAAATCCTAGTATATATAGAATAAATGAAATATCTTAACGGAAATAATTGTATTAATCGATGATAGTAAAAGAGATTAGTGAATGGCAATTATTATCCATATTCATATCCTAATTTTTAGAATACTCCTTAATTATGAAAAATGAAATAACCTCACTTTATAGATAATAGGGATGGGTTTACATTTTTAATCCTATTACGCATCGTTAACAATAGGAATAAATGTCTCTAGAAAAAAATATGGAAACGCTGTGTGTAAATAATTTGCTTCAATTTTTTTATATTACTCCAATCTTCATATAAATAGATAAATATAATATTACTATCCACCATAGATATTATATTATTAAAATCTAAAACTTTCTATAATTTGGACATATATCATTTGTGATCAATATGTCATCACCAAAATCAAATATTAATCTTTGATAATAAAAAAAGAATATGTATTTTATTGACTGAATCCTCCAGTTGCAAATATTATAACTACATAAACTACAATAAAGATACCTACAAACATCCCTGTACCTTTAAGCATATTTCCTAATGAAGACTCTTTTTTCTTTAAAGTATTATTGTCTTTGGTAGATATAGCCATTAAATTATATTATAAATGCATAGTAATAAAGTTATAAGATGCTAAAGTTAACAATCCATAAAAAAATTGTTATCTAGATCGAAGTACTCAACCTGGCAAATACTATTAATAATTCTCTTATACCTATTAATTTTAATAATAGAATAAGTTAGATTAAATTTATAGTATTATAGCCATCAAGCGAGTTATATTAGTCTCAAACCGTATTATACCTACATCAAAAGATACAATTTTTAGAGAAGAATTAATAATTATAATCTACCATTTAAATTTATTTTCTAAATTGAACTAAAACCTTAAAATCCAAATGTTAGACATTTATATATGGGATATGCAAGTAAATTTGCTGGCTATTTACTTGGGGTACTAATTGTTTCATTCGGTTTGCTTTGGATTGCATCTACAATGACAATACCTTTAGTAATTATAGGATCTATCGGATTAATAATAGTATTAGGAGGATTTGTCATTATTTATTTAGGTCACAAATCTGGAAGAAAGAAAAAACAACTCCAATAATAGTAAAATTAAGATAGTGATTTTATCCCAACAATTCTACTGACTTGAAAATCTGAACAAGAAATTCAGATACTCAAAATGTCATCTTCACTCGATTGATATTTAGGTTTAAAGATTTTGAAAAAGTAGTCATGATCTATATAATATGGTTAATTATACCTTTAAATGCTCATTGAAGGTTATTATAGCAAAGAAATTTTTGAATTTAATCTTCAAAAATCTGAAATATACTATCGATAAATTTTTGGGTTTGTATAATAATAGATTTCATTCTGAATCACTCGATAAATATCAGAAACAGGAAAACTAAACCAAGTAAAGGAGGTAATGAAATTGAGAAAAATATTTCTGGTAATGTAGATGATATTTAATAAAGGAAAAAAAGTTCAAGCGCAGTTGCCAAACTACAGTTACAGTTTACTATTTTATAATAAAATACACGATTAGACAATTCAAGTGTGACACTTTGAAATATTATAATTTTATTTTTTTAGTCAATATATGAATAAGACATCTATTAATTATTGTATTGTAATATTCTCTCCAAGTTGTGTTGTATTAGATTTAATGTTATTTACTACTAAACACGATCCGATCTTTTTATCACCCTCAATAGAACCAAAATCCATAATTTTATCAAATTCATCACAAATAAAAGTATCTGATCCCAAACCTCCTATCATGATATCTGCTCCCTCTCCTCCATCAATCTCATCGCTTCCTTTTCCTCCATCTATGTGGTCGTCACCTTTTCCTCCAATTACTTTATCATCACCCTCATCACCTGTGATTATGTCAACATCCCTTTCTCCAATCAAATTATCATTGCCTTCGTCACCTTCAATTATATCATTACCTTGTTGTCCTTTTATAATGTCATTACCCTCATCTCCATCGATTTCATCATCTCCCTTTCCACCATTTAGTTGATCATCTCCCTCTCTTCCATTGAGTTCATCATTTCCGTCTCCTCCCTTAATTTTATCATCGACAATAGTACCTTCTACTTTTAGATCTACTTTAGGTTTGACAAAGGACTGAGGTTGGGTTGTATTGGTAATATTATTAGTAGAGGTAGAATTATCAATTTGGCTAGATGCAATTTGTATGTTTATATATTGAACAGGTAAAACCAATATTATTATTATCATCAATACACTTATACTAATACTCTGATTACTCAATTTTTTATCATTTTCTATAACTAATAGAATTTAAAATATTATAGGTTAATTTTATTATTGTTATTAATGATTTAATCTTTATTAACAATAAACTTAAAATTATTATTATTTTTCTGGAAATTGCAAGCATTCAAATAAAATGATTAGGTTAAAAAATTCTATAAGAGATGCCTCTGAGTGCCTAAGAACTTTTTTTGGTAAAAATTTTGCGCCCTCAATTTATATCTTTTTTAGATGTAAAATAATGGGAAATTGAAATGAATGTAATTAAAAACTATTGTTGACATTTTGGACACCAAAATGTTGAACGACTAGTTACTGTCCTTTCAGATTTAATCATTGATTTGCAGATCCAACATAATTTCCCTGATCTTCGGAAGACCCAATGTCTTGTATTCCAGGAATTTTTCTCATTTTCTAACAAATGTCTAGTTCTCCCAAAGTTTTTATATCCGTATTTAAGTATTTTTGGAATTCTTTCAAAAAGAATTTTTTCCTCAGTTGGATCAAGTTTTGAAATTAGTTTAAAAGGCGAAATTCTACAAATAAATAAAATTTCCGATTTATATTTATTACCTATTCCCGAGATTATTTTCTGATCTAATAATGCCTCCGAAATGAGAAGTTGAGGATTTGTTTGTAATCTTTTTTTAGCTTCATCTAGATTGAAAAAATCATCTAGGCAATCTGGACCTAGAGAATTTATTGGTGCTTTTTCTGCGGGATTATCTATTGAAAATTGTAATATTGGGCCATTAAATTCAACCAAAACCTTTTCCTTTGTAATGATTGTCAATCTTAAACGGGAATCATTTCTTACATCTCTAACATTTTTTACTAGCACTGATTTTTTGTTCCATCTCTTCCTTATAGGTGGTATTGCTAATCCATTATCATAATCGTGCCGATCGTAAATCCTCCATTTTCCCCACATCATCATATGATTACGAAGATAAATTCCTGAAGAAAATTTAATGACAATATTCTTTCCAAATGTTTTAATTTCTTTTAATTCGGATCCTATGATTCTATTTTTAATATCAATATTCATATTTTTAAATATAATATCTTCTATTTTTTTTCCGTACAATGAGGCAAGTATTTTATCTGCAATGATTTTTACTTCTGGACCCTCAGACATTGAATATATCTGTATTGACGAGATTATATTAAATCGGTGGTCTTTAATTATTTTTAACGCCAAATAAAGAAGCAACATTTCAGAATAATATTTAATTTGACTGTAATACATTCTAAAATTATTCTATTTCCAAAATACTATTTATGCTAGTGAATTGATAATTTATTTCGAGAGAATGGATACTTTAAAGTATTAAGCCAATAAATGGAAATTTTTAATATTTTTACAATTTTTATGGTTATTCAAAATATTATTTACTGATCCAATAACAAGATTCTTAAAATTTTCTGGAGCATAAGCCTGAAGAGATTCTAATTCTATCTGAAATACTCGTCCATATTTTTTAATGAAATACTCTTTTCGTAAATTGCTGTCCAACTTTCTTATTATTTCAGGATTTGGATTTTCTGGCAAATGAAAATTCCTCATTTGATTTTCTGTAATTGCAATTTTTTTAAAATCAATATTTAAATTGAAATTTATTAGAGTATTATTTATTATTTTATCAATATCGGTGTTAAATAGATCAAAATTACCAAAATATAGAATGGTAACTTTTCTATCTTCTTTCAAAGAATATTTTAATCGCCTAATATTTTTATTGATGAATCCTAAATTATTAGTTCGTTTGTTTGAAATTATTTTGATACCTGATTCATTCAACAGATTATGGAGAGTAAAGCTAATTCCATTAGTTTCAACCCATATTTCTATATCATTGTATAAATGATCACCTTTATTATTGAATAGATAATCTCGATTTGAAGATGTTATGGATAATTCTTCAAGATAATTTACTATTTTTTGAATGTATTGTTTTGCATCAACAAATTCATTATATGAATTTGTTATTTTAGGTAAATCTTGTTCGGGAAAACAACTAATAGGTAATTCTCCTCTCACTCTTGCATGATTGGTGTATTTACTTAGATATTTATAATAACTAAATGAATTTGGAATAATATTTGAAATTACTAGTGAATAAAATATAGTTTTGAGTGTAGGAATTATACCATATCTGTTAAATAATTTTAGTCTTTCTTTTATTACTGGCATTACATCATTTTTCCAATTAATTTTTGTTTGTGTATTCCAATTTTGCATAGTTAATAACGGTTAATAAACATATATAAACGTTAAATTTATTAAGGAATTTCACATGATTATATTTAATGCCCCAGCCAGGTCAAAGAACGATAACCTTTAGTGGAAAGGTATTAAAAAAATTAGAAGAGATATATATTCTGGAGAAAGACAAAAATCCTGCTCTGTCTTTTGCATCTTTTGTATCTGAATCCGCTTTGATTGAACTTGAAAGAAGGCGAATATTAAAGGAAGCGCCTTTTATCTCTTTAATCAGTTTAAACGATGATATAATCATTTTAAAGGACTTGAGAAAAAACAACAGATTAATTGAAGTACAAATTAAAAATAAAAATTTGAAATGTATATCTGATGATAAATTTGATTGTATACATGTTGGATTTGCTTTGGCATTGCCTGAAGTTAGAAAAGCATTAAGTAAATAAATTATTTGAAAAAAACGTTATACGCAATAATATTATAATTATAGTGGGAGCTATCAAATTCGTATTATTTTAAGGAAATTAATAATAAACACAACAAAGGAAAAGAAAATTTACAAATTATTAGGATCTAAATTCTATTATTTTAGACAAAAGAATTTTTTATGGACAATTTACCCAATTATTATATCATCATGATTTCATTTTATTTATCCGTATAAAAAATATTTTTAAATATGTTATATTGTGATAGTTTTGTAGTGGAACAAAACAAAATTACTACTAATAACGATTGAAAAAGCCTGGATAATATCTTAAAATAACTGTGTTAAAAATAGAACATATTTATTCTAATAGTAGTTCGATAAGTTCAGATGCAAATAAATGATTATAACATTTGAGATTTTTGTTCATGAACTGTTGTTGGTATTATAGTTTTATAATATATTAATATAATAATTTCCATAAATAAAGAATAAATAAATTGTAGTTTCATATCGTATTATTATATTATAACTATTTTGGAGGACGAATTTGATACACAAGTGTTCCAACTAGAGTAGAAATACTTATGATAGTAACTACAAAGAATACATTTGCAGATTGAATTACTGTATCTGCTACAACTGCAACTAATATAGCATAAATTATTACTATAAAACCAATTAAAGTAAATAAACCAAAGGTTATAAATTTTACATTAGAGGATTTATCTAAGGCATTTTCAATTTCCTTCACACTATCAATATGTGATATTTTATTTACTATTTTATCAGTAAAGGACTTTGGTTTTTCTTCGACTTTGTCCATGTTTTCTCTATTACTACTTGTTACAGAAGACGATTTGTTTGGTAACTGTGTATTATCCCCTTTATTTTCCATAAATATATTTTCACATTATACTTTATTACAATTATAACCACTATGATAAAAAATTTTATAACTTGTCTTAAATGCAGTTATGAGTTATAAAAATATTTACTTAGTAAATGGAAATAAATATGGTAAAAGATCCCAAAATCAAATAGCCGGTAGAGATGTACCATCTTGAATCCATTAATGAATAAATACGTATTTCTTATACTACAAATAAATTATTTATGTTAGAATACAATTTTCAATTTTGATTAGAATCAATTTTATATCAGTTTTATTTTAGTATTAATAATTAAGACATTAAAATGTATCTATACTAGATATTGTATTCCTGATATAATTAATGTATTCCAGGATAGTATGTAAAAGAAAACTAATTCTTTCTGATTTTAATATCTCTTTTCCATAACTGTGTCTCTTGATATTAACATGAACAATTTATCAGCTACATTCTCAGGACTAATTGGTTTCAGTGAAAATTCATCTGCACCATATCCCAATATCCTTGTTTTATCAGAATCCTCATCCGCAATAACAAGAACTTTAATAGATGAATTTATTTTTTTTATATTTACAATAAACATTAAATTTCTATCTGCTGCTATATTTCCACCTAATATTACTACTTCAACTTTCCCCTCAACTTCATTAATTTTTTTTATACATTTCTCTGTTCTTGTAAATTTGAAAGGCTCAGCTCCTTTTAACCATAAAATTCCTGATAGAACTGTATTCGCATCATTGTCATCCTGAACGATAAATATTCTGGGCTTGATTAGAGCCATATCCTTAAATAATTAGTATAGTATTAAATATTATCTCTAAGGTAACAAGTTTCTAATTTATACTAGAGTAATGATGGAATTATTTGTTGATAATAAATATCAAAATTATAATTTCGTTATATTTTAAATAACACTTCGTAACATAATTTTAATTTTCAATATATAATTAATAAATTTGAATCCTACTTTCTAACTGGTGTATGTTTTATCTTTTTTGACTTATACAATAACATCTCTGTTTAACCATCATTTAATTACGATTAATTTTGATAGACTTTAATTATTTGTAAAAAAATGTGAACCAAAATAATATTTAAATTTGACCACTATTAACCCTTCCATTTCTACTGGAAAAATATTCTACAATATAATTATAATATATATCTGGATTTAATTTGGCTCTTAAATTAATACTATTTCACCTCCCCTTTTAAATTGAATCGTATTTCTAATTTTTACAATATAAACAATCAATGTGATTCAATTGTATACGTGTTGTAGATCACAATTTGTTTATTACTATTATAAGAATAGTAATCATCAAAAGATTTAGTTCTATGTTTGAAATACTACATCATTCTTTCAATCATACTCTTCTCTAATGGTGAATGTAGTCTGTGTTTTAGATGTAGAAAAGCATAGACTTGATGATACCATTTACCCATCTGTGTATCTTGTATGGTTTCCATATTTACTAACTAAAGAATAAATATAATACTATTGCTACAAACATGTTTCTTTCTTCATAAATGTGGATACCAACTATCGCTGTGTGAACTGATTCAATTGCAATCCACATCCAAGCATGTTTGTAACGTGTATGAACCTTCCTCTCATCAATAATAAATGCAAAAATTCTTTTCCTTCTGTAAAACTGGCTAG
>Ga0114129_10013086_pt1 | contig 11818 bp, 12 predicted proteins | sample RhiMetdeltSRZDD1_FD_80071 | JGI IMG/M metagenome (GOLD analysis project Ga0114129, IMG submission 80071) | Populus rhizosphere microbial communities from Tennessee, USA - Rhizosphere MetaG P. deltoides SRZDD1 (version 2) (version 2) | ecosystem: Host-associated > Plants > Roots > Rhizosphere >... | reverse complement strand
GCGGCGTCCAACGCGAATCCCGCGCCGGCGCCGAGCTCCAGCAGCGCGCCCGGTGGGCTCGCGAAGCGCCGAAGCGTCGCGTACTTCCGCCGGAAGTACGGTCGGTAGACCGGCGCGTCCGCGAAGTAATCGCGATATCCGATGCCGGTGTCGCTCGAGAGCTGGAAGTAATCCTCGGCGCTGTAGACGGCGCGCAGCTCCTCGGACGACGGGATCGGATCGCGGCGCGCGAGGCCGCAGGCCAGGCAGGCGACGATCCGACCCCGATGTGTGTACATGACACGATCCGTGCCGCCGCCGCAGAGTGGACACGGATGAGAGACCTCAGCTGGTGCGATCCGTCGAGGATAGGGTGACCGGGCAGCGCCTCGCCGATCTGGCACTCGTGAGCGGGGTCGCGCTCGGCCTCGCGATCCTTGCCCTCTTTGGCTTCTTCGACGTGCGCGATCGGGTCGTGGGACATAACGATTTCACCTACACCTGGGCCGGCGCGCGCACGATCGTTGATGGGGGCAACCCGTACGAGCCGGCGGCCTGGCTCGGGACAGCGGAGCGTTACAGCACGACGACGCCGCGCGAAACGGTCTTCGGATATCCGCCGTGGATCGCTCTTGCTGCGCTGCCGTTCGCTCTCCTCCCCGTCCCTGTAGCGTCCGGCATCTGGACGTTTGGCGGCATGGCGCTCGCCGCGCTCGCACTGCGCGCGCTGCTGCGCAGCCTCGCGCCGGATCCGCCGCTCGTTCACTTCCTTTCGGGCCTCGCGCTGTTCGCGTCGCAGCCTGGCAGCGCGAACATGTGGAGCGGGCAGTGGACCTTCGTTCTCCTCGCCGTGCTCGCCATGGCGATCGTCGCGGTCCGAGAGCACCGGCGCGGTCCCCTGCTCGCCACGTTCCTCCTCACGACGAAGCCGCAGCTCTTCGTGTTCGCCTTCCCCGCCCTCGCGCGTGCCGCACTCGCGCGGTGGGGTCCGCGCTACCTCGCCCTTGCTGCGGTCCCTCCACTGATCGCGGTCGCGATCGGCTGGCTCGCATTCCCCGGATGGCTCGAGGCATGGCGAACGAAGCTCTTCGAACAGCGTTTCGCCGTTCAGCCGCCAACGACGCTCGCGAACGGGCTCGGCGACCTGATCGGGCCGTTTGGTGCGGTGATCGCGGCCGCTCTGGTCCTGGCGGTGGTCGGCGCGGGCCTCGCCTTCACGCCGCGCGGCGACGCGTTCCTCGCCGTCTGGCTCGCGATCTCCGCGACCACGCCGATCTACTCGTGGTCGTACGACCACCTGCTTCTCATCGTGCCGCTCGTGATCGCCACCGCCGTCGTGGGCCATCGCTCACGCCGAGCCGGCGCGACGTTCGCGGCCGTCAGCTTTGGGGCCTTCCTCATCGTGCCGGTTCTGCTCTACGTGGTGGCCGACGCCCGGCAGAACGAAAGCTTCAACATCTTCGTGCCGCTCGCGGTCGCCGTTGGGTGCGTCGCCGCCCTGTGGCGGCAACGGACCGAGGTCGCACCGGCGTAAGGCCTCGCTACGGTGCGGGCGTCGTGGTGCGACCGGGCGGGACGGGCAGCGCGGGCAGCTGCGCGTTGGGAACGACTCCGCTCGTCGGCGTCGGGAAGCGCGACCGCGGCGTCGGCGATGGCGCCAGGCGCGGAGTGATGACCGGTGGCGTGCGCCCACCTTCGTCGTCCGGGAACGTGCGCGCGCCGACGATCGTCACGTTCGCGGTGAAGGTCTCGCTGGCCGCGACGTTCCGTTCGCGCACGTCGTACACGAGGCGATAGGCGCCAAGCACCGCGGGTGCGACGAAGGGCGCGAAGAACGTTCCGGTCGCCCCGGACTGCATGGTGCCGAGAGGGATGGTGCCCGAGGCGACCGATCGGCTCGTCTTCGTATCGGTCAGTCGCCACGAGAGCACCAGCGCGTGCGGCGACGCACCCGCGGTCGGCAGTGCCGTGTACTTCGTCATGAGCAAGGACGCCTCGCCGCGGTGCAGGATGGTCGGCACCGCGGTCGTCGCGCTCACGATGTACGCCTGGTGCGCGCGGACCTGGAATGACGCGGTCGCCGCACCGAGCTTCGCGAGGCCATTGCCGTTCGCGTCGACGAGTCCGAGCGTCACCTTGTAATCGCCCGGCGCCTGCGGGACCGCGAGCACCACGGCGATGTTCGCGCTGCGGCCCGGCGCGAGCGCGGGAAGCGCGATCGGTGTGGGCGAGGTGGCAACCAGGACGTCTTTGCTGTCGCGCATTTCCCAGATCAATCGCACCGCACCAGGGCCACTCGCGCTCCACGTCGCGCTGCCGGCGTTCGTGACCGGCACGGTGATGCGCGGCGACGATCCGGTGTCCACGATCGTGACGGTGCGCGGCACGTCGTAGCGCGCGTTGGCCGGAGGCTCGAGCAGCGCGCTGTACACGGCGGAGCCGACGTTCGCGATGAAGGCGTACGCGTCCGCATCGAAGGCATCCCATGTCATCGCGACGACGACGCGCGGTCCCGACGGCGAGAAGATGATGCCCGCGTCGTGCGTGAGACCGGGAAGGTTGCCGGTCTTGTGCGCCACGACCACGCCGGCCGGAAGCGCGGCCGGCAGTCGATCGTTGATCTGCTGTCGCTCGAGGCGCGCGAGCATCCGATCCGAGGCGGCAGCGGAAATGAGCTGACGCTTCGCGAGCAGCGTGAGCAGCGTGCCGATGGCACGCGGCGTGGCGACGTTGTCCTCATCGAAGCTCAGGAACACGTGGAAGTCCTTGACCCCGATGCGCTGGAGCGTCGCATTGATGTTCTCGGGACCGAGCACGTGCCACAGCGCGAGAGCGGCGCCGTTGTCGGAGATCGTGATCATCGCCTCGAGCGCCTCGTCGAGCGTGAGCTCGGTGCCAGCGAGCTCGAAAGAGCCGTCCTCGGTGATGTCCTCGTCCTCGATGGTGATGGTGTCGCTGTAGCGGAGCTGCCCGGCGTCGACGCGCCGCTCGGCCTCGGTCAACACGGCGAGCTTGTAGAGCGATGCGGTGACGATCGGCTCGTCCGCACCATGCGAGTACAGCGGCGCGCTCAGGTTCGGGTCGGCGATCCATAGGCCGGCGCCGCCCGGGAAGGAGCTGACAAGCTGGTCGAGGTGCTGCACGAGATCGGCGGTGCCTGCCGCAGCGGGAGCGCCTGGAACGAGACCCGCCAGGGCCAGGGCGACGGCCAGGACGAGCGCGCTCCCTCGCATCGCCTCAAATAACGCGCCGTCGGGCGGGGTGTTTCACCGCTTTAACCGTTCGTTCACCTTTCAGCGCGTCGCGGCCGAGTCGGACCATCTCCCGATATCCAGCGCTCGTGTCGTCTTCGTATCCCAGCAGATGTAGTGCCCCATGGGCGGCGAGGAACGCGACCTCCGTCGCGAGGGGCCAGCGCCGCCGCTTCGCCTGCCGTTCCGCTTGGGCGCCGCTGATCACGACGTCGCCGAGCTCGAGGGTCCCGTCCGCCTCGCGCCGGAGCGACCTCGCGGCGGCCGTCCCCTTCGCGCCACGGGGCAGCGCCTGCCCGAACGAGAGGACGTCTGTCGTGCGGTCCTTCCGGCGATATCGGCGGTTGAGTTCGCGCATCGCAGGATCGTCGACGAACGCGAGGACCAGCTCCGCATCCTGCCTCACTCCGTAGGGGCGGAGTGCGGCACGGACCGCGCGGCGCGCCGGCCCGAGGTCACACGGCGCGTCGCCTCGGACCGCGATCTTCAGCGGTCGGACGCCGCCTGGCCGGACGCCGGTGGGATCCGCGCGATCCGGTCCTCCGGATATGGGATGCGCTCGTGGTACACGCCCAGGAGCAGCTCGCAGAAGGCGTCCTTGATCCGCTGGATGTCGCGCAGGGTGAGATCGCACTCGTCGAGCTGACCTTCGGTGAGACGATCGTCGACGATCCGCTCGACCATCGCGCGGATCGTCTCGGGCTTCTTCTCCGCGAGCGATCGCACCGATGCCTCGGTGCCGTCCGCGAGCATCACGATGCCGGCTTCCTTCGTACGCGGGCGCGGGCCGGGGTAATGGAAAGCCGACTCGTCGGGGTTCTGCCCGCGTTGCTGCGCGAGCTGGTAGAAGTACTTCACCACACTGGTGCCGTGATGCGCCGGGATCATCTCGCGGATCATCGCCGGAAGGTGATAACGGTCCGCGAGCGAGAGGCCATCCCGGACATGCGCCGCGACGATCCCCGCCGACACGATCGGGTCGAGCTCGTCATGCGGATTGGTGCCGGTCTGGTTCTCGATGAACCCGGTGGGGTTCCGCATCTTGCCGATGTCGTGGTAGTAGGCGCCGACACGCGCGACGAGCGGATCGGCCCCGATCACCTCCGCCGCGCGCTCGGCGAGGTTCGCGACGAGAAGCGAGTGGTGATACGTGCCAGGCGTGCGCAGCAGGAGCTGTCGGAGGAGCGGGTGGTTCGGATCGGCGAGCTCGCGGAGCTCGAACACGGTCGTGATCCGGAACAGGTGACCGAACATCGCCATCCCGGCGAACGCGAGGAGGCCGGAGCCCGCTCCACTCAGGATCGCCGCGACCGCGAGCTGCGCCGCGCCGACCGGATCGGTGGACTGACCGACGAGCGTGAACGCGACAACGACGCCGAGGTTCCCGATCGCAACGGAGCCCGCGCCGGCCGCGAACTCACGGGCGGTCGTGGCCCGTCGCACCGCGGCCATACCGAGCAGCGCGGGCACCAGGACGTAGGCGACGAGCTCGACCTGGCCTGACAGGATCCCGACGTGGAGCGCGCCGGCGATCTGCGTCGCGAGCGCGGTGCGGCCGCCGACGAGCACGGTGATGATCATCGCGACCGCCGCGAACGGGATGAAGTACACGAGGAGCGTGTGGCTCGGGATCAGCACGCGCGCGGCGATCGTGACCGCGAGCAGCGATAGCGCGACGAGGATCATCTTGCTGGTGTCGTTCCACGCCTCGGTCGCGTAACGCTCGACGAACAGCGCGAGCACCGCGGCGATGAGGACCGCCCATATCGTCAGGCCGACAGCGCTCGGCCAGTCAATACCGGTGTTGACCAGACCGAGCACGCGGAGCTTCTCGAGATCGAGACCGCCAACGACGCTGCCTTCGCGCACAACGACCTCGCCCGCGACGACCTGCACCTGCACGGGTTGCACGCCACTTCGTGCCGCCTGCTGCGCGCTCGACGTTTGGATCGGATCGAGCGCGACGTCCGCGTCTACGAACGGGCGCACCAGTGCGGCTCCGACGGTCTTCTGCCGATCGGTCCAGGCCGGTGGCAGCGAGGTCGTTGACGCGTCCCTCGCGCTCTCGAGCTGCTCGGGCCGGATCCCCGGCTGGTAGAGCGTCCGCAGCGCGTTGTCCACTTCTTTCGACACCGCGTCCCATTCGACGGCGGTCATATCGACGATCAGCGGTGCGATCGCAGGGCTGATGGCGACCTCGGTCAGACGTGTGAGCGAGGTGATGCGCTGCTCTCTCGTCTGCGCCGTGTCACTGCGCACGCGTCCGATGGCCGCCACCGCTTGCGCGAGACGGTCGCGCGAGCTCGCGACGACGGCGGGATTGCGCGTGTACACCTTCGGCACCGCCGCGGCGGCGCGTTCGCGCTCCGCCTCGGTGAGCGTCTCGGAGACGAACGCGACGGAGCGCGGCGCTTTGACGGCACGGTCGGCGAGCGTCCCGACCTCGTAGCCGACCGTCGCCGGCGGCGACAGAAGCAGGGCGACCGCTGTCAGCAGACCGGTGACGATGACGAACACGTACATGCGTGCCGTCGTCGCGCCGAGAGTGTTGCGCAGCGCGACCGGCAGCTGGTCGATCCGCCGTCCTGGAGGGAGTCGGATCACTTCTTCTCGTGCCGATCGTACGCCCGGACGATCCGCGCCACGAGCTCGTGGCGGACGACGTCACGTTCGTTGAAGTCGACAAAAGCGATCCCCTCGACGTCCTTCAGGATCTCGCGGGCGACGACCAATCCAGAACGCTGGTCCTTTTCGAGATCTATCTGGGTGATGTCGCCGTTCACGACCGCCTGCGCGCCGTACCCGAGACGCGTGAGGAACATCTTCATCTGCGCCGGTGTCGCGTTCTGCGCTTCGTCCAGGATGATGAATGCTTCGTTCAACGAGCGACCACGCATGAATGCCAGCGGCGCGACCTCGATCTCACCGCGCTCCATCGCGCGCGCGAACCGCTCTGGCGGCATGAGCTCATACAGCGCGTCGTAGAGCGGACGCAGGTATGGATCGATCTTTTCCGTGAGATCACCGGGAAGGAATCCGAGCCGCTCCCCCGCCTCGACCGCCGGTCGCGTGAGGATGAGACGCGCGACCTTGCGGTCGCGCAGCGCCGCGACACCCAGCGCAACGGCTAGATAGCTTTTTCCCGTTCCCGCGGGCCCTGTCGCAAATACGAGATCGTGGCTGCGGATCGCCTCGACGTAACTCCGTTGGTTCGCCGACTGCGGCGTGATGCGCTTGCCACGTACCGTCGTCGCGACGACATCGCGCATCAGCTCGGGCGTGGCGATCGGTGCGTCCTTTGCCTCGCCGATGAGCCGCTCGAGCGCGGGCTTGCGCAGGTTCTCGTCGCGATCGGAGATGGTCCGCATCGCGCTCACGAGCTCGCCCACACGCGCGACGTTCCCTGGATCGCCCATGATGCGCAGCTCGGCGCCGCGCGACACGATCTTCACGCCGAACTCGCGCTCGATGCGGTCGATGTTCGCGTCGTTGTTCCCGGTGACGAACATCATCTCGGCCGGGTCGGGGATGAGGATGGTGATCTGTGCGGGGGCGCTCACGAGGCAGCTTTCTCCTTCAGCATCGCGCCCACGAGACCCGCGACCTTCTTGCCGTCGGCGCGGTCCTTCGTCTCCGCGAGCACCTTGGGCATGACCTTTCCCATGTCGCGCGGACTCGTTGCGCCGGTCTCAGCGACGACGCGCTCGACGATCGCGCGCACGTCGGCGTCCGACATCTGCGTGGGCAGGTAGCCCTGGATGATCGCGAGCTCCTGCTCTTCCTTTTCTGCGAGCTGTGCTCGGTCGCCCTTGCGGAACGCATCGATCGAATCGCGCCGCATCTTCGCCTGCTTCTGGAGCACGTCCAGCACGGCGACGTCATCGAGATCGCTCGGACGGTGCTCCGCGACGTACGCCTGTCGCGACGCCTCGTCCTTGCCCTCTGCGCTCAGGCGCTCGATCGCTGCCTGAAGACGATCGACGCCCTCGCGCTGGATCGCAGCCAGCACGAAACGCAGCGTGTCACGGCGGGACGTATCACCCGTCTTCATGGCGGCCCGAAGATCGCTCTCGAGCCTTTGTTTCAGAGGGGATGCGACGGCGGGGCTCTCCGAACTACCGCTTGCGCCGCTTGGCTTCCTTGCGCTTGCGGCGTGCGGCGGGGCGCTCGTAGAACTCACGACGGCGGGCTTCCGCGAGGATCCCGGCTTGCTGGATCTTCTTGTTGAATCGGCGAAGGGCGGCCTCGAACGACTCGCCATCGCCAACGATCACTTCAGACAACGGTCCTTGGATCACCCGCCCTTCGGTCTTATGAGACTGGTCGCCAGAGACAGAACGCCGGCCCCCCACAGGGGCCGACGGGCACCATGATACCCGCGGACGGGCTTCGCCGGCCACGGTACAGTTACGCGCTTTTAACCAGGCGGCCAGGCGAACTCGCGCCCGCCGAGCACGTGAAGATGCAGGTGCGGGACGGTCTGGCCGGCGACATCGCCGTTGTTCACGACGAGCCGGAAATTGTCGGCGACCCCGCCCTGCCGCGTGACCCGCCGGACCGCCTGGAGCAGCTGACCGCCGAGCACCTCGTCCTCGAGATCAGAGAGCTTCTCCACATGCTTCCTCGGGACGACAAGCACGTGGAACGGCGCGCGCGGGAAGACGTCGTTGATCGCCATGACGTCATCGTCCTCATAGACGATGGTCGCGGGGATCTTTCCGGCCACGATGCGGCAGAACAGGCAGTCGTCCACGCAGCCAAGAGAATACCGACGTGCAGGTAGTAGCCGTCATCGTGACCTACCTCCTCTCGTCGATCTCCTTTCCCTACTGGGTCGCACGGGCGAACGGCGTCGACCTGCGCGCGGTCGGAGAGCGCAAGCTCGGTGGCGGGAATCTCGCGAAAAGCGTCGGGCTCGCGCAAGGAATCCTCGGCGGGACGCTCGACGGCGCGAAGGGCTTCCTCGCCGTGATCGTCATGCGCGCACTCGGATTCCCGGTGGAGGTGCAGCTTGCGTGCGGCGTCGCGGCGCTCGTCGGTCAGATGTGGCCGGTCTTCCACCAGTTCGACGGCGGCCGCGCCAACGCGACCGGGTGGGGCTTCGCCATCGCGGCCGATCCGATCGCGGCGGTGATCATGGGCGTGCCGCTCTACGTCAGCCTGCTCGCCGTGCGGGTGGTCCACCCGCGACCGACTCGGTTGCTCCCTCTGGCCAGCCTCCTGTCGTTCGCGATCTTTCCGGCGGTGATCTGGGAGCAGGAGGGCACGACGCCGACCGTCGTCGCCGGCCTGGTCGTGCTCGCCCTCATCGTTCTGCGCCGAATTTCGGCCGGTCTCCGAAAGGATCTCGACACGGGCGCCCCGCTCGCCCGCGTGCTCGCCAACCGGGCGCTGTACGACCGCAGCGAGCTGCAGGAGCGTGGGGTGGTGGCGATCTAGAGCACTCCCCGCGCTGATGGGGGCGACGCGGCATCCGGTGTGCTCTGCCGCAAGGTATGCCGCCGCTGGATGGTTTCTACCCGCTGGTGTCCCTGGCGGCGTTCCTCTCAGGCGGCTGTTTCGGCTTCTACGCTGCGTGGCGCGGATACGCTCAGCGGCGCGCCCAAATACGGGCGCTCCCGCGCAAGCCGCGCGAGTGGAGCGAGGCGGACAGTTGGGCAGCCTAGTCCGTTTCCCACGCAACGCCGGTCGACGCAGTGACGCGCAGCGACGCGAGCCCAGTGACAACACGGTGCGGTCAACACGCGCGACCTCTGAAGCGTCGCTTGTCACCTGGCTCGACGCGAAGCGGCTGCGTGACAGCGACGACGGTGGCGACGGCAGCGGAGGTAGCGCCGCCTAGCTGAGGCGATCCATCGCAAGCGCGACCGCCGCGATCGCCGCCGTCTCGCTCCGGAGACTCCGGGCACCGAGCGACACCGTGACGGCCCCGCGTTCGCGCGCGAGCGCGATCTCGTCCTCGGCGATGCCTCCCTCGGGCCCGATCACGAGCGACAGGGCACGCGCGGACTGCGGCAGGGCGTCACGCAGACGCGTGCGCCGCTCACTCTCCCACGCGACCAGGACCGGCGCGGGCAGGATGCTGAACAGCGCCGACCATGAGATGGCGGCATCGATCGACGGCACCCGCCCGCGCCGCGCGGTCTCGGCCGCCTCGCGCGCGATGCGCTCCCAGCGCGAACGCTTCGCGTCGCTGAGGCTTCGCGCGACGGAGCGGGCGCTCGTGAAGGGGACGATCCGCGAGACGCCGAGCTGGGTCACCGCCTCCACGACCTCCTCGTCGTGATCGCCTCGCAGGACCGGCAGCGCGAGCGTGAGCGCGACCGTGGGCTCCGCGGGCGTGAAACCGCGCTCGCGCACGACCGCGGTCACGGACGCCGGCCGCACCGTTTCGAGCGCCACGACGGCCTCGGCTCCATCGGCCACGAGCGCGATCTCGTCGCCGGCACGAAGACGGAGCACCGTCGCGATCTGCCGCGCCTGCGCGCCGGTGAGCGTCACCCGATCCGAGCGCAGCGTCTCGGGAGAGACAAAGAAGCGGTGCACTAGCGACGCAGCGCGAGCGCGACCCAGTCATCGCGCTCGTTGCGGTCGAGCACCTCAAGCCGGACGTGCGAGAAGGCCTCGCGCGTCGCGGCCTCGGCCTGCGCACTGATGCCGGCGAGGAGAAGCGTGCCGCCGCCGGCCAGGCGCGCCGCGAGATGCGGCGCGATGCGCTGGAGGATCGGCGACACGATGTTGGCGATGACGACCTCGAAACGACCCGGCACGTCCGCGGCGCTTCCCACCCCGACGGGGATCGCGACGCCGTTGGCCACCGCGTTCTCGCGTGCGGCATCGACCGCGAGCGTGTCCGTGTCGACGGCGACGACCGGCGACGCGCCGCGCTTCGCCGCGGCGATCGCGAGGATGCCCGACCCGGTGCCGACGTCCAGCACGCTCTTGCCCGCGAGCTGCAGCGTCGAGAGCGCCTCGAGGCACTGCTGCGTCGTCGGATGCAGACCCGTGCCGAACGCCATACCGGGATCGAGCACGAGCTCGACGGCGTCGACGGTGGGCTCGGACCATGTCGGTCGCACGACGAACGCACCGATGCGTATCGGGACGAACTCCGCCTTCCAGCTTTCGAGCCAGTCCTTGTCGTCCACGACCCGCGCGGTGAGCTCACCGATCGGCCCGAGACCGAACGCTTGAAGGTGACCGAGCGCATCGCGCACGTCCGACACCTTCGCGAACACATCGGCGTCCTCGACGAGGTACGCCTTCACGGTGTGGTCAGCGCCGCGTCCACGCTCGACCGGGATCTCGACCGCGATGCCGTTGTAGCCGACGCGCGACAGGATCTCACTCACCGCTTCGACGGCTTCGGCGTGCGCGGGGACGGCGATCTCGAGCCAGCGAGTTGGCGGCGTCATTCGCCGCCGATGGCGTCCTTGATGCGGTCAAAGACTCCGCGAGCGTCGCCCTCGTCGTGCTGCTCGGGCGCGCCCTCGATCTCGTGCAGCTGCCGGTAGAGCGCCTTCTGCTCTTTGGTCAGAGTGCGCGGGACCGCGATGTCGAGATACACGAGCTGATCGCCACGGCCGGAGGAGCCGAGATGTGGCACGCCCTTCGCGCGCAGCCGGACCATCTGCCCGTGCTGAGCGCCGCTCGGCACCTTCACCGCGGCGGTCGCGCCCTCGATCGTCGGGACCTCGAGGTCCGCGCCGAGCGCGGCCTGCGCCGGTGAGATGCGCAGCACGTGCACGAGGTCGTCGCCCTCGCGGCGGAAGAACGCATGCTCGCGAAGCCGGATGAGCACGTAGAGATCGCCCGACGGTCCGCCGCGCAGGCCAGCCTCGCCCTCGCCGGCGACGCGCAGCTGCTGGCCGTCGTCGATCCCCGCGGGGATGTCGAGCGGAAGCTCATGGTCACGGCGCTCACGACCCTCGCCGCGGCACCGCGTGCAGAGCGCGTCGACCGTCTTGCCGGATCCCCCGCAGCGCGGGCACGTCGACACATTCACGAAGCGGCCGAACACCGATTGCTGGACCTGCCGGACTTCGCCGCGGCCGTTGCAGGTGCCGCAGGTCGAGATCTTCGAGCCGGGCTCGGCACCGCTGCCTTCGCAGCGCTCGCAGGTCTCGAGCCGCGGGACGCGGATCGTCCGCGCACCGCCCTTCACCGCGTCGATGAGCTCGATCTCTATCTCCATGCGCAGGTCGGCGCCGCGCATGGGTCCGCGCGGCTCGCGACGGCGGAACTCGCTGCCGAAGAACGTTTCGAAGAGATCGCCGATGCCGAAGTCGCCGAGGCCCTGGCCGTTCCCGAACATGTCGTAGCGCTGGCGCCGCTCCGCGTCCGAGAGCACCTCGTACGCCTCGGTGATCGCCTTGAAGCGCTCGCCCCCATCGGAGGTCTGGCTCGTGTCGGGGTGGTGCTGGCGCGCGAGCTTGCGGTACGCGCTGCGGATCTCATCCGCCGTCGCGGTGCGCGGCACGCCCAGGAGCTCGTAATAGTCGATGCGGGTCCCAGCCATCACTGTCATTATCCCGGCTCATGGGTGATCTTTTCCGTATCACGACGCAGTTCCTGCACGTGTTCGCCGG
>Ga0114129_10013085_pt1 | contig 11819 bp, 10 predicted proteins | sample RhiMetdeltSRZDD1_FD_80071 | JGI IMG/M metagenome (GOLD analysis project Ga0114129, IMG submission 80071) | Populus rhizosphere microbial communities from Tennessee, USA - Rhizosphere MetaG P. deltoides SRZDD1 (version 2) (version 2) | ecosystem: Host-associated > Plants > Roots > Rhizosphere >... | reverse complement strand
GCCACCGCCTCTCCGGGCGCGACGCGCAGCGAGACGCCGTGGAGCACGTGGCTCTCGCCGTAGTAGGTGTGGATGCCGTCCACGTCGAGCACGGCTCAGGCGCTCCCCAGGTAGACTTCGTAGACGCGCGGATCGACCTTCACCTCGGCGAAGGTGCCCTCGGTGAGCACCTCCCCGTAGTGCAGCACCGTGACCCGGTCGGCGAGCGAGCCCACCACGTCCATGTCGTGCTCGATGATCAGCAGCGTGACCTCGCGCGGCAGGGCCTCGAGCATGCGCGTCATGCGCAGCGTCTCCTCGGGCGACATGCCCGCGGTGGGCTCGTCCAGGAGCAGGAGCCGCGGCCCAGTGGCGAGCGCCACCCCGATCTCGAGCTGGCGCTGCTCGCCGTAGGACAGGCGCCCGGCGGGCTCGCCCAGGCGGTCGGACAGCCCCACCACGTGGGCAACCTCGCGCGCCCGGTCGAGCGGCCCGCGGCGCCGCGTGACGCTGCCCAGGAGATCCCAGGTGCCGGGCGCGCCCACCGCGGCGGCCAGCCGCAGGTTCTCCTCCACCGCGAGCTTCTGGAAGAGGTTGTTGCGCTGGAAGGAGCGCGAGATGCCGCGGCGGGCCACCGCGTGCGGAGCCAGGCCGCCGATCGGCGCGCCGTCGAGGAGGATGCGGCCCGACGTCGGGGCAAGCTGGCCGGTGATGACGTTGAAGAGCGTGGTCTTGCCCGCGCCGTTGGGGCCGATGATGGCCCGGCGCTCGCGCGGGGCGATCTCGAACGACACGCGGCTGAGCGCGCTCAGCGCGCCGAAGGCGCGGCTCAGCGCGTCGGTGGCCAGGAGCGGCGCGGTCATGCGCGCAGGCCCACCCGGCCGCGCAGCGCGCCCACGATGCCGCCCGGGGCGAAGAGCACGAAGAGGATGAACGTCCCGCCCAGGATCAACATCCAGCGCTCGGTGTAGGTGCTGACCAGGCTCTGCAGCAGGATGAAGGCGGCCGCGCCCAGGACCGGGCCGCCGAGCGTGCCGGTGCCGCCGATGATGACCATCAGCAGCGCCTCGCCGGAGGTCTTCCAGAAGAAGGCGTCCGGCCCGATCGAGCCGTTGAACTGCACGTAGAGCGAGCCGGCGAGGCCCGCGAAGACACCCGCGATGACGAAGGCCAGGAGCTTGTAGCGGTCCACCGCGTAGCCCACCGCCTCCATGCGCGCCTCGTTCTCGTGGATGCCGCGCAGCACGTGCCCGAAGGGCGAGCGGACGATGCGCCAGAGCACGAGCGCGCTGAGCGTCACCACGACCAGCAGGTAACCGTGGAAGCCGCGCAGGCTCGAGACGTTCGCGCCCGGCACCACCGGGCGCGGGATCCCGACCAGCCCGTCCTCGGCCCCGAGCCAGGACACCTGGAAAGCATAGGCATAGAACATCTGGGAGAAGGCGAGCGTGAGCATGATGAAGTACACGCCGCTCACCCGGATCGAGAAGAAGCCGATGACCAGCGCGGCGAGGCCGGCGGCCAGGGCGGGCAGCACGAGGGCCGAGACCAGCCCCGGGCTCTTGGCGAGGGCGAGTGCGGCCACGTAGCCGCCGATGCCGAAGAAGGCGGCGTGACCGAAGGACACCATGCCCGCGTAGCCCATCAGCAGATCGAGGCTCATCGCGAAGAGGCCCCAGATCAGGATCTCCTGGAGGAGCTTCACCGGGTAGTTGCCGGCGCTGAGCGGAAAGAGCGCGACCGCGACCACGACCAGCGCCGATCCGAGGAGGCGCCGCGTCACTTGAGCGGGCGGCCGAAGAGCCCCTGGGGCCGGAGCAGCATCACGGTGGCCATCACCACGTAGATGATCAGCATGGAGGAGTCGGGCAGCCACGCCTTCCCGAAGGTCTCGGCCTGGCCGATCACGAGGCTGCCGACCAGCGAGCCCTTGAGGCTGCCGAGGCCGCCCACCACGACCACGATCAGCGCGGGGATCAGGATGGCCACGCCCATGGACGGATACGCGGACTGGATCGGCCCCGCGATGACGCCGGAGAGCCCGCCGAGGGCCGCCCCGAACGCGAAGACAGTCGTGAACACGAGCTTGATATTGATGCCGAGCCCGCCCGTCATCTCGGCGTCGAACACGCCCGCGCGGATGATCGCCCCCAGACGGGTGCGCTCGATCAGGAGCCAGAGCATCACCGCCATCACGAGCCCGAACACGATGACGAAGAGCCGGTAGGACGGGATGATCGCGCCCCACACCGACACCGAGCCCGAGAAGAGATCGGGCGGCGCGATCGAGCGGATGCGGCCGCCCCAGATCCACTTCACCAGATCCTCGAAGAGGTAGATGAAGCCGAAGGTGAGCAGGACCTGGTCGAGGGGCGGCCGCCGGTAGAGCGGGCGGAGGCAGCTCACCTCCACCAGCGCCCCGATGAGGCCCACCACCAGCGGGGCCAGCAGCAGGGCGAGCCAGAAATTGCCGGTGCCCGCGATGAGGGAGAGCCCCGCGTAGGCGCCCAGCATGTAGAAGGAGCCGTGGGCGAGATTGACCACGTCGAGCATGCCGAAGATCAGCGTGAGCCCGACGGATAGCAGAAATAGCAGCACCCCGTAGGCCAGCCCGTTCAGCGCCTGCGCGAACAGATCGGCCGGCATGCGGGGTGCCGCGTCTCCTCGATCAGGCCGGGAGCGTGCAGCCGGTGCCGGGATCGGCCACGTTGGCGACCTTATCGATCGGCACGTTGTTGAGGCCACCGTAGACCTCGCGCACCTCGCGGACGTAGATGAACGGCTGGATCACGTTGTGCGTCTTGGGGTCGAACTTGAAGCGGCCCCGCGGGCTGTCGAACTCCACCTTGGCGATGGCGTCCACCAGCTTGTCCTTGTCCTGGGTATTGCCGTTGACCGCCTTGAGCGCCCGGAGGATCACCTCCGCGGTGTCGTGCCCCTGGCACGCGAAGCCGTCGGGCATCTTGCCGAAGTACTTGTCGCGGAACTCCTTCACGAAGCGGTGGTTCGTGGCGTTGTCGAGCAGGGGCGTGTAGAAGTGCCCGGTGATGACGCCCAGCGCGGCCGCGCCCTGGGCGGGCAGGACGTCGGGCTCGGTGAGGAAGCCCGCGCCGGTGAGCTTGATGTTCTGCTTGAGCCCGAACTGGGTGTACTGCTTCACGAAGTTCACCGCGTCCGTGCCCGAGAAGAAGGCGAACACCGCCTTGGCGCCCGACTGCCGGATCTTGGTCAGGTACGGCGCGTAGTCCGTCTCCCCCAGCTTCGGGTAGTCCTCCGCCACGATCTTGCCGCCGGCCGGGACGAAGGTCTCCTTGAAGGCGTTCATCATGTCCTTGCCGGCCTGGTAGTTGGGCGCGGTCAGGAACACGTCCTTGGCCACGTTCTTGGCGACCCACCCGCCCATGGGCTGGCAGGGCTGCCAGTTCGAGAACGAGGTGCGGAAGATCCACTTCGAGCAGCGCTCGCGGCTGATGGCGTCGGCGCCCGCGTTGGAGACGATCAGGATGGTCTTGCTGTTGTGAACCTTGTCGCGCATGCCCATCAGGATGCCGCTGTGCACCGGGCCGGTGAGGATGTCCACCTTGTCGGAGTCGATGAGCTTCTCGGTCTTGCGGACGCCCACCGGCGGCTGCATCTCGTCGTCTTCCTTGATCAGCTCGATCTTGCGCCCCGCCACCGTCCAGTTCTCCCGGGCGAAGACCAGCTCCATGGCCTGGGTGATGCTCTCGCCGAGCACCGCGTAGACACCCGAGTACGGCAGCACGACGCCGATCTTGATCGGGCCCGATTGCGCGCCGGCGCGCAGCACCCACGGCCCCATCGCCGTGCCGGCCGCCGCGAGCGTGGCTCCACCGAGAAACTTCCGCCGTGTGACCTTGTCCATTCCTGTCCCCTCCTTGGGAGAGTGCGAGCGGCCGATTATAGACCGGTTAGGGAGATCACGTGGTTGGCAACCGTTTAGTTCTTCAGGCTCTCCAGATGCGGGGGCCCAGAAATGGCCCCCGCACTCCCCCAATTTGCGGACACTCGTCTCGAACACGAGCGCTGGCTTCATGGAGAGGGCTCTCCCTTGAGGCGGGCGACGATGCCTGCCGGAATGGGTCGGGCGGCCAGCGGGCCGCCGGGGCTCTCCGGCTGCGCGACCCAGGCCCGCACCTCGAAGCCGGTGGCGCAGCGCCGGCCGCCGACGGATACCTCGTGCTCGGAACGTCTTCTCGCGCACGTCGCTCACCGTGGTCTCGATCCGCACCTCGTCGCCGTAGCGTACCGGAGCGGCGAAGCGCGCGCCCGTCTCCACGATGGGCACGCCCACGATGCGCTCGGCCGGGAACAGCTCGCGCCACGGCAGGCCGAGCGATTCGAACAGGGCCTCGGTGCCCAGATCGAACCACTCGAAGAAGCGCGGGTAGAACACGATGCCGGCCGGATCGGCCTCGCTCCAGCGCACCTTCACCGCCAGCGCGTTAACGACCATGTATCAGCTCGCGCAGGCGGAAGCGCTGGAGCTTCCCGGTCGCGGTGCGCGGCAGCTCGCTCACGATCCTGATCTCCCGCGGCCGCTGGTGGGGCGGCAGCGCGCTCTCCAGGAACCGCCGCACGTCCGCCCGCAGCGCTTCCGGCTCCGCGGCCGGATCGCGGGGCACGACGAACACGAACGGCTTGATGAGGCCGCCGGCCTCCTCGGCGCCCACGACCCCGCCGTCGAGCACGCCCGGGTGCCGGAGCAGCACCGATTCTACCGCGGCCGGGGCCACCCACTGCCCGGCCACCTTGAAGAAGTCGTCCTCGCGGCCACAGTGGACGTGGGCGCCGTCCGGCTCTCGGCGGTACACGTCGCCGGTCCGGAACCAGTCGCCCACGAAGGTCCGACGCGAATGGTCGAGTCGCTGCCAGTACCCCGCGGCCTGCGAGGGCGTGCGGACCCAGAGCACGCCTTCCTGCCCCTCGGGCACCGGGCGGCCCTCCGAATCCAGGATCCTGGCCTCCGTGCCCGTTACCGGCTCGCCCGACGAGCCGGGGCGGCTCCGGCCGGGCCGGTTGGAGAGCACCATGAAGACGGTCTCGGTGGCGCCGATGCCGTCGAGGATCTCCACGCCGAAGCGCTGTCGCCAGGCCGCGTAGATCTCGGCGGGCAGCCGCTCGCCGGCCGAGACGCAGAGGCGGGCGGAGCTGAAGGTCTCCGCAGGCAGGTCGGCGTGGAGCAGCCGGGCGTAGACCGTCGGCACCGAGAAGAAGAGTGTCGGACGCATCTCGCGCATCACGCTGGCGACCGCGGCCGGATCCGGCCAGCCCGGGTCCAGATACGTCGTCGCGCGGGCGCGAAGCGGGATCAGGAGCGCGTTGCCGAGGGCATAGGCGAAGAAGAGCTTCGACGTCGTGAAGATCCGGTCGGCGGCGGTGACGCCGAGGACATCCAGGTAGTTGTGGCAGGCGGGCAGCGTGCGGTGGCAGTGCACGGCCGCCTTCGGGGAGCCGGTCGTGCCGGAGGTGTAGAGCCAGAACGCCATCGCGTCGCCGCCCACCGACTCGGCCGGCAGCGCCGCGTCGGACGCGCCGGCCACGAGCGTGTCGAAGTCGAGCGTGCGAGGGCCGAGCGTTGCCGCGGCCACGCCCGCGCTGGCCAGCAGCGCGCGATCGGCCACCACCACCTTCGGCCGGCAATCGGCCAGGACGGTCCGGAGCTGGGCGGCGTCGAGTCGGGTGTGCAGGGGGACCGCCACCGCACCCAGCTTCAGGGCAGCGAAGAAGGTCGCGGCCCAGGCGGGGCCGTCGGGGAGGAGCATCGCCACCCGCTGCTCGGGCTCCACCCCGCGCGCCCGCAGGGCGTGGGCGGCCCGATCGGTCAGGCGCTGGAGATCCGCGTAGGTGACGGGGCCGGACGGGGTGAGGAGGGCCGCCCGCGCACCGTGGCCTTCCTCGACGGGTGCGTCCACGAAGAGGGCCGCCGCATTGTCCATCCCGCGCCCGCTCTCAGGTCTGGCCGACTCGCTTGCTCCGGGGAATGGAGAAGCCAGCCGTTTCGATGCGGTCGAGGATGCCGTGGAACTTGTGGCGCCCGTCGGTGTGCGCGGCCCACACGTCGTCCAGCGTGTCGAAGCCCGCGATGTACCCGAGCCCGCAGTCGGCCGGCTCGGCCATCGGCATCTCCCCCGCGAGGAAGCGACGGTGACCCGCGGCGGGATCGATCCAGAAGCCTTCGGACGCTTCTCCGCCGAGCAGGCGCGGCTCCTGTCCCGCCGGCACGGGGGCCAGGAAGAAGCGCGCGGTGAAGCGGATCGGGCTCGAGGGCGGCGTGATGAAGTGCGAGAGGTAGCGGAAGGGCGCCAGGTCGAGGTACCAGCCCTCGCGGCCGAGCAGCACGTGGAAGGGCGCTTCCTCGCCGACCAGCGCGTGGCGGAGCCGCTCCACGCGGTCGCGCACCGCGGGGTCCCGCAGATCGACCGGCCGGCCATCGGCGTCGCAGCCCACGAGCAGCCCCGTCTCCTCCACCAGCTCGCGCGCGGCGGTGACCCAGAAGGCGAGCGGCGGGATCCCGTCCGCGGCCGGGAAGGCCGCGAGCGCGGCGACCGAGGAGATGCCGCGACAACAGGCGAGCGCATCCGCGGAGCCGTCCGCGGGCTCGACCTTCCCGCCGGGGAAGGCGTAGAAGCCGCCCAGGAAACGCATGCTCTTCTCCCGCCGGATCATGTAGACCTCAACCGGGCAGGCCACGCCGGGGCGCACGAGCAACACGGAGGCGGCGGGCCGGGGGGCAACGGGAGACGACGGAGCGGTCGTCACGCGGGCGGGACGCGGGATCGCGTGAGACCGGCCAGCTGCTCGAGCAGGGCCTCCGCGGACACCGGCTTGGCGATGACGCGGTCCACGAACTGCATGGACTCGTGCGCCGAGACCCCTTCGCCCCAGCCGGTGAGGATGAACACCGCGGTCGCAGGCGAGCGTGTCTTGATGCGCTCGGCCACTTCCCAGCCGTTCATCTTGGGCATGCCGAGGTCGGTGATGATCACGTCGTGCGCGCCCGGATCGAACACCGCCAGCGCCTCCTCACCGTTGGCGGCGGTGGTGATGGCGTGGCCCTCGCTGCGGAGCACATCGGAGAGCACGGTGAGCAGCCGCGGGTCGTCGTCCACCAGGAGCACGCGGGCGGCGTACTCCGGCGCGAGCTGCCGCTCGGCCGGCCCTTCGGAGGCGGGGATGATCTGGAAGCGGCTGGCGTGCAGCCGCAGCCGCACCGTGGTGCCCTTGCCGATCGCGCTGTCGATGGTCACGCTGCCGCCGTGGCGCTCGACGATGTCGTAGACCACGGCCAGCCCCTGCCCCGATGCCTGACCCGGCTGGAGGCTCCGCGCGTGCTCGGCCAGGCGCCGGCGCTGCTCCACCGACATCCCCACGCCGGTGTCCTTCACCTCCACGCCCACCCAGCCCGAGGCCTCCGCGGCGGCCCGGATGGCCAGGGAGCCGCCCCGGGGCATGGCGTCCACCGCGTTGTGGATGAGGCGCACGAGGGCGTCGCGCAGCTCGAAGGCGTTGCCCTCGACGGGCGGCAGCGCCTCCATGTCCTGGGTCACCGTGATGACGGTGCCCTTGCGATCCGCCTCGTCGCGCCAGCGCGGCGAGGTCAGCTCGAGGGCCTCCGCGATGACCGCGGGCAGGCCCACCGGTCCGTAGGCGGTCTGGGGCTGGCGCGACACGAACTCCTGCAGTTTACGGACCGTCGCGGATGCCTCGAGCGCCACGTCGCGGATGACGGTGAGCCGCCGACGCGCCGCTTCCGACTCGCTCTCGCGCAGCATCAGCTCGGTGTAGGCCAGGATGGCGGCCAGCGAATTGTTGAAGTTGTGTGCGAGCCCGCCCACCGTCTCACCGAGCGCGCGCAGGTCCTCGTTGCGGGAGAGGCCGCGAGGCGCCTCCGCGAGGCGCCGGCCGAGGTCGCGTGCCCAGCTCCGCATCGAGAGCACCGAGCGGTCCATCTCCACCTTGGTGCGGCGGATCTGGCGCGCGATGTCCTGGATCTCCTCGTGGTCGGCGAAGAGCAGCGCGTCGGCCGCCGCCTCGCGCGGATCGCGCCGCATCCACCGGCCCACGTGCTGCCGGACGCGCTTGATCATGGAAGAGGGCTAGAGGTTCACCAGCTGCGCCACGCGCTCACGATGATGGGTGGCGTCGCCGAAGGTGAACTCCGAGCCCTTCGCGCGCTTGAAGTAGAGGTGCAGGTCGTGCTCCCAGGTGAACCCGATGCCGCCGTGGAGCTGGATGCCCGCCGCGGAGACGCGGCGGAACGCGTCCGAGACGTAGGCCTTGGCCATGCTCACCGCCAGGGGAGCCTCCGGCGAGTTCTCGTCGAGCGCCCACGCCGCGTAGTAGGTGATGGACTTGCTGTTCTCCACGTCCACCAGCATGTCGGCCGCGCGATGCTTGACGCCCTGGTAGGAGCCGATCGGCCGGCCAAAGGCCTGGCGGATCTTGGCGTACTCGACCGTCATGTCGAGCACCTTCTGGGCCCCGCCGCACATCTCGGCGCACAAGGCCACGGTGGCCCGATCGAGCACGCGCGCGAGGGGCGCCCAGCCCGAGCCGGCCGCACCGAGCAGCGCATCGCCGCCCACCGTGACGTCGGAGCACGCGACCTCGCAGAGCTTGCGGGTCTGGTCCATCGTGGGCAGCAAGGTCACCTCCAGCCCCCTGGTACCCTTCGGCAGGAGGAAGAGCGAGACTCCGTCCGCGCCCGCCCCCGGCCGCGTGCGCGCGGCCACCACGAGGGCATCCGCGGTGTGGGCGTCGTGCACGAAGAGCTTGGTGCCGGAGAGCGCGTACTTGCCGCCCTTCTCCACCGCGGTCAGCGTCACCCCGGCGGGGCCGAGCTGCGCGCTCGGCTCCATCCAGGCGAGCGCCACGCGCTTGTCGCCCGCCGCGATCTTCGGCAGCCACTCCTTCTTCTGGGCATGGCTCCCCGCCTCGAGGATGGCGAGCCCGCCCAGCAGCACGGTGGAGAAGTACGGGCCCGGCGCCACCGCGCGGCCCATCTCCTCCATGAGCACGACCAGGTCCACCAGCCCGAGCGCCATGCCGTCGTACTGCTCGGGATAGATCAGGCCCAGCCAGCCCTGCTCGGCCAGCTTCTTCCAGAGCTCGGCGTTGATGCCCTCCGGCGTCTCCATCAGGCGTCGCACCGTCTCGGAGGGGCACTCGTTCTCGAAGAACTTCCGCGCCGTGTTCCGCAGCAGCTCCTGCTCTTCGTTGAAGCCGAAGTTCATGGCTTAGCCTTTCGGGAGGCCGAGCACGCGCTCGCCGATGATATTTCGCTGGATCTCGGTGGTGCCGCCTTCGATCGAGTTGGCCCGCGAGCGCAGGAAGGTGTGCTGCCAGAGGCCGTCCGCCACCGCCCACTCGCTGCCGTGGCTGAGCTGGCCGAACGGGCCCAGGATCTCCATGGCCAGCTCCTGGACGCGCTGGTGGCCTTCCACCCACATCATCTTGCCCGCGGAGGCCTCGGGCCCGGGCAGCTCGCCCCGGAGGAGCTTGGTGATGGCGCGCGCTCCGGTGTACTTGAACACCTCGGTATCGATCCACATCTGGGCGAGCTTCTGGCGCATCACCGGGTCCTGGGTCACCGGCACCCCGTTCTTCTTGGTGGTGCGCGCGAGGTCCACGAGGCTGTCCAGCACGATGCGCAGGCGCACCTGGAGGCCGAAGCCCAGGGCAAGGCGCTCGTACATCAGGGTGGTGAGCCCCACCGCCCAGCCGTTGTTGAGCCCGCCCAGGATCTGCGATTCGTGGACGCGGACGTTGTCGAAGTAGACCTCGTTGAACTCCGCGTCGCCCGTCATCTGCTTGAGCGGCTTCACGGTGACACCCGGGCTCGTCATGTCGAGCAGGAAGTAGGTGATGCCCTTGTGCTTGGGCGCGCTCGGATCGGTCCGGGCCAGCAGCATCATCCAGTCCGCGATGTGAGCGAGCGACGTCCACACCTTCTGGCCGTTGATCACGTAATGCTCGCCGTCCTTCTCCGCGCGGGTCTGGAGCGACGCGAGGTCCGACCCCGCGTTGGGCTCGGAGTAGCCCTGACACCAGATCTCCTCGCACGAGAGCATCTTGGGCGGATAGCGCTTCTTCTGCTCGTCGGTGCCGTAGGCGATGATGGTGGGCCCGGCCATGCCGATGGCCAGGATATTGAGCACTGGCGGGGCCTTGGCGAGCGCCATCTCTTGCTGGAGGATCATCTCCTCCATGAAGGTGAGGCCGCGGCCGCCCACTTCCTTCGGCCAGGTCAGCCCGACGAAGCCGGCTTTGTGCACCTCTTGCTGCCACCGGCGGAGCATCTTGTAGGCCTCTGGCCGCGGGATGTCCGAGCCCTGACTGAGCCGCGCCACCCAGTCCTTTTGCATGCTCTTGGACAGAAACCCGCGGACTTCGTCGCGGAAGGAGGTTTGCTCAGGGGTCAGCGTGAAATCCAATGCACCCTCCCACGTTGGTGGGTCGCTAGTAGTGAGGTTAACCGGGGTATGGCTGAACGAAGGTTCAGTACGATAATACGAGCCCGTACGAGAAAGTGTCAAGGGGGTGGGGTATACTCTCGGCGGCCATGGCAACCCTCGGCATCTCCTTGCCCCGCTTGAAGAGCCACATCGAGACCCTGTCCACCTATGGACGCAATCCGGGCGGCCGGGGCATCACCCGCCCGTGCTGGAGCCCGCCCCACGAGGAAGCGCGGGCGTGGCTGCTCGGGCGGATGACCGAAGCCGGGCTCGAGACGCGCGTGGACGCGGCGGGCAACACCTTCGGCTCCCTCCGCGGCGAGGGGGCGGCAGTGCTGACCGGCTCCCACATCGACACGGTGCCGGAGGGCGGCCCGCTCGATGGCGCCCTGGGGGTGCTGGCCGGGCTCGAGTGCCTGCAGACCATCAAGGCGGCCGGGCGGCAGACGCGCCGGCCGCTGGCGGTGGTGGCCTGGAGCGACGAGGAAGGCCGCTACGGCAGCCTCTTCGGCTCGCGCGCCTTCAGCGGCAAGCTCGACCTGGCCCAGGTCCCGACCCTCGAGGCGGTGGACGGGATCCGGCTCGTGGACGCGATGGCCCGGGCCGGATACGACGCGGGACGGTTGGCAGAGGCGCGCTGCGATCCGCGGACGCTGCATGCCTACATCGAGCTGCACATCGAGCAGGGCCCGCACCTCGAGGCGGCCCGCTTGCCCATCGGGCTCGTGGAGGGCATCGTGGGCATCCGGCGCAACCGCCTCACCTTCATCGGCGAGCCGGACCACGCGGGTACCACGCCGATGGCCTGGCGCAAGGACGCCTTCCTGGCCGCCTGCGAGTACGCGCTGAAGGCGCGCGAGCACATCGTCCGGAAGGGCAGCGGGCGCAGCGTGACGAACTTCGGGCGCATCGAGCTCTCCCCGGGCGTCTCCAACATCGTGCCCGCCAAGGCGGTGCTGCTGCAGGAGATGCGCGAGCTGGATCCCAAGATCCTGGCGCGGCTCGACCGCGAGTGCGCCGCGCTGGCCCGCACGATCACGCGCCGCCGCGGCCTGAAGGTGGACGTCGAGGTCATGTCCCGCACCGAGCCGGCGCGCTGCGCCCCGCGGGTTATGACCGCGGTGCAGGAGGCTTGCGAGAAGCTCAAGCTCCGCTACAAGCGCATGCCGTCCGGGGCGGGCCACGACGCCCAGAACCTGGCGACGGTGACCGACTCCGGGATGCTCTTCATCCCCTCCCGGGGCGGGCGTAGCCACCGGCCTGACGAGATGAGCGACTGGAAGGCGATCGAACGGGGCACCAACGCGCTGCTCCAAGCGCTGCTGAAGCTGGCCGGGTAGAGTGGACGAGGCCGCCAAGAGGGCG
>Ga0114129_10013084_pt1 | contig 11820 bp, 10 predicted proteins | sample RhiMetdeltSRZDD1_FD_80071 | JGI IMG/M metagenome (GOLD analysis project Ga0114129, IMG submission 80071) | Populus rhizosphere microbial communities from Tennessee, USA - Rhizosphere MetaG P. deltoides SRZDD1 (version 2) (version 2) | ecosystem: Host-associated > Plants > Roots > Rhizosphere >... | reverse complement strand
GGAGCGACCAGCGTCGGTACGAGACCTGGCTGCTCGTCGAGACCGCCGCCGCCGAGGCGATGGCGGCCGCAGGCATCATTCCGCCCGACGCGGCGCGCGACATCCGCGATCGCGGCGCGTTCGACATCGCGCGCATCGAGGCGATCGAACAGATCACCCAGCACGACGTCATCGCCTTCACGACCGCCGTCGCCGAGCACGTCGGCCCCTCTGCGCGCTGGCTTCATTTCGGCCTGACCTCGTCGGACGTCATCGACACCGCGCAGGCGCTGCAGATGCGTGAGGCGTGCGACGTCATCCTGAAGAATCTCGACGCGCTCTCGGACGCCATCCGCGACCGCGCGCTCGAGCATCGGCAGACGCCGATGATCGGCCGGACGCACGGCGTCCACGCCGAGCCGATGACCTTCGGCCTCAAACTCGCGCTCTGGTATGCCGAAGTACGGCGCCACGTCGAACGTGTCACGGCGGCCCGCCAGACGATCAACGTCGGCAAGTTGTCGGGCGCTGTCGGGACCTTCGCGCACCTTCCGCCCTCGATCGAAGAGGACGTCTGCCGGCGTCTGCAGCTCGAGCCTGCGAAGGTCTCGTCACAGGTCATCCAGCGCGATCGGCACGCGACGCTGCTGTCGGCGCTCGCTGTTGCCGCGGCCTCGCTCGAAAAATTCGCGCTCGAGATTCGAGGCCTTCAAAAGACGGAGATCGGCGAAGTCGAGGAGCCGTTCGCGAGGGGACAGAAGGGCTCGTCGGCGATGCCGCACAAGCGCAACCCGATCGGCTGCGAACAGATTTGCGGTCTCGCGCGGCTGCTGCGCGCCAACGCCCATGCGTCGATCGAAGACGTCGCGCTGTGGCACGAGCGAGACATCTCGCACTCATCGGTCGAGCGCGTGATCCTGCCCGACAGCTTCATCGCGCTGGATCACATGCTGCGGCGGTTCACGAAGATCGTCCGCGGGATGGTCGTCCACCCCGAACGCATGCGCGAGAATCTGAATCGATCCCGAGGCGTCGTCTTTTCCGGAACCGTCCTGCTCGAGCTCGCCAGACGAGGCGTCTCGCGCGAGCAGGCGTACGACTGGGTTCAGCGAAACGCCATGAGCGCGTTCGAACAAGGCCGCGAATTCAAGACATTGTTGCTGGCCGACCCGGACGTCACCCGCGTGCTCTCAGCGGCCGACATCGAGCGGGCGTTCGATCTCGGCGATCAACTGAAGCACGTGGACCAGATTTTCGATCGCGTCTTTCAACCCGTGTCCGCGAGGGTGTAGCGACGATGCGCGCGCGTGTGTTCGTCACGTTGAAGCCATCCGTGTTCGATCCGCAGGGCAAGACGATCGCCGACGCGCTGCATTCGCTCGGCTATGGGACCGTCGAAGAGGTGCGGCAGGGAAAGTACTTCGAGCTCGATCTCGCCACGACCGAAGCCGCGCAGGCGCGCGCGCTGGCGACGGAGGTCGCCGACAAGGTCCTCGCAAACCCGGTGATCGAGAGCTATCGCATCGAGGTGGAGTGACATGACATTCGGCGTCGTTGTGTTTCCCGGCAGCAACTGCGACGAGGACGCGTTTCACGCCGCGAAAGACCTGTTCCGCCAGGATGCCGAGTACATCTGGCACAAGGACACGGATCTCAAAGGCGCGGACGTCGTCATTCTGCCCGGTGGCTTCGCGCACGGCGACTATCTGCGGACCGGCGCGATGGCGCGCTTCTCGCCCATCATGAGCTCGGTGCGCGCGTTCGCTGAGCGAGGCGGGCCGGTGCTCGGCATCTGCAACGGCTTTCAGATTCTTCTGGAATCGGGTCTGCTGCCCGGCGCGATGCTGCGCAACCGCAGCCTGAAATACCGGTGCGAGCACGTGTACCTGCGCGTGGAACAGAACGACACTCCGTTCACGAGCGCGGCGAAAGTCGGACAGGTGCTCCGGATTCCGATCGGACACGGCGAAGGCAACTACTTCGCGCCGCCCGACATGCTCGAAGAGCTGGAGGCCAACCGCCAGGTGATTCTCCGATATACCGATCCGAACGGACAGCTCGGTGACGAGTGGAATCCAAACGGATCGGTGCACGCGATCGCCGCGATCTGCAACCGATCGCGCAACGTCGTCGGGATGATGCCGCACCCCGAGCGCGCGTGCGAGGCGCTCCTCGGCGGCGAGGATGGGCGCATGATTTTCGAGTCGATTGTGAGCGAGATGGCTGTCCGATGATCGACGCGCAGCTCCTGGAACGTCACGGGTTGAAGCCCGATGAGTACGCACGGATTGTGACGTTCCTCGGCCGCGAGCCGAACATCACCGAGCTCGGCATCTTCTCGGTGATGTGGTCCGAGCACTGCAGCTACAAGAGCTCGCGCGTCCATTTGAAGACGTTGCCGACCAGGGGGCCACAGGTGTTGCAGGGACCGGGCGAAAACGCCGGCGCCGTCGATATCGGCGACGGCCTCGCGGCGGTCTTCAAAATCGAGTCGCACAACCATCCGTCGTTCATCGAGCCGTACCAGGGCGCGGCCACCGGCGTGGGCGGCATCATCCGCGACATCTTCACGATGGGCGCACGGCCGATCGCGCTGTTGAACTCGCTGCGGTTTGGATCGCTCGATGCGCCCGGCACCCGGCGTCTCGTCGAAGGGGTCGTCGCGGGAATCGCCGGCTACGGCAACAGCATCGGGATTCCGACGGTCGGTGGGGAGATCGCGTTCGAGCCGTCGTACGCCGGCAACCCCCTGGTGAACGTGTTCTGTCTCGGGATCGCGAAGGCGTCGGACATCATCAAAGGTGTCGCGTCGGGCGCGGGCAACTCGGTCTACTACGTCGGCGCAAAGACGGGCCGCGACGGCATCCACGGCGCAACGATGGCGTCGGCGGAATTCGACGAGCGATCGGCGGAAAAACGTCCAGCGGTGCAGGTCGGCGATCCGTTCATGGAGAAACTACTCCTCGAGGCATGCCTCGAGGTGATGCAGACCGACGCGCTCGTCGGCATCCAGGACATGGGCGCGGCTGGCCTCACGTGCTCGACGACCGAAATGGGATCGCGAGGCGGCGCCGGAGTCGAAATCGACGTGTCGCTGGTGCCGCAGCGCGAGACGGGGATGACGCCGTACGAAATCATGTTGTCCGAGTCGCAAGAGCGCATGCTGCTCGTGGTCAAGCGCGGCCGCGAAGCCGAAGTCGAGCGCATCTTCGACAAATGGGATCTGCACGCGGTTCACATCGGCGAAGTCACGACCGATGGCCTGCTGCGCGTCAAGGACAAGGGCGCGGTGGTTGCCGAGATTCCGAATCGAGCGCTGACCGACGAAGCGCCGCTGTACCGCCGTCCGATGGAAGAACCGGAGTACCTCGCGGAGGTGCGCAAGCTCGATCTGGATGCTCTTGATGGCCAGCGGCGGCTCCGGTCGAGCGATCAGGACGCCGCGCTGTTGATGCTGCTCGGCTCTCCGACGATCGGCAGCAAGCAGTGGGTCTATCGTCAGTACGACCACATGGTGCGGACCAACACGATCAACTATCCCGGTTTCGGGGCCGGCGTCGTGCGCATCAAAGGGACCGGTCGCGCGCTTGCGCTGTCGGTCGATGGCAACGGACGCCACTGCTATCTGGATCCGTATCGTGGTGCGATGCTCGCGGTCGCTGAAGCGGCACGCAACGTGGCGTGCGCCGGTGCGCGGCCGCTCGGCGCGACCAACTGCCTCAACTTCGGCAACCCCGAACGGCCCGCAATCATGTGGCAGTTCGCGAAGGCGGTCGAAGGGATCGGCGCGGCATGCCGCGCGCTGAACGTGCCCATCACCGGTGGCAACGTCAGCCTCTACAACGAAACCGATGGTAAGGCGATCTATCCGACACCGATCATCGGCGTCGTCGGTCTCCTCGAGCACGCCGATCGCGTCGTCAGCCGCCGCTTCCAGAAATCCGGCGACGCCATCCTGCTGTTCGGCGTGGGTCGCGGCGAGCTCGGTGGCAGTGAGTACTTGAAAGTCGTCCACGATCTCGTACGGGGCGAACCGCCATCACTGGATCTCGACGCAGAGCGCGCGCTACAGGGTCTCCTCGTCGCGCTCGCGACCGAACGGCTGATTCATTCGGCGCACGATTGCTCGGACGGCGGACTCGCGGTCACGCTCGCCGAATGCTGTTTCGACACCGACGGCATGGGCGCCGAGGTGACGATTCCCGATGCGGGCGGAGAGACGGCGGCGGCGCTCTTCGGTGAATCGGCCTCTCGCGTTGTGGTCTCTCTGAGTCAGGCACACGTGCCTGCGGTACTTCAGCAGGCGGCAGCCGCGAGCGTGCCGGCGCAGGTGATTGGTCACGCCGGCGGAACGCATCTGCGGATCGCGGTGGCGGGACAGACGGCCATCGATCTATCGATAGAGGACGCCGAGCGTGTCTGGCGCTCGGCGATGGAACGCTACTTTGTCAGGCGTGTGGCGTGATGCCCGATAAATTCAAAGATGAATGCGGCGTCTTCGGCATCTTCGGTCACCCCGAGGCCGCCAACATGACGTATCTCGGTCTCTATGCGCTTCAGCACCGCGGACAGGAGAGCGCCGGGATTGCCGCGTCGGACCGGGGGCAGGTGCGCATCTCGCGCGCGATGGGTTACGTCGCCGACACGTTCGACGGCCAGACGCTCGCGCAACTGCCGGGACCGCTGGCGATCGGCCACGTGCGCTACTCCACGGCTGGCGAGAGCAAGCTGTCGAACGCGCAACCGATTCTGATCGATTGCGCGCACGGGCAGATTGCGCTCTGCCACAACGGGAACCTCGTGAACGCGCGGGAGCTGCGCGACGAGCTCGTGCAGCAGGGGTCGATCTTCCAGTCGAGCAGCGACACCGAGGTCATCCTGCATCTGTACGCGCGATCGCGCGCGGCGACGGTCGAAGATGCGATTGTCGAATCGGTGTCGCAAGTGCAGGGCGCCTTCTCGCTGGTGATGCTCACGAAGGATCGCCTCGTCGCCGTCCGCGATCCACATGGGTTCCGGCCGCTCGCGCTCGGCCGGCTCGACGATGCCTACGTCGTGTGCTCGGAGACCTGCGCGATGGATCTCATCGGTGCGACGTACGAGCGTGACGTCGCGCCCGGCGAAGTCCTCCTCATCTCCGATGCCGGCGTCCGTTCGATCAAACCGTTCGCGCCTGCGCCGATCAATCAGTGCATCTTCGAGCACGTGTACTTCGCGCGGCCCGACAGCTACGTGTTCGGGCGCAGCGTGAACGAAGTCCGCACCGAGCTCGGACGCGCGCTCGCGCGCGAGCACCCGGTGGACGCCGACGTCGTCGTGCCGGTACCGGACTCCGGTGTCTGCGCCGCGATGGGATATGCGGAGGAAGCGGGCGTCCCGTTGCGCATGGGCCTCATCCGCAATCACTACGTCGGCCGCACGTTCATCCAGCCGCAGGCGTCGATCCGGCATTTCGGCGTCAAAGTGAAGCTCAATCCGGTACGGAGCATCCTCGAGGGGCGGCGCGTGGTGCTCGTCGACGATTCGATCGTCCGCGGGACGACGAGCCGGAAAATCGTGCGAATGGTGCGCGCGGCGGGCGCCAGGGAAGTCCACGTGCGCATCAGCTGTCCGCCGACGATCTCACCGTGCTTTTACGGCGTCGATACGCCCAGCAAGTCAGACCTGATTGCGGCGACGCACACCATCGACGAGATCCGCGAATTCCTCGAAGCGGACAGCGTCGCGTACTTGAGTCTCGAAGGCCTCTTCAGCGCGGTCGACAAGGACCGCGGTTCGTACTGCAGCTCCTGCTATACGGGTCGATATCCGGTAGAATTCCCGCGCGACGAGGCGACCTATCTTCAGCTCGCCTTGAAGCTCGATAAGGAACCGGTCGCGAAGTAAATGCGCTGCGCGCTCCCAACACAGAGGACACGAAGGACACAAAGATTTTCTTGTACAGGTTTGATCCTTTGTGTCCTTGGTGTCCTTTGTGTCGAGCGCGGCGCAGCCGCTCAGGAACCGAGCGCGCCGCAAGCCGTCTCCGCGGCGCAGCTGAAGGCGGCGATCGACAAGCTTGGCGATCTCGACTACGCGACCCGCACGAACGCATCGCGCACGATTCGCCGGACGGCGGCGGCGCAGGCTGTTCCCGCGCTGCTCCAGGCGGTGGCCGAGCACCGCGACGGCTACGTCCGGTATCGCGCGCTCGTGCTCCTGACCGGCTTCAACGATCCACGCGCGAAAGATGCGATGCGCGAGGCGCTCGCGAGTCCGAACGACCGCCTGCGAACGGTCGCCTACAGCTTTTTCGAGCACAACCCGGACCGCGCGATGACGGCGACGTTTCTGGCGGCGCTCGACAAGGAACAGGCAGAGTTCGTGCGTCCGGCGCTCGTTCGCGCGCTTGCCGCATTGCCACCGCAGCCGGTGCTCGTGCGCGAGGTGTCGCGCGGCGAAGATTTCTTTCGCAGCGCCGTGATCGAAGCGCTCGGCGATTACAAGGCCTCCTACGCGCTCGACGCAATCACGGCCGTCGCGAAGATCGAGGGGCCGTTGCAGGACGATGCGGCACTCGCGCTCGGAAAGATCAGCGACAAGCGATCGCTCGAGACGCTCGCCGCCATGCAGCGGAGCGCGTCGCGGGCGACGCAGCCCTCGATCGCGGCGGCGATCTGCCTGCTCGGCGTCAACTGTGAAGTGCACGAGAACTACCTGATCGAGACGCTCAAGTTCGCCGATAAGAACGGCGGGTTCCAGGAGTTGCTGCGCGGCGCCGCCGCAGGGCTCGGCGTCCTCGCCGTCGCCGGTCACGACGAAGCGGTCAACGCGCTCTTCGACATCGGCATTCCCGCGCGAGACGACTCGACCCGCGCGCCGGTCGCCCTCGCGCTGGCGACCGTCTCGCTGCGCAACACCGCGTTGATGATGCCGATCTTGGAGAAGCGCGCCGATCGCGACAAGGCGATGGCACTCGTCGCCGAAGGCTTCGACATGCTCGAAGAAGATCTGGACAAGGAGCGGTTCTTCGCCTTCGCGCGGCGGACCTATTGGGATTCGCCAGAGACCTCGCCACGCCGGGCGCTCATGCAGACACTCATTGGAAAGCTCGACTTCTAATGGATTACAAATCGGCCGGCGTCGATATCGATGCCGGCAACGAAACGGTCAGGCGGATCAAAGCGCTCGCGCGCCGGACCTACACGCCCGGCGTCATGTCCGACATCGGATCGTTCGGCGGCCTGTTCCGCCTCGGCGATCGCTACAAGGATCCGGTGCTCGTCTCGAGCGCCGATGGCGTGGGCACGAAAATCAAGGTGGCGTTCCTCACCGGCCGTCACGAGACAATCGGCGCCGATCTCGTGAACCACTGCGTGAACGACGTCCTCGTGCAAGGCGCAGAGCCGCTGTTCTTCCTCGATTACCTCGCGACGGGCAGACTGTCGCCCGATGTCGCAGAGCAGGTCGTCGCCGGCGTCGCGCGTGCGTGCATCGAGAACGGTTGTGCGCTCATCGGTGGTGAGACGGCGGAGATGCCTGGCTTCTATGCCGACGGCGAGTACGACATCGCCGGCTTCATCGTCGGTGCGGTGGAAAAGGCGAGAGTCCTCGACGGCCGGACCATCGTACCCGGCGACGTGCTGATCGGCCTCCCCTCCGGCGGCCTTCACACCAACGGCTATTCGCTCGCGCGCCGGGTGTTCTTCGAGCTCGCGCAGTGGAAGGTCGACAAGCTGGTGCGCGAATTGGGCGCCACGATCGGCGACGCGCTGATGGCGCCGCACCGTTCGTATCTGTCCTGCGTGCGGCCGCTCCTCGAACACCGTTACCTGCGGGGGTTGGCGCACATCACCGGCGGCGGCATCACCGAGAATCTCCCGCGCGTCCTGCCCGAAGGATGCGCCGCCGAGATCGATCGGCGGTCGTGGCAGGTGCCGCCACTCTTCCGCCTGCTGCAGCAGCACGGCCGCGTGTCAGACGAAGAGATGTTCCGGACCTTCAACATGGGAATCGGCATGATCCTCGTCTGCGCGCCGCGCGACGCCGAACGCGTGATCACGGCGGTTGCCGGCGCCGGCGAGCGCAACGCGGTCCGCATCGGCTACGTCGTCTCCGGAGATCGCTCGGTTCGCTACGTCTAGCGCTTGGACGAGCGTGGCACAATACGCGCGTGACCCCCACCGCGGCAGAAGGCCGTCGTCTTGCGGTGCTCATCTCGGGTCGCGGCAGCAATCTTCAATCGATCATCGACGCGGTCGCCGCGAAACGGCTCGACGCATCGATCGTTCTCGTGATTTCGAACCGAGCCGATGCGCCCGGACTCCTGCGCGCGCGTGACGCGAGGATCGAGACGCTCCATCTGAATCCGCGCGACTATTCCGATCGTGACGCATACGATCGCGCGATGGTGGATGCGCTGACCGCGCGGCGCGTCGACGTCGTATGCCTTGCGGGGTTCATGCGGCTCGTCGGACGCTCGCTGCTCGATGCATTTTCCAACCGGATTCTCAACATTCACCCATCGCTCTTGCCCGCCTTTCCGGGTCTCGATGCGCAGCGCCAGGCGCTCGACTACGGCGTCCGCGTCAGCGGCGCGACGGTTCATCTCGTCACCGACGAGCTCGATGGTGGCCCGATCGTGCTGCAATCAGCGGTTCCGGTCCTTCCCGACGACACGGTCGAGACTTTGTCGGCGCGCATTCTCGTCGAGGAGCACCGGATCTATCCCGAAGCCATCGCGCTCGTGGTCGCCGGCGGCTGGTCGGTTCGAGGCCGTCGCTTCGTCGTCGACGGCGTCCGCACATGATCACCGCCGATGCGCTCGCGCTCCTCCTGCTCCAAATCACCGTGATTCTCGCGGCCGCGAAGCTCACGGCCGCAGCGGTCGCGCGCGCCGGACAACCGGCCGTGGTCGGTGAAATGCTCGGCGGAATCCTGCTCGGCCCGTCATTTTTCGGCTGGTTGACGCCGCCAGTGCATCGCGCGCTCTTTCCGGCCGACGCGACGGGCTCGCTGCAACTGCTCAGCCAAATCGGCGTGATCCTTTTCATGTTTCTCGTCGGCTCCGAGCTGAATCTGAGTCGCGTTCGCCGGAACGCGCGAACGGCCGTCGCCGTGAGCTACGCGGGGATCGCGGCGCCGATGCTGCTCGGTGTCGCCCTGTCGTGGGTCCTCTTCCGCGACTTCGCACCGAGCGGCGTGACATTCCTCCCGTTCGCGCTCTTCGTCGGTACGGCGATGAGCATCACGGCGTTTCCGGTGCTCGCGCGAATCCTTGCCGAACGCCGCATGACCGACAGCGTCCTCGGCGCGACCGCCATCGCCTGTGCCGCCGTCGACGATGTCACGGCGTGGTGCATGCTGAGTATTGTGGTGGCCGTCGCCAAAGCGACTGGCGCCGGCGGGGCGGCGCTCACGGTGATGACGGTCGCGATCTTCGCGGGCGTGATGCTGATGATGATCCGGCCGTTGGTCGCCCGCATGAATCACCATCCGCGATGGTCCGGCGACCGCGCGTTGGTCGGCGCGCTGATCTTTGCATTCGCCAGCGCATTCGTCACGCAGGCGATCGGCGTGCACGCCATATTCGGCGCGTTTCTCGCCGGCGTCGTCGTCTCGGCGCACGCCGCGACGAGGACGCTCGTCCAAGACCGCGTTCACGCGCTGGCGTCTGCCATGCTGGTGCCGCTGTTCTTTGCGTCGGCCGGATTGCGAACGGAGCTGTCGTCGATCGTGGGCATCCGAAGCTGGATGCTGTGCGCCGCGATTGTCGTCGTTGCGATCGCGGGCAAGTTCGGCGGCGCATCGCTGGCCGCGCGATTCACCGGCATGGCCTGGCGTGATTCGCTCGCCCTTGGCGCGCTGATGAACACGCGTGGGTTGATGGAATTGATCGTTCTGAATGTCGGGTACGACCTCGGCATCCTGTCGCCGGCGCTGTTTTCGATGATGGTGCTCATGGCGCTGGTCACGACGGGTATGACGGCGCCGATTCTGACGCTCCTTCGCGGCAACACGACGGCGCTCGGCGTGCGCAGCGCGATATGAGCAGATGGACTGAAGACGATTCGTCCGTCTTTGGCGAGATTGCCGACATCGCCGTGCCACGTCGCGACGAGATGATGCGGACGCTCGTCGCGGCCGTGCCCTTCGGTCGTGAAGCATCGATCCGCATCGTCGAGCTCGGGTCGGGTGAAGGGCACCTCGCCGCCTTGATGCTCGAGACGTTTCCCGCCGCCACGATCACGGCGCTCGACGGATCGGAGTCCATGCGGGAGCGGGCCGCCGCGCGGCTTCAGGCATTCGAGGGTCGCGCGCGTGTCCGGGCATTCGACGTCGCCTCGCTCGACTGGTGGGATCAGATGTTCGGCGCCGATGTCGTCGTCTCCGCGCTGTGTCTTCATCATCTGAACGACGCGAAGAAACGGTATCTGTACAAAGCCGCGGCCGATCGACTCTCACCGCGAGGTGCGCTGCTGATTGCTGATTTGATCGAGCCGATGTCGGCGCCGGCTCGGCAGATTGCCGCCGACGAATGGGACACGTGCGCAAGAGTCCAGGCCGATGCGCGTGGTCGGCCAGATCTCGTCGCGCGATTCAGCGACGCGCGTTGGAATCACTTCCGTTTTCCAGACGCGATGGATCAGCCGTCTGCCCTCTTTCATCACCTGGTGTGGCTGCGGCATGCCGGGTTCGCGGCCGTCGACTGCCTCTGGCTGTATGCGGGTCACGCGGTGTTCGGCGGGTTCAAGCAGTCTCCAGCGTCAGAATCGCCACTTCCGGCGGACAGTTGATCCGTACCGGCACGTAAATCGTTCCCACACCGCGGCTCACGAACATCGTGGTTCGATCGCGGCGGCCGATGCCCCAGACGACCGGGAACTTCTGAGCGGCGACGGCGCCCACGACCGGCAGCACGACCTGGCCGCCGTGCGTGTGACCCGACAACACGAGCGGAATACCGAATCCCGCGGCTTCCGTCAGACGCCGCGGGTCGTGCGCGAGCAGCATCGTCGCATTCGTTGTCCCGCGCAGCAGCGGTGCGATGTCCGATGCGCGCTTGGTCCAGAAGCGAATGCCGATCATGTCGATCGCTTCGCTGCGGATGGTCAGACGCGTCCGCGCGTCCTTCAACATCTGAACGCCGTTGCGCACGAGCGCCGCCGGCATGTCGTGATCGTCGTCGTGATTGCCGAGAATGCCGAACACGCCGTGCGGCGCCGAGAGCGGCGCCAACGCTTCCGCGACCGGGCCGACGTACCGGCGGTCTCCCCATGTGACGTAGTCGCCGCCGAGCACGATGAGATCGGGATGCTCGTTCATGAGCGCGGTGACTGCCGCCGTCACGTCCTCGTGCGATACCAATTGACTGCGGTGCAAGTCGGTCAGCAAGCCGATTCTCAATCCGGACAGCGCCGGCGGCAGACCGCTGACGGCAATCGGCGCGCGGGTGACTTCGAGCTGGTGGCGACCGTAGAGATAGCCGTAAGCGCCTGTGCCACCGACTGCGCCAACGCTGGCAGCGAGCAGCGTCTTCAGCGCGGCGCGGCGAGTCATCAGCATCGACTGCTATAGTAAACGGATTGCCGGCATGACCAATCTCTACGACGAGCTCCAATGGCGCGGCGTCGTCTACGATGCCACCGAAGGGTTGGCGGATGTTTTCGCGAAGGAGCGCGTCACCGCGTACATCGGGTTCGATCCGACCGCGTCGAGTCTGCACGTCGGCAGTCTGCTGCAACTGGTGACGCTGTCGCGGCTGCAGCGTGCCGGACACTCGCCCATCGCGATCGCCGGCGGTGGGACCGGCATGATCGGCGATCCAAGCGGGAAGACGACGGAACGATCCCTGTTGTCGCT
>Ga0114129_10013083_pt1 | contig 11821 bp, 11 predicted proteins | sample RhiMetdeltSRZDD1_FD_80071 | JGI IMG/M metagenome (GOLD analysis project Ga0114129, IMG submission 80071) | Populus rhizosphere microbial communities from Tennessee, USA - Rhizosphere MetaG P. deltoides SRZDD1 (version 2) (version 2) | ecosystem: Host-associated > Plants > Roots > Rhizosphere >... | reverse complement strand
CTGTGGGAAGCGTCCTTCACCGTGAAGAACACCACGTCGGCGTCCGGCATCGCCTTGCCGGAATGCACGACGTTGGACGGGACATAGACCACCGATCCGGGCTTGGCCACGAGCTCCTTGTCGCCGATCCTGGCCCGGAACGTGCCCTCCAAAATGTAGATCCACTGCTCGTTCGGATGCGAATGCGGCTCGGCGCCGGTGCCTGCCGGCATGCGCATGAGCGCGACGATCATGCGGTCGCCTTCGACGCAGCCGCCTTCGACGCTGGAATAATCCGGCCCGCCCTTGATCTTGTTCACGGTCGCGAGATCGAACAGGTATTCACCGGGACCGGCGCGCTTGGCGCCCGGCGTACGCGCGACGGCAGCTTGGCTCGACATTGGCTTTCTCCTGGCCCGGTCCCCGAAAGAGAAGGGATGGTAGTGGGAGGGAGCCCCCCAGGCTAGGGCCGCGACGCCGCAGAACCGGCGTCAGGGGCCCGGCCCGCGATGAGACGAGTCCTTAACGGGCCTTGCGGCATATCTCTCCACGCTTCGGCCATTGTTATTGGTAATGTCCGGGGCTCCTGGGGGGCTTCCGACCGGATGATTGTCCAGCCATTCACTCGCGCCGCGCGGCCGGCGGCGATCCTGCTGCTTGCGCTGCTCGCGGCCTGCGCGGGCGACACCGAGGCGCCGTCGGGGCAGCCGAGCTTCTACCGCACCATGGCGGCGACCGGCGCCCAGCTCGACGCCGGCGCCGCCGCCTCGATGATCTCCGGCTATCGGAAAAACAACGGCCTCGGGACGGTCGTGGTCGATCCTGCGCTGATGCGGCTCGCCCAGGCCCAGGCGCGCGCCATGGCCGAGCGCAACAAGCTCGATCACAACGTCATCCGCGGGCTCGGCGAGCGGATCAAGGGGTCGGGCTATGACGCCCGCTTCGCGGTCGAGAATATCGGCGCCGGCTATCACACGCTGGCCGAAGCGTTCTCCGGCTGGCGCGATTCCCCGCCGCACCGCGCCAACATGCTCAAATCCGGCGCCACCCACATGGGCATCGCCGCGGTCTACGCGCCGGACTCCAAGTACAAGGTGTTCTGGGCGCTGATCCTGGCCGCGCCGGACGAGCGGCGGGGATAATTATCGCGCCGCCGAGGTCAATGGCTTCACGACGCTGCGGACGTTATCCAGGAAAAACTGCGCGAGGGGGCTTAACGTCCTGTTCTTCAGCGTGACGATCACGATCGGGCGCCGGGTGTTGGGCAATTCCACGGGCAAGGCGCAGACCGAAGGATGCCGCCCCGGCAGGCGCAACGAAAAGCCGGGCTGTGCGGTGAGAAAGCGGCCGGTCGCGAGCAGCCGATTATGGACGTTCATGGACAGCGTGAAAACTGTCGCGCGCGGCGGCTCGAGCCCGACGGAGCGAAAAGCTTCTGCCATCAGCTCTCCCGGAAGCGTGTCGTAGGGCAGCAGCGTCCAGCGCTCCTTCACCAGGTCGGCAAGCTCGATCTTGCGCCGGCGTGTCCACGGATTTCGTCGCCCGGCTGCCACAACGTAGGCGTCATGGAAAAGCGCTTCGATGACGAAGTGCTCGTCGACGATCGGCTTGTGCATGCGCGAGATCACAAGCTCGATGTTACGATCGGTGAGTTGCTGCAGCAGTCTGCCCAGATCTCCCGTCGTCAGGTGAAACGTCATTCGCGGATGACGGCGTGAGAGCCCCTCGATCACGGGCGAAACAATCATCCCCGCGACGGCTTCGGTTGTCCCGATCCGCAATTCGCCGGCCGTCGGATCGGACAAAAACTCGATGTCCTTCACGCCCTGTCGCAGCTCGTCGAACACGGCTGCGCCCCGCTTGATCAGCGCCCGGCCGTAGGCGGTCGGCTCGACGCCGCGCGAGCTGCGCTCGAGCAGCCGCACACCGAGCGCATGTTCCAGGTCGGCGATCGATCGGGACAGGGCCGGCTGGGACGTGCGCAGGCGTTCGGCCGCCTTGCTGATGCTGCCTGCCTGCACGACCGACATGAGCACGCGCATGTCGTGCAGCTTGAGACGGCGTTCGATGCGGTCGGTCTTGTCCATGGGTGTAGGCACCCCCGCCCATATCAAAACGGATATATCGGCATCGAGCAATAGCATTACCGGCCCGCGCTGGCCTCTCCTATCCTGAGCCCGCGACGCCATGGACATGCGGCCAGGATATGGGAGTCGGTCATGGGCAGATCAGTGGTGACGATCAGGGCAATCGCAGGCGTGACGCTGAGCGCATTGGCCTGGGCGCCCGCTGCGGCGCAGGACTGGCCGACGCGGCCGATGACGATGGTGGTTCCTTATGCCGCCGGCGGCTCCGCGGATGGCGTGGGTCGGGTGGTCGCGGCGGCGTTGTCGCAAGTGCTGGGCCAGCAGGTTGTCGTCGAAAACGTCGGTGGCGCAGGCGGCATGATCGGCGTGCAGCGCGTCGCCAAGGCTCCACCCGATGGCTATCAATTCGTGTTCGGCACCATCGGCACCCATGCACAGAGTCAAACGCTCTACCGAAAGCCGCTCTACAATCCCGCGACCGACTTTGCGCCGGTCGGGCTTATCACCGAGCAACCAACCCTGCTGGTCGCGCGCAAGGATCTGCCGGCCAGCAATCTGCAGGAGTTCATCGCCTATACAAAGGCCAACCAGGGGAAAATGCAGTACGGCTCGGCTGGCGCTGGCACCGGCGTGCATCTCGCCTGCGTCCTGCTCAACGCGGCGATCGGGGTCAATGTCACCCATGTCCCGTACCGCGGCGGCGGCCCGGCGATGCAGGACCTGATCGCCGGCCGGCTCGATTACCAGTGTCCGGTCAACACGCTTGCGATTCCGCAGATCGAAGGCAAGACCATCAGGGCAATCGCGACGTTGACCCGCGAGCGCTCACCCAGCCTCCCGTCCGTGGCATCCGCGCACGAGCAGGGTCTTGCCGATTTCGATGCCGCGGTCTGGTACGCCCTGTTTCTGCCGAAAGGCGCCCCTGCTGCCATCGTTCAAAAGCTCAATGGAGCGGTTGTTGCGTTCATGAACGACCCAGTGGTGCGGGCGCGACTCACGGAGATCGGCGCCGATCCGGTGGCGGCCGAGCGAAGGTCGCCGGACTATCTGCAGCGTTTCGTGGAGAGCGAGGTGAAGCGATGGGCCGGGCCGATCAAAGCCAGCGGAGTCGTGATGGACTAGGCAGCAACCACATGGCTGGCTGAATCCGACATCGGGTATGAAAACACAAAACCTCGTCTTCATCATTTCCGACGAGCACCAGGCGCGTGCGCTCTCGTGTGCCGGCCATCCGATCGTCAGAACGCCGAACATCGACGCTCTCGCCGCACGCGGCACGCGATTCGCCGCTGCCTATACGCCGTGCCCGATCTGCGTCCCGGCGCGCGCCAGCCTCGCCACCGGACGCTACGTGCACGACATCCGCTACTGGGACAACGCCATGGGCTACGACGGCCGCGTGCCGGGCTGGGGTGTGCGGTTGCAGGCTGCGAACGTGCGGGTCGAATCGATCGGCAAGCTGCATTATCGCAGTCGGGAAGATGCCACTGGCTTCGATGTCCAGCACCGGCCCATGCACATCATGAACGGAATCGGTCAGGTGTGGGGCTCGGTGCGCGATCCGATTCCCGGAGCGAGAGACGACATCAGGCGGTTCGGCAAGGTCGGGGCCGGCTACTCGAAATACAATTCCTACGATGAGGCAATCAGGGATCAGGCAATCGCGTGGCTTCGCAGCCGCGCGCACGACGAACGGCCCTGGATGCTGTTTATCGGCTTTGTGGCGCCGCATTTCCCGTTGATCGCGCCGCAGCACTACATCGACATGTACCCGGCCGAAGAAATGCCGCTGCCGAAACTTTCCGGCCAAGCCGGCTATGCGCGACATCCTTGGCTCGAAGCCCAGGAGTCGTTCATGCCGACTGACGTCGAGTTCGGCATCGACGACGACAAGCGCCAACGTGCGATCTCCGCCTATTACGCCTTGTGCACGATGATGGACGGGCACGTCGGCGCAATCTGCGCCGCGCTGCGCGAGACCTCGCTCGCCGAGACGACTTCGGTGATCTACGCGTCGGATCATGGCGAGGCGCTCGGGCAGCGCGGCCACTGGGGCAAATCCAATCTTTACGGCGAATGCACGCAGGTGCCGCTGGTCATGGCCGGTCCGGACGTGCCGCGCGGACGTAGCTGCGATACGCCGGTCAATCTCGTCGACCTGGCGCCGACCTTCCTCGCCGCTTTCGGTCTTTCGGACCCGGACCTGCCGGGGCGTTCATTGTTCGGGATTGCAGAAGAGCGTCGCGATCCAAAGCGAACGAGCTTTTCCGAGTACCACGCGGTGGGTTCGCCCTCGGGCGCCTTCATGCTGCGCAAGGGTCGCTGGAAATATCACGAATATATCGGATACGCGCCGGAGCTCTTCGATCTCGAATTCGATCCCGATGAAGCCGTGAACAAGGCTGGCGATCCATCGTGTGCAGCCACGCTCGCTGAAATGCGCAAGGCCTTGCGGCAAATCGTCGATCCGGAAGCTGCGGATCGGCAGGCAAAAGCCGACCAACGGGCGCTTGTCGACCGCTTTGGCGGACGCGAGGCGGCGTTCCGCATCGGCACCGAAGGCGCGACCCCCACCCCGGGCGCATAAGCGCGTCCGGCCCGGCTCATATCACGAAGAGGGGCGGCCGGTTGTCGGCCCAGGGCCGCGCCTCTTCCAACTCGTAGGCCAGCGCCAGCAAGACCGCTTCCGCGCCGGCGCGGGCGGCGAACTGGCTGCCGAGCGGAAGGCCGCTGGAGTCCCAATGCAGCGGCACCGACATTGCGGCCGTGCCGCAGATGTTATGCAGCGACGTGTAGGCTACGTAGTCGGCCACGATCTCGTCGAGCTGCGAGAACGCGAGCCTGCTCTGATCGCGCAGGCCTGTCTTGAAGACCGGCGCGCGCACCACCGGCGTCAGCAGCACGTCCCATTGCTGGAAAAATTCGTCGAGCGCCAGCGTAGCGGCCTGCAACGTCGGCAGCGCGGCCGCGATCTGCTGCTCGAAAGATCCGCGGCGCAGCGCCTCTTCGCGCAGGCCGAGCGCGCGCGATTCGAATCCGTCCTCGAGCCGCGTGATCCCCTTCGCCTTGGCGATGGCACCCACCATCTTCGCGATCTCGACGTTCGCCACCTGCCGCGCTGCCTCGGTGAGCTTCGCGCAATCGAGCGACAGCTTCGTCTCTGCGATCGAATGGCCGAGCTCGCTGCACAGCTTCGCTGTATCGTCGATCGCTTTCTGCACCTCGGGATGCGGCCTCTGACCCAGCATCCCGTTATATGCGACTGCGACCTTGATGCGCCGGGAGGATTTGCCGGCGACGAAATCCAATCGGGGCAGCCGGCTGGTCGGGTCTTGCAGCAGGGTGAGATACATCGCGGTGTCGCGCACGCTTCGGCTCACACAGCCTTCGACCAGCCGCGGCCACGGCGAGGCGCCAAGCTGTCCGGGCAGTAGGCGGCCGCGCGACGCCTTGAGGCCGAACAGGCCGCAATGCGATGCCGGTATGCGGATCGAGCCGCCGCCGTCGGTGCCGTGGGCCAACGGCACGACGCCGGCGGCCACGCATGCAGCGGAGCCGCCGCTTGAGCCGCCGGGACTGTAATCGAGATTCCACGGATTGCGCGTCGGTCCGTAGAGCGCGTTTTCCGTCCCGTCGAGAAGGCCCATCTCCGGCATGTTGGTGATGCCGATGAGGATGAGCCCGGCGCGTTCCGCCGCGGCGAAGAACGGCGCCGTCCTGTCCGGAACGTTGCCGCGCAGCGATCGCGATCCACGGGTCAACTCGACGCCGGCGATGGTGGCGTTGTCCTTGACCAGGAACGGCACGCCGAAGAGCGCGCCGTCAGCCGCCGCCGCTGCGCGTTGCTTTGCGCGCTCATAGGTCTTGCGGATGACGGCATTCAGCGTCGGATTGATCGCTTCGATCTTGCGAATCGTATCCTCGACCACCTCGCTCGGCGTGACCTGTCTGGTCCGGACCAACTCGGCCAGAGCTACGGCGTCGTAGGAAGACAGATCGGAGAGCGGGCGGCCCGTTGCGGGTCGCTTGGTTACACTCGTGCCAGCGGTGATCATCGCGAGGCTTCGCCCCGGCAGGGTTGCTCTTATTGCGGCGAGAGCCCCACCTCCTTGATCACCGGTTTCCACAATTGCCGCTCGCTGCGGATGAAACCCGCCGTTTGGGCGGGCGACATCGGCCGCGGATAGACGCCGAGCGTCTCGAACTTCTCCCTGACCGCCGGCTGATTGAGCACTGCATCCAGATCGTCGCTGACCTTGCGCACGATCGCATCCGGAGTTCCGGCGCGCGCCATCAGCGCGAACCACGCGACCACGCTGAAGCCGGGAATGGTCTCGCCTGCCGTCGGCAGGTCGGGAAAATTCGACAACCGTTTTGTGGAGGTGACAGCAAGCGGCTTGATCGAGCCGCTCTGGACGGCGCCAGAAAGCGCGGAGGGGCCTTCGATGATCATGGAAACCCTGCCGCCCATGACGTCCTGGAGGCCCGCGACGGCACCGGGATAGGGAACGAACGTCAGCTCGACGCCGGCTTTGTTGCGGAAAAATTCGCCGGCGAGATGCGGAAAGCTCCCGCGGTTGTTGGCGGCATACAGAAGCTCGCCTGGCCGCTTTCTTGCCAGCGCGATGAATTCGGCCAGGGTGTTGACGCCGAGGGACGGAGAAACCGCGATGATCATCGGGCTGTCGCTGATCAGCCCGATGGGAACGAAATCGCGTTCAAAATCGACCGGCAGTTTCGGCTGCGTCTCCGGCAGGATCACGAGCGCCGTCGAGGTCGGCATGTAAAGCGTGTAGCCGTCCGGCTGCGCCGCGGCGGCCGCCTGGGCGGCGACCAGACCGGCGGCGCCGTTGCGGTTGAGGATGGTCACCTGCCGTCCCCAGGTCTGCGTGAGGCGATCGGCGACGATGCGGGCGATCACATCAGGGCCGCTGCCCGCTGCCGTCTGGATGATGATTGATACGTAGCGGGACGGATATGCGTCGGCATTTGCAGGGGACCACACGGCGGATGCGACGAGCATCGCGACCGAGCCAAGCACCGATAACGGCGTGTGCGGTTTCATGGCGCATGCTCCCGAAATAGACGGAAAGCCACGTCCAGTGCGGATGGCCGGCAGGTATCGCATCCGCTTTCTGCTGGCTTCGGGCAACAGGCTAACCGCAAGGCCTATAATCGCCAGTTCTATTTTGTGCTATCCCTATCACGAATTAGCATGGGGATCGCCATCATGGATCTGGACGATCGCACCCTTCGCCGGCTCAAGCTCAGCGACCTTCGTCTCTTTCACGCCGTGGCCCAGTGGGGCGGCATGGCCAAGGCGGCAGCGCACCTGAACATCTCCCAGCCGGCGGTCTCGAAGGCGATCAGGGCGCTCGAGCATACGCTGGGCGTTCCGTTGCTCGAACGTCATCCGCAGGGTGTGGAGGCGACGGTGTACGGAAAGGCTCTGCTCAGCGGCGGGGTTGCCGTTTTCGATGAGCTGAAACAGAGCGTGAAGCACATCGAATTCCTCGCGGACCCGACCGCGGGCGAATTGCGGATCGGATGCAGTGAGCCGCTGGCGGCTGGATTCGTGCCGACGGCGATCGATGGGTTTTCAAAGCAATATCCGCGGGTCGGTTTTCAGGTCGTGACGGGGGACCCGGTCACGCTGGTCGAGCGCGAGCTGCGCCAGCGCAATATCGAGCTCGCCATCGCGCCGGTCCAGGGGCTGAACCTGGGCGCCGACGTCGAGATCGAGGTGCTGTTCGATGACCGGCAGGTGGTGATGGCAGGCACGCAGAACAAATGGGCGCGTCGGCGCAATATCAGGTTGGCGGATCTCGTCCATGAACCGTGGCTGCTGCCGCCGCCCGACAGCATTATCGGGCGCGCCATCGCCGAGACGTTCCGCGCCAACGGAGTGGAGCTGCCGCGCGGCAGTGTCGTTTCCTTTTCCATCCCGCTGGTTCATCATCTCGTGGGCGGCGGGCGCTTCCTCGTCATGCTTCCGGTATCGATGGCCCGTCTTGGCCGGGAATTGCCTCTGAAGATCCTCGACGTTCGGTCAGCGAGCATTTCCCGGCCTACCGGCATCATGACGCTGAAGAAGCGAACGCTGAGTCCGCTGGCCCAGCTTTTCATCAAGAGGATGCGAGACGTTGCGACCGTTTCAGCGAAGGGACAGATGGGGTCTCTCCCTCGCCGCAGGCGCGGCTGACGTGCCAAGAGCAAATGGTACCTTGCGACCCCGGATCGTGCCCGTTCATCCTTCGAGACCCGCTGCGCGGGTCTCGAAGGATGACGGATAAAGCTCAGGCAGCCCGATGATCGTCATCCTCTGCCGCATCCACCAGTAGCGCGGCGACGCTCAGGCACACGAACGCGGTGATCGCGAAGGCGAACAATTCGACCCACATGGCTCGCCTCGCGCGCTCAGTTCGTCGAGTGGCCTTCGGTGCCGCTGCCGCGGCGCTCGCGCCGGCGGCCGAACACGCCCGGAATGCGTTTCGCCAGCACACGCCGGTAATGCGGCTGTGGCCTGTAGGCGTCGGCCGCCTGCCGGTCGAGCTCGCGCAACGCATCCATGATGTCGTCGAAGCGCACCACCTGCTGTCCTGCGCGCCGCAGCGCCGGCACCGCCTCGACCGCGCACGCGTCCGACGCCCAGGAGGCAAGGATCGCGCGCTTTTCCGACAAGGTCAGGTCGGGATCGTTGACCACGTCGGCCGGGTGATCGAAGGCCTGCGCCGGGTGCAACAGCGCGTCGAGATCGAGATGATCGTCGTTGGCATCGGGCCGCCCGATGCGGCTGATATCACGTTCCATTCGTCTTCCTCCTTTCCTCACGGGCGGTTCGGGCGGAGCCGCGCCCGAGCCGCCGAGGTTGATCCCGCTGCAGCATTCGCCTAGGAGGCGACGCTGACGGTCTTGCTCTTGCTTTTGCCGTTTACGGGCAGTCCGTTCGCGATCTCGACCCGTCGCGGCTTCATCTTTTCGGGGAGCCGGCGGACGAGGTCGATCTGCAAGAGCCCGTTCTCGTAGGTCGCGGCCTCGACCTCGACGTAGTCGGCGAGGCTGAACTTGCGCTCGAACGGCTGCGCCGAAATGCCCTGGTAGACATAGTCCTGGTTGGGACTTTCGGGCTTGCGTCCGGCGACCGTCAAGAGATTCTGCTGCGCCGTGATGGTGATGTCGTTGGACGAAAAGCCCGCGAGCGCGAGCGAGATGCGGAAGCTTTCCTCGCCGGTGCGCGTGATGTCGTAGGGCGGGTAATTGTCCTGCCCCTCGGCCATCTGGCTGTTGTTGTTGATGAGATCGAACAGGCGGTCGAAGCCGACCGTGGAACGCCATAGCGGCGTGAAGTCGTAAGTCCTCATAGCCACATCCTCCGTCGAGCAACATGGATACGAGCAGCGCGCCGGACACCCGCCAGCGCCCGCACCGGGCCCCGCATGGGCGCCCGGCGGCCGACGATTTAGGAAGCGATTTTGGAACGTTCAAGCCCGGGCAAGGGGGCCAAGGAGGCAAGATGAACGCGCCAAGGGGGCCACGCACGGAATGGTGGCCCCCTTGGCCCCCAGTTCCGCTCAAGCCATTGCTTCTAAATGAGAATTCCGGATTCCCAAGGGGGCCACGGCCCGTGGCCCCCTTGGGAACTCACGGGCTGTTGGCCCGCTACCGCCGCACCAGATCGCGCAGCGCCTTGGCGCTGCCGATCGCCGCCCGGCGCAGCCCTTCCAGCATGCGTGCCACGGCGAACGTGCCGGCATGGCCGGGCCCGACGCCCATGAGCCGATCGGCCAGCGCCAGCCGCTCGCGCCAGACGTGATCGATCATCGGGTGATCGGCGGTGGCGCAGGAATCGGCGCGCGCGACAGTCGCGTCGTCGAGCACCTCCTGCGTCACGTCGAGCAGGAGCTGCATGCCCGGCGACGAGCGGGCGAAGCTCTCGTCATAGGCGACCTTCCAGCACCATGCGGTCGCCCCGCTCCTCAGCGTGATGATCGCCGCGATGGGACGGGTGTCGACGAACAGCCGGTGCACCTGCGCCTTGCCCTCGCCGGCGAGCGCGGTGACGGCCCGCTGCATGAACTGCCGGACATCGTCGTGCTGCCGCGCCGCGGTGCCGGCGCGTCCCTTCCAGCCGCCGGCCTCGAGCGCGAGGAAATCGTCGAGCGCGCGGGCCATGGCGGCCGGATCGCTCACCACGCTGCGGATCACCACGCCGCTGTCCGCCAGCCGCTTGCGCTGCCGGCGCAGCTCCTTGCGCTTCTTGTGGCCGACGGCGCGATCGAGATAGCCGGCGCGCTTGAGATAGCCGGCGCGCTCGTTGCCCGGCGCCAGCAGTGCCCGCTGGTGGCGCGCGAACGAGACGCTTTTGCCTCCGCGACGCGAGAGCGCGGCATCGAATGCCTGCGCCAGCGCGCCCTCCGCCGGCAGATAGGGCATCAGCAGAAGCTTCGGCAGATGGCGACTGCCTGCGAGGTGATCGAGCCAGGCCTCGATCACCGCGGCCGCGCACTCGCGGTCGACGAGCGGCGCGCCGAGCGGCCCATAGGGATGCGTCCATCCGATCATCACCGGCAGGCCGAAGCGGCGGCGCTCGATCCGGATCGGGAAGAAACCGGCGAGCCGCGGCGGCGCCGCCTGCGACCACACCAGACCGGCGAGCACGTCCGGTCCGAACACCGGCTGCGCGGCAAATGCGAAGGCCGGCTCGTAGAAGACGTTGGGCTCGGCTGCGCGGGCGGCGAGCGCACGCAGGTCGCCGGCGGCCGGCGCAAGCGCGTCGAACGACCGCAACTCGACGCTGAAATTGGATTCGATCGTGCCGTGCACGTGAGGAACCCGCCGCTACGGTGCGCGGACCCAGATGAATACGTTGAAGCCGAGCTTGCGCTTGGCCACCACTGACAGCGAAATGGTTTCGACGATCAGCGCGATGGCAGTCGCGATCGCCGCGCCGTCGGCGCCAAAGCGCGGGATCAGCACGACGCAGAGCGCGATATTGATGGCAAAGGCGGTGGAATAGACCAGCGCGCAGGCGCGCTGCTGCCCGAGCATGTTGAGGAAGCGCTCCATCGGACCGATCGCTGCACGCGCGACCAGGCCGGCGGCGAGGATGAACATGAGGTGATAGCCGGCAACGAATTGCGGCCCGAACAGGCTCAACAAGGGCTTTCCGCACGCGAGCAGCAACGCGGTCGCGGCAAGCGACGGCCAGAACGTCCAGCGGATCGCCTGCCGCAGGAACAGCGCGAGCCCTTCGCGATCGCCGGCGGCGTGATAGGCGCTGAACCGGTGCGCGGTGGTCGCGGCGATCGAGAAATAGATGAATGAGACCAGCGCCAGCGTCTTGGCCGCGGCGTAGTAGACGGCGACGTCCTCCGGCGAGCGGAACTGCTGCAGCATCAGCACGTCGGTGTGCGCAAGCAGGAGATAGAAGCTCTCCGACATGAAGATCGGCAGCGCGGTGCCGAGCCACAGCTTGATGTCGTGGCGCTTGGGGCCGGGCTCGATCCGCCGCCGCAGGCGCCGGTTGAGCACGAGGCCCTGCCCGAGCGCCGGCAGCCAGATCGACAGCGCCGCGAGCACCATCGCGGTCACGGCGTCAACCGGCAGGCCGCCGAAATAGGCCGCCGCCAGGAGCACGGTCAGCAGGGCCTGGCGAACGATGTAGGTCGGCACGATGCCGAGCGCGACCCAGTCATAGGAGCGCGAAATGCCGTCCTGGATGTTCGACAATGCGTAGGCGGGAAGCGCGATGCAGG
>Ga0114129_10013082_pt1 | contig 11822 bp, 11 predicted proteins | sample RhiMetdeltSRZDD1_FD_80071 | JGI IMG/M metagenome (GOLD analysis project Ga0114129, IMG submission 80071) | Populus rhizosphere microbial communities from Tennessee, USA - Rhizosphere MetaG P. deltoides SRZDD1 (version 2) (version 2) | ecosystem: Host-associated > Plants > Roots > Rhizosphere >... | reverse complement strand
TCGCACCTCGGTGCATCGCACCAACGCGGACACCTTCGGCGCGCCGGATGTCGGCATCAACGTCTTCAGCTACACGCCGAAGTATTCGCTGATTACGGTCAACAACGCGTTTTCGCTTGGCGGCGGTACCGAAAGTGAAGCGAGGTTCGATACCAACACGCTCCAGTTCAGCGACGACCTGACGCTCGTGCGCGGCGCACACCAGTTCGGGTTCGGTGGGAACATCGCGCACTGGGATTCGTTCAGCCAGGCCAACGTCCGTTCGCCCGGCGCGTTCACCTTCGATGGATCCGTGACCGGCATTCCGCTGGCGGACTTCATGACGGGCAATCTCGCGCAGTTCCGGCAGGCCGCGCCGAACACGCTCGATATGGCCCAGTGGTACGCCGGCGCGTATGCGGCCGACACGTGGCGGCTCGGTCCGCGCGTGACGCTCAATGCTGGCGTTCGGTGGGAGCCATATCTGCCGCAGTCGATTGCCAACGGCGCCGTATTCACCTTCGACGTGCAGAAGTTCCTGCGCGGTGAGCGCAGCCCGCGCTTCGCCAACGCGCCGGCCGGTCTGGTGTATCCGGGCGATCCGGGCTTCATCGGCAAGTCGGGCATCAACAAGACGTGGACGAACTTTGCGCCGCGCGTAGGTGCGGCGTGGGATGTGACCGGCGACGGACGCACGTCGGTGCGCGGCTCCTACGGCAGGGCGTTCGACTTCGTCAACGGCCAGTTCCTGATCAACGCGACCGTGGCGCCGCCCTGGGGCGCTGAGATTATCGTCCCGACGCCGGCGGGGAAGTTCGAGAACCCGTGGCTCGGCGTCCCGTCGGGCAACATCTTCCCTGTTCCTGAGAATCCGACCGTCAACGCACCGTTCCCTTCCGCCGGCTCGTTCCTGCCGGTGCAGCCGCACCTCAAGACGACGCAGATTCACTCGTGGAACACGACGGTGCAGCGGCAAATCGGCGAGAACATCGCGGTGTCCGCCGGCTACATCGGCAGCTACACGAGCCACCTGTGGAACGTGCGCGCGATCAACTACGGTGTCTACATGCCGCAGGCGACTTGCACGCTTCCCGACGGCCGCACCTATACGCCCTGTTCGACCAACACCAACCTGAACTCGCGGCGTCTGCTGAGCATGCAGAACTGGCGCGACGGCCAGCTGATTGGCCCGCTGGATCTCTACGATGACCAGGGCCACCAGACCTACAACGGCATGCTGCTGACGTTCCAGCGCCGCAGCGTGAACGGATTGAGCGTCAACGCCAACTACACGCTGTCGAAGTGCATGGGCCACCCGGCGCAGGGCGGCGGCACGGCGAACGTCAGCAGCGGTTATGTCGATCCGAACAACATCGACTACGACTACGGACCCTGCAATGCCGACCGGCGACATATCTTCAACCTGACGGTGGTCGCGGCGACGCCGGAGTTCAGCGGCGCCGCAATGCGTGCCGCACTCTCCGGATGGAGGGTATCTGGTGGCTTCCGGGCCACGTCCGGCGCGCCGCTGCAGATTGTGGTGACCGGTGATCCGGCGCGGACTGGTCTGACGAACCAGCGACCGAATCTCGTGGCAGGAGTGGATCCGTATCTGAATCAGGGCAATCGTTATCTGAATCCTGCAGCGTTCGCGATCCCCGGTGTCGGCACGCTCGGCAACCTGCCTGCGAACTCGATTATCGGGCCGGGCAACCGCGTTCTCGATGTCGCGCTGGTGCGTGCATTCAGGTTCGGCACCACGCAGACCCTCGAGGCGCGTGTCGAGGCGTTCAACGCGTTCAACTGGTTCCGTCCGGGTACCGACAAGACGCCGCTGCAGGCGCCCATCGTGACCGTGAATAGCCAGACCTTCGGACAGATCCTCGAGGCTGCCGATCCCCGTATCATGCAGTTCGCGGTCAAGTTCGGCTTCTAACGGGGAGAACGCCATGCGGGTGTGCCGGTTCGACAATCAGCGTCTGGGCATCGTTGAATGCGAGGCTTCGACCGTCGTTCGCGATGTGACAGCGGCGCTCGATGTCCTTCCACAGGTGCGCTATCCGCTGCCGAAGCATGACCCGCTCATCGCTCACCTCCCACAGGTGTTGGCGCGCGCGCGATCACTTGCGACGGCCGCGCCGGCGCTTCCGGTGGCGGAACGCACGTTTCTGAGTCCGGTGGCGAGCCCCGGCAAGCTCGTCGCCGCGCCTGTCAACTACCACGCGCACCTCGACGAGGTGCGCGCGGACAAGGCGCTGCACCAGAACAACCCGGCGCACACCGTGACGATTCACACGGCCGGTCTCTTCCTGAAGGCCAACAGCTCGCTGGTGGGTCCGGGCGAAGGGGTTGTTATCCGCAAGCCGGATCGTCGGACCGATCACGAGGTGGAGCTTGCGGTCGTGATCGGCAGGCAGGGAAGCAATATCCCGCGAGCCGACGCGACGGAATACGTCGCGGGCTACACGATTGGCCTCGACATCACGATTCGCGGCACCGAAGATCGCAGCTTCCGCAAGTCGGTCGACACGCACTCAGTACTCGGGCCATGGCTCGTCACCGCCGACGAGATTGCCGACCCGGGCGACCTCGATCTGGAGATCGCGGTGAACGGCGATCAGCGTCAGAAATCGAATACGAGCCGCTTGATTCTCGGCGTGCCCGAGCTCATCGAGCTCGCCTCGTCGTTCTACACGCTGTATCCCGGCGACGTGATCTTCACCGGGACGCCCGAAGGCGTCAGTCCGATCGAAGCAGGCGACGAGATCGTCGCCACGATCGAAAAGATCGGCACCATGCGGGTCCACGTCCGCGCCGACGAGGGCGCGCCTGTCGCAGAGGCCGGTGTCGCCGTATCAAGGATGACGTAATGCACGAGACCGCTTCGTTCGTCGTCAAGCCACAAGCGTCTGCCGAGCGGCAGGAGTTCTACGGCCGCCTGGATCGCATCCATACGGCACCCCTCTGGGAAGTGCTCAACCGGCTGGTGCTGCCGGAGCCGAACCCGGCCATCGTGCCCGCGCTCTGGAAGTACGACGACGTTCGTCCGTTGCTGATGGAAGCAGGCCGGCTCTTGACCGTGCAGGAAGCTGAGCGGCGCGTGCTCGTTCTGGAGAATCCGGGCATCCGCGGGGCCTCGCAAATCACGCAGAGCCTGTACGCTGGTCTACAACTCATCCTACCGGGTGAAGTTGCGGTGAGCCATCGTCATACGGCATCGGCCCTTCGTTTCATTGTCGAAGGTGACGGTGGCGGCTACACCGCAGTCGACGGTGAGCGCACGGCGATGCACACAGGCGACTTCGTGCTGACCCCCTCGTGGACGTTCCACGATCACGGCAATCCCGGATCGACGCCAGTGGTTTGGATGGACGTGCTCGACATTCCTATCGTCAACCTGTTCGATACGAGCGTCGCGGAGCATCACCCGCAGGAAACGCAGCCGGTGAGCCGTCATGACGGCGACGCGCTCGCCAGATACGGCGGCAACATGGTGCCGCTCGAATACGTCCCGCCGCGAGGGCAGACGTCTCCCTCGCCTGTGTTCAATTACCCGTATTCGCGCAGCAGGGAAGCACTCGAGCAGTTGCACCGGAACGGTCCCGTGAATCCCCATCATGGAGTGAAGTTGCAGTACGTCAACCCCGCGACGGGTGGCTATCCGCTCGCGACTATCGCCGCATTTCTGCAGCTGTTGCCGAAAGGCTTCGCTGGCAAGGCCTATCGATCGACCGACTCAACGATCTACAGCGTCGTGGAAGGACGCGGCCGCAGCCGCATCGGATCGACAACGCTGACGTGGGGACCGCGCGACATCTTCGTGGTGCCGTCGTGGCAGCCGGTCTCACACGAGGCGGCCGAACAGGCGGTGCTGTTCAGCGCGTCGGACCGCGCCTCGCAGAAGGCGCTCGGCCTCTGGCGCGAAGAGACGAGTGTCACCTAGATGACCGCCACGCGAAGTTACCGCATCGGCCAGATCGTTCCGAGCTCCAACACGACGATGGAGACGGAGATCCCGGCGATGCTGCGTGCCCGGGAATCGATCGAGCCGGAGCGGTTTACGTTTCATTCGAGCCGCATGCGGATGAAGAAGGTCACCAAAGAGGAGCTCGCGGCGATGGACGCGGACTCCGACCGATGTGCGGCGGAACTGTCCGATGCGCGCGTCGACGTCATCGGCTACGCGTGTCTGGTCGCGATCATGAGCATGGAGAAGGGGTACCACCGCGCGTCCCAGAAACGGCTGCAGGAAGTGACGCAGCGAGAGACGGGCGGCTGCATCCCGGTCGTGACGAGCGCAGGGGCGCTTGTCGACAGCCTGCAGGCGCTCGGCGCAAAACGCATCGCGATGATCGCACCGTACGTCGAGTCGCTGACCTGCACCGTCGCCGACTACATCGAGGCCGAGGACGTGAAGGTCGCCGACCGCATCGCACTCGAAATTCCGGACAATCTCGAGGTCGGCCGTCGCGACCCGTTGGCCTTGTGCGACATCTACAAAGATTTGCGGCTCTCGGATGTCGACGTCCTCGTCCTTTCGTCGTGTGTGCAGATGCCATCGCTGGCGGCCATTCCTGTCGTCGAGCAGGAGTGTGGACTGCCGGTGATCTCGGCATCGATTGCGACCACCTATCAGATGTTGAAGCGGCTCGGGCTGAAGCGCGTGGCCCCTGGCGCGGGTGAACTTCTGTCGGGACGACATTAGGAGCAGTATGCAGATCGTTCGACGCGTTTTCGTCGCTGCCGTTTTTCTGCTGGTGGCGGTCAATGCGGCACCCGCGTGGGCGCAGGTTGACTTCTCCGGTGAGTGGGCGCCGCGGTTCTGGGAAGACCAGCCGGAGCGCGTGCCTGGACCAGAGCTGGGCAACTATCTCGGGATCCCAATCAATGAGGCGGCGAGAATGCGCGGCGACACATGGGATGCCGCCATTCAGACGCTGCCCGAGTGGCAGTGCCGGCCGCATATGGCCGATTACATCTGGCGCGGACCCTCGAACCTGCGGATCTCGAAGGAAGTCGACCCCGCGTCGCGCACGGTCACGGCGTTTCATGCGGAGTGGCTCCGTTCGGTCGATCGCGTGATTTACCTCGATGGACGGCCGCATCCGCCCGAAGGGGCGCTGCATACGTGGGCCGGATTTTCGACCGCGAAATGGGATGGCGACGTACTCACGGTCACCACGACGCACTTGAAGGAGGGCTATCTCCGTCGCAACGGTCTTCCACGCAGCGACAAGGCGACGCTCATGGAGCACTGGATGCGGCATGGAGATTTTCTGACGGTCACCGCGATCGTCACAGATCCCGTCTACCTCGCCGCGCCGTTCGTCCGAACGACCGACTACGAGCTCGACCTCCATCAGCAGGTACCGCCGTATCCGTGCGGCGTTGTCGCTGAAATCGATCGACCGCGAGGCGTGATCCCGCACTTGCTTCCCGGAACCAATCCGTACCTCCACGAATTCAGCATGGACTACGGCATCCCGTACGAGGCGACTCGCGGTGGTCCCGAAACGATGTATCCCGAGTACCGCGAAAAGCTGAAAGCGCTGCCCCCTCCGGCCAAGCCTGCGCCGGTACGGCAGGGAGCCAGCAATGCCCGTTAGGCTCGCCGTTTCGGTGGCGCTCGCCGTGGCACTGACGACCGTGCCGATCTCAGCGCAACTCCAGAGTGGCTCGCTCGCCGGTGCGGGGACGATTCCGGGAGTGAATCCGAACGGCCCCATCAAGGTGCTGCCGGTGCGCGGCAACATCTACGTGTTGATGGGCGCTGGCGCGAACATCACGCTGTCGGTCGGCCTTGACGGCGTGCTGATGGTCGATTCTGGTTCGGCGGAGATGAGCGATCAGGTGCTGTCCGCGATCCGGGTGGTGCAGCAATGGGTGGAGGCGAGAACGGCCGCCGCAGCGCCGCCGCTGCTCTACGGCGCGGAGACACGCAACTCCATCATCGAAGCTCGACGTGCCGACGCGCCGCCCAAGCCGATCCGTTACATCGTCGCGACCAGCATTGCGCTCGACCATATCGGCGGTAACGTCAAGATCGCGAGCGCAGGTCAGACGTTCACCGGCGGCAATGTGGCCGGCCAGCTTTCCGATGCGAGGGTGGGCGCTGCGATTCTCGGTCACGAGAACCTGCAGACCCGGATGGCGAGTCCGCCGGCCGGGCAACCGGCGTTTCCAACTCGCGCGCTGCCCACCGACACGTACCCGACCGATTCGATGAAGTTAAGCAACTTCTTCAATGGTGAGGGGATCGTGCTGATGCACCAGCCGGCCGCGTTCACCGATGGCGACACCATAGTCCACTTCCGCGGATCGGACGTGATTGCCGCGGGCGAGGTGTTTCGCACGACGACGTATCCGGTCATCGACTCCCCGAAGGGCGGCACCATCAACGGTGTGATCGAGGGCCTGAATCACCTCATCGATCTGGCAGTTCCGGAATTTCGATCCGAGGGCGGCACGCTCGTCATTCCCGCGTACGGCCGCATCAGCGACATCGCGGACGTCGCCTATTACCGCGACATGGTGACCATCCTGCGCGACCGCATCCAGGACATGATGAAGAAGGGGATGACGGTCGAGCAGGTGAAGGCGGCGAAGCCAACCGCCGACTACGACGGTCGGTACGGCGCGACCACGGGTCCATGGACGACGGATATGTTTGTTGACGCGGTCTACAAAACACTCCCGCGCGACGCGGCCAGCCGTCCGGCAGCCCCGCCGACCGGCGGAACACCGAGGCGTGGAGCGACCAAGTGAAGCGGACGCTCCTGGTGATCGTGACGCTTGTTGCGCTTACGCCGCTCGCGTTATTCGCGCAGCGCGGCGGGCGCGGTGGTGTGGCGCTGAGCGGACAAGGAGGCGCCGGCGAAGATCTCACCGGCTACTGGGTGTCGCTTGTCACGGAAGACTGGCGCTGGCGCATGATGACGCCACCGAAGGGCGACTATCCGAGCATCCCCCTGAATGCCGAGGGGAGGCGTGTGGCAGATGCATGGGATCCGTCCAAGGAAACCGCGGACGACCGCTGCAAGGCTTATGGCGCGGGCAACATCATGCGTGTGCCGACGCGGCTGCACATCACCTGGGACAACGAAAACATGCTGAAGGTGGAGACCGACGCAGGTCAGCAGACGCGGCGGTTCTCTTTCGGCCAACGTCCAGCTGTCGCGAGCGCGTCCGCAAGCGACGGCGGTCTGCAGGGCGTCTCTGTGGCCGCATGGGAATACGCCGGCGGCCGAGGTCCTCGGGAAGGCGGTCCGGTGCCAAAGGCGCAGTTGAAGGTGGTCACGACGGGCATGCGCCCGGGCTTTCTGCAGCGCAACGGCGTCCCCTACAGCGGCAACGCGTCCGTCACCGAATATTTCAGCCGCGTCGACGAATCGAACGGCGACGCGTATCTCATCGTCACGACCATCGTCGAGGATCCGCAATATCTGAACATGCGGTACGCGCGAAGTTCGCATTTCAAACGCGAGGCGGATGGATCGAAGTGGAAACCGTCCCCATGCGAGTAGGCGAGTGAGGCATTTGTACGTAGAGGCGGACCTTCAGGTCCGCCTAGGGGTAAGGCGCCTGGAGGCATCATGAAACGGTATCTGCTGATTGCAATCACTGCGCTAACGTGCCTGGTCGGCGCGCGTACATATGCGCATCATTCGTTTGCGGCGACGTACCGCGAGAAGGAAACCGTCACGATTGAAGGCGATCTCATCCAGCTCGACTTCCGCAACCCGCACTCGTTCGTGCACGTCGACGTCAACGAGAAGGACGGGACGAAAGTTCGGTATGCGGTGGAGTGGGGTGGAGTGGGGCAGCTCGGCCAGCAGGGCGTCACGCGCGAGACGCTCAAGGTCGGTGACCACGTCATCATCACGGGGGCTCCCGGCCGCAATCCCGCGGACCATCGCGTCCGGCTTGTCACGTTGAAGCGGCCCGCTGATGGCTTCGCGTGGGGTCAGGCGCCGGGGCAGACAGTCGACTGAGCGGAACAGGAGTTGACGCTTCTGAACTTCTCTGTTCTCCGTTCGTGTTCAATTTCAAGTTCGGTTCAGGGTTCAGGTTCTAGAGTTCGCGGTTCGGCGCCGTGTCGCGCGTCAGACAGGGCAGGAGCTACCACCTCATTTCATTCGCATGGCCCCATCGATGGCGCGGGGTGTGTCCAGAGTCCGGTTCGAATCGCCCGATAAGTCCGATATGCCTATCGCGCAGGCGTTCGTGATTGCCTCCGGCCTCGTGCTTGGCGTCTTCGGCTTTCTTTACATAGCCTGGCGATCAACCTCGGCTGACCGGACCGCATCCTTCCTGGGCGCGATGTTCAGTGCTCTATCCGCAAGTATGCTGGCGGGGATCGGAACCTTTCTTCTGCTGGTGGGGGAGCCAAACCTGCTGATTGGCATTGGGGTTGGGATCTGGGCTTACGCCTCCGCATTCAAGAGGGGCTTCATGGCCTGGCACCGCTATTCGGGCCGACCGTCATCCCATTCGACATTCAAGGCCATGTTCCACTTCTATTCGCTGGGAAACCTCGCCGCAGGCGGTCTGGCCGGCATTGGATGCCTATCTTATGGTGGCGCTGTCGGCGTGGTGGGGGCGTCCTTGTCGGCGTATTGGGTGGTAATGCACCTATGGCTGCTCAACCGTCTCGCACGAGAGGACGCAAGCATGCGGCGAGCGTCGTGACGAACCGGACTTGAAATTGAACACGAACCGAGAACGGAGAGGTTCAGAAGGGTGAACCGCTGTTCCGCCACGTTGCGCGACGCGTTACATTTCGTTCCGGTCTGAACCCATTAGGTAGGGTTGATGAACGTATCGATCCGGATGACACAATGCCTGATTGGCCCCATACAAAACGCACAGTGCTTCTCGGACTCGCTGTCGGGTTGATCTTCGGGTCCGTGAACCTGTTCATGACATGGCGTCGCCCATTGGCCGACGACACCCCCGCGGCGCTGCTTCGGTTCTATGGGCCGATGTTCGTGACGTGGGCCCTGGCGTCGTTCCTGGCGGCAAGGCGCACCGGGCGACTGTTTTCGGGAATCGCCACGGGATTGACGGTCGCCTTTGCTACGTTTATTGCGTTCGATCTCCTGATTCTGGTTCGCGTGAACCTGTTCCTCCACGAGCTGACAGGACGACCTGATTGGCAGAACATGTTGGTGCGTTTTCGGATCAGTGATAGCGACAGTCTTCGGCTGTTTGTGAATGTCGAGTACCTCACAGGAGCGCCTCTCAAGCTCGGTGTGTCCTGTGCCATTGGCGCAATCATGGGCACCATCGGCGGATTTTTGGGACAGCTGACGCACAGGCGCATCCGGCGCATGATGGCGACAGCCTGACATCCAATCGGAGCCGACGCAAGGGAGCAAAGGTGAGAGTTCTAGTTCTTCTGGTTCTCTGGTGCATCTTGCTGGTTTTGTCGTGGCCGGTGGCGCTGGCGGTGTTGGTCCTGGCGCCGCTGGTATGGCTCATCGCCCTTCCGTTGCGCATCGTTGGCCTATGCGTCGGCGCGGTCTTCGCCTTGGTCAGGACCCTTCTGTTCCTGCCCGCGCGAGTTCTTGGCCATCGGGGATAACCACGACGCATGTGACGAAGCGAGCGCCGGCGAACCAAGGACCACAGCCTACTCGCTACGCGAACGTCGACCTCGATGTCTATGCAGAGGTGCCGCTGGACGGCTTCGTCCAGGCGCTGGGGGACCAGGTCGTCGTTTTGTACGTTGGCGGAAGGCGGCGCAAGTACGAAGCGCACATCGAACTCGCGTCATCCCACAGCGCGATGTCGGCGGATGACACGATCGTCGGATTGATCCGTCTCATTCGGGCCCTTCCCCGAGTTCACCGACAGATCTGGGATTCGGCGCGACGACGCGAGTTCAATATCGGAATCGAGGCCGGCCTCGATCCGCACGCGTATGAACTCCCTCTGCAGGCGCGGACACTGAAAGCGATTGCCGGTGTTCAAGGCACTCTGGTGATCACGGTGTATGCACCGGATCTGCGTGAGGTGAGGCGTTCCGTGACGCGTCGTCGGAGAAAACGATGATTTCGCGCCGACAGAGGCGGAGACGTCTGTTTTACGAACGTCGAACCGCGAACGCCGAACGGAACGTGAACGGCGAACCCTGAACCGAACTTGAAATTGAACACGAACGGAGAACTGAGAAGTTCAGAAGCGTGAACGACTGTTCTCCGTTCGGCGTCCGAATTACACCTTCGCCTTCGGCCTGCCGCGTGGTTTCTTCGGCGGCTTGTCGAGCGCCTTCAGCAGAATCTCTGCCGCGACGTCGGCGCCGTTGGTGTCAGGTTTCTTCTTGATCTTGGGCTGCGCCAGCAGCTTGTCGATCGACGACTCCCATTTGCCTGCGAACAGATCGTCGTGATTGATGAAAGCATTGCGGACATACTTCGGCATGTCGGCCACGAGCACGTCGTATTCCGGAAAATGGCCGCGGGAGGTGTAGAGGATTGCGCTATCGTTCGCGACGCACTCGGAGATGATGCCGTACCCGGGTTTCGTGACAACGACTTCGGCGGCGCCCACCAGATCCTCGTACCGCACGCCGGCGTCGTACATCGCTTCTTCGTTGACGCTGATGAACGAACCCTTGCGCTCGGCGGTCGGCGTCTCTTTCCGCCCGCGCCCGAGCGGCAGGTTCGCGGTCGTCACCACTGTGTACTTCTTGAACTTCGCGAGCGCGTCGGTGTCGAGACCCGGCAGGCCGTAGCCGCCGAAGGAGGCGAGCACGATGGGCTTGTCAGCCGGTAGCTTCAAGGTTTTGCACACCTGCTCGCGCGTCTGCGTCGCATGCCGCGCAATGAACGGAATGTCCCTGATGTTCGAGAAGCTCTCGAACCCGCCGTTCATCGGCAGCCGCAGCGCCATCGACGCCTTTGCGTACGCGCCTCGGATGGCCGGCAGCAGCGACGGAGCGAGCCTGACCCGCGGATAGTCCCCGTAGATCCAGTCCCACGTGAAGTTCCCGAGCGCGATCGATGGGATGCCCGACGCGCCGCCGACGGCGAAGGCGAGCGGAGGAATGTCGCCGACGATGATCCCGGCGCCGAGCTCGCGCAGGACGCGGGTCTCGCTGGCGGCGCGCGTCACCAGATCGCTGTGGAACGACGAGGCACGGCGAATCGAATCCGCTTCGTCAAGCGTCAGTGCATCGATTTGCACGACGCCCGTGTCGGTCTCGAGCGTGCTGAAGGTGATCTTCCCCTTGATGGTGAGATCGAAGAGCCATCGCGGCGCCGCGGTTCGGACGCCGATGCGCGTCTCAGGCCGTTTGGCGAGAATCGCATTGATGACTTCGATCGAGCGCGCGGCATGGCCGAAGCCGTGCCCGGAAACATAGAAAACAAGTGCGGAGGATGTCGCCACTATCTTCCGCCTGACGACGAGTTCACCAGTGAGCCCTCGAATGCGACCTTGAGTACGTCTTCCAACGTCTCGACCGGCACGAAGGTCATGTCGCGCCGGACGTCTTCGGGCAGCTCCGCGAGATCCGACTCGTTGAGCGCCGGAAGAATGAACGTCTTGATGCCGAAGCGCCTCGCCGCGAGCGCCTTCTCCCGGATGCCGCCGACCGGTAACACCAGTCCGCTCAGCGTGATCTCACCGGTCATCGCAACGTCCTGCCGCACCGGCTGATTCCGTGCCGCCGACAGAATCGCGGTCGCCATCGTGACGCCCGCGGACGGTCCGTCCTTCGGGATCGCGCCGGCCGGAACGTGAACGTGGAGATCGTGCTTCGCCAGGAAATCGCCCGAGATGCCGAGCTCCTCGGCACGCGACCGGATGTGGCTCAGGGCCGCGCGGGCCGACTCCTGCAT
>Ga0114129_10013081_pt1 | contig 11822 bp, 2 predicted proteins | sample RhiMetdeltSRZDD1_FD_80071 | JGI IMG/M metagenome (GOLD analysis project Ga0114129, IMG submission 80071) | Populus rhizosphere microbial communities from Tennessee, USA - Rhizosphere MetaG P. deltoides SRZDD1 (version 2) (version 2) | ecosystem: Host-associated > Plants > Roots > Rhizosphere >... | reverse complement strand
TATGTGGCCTACATCCTGCGCCGCGAGGGGGAGATCGAATGGAGGGAACTGGGCGAGGCGGAGGCCATCGACACGGCCATTGCGGCGCTCCGCAAGGCCCTGCGTGACCCGAAGAGTGTGGAGGTGAAGCGCCTGGCCCGCGCCGTTGACGCGAAGGTGTTTCAACCACTCCGGCCGCTCCTTGGAGATATTACCCGGTTGCTGATCTCGCCTGACGGCCCACTCAACCTCATCCCGTTCGCCGCGCTGGCGGACGAGAGAGGACGATATGCGGTCGAGCGCTACTCGATCAGTAATCTGGCCAGCGGGCGCGACCTGCTGCGACTGCAGGTGGCCAGAGAGAGCAGAGGCGGCCCGCTGGTGGTCGCCGCGCCGGACTTTGGAAGAAGGAGTCAGGTTGAAGCGTCGCGCCCGGAGAAACAGGAGAAAGACGCGTCGGAGGGAGGGGGCGAGGCGGAATCGGCCCGGTCGGCCATCAAGGAGTTCTACTTCCCTCCTCTGCCAAACGCGGGGCGTGAAGGCGAAGCCCTGCGCGCGTTATTGCCGGACGCGACATTGCTCACCAAAGGCCAGGCGACAAAGGCGGCGCTGGGGCAGGTTCGAAGCCCCAAACTGCTGCACATCGCGACGCACAGTTTCTTCCTGGAAGATCAGCAGTTGACATCGCCCGGCGAGCGTGGCGCCGAGGCGCTCACTGATAATCCTGAGCGGGCGCTGCAACGACTCGAACGGAGCGGCGTCCGCATCGAGAGCCCGTTGCTGCGCTCTGGGTTGGCGCTAGCCGGAGCCAATGAGCATAAGGATGACGACAACGGAATCATGACAGCGCTGGAGGTGACGGGACTCAACCTGTGGGGAACGAAGCTGGTCGTGCTCTCGGCCTGTGACACCGGAGTTGGTGAGGTCAAAAACGGGGACGGGGTACACGGACTGCGCCGCGCCTTGGCGCTGGCCGGAACGGAGACGCAGGTGATGAGCCTCTGGGCGGTGTCGGACCAGGCGACGAGGGAACTGATGGTGTCCTACTACCGGATGCTGCAGCAGGGACAGGGGCGCGGCGAAGCGTTAAGACAGGCGCAACTGGAGATGCTCAAGAAAGTGAATCGGCGGCATCCGTATTACTGGGCGAGTTTCATTCAGTCCGGCGAGTGGGCGAACCTGGAGGGCAAGCGATGAAATAATTTACTTCGGAGATATTACAAATGATCTACAAGATGAGGTTGCAGAACAAGCGGCGTCCGGCTTTAGAACTCCGGCGCAGGTTTGACGCGTATCAAGCCCTGGCCAGTCTCTTAACACTTTCTCTGTTTTTCAGCCTGGCGCCCGCCATTTCCTCTCGCCAGGCTTTCGGAGGTTCTTTCGGCTTATTCCAGCAATCGCCTCAAGAGTCGCGTGATAAGGCGAGCGGGGGCGGCGATGAAAAGGACGTCCGCCAGCTCGGGGTAGGCAAACCAATCAGGCGCGAACTGGCCGGCGGCCAGCAGCATACCTATCAGATCAGGCTGAACGCCAATCAGTTCCTGAATGCCATCATTGAACAGGATGGTATTGATGTGATAGCGCATCTGTCAGGGCCGGATGGCAAGCTAATCATGGAGTTCGACTCCGATAGCAGGCTGCGCGGGCAGGAATCGGTCTTGCAAGTATCTGAAGCGGAGGGCGACTATCGGCTGGTTGTGCAACCAATACATAAGGCGTCGCCAGTGGGCGCCTATGAGATTCGGATCGAGGAGTTGCGCGCCGCGACAGAGAATGACCACGCCCTGCAGGAGGCGCGCAATCAGTATAAGAAAGCCGCCGGTCTGGTTCGCGCGGGAAAATATGACGAAGCGCTCCCGTCATTTGAACGCGCGCTGGAGATTCGCGAAAGAGTGTTAGGGCCAGATCACCCTGATATCGTTTCCGCCATCAATGGTTTGGCTTTGCTTCACTCTAATAAAGGCTATTATTCGAAAGCGGAACCGTTATTCCAACGCGCGCTGGCCATCCGGGAGAAAGCGCTGGGGCCGGAACATCCCTATATCGCCACCTCTCTTAACAATCTCGCCAACCTCCACTTTTACAGAGGCGAGTTTGCTAAGGTAGAGCCACTCTATCTTCGCGCGCTGGCCATCCGGGAGAAAGCGCTGGGGCCGGAACACACCGATGTCGCTGCTTCTCTTAGCAATCTCGCCAACCTCTACGACCGCAGAAGCGAGTATTCGAAGGCGGAACAGCTCTACCTTCGCGCGCTGGCCATTGACGAGAAAGCGCTCGGACCGGAGCATCCTGATGTCGCCAGCTCTCTCGACAATCTGGGGAGCATTTACCAGAAGAGGGGCTCCTACGCGAAGGCAGAGCCATTCATTCAACGCGCGCTGGCCATCCGGGAGAAAGCGCTCGGACCGGAGCACCCCGATGTCGCTACTTCTCTTAACAGACTCGCGCTCCTCTACAGGGACCTGGGCGACTATGGGAAGGCAGAGCCGCTCTTTCGACGCGCGCTGGCCATATGGGAGAAATCGCTGGGGCCGGAACACCCCAATGTCGCTACGGTTTTCAACAATCTCGCGATCCTCTACAAGGACATGGGCGACTATGGGAAGGCAGAGCCGCTCTATCAACGCGCGCTGGCCATAAGTGAAAAGGCGCTGGGAGTGAAACACCCTCTTTTCGCAAGTTCTCTTAACAACCTCGCCCAACTCAACTATTTAAGAGGCGACTATGCGAAAGCGGAACCGCTGTATCAGCGCGCCCTGGACGTCTGTGAGAAAGCGCTGGGGCCGGAACACCCCAATGTTGGCGCATATCTCAACAATTTCGCGGGACTCTACCGGGTCATCGGCGACTATGCGAAAGCGGAACCGCTCTACCAGCGCGCCCTGGCCATATGGGAGAAATCGGTTGGGCCGGAACAACCCAAAGTCGGAATCGCTCTCAATAATCTCGCCATACTTTTTATGGCGAAAAATGATATTGCTCAGGCCATCACGTTTAAGTCGCGCGCCAACGCCATCAGCGAACACAACCTCAGGCTCAATCTGGCCATCGGCTCCGAACGTCAGAAACTGGCTCATCTAGCCGCCCTCTCTAAGCAAACCGATCAGACCATCACCCTACATTTACGCTACGCCCCAGATAATCCGGCGGCGCGCAGTCTGGCCGTCGCCCTGATTCTCCAACGCAAGGGGCGCGCGCTCGACGCCGCTTCTGACAGTCTCAACGCGCTCCGCAGCCGCTTCAACGAGGAGGATAGAGCCTTACTCGACCAGTTGACCGATGCGCGGTCACAGATCGCCAGGCTCGTCCTCGACGTGCCGCAGAGAATGACCTCCGAGCAATATCGCGACCACATCAAGTCTCTTGAAGATCAGGCCGAGAGGTTCGAGGCCGAGATCAGCCGCAGAAGCGATGAATTCCTTGCCCAATCCCTGCCTATCACGCTCGAGGCCGTTCGGACGGCCATTCCCGACAATGCGGCGCTGATCGAGTTCGCTTCTTACCGCCCGTTCGATCCGAAAGCTGCAAAAGATGATGAGGCCTACGGCCGGCCTCGCTATGTGGCCTATGTCCTGCGTCGGCAGGGAGAAATTCAGTGGAAGGAGTTGGGCGAGGCGAAGGCGATTGATGAGGCCATCGCCACATTTCGCAAAGCGCTGCGCGACCCGAAGCGAAAGGACGTGAAGATTCTTGCGCGAGCCGTGGATCGGAAAGTATTTCAACCTCTCCGCCCCCTGCTCGGAAACCTGACACAGACGCTCATCTCGCCCGAAGGGGCGCTCAACCTCATTCCTTTTTCGGCGCTGGTTGATGAGAGAGGGCGGCACGCGGTCGAGCGATACTCGATCAGTTATCTGACCTGCGGGCGCGACCTGCTGCGACTGCAGGTGGCCAGAGAGAGCAGAGGCGGCCCGCTGGTGGTCGCCGCGCCGGACTTTGGAAGAAGAAGTCAGGTTGAAGCGTCACGCTTGGATAAACAGGAGAAAGACGTGTCGGAGGACGAGGTCAAGGCGGAATCGACCCGGTCTGTCATCAAGGAGTTCTACTTCCCGCCCTTGCCATACGCGGAACGCGAAGGCGAAGAGCTGCGCGCGTTATTGCCAGACACAATCCTGCTCACTAAAGGCGAAGCGACCAAGGCGGCGCTAGGTCAGGTTCGAGGCCCCAAACTGCTGCACATTGCGACGCACAGCTTCTTCCTGGAAGATCAGCAGTTGACATCGCCCGGCGAGCGTGGCGCCCAGGCGCTCACCGATTACCCTGAGCGGGCGCTGCGAGCGCTCGAACAGCGCGGCGTCCGCATCGAGAACCCACTGCTGCGCTCAGGCTTGGCGCTGGCCAGGGCCAATGAGCATAAGGAAGATGACAACGGAATCCTGACGGCGCTGGAGGTGACGGGGCTCAATCTGTGGGGGACGAAACTGGTGGCGCTCTCGGCCTGCGACACCGGAGTGGGCGAGGTCAAAAACGGAGACGGGGTCTATGGACTGCGACGCGCGCTGGTGCTGGCCGGAGCGGAGACGCAGTTGATGAGCCTCTGGGCGGTGTCGGACAAAGCGACGCGGGAACTGATGGTGTCCTACTACCGGAGGCTGCAGCAAGGGCAGGGGCGCGGCGAAGCGTTAAGACAGGCGCAACTGGAGATGCTCAAGGGTGTAAATCGGCGGCATCCGTACTACTGGGCGAGCTTCATCCAATCAGGCGAGTGGGCGAACCTGGAGGGCAAGCGGTGAATACATGGGACGGAGATACTACAAACTCAACACTTGAAGAAGAGCCATGACTCAACAAAACAAATGGCGCCCGCCGCTAGAACTTCAGCTCAGGCGGGACGTATATCAAGTCATGTCCAGTCTATCAACACTTTTACTGTTCTTCAGCCTGGTGGCTGACGTTTCCTCTCGCCAGGCTTTCGAAGGCTCTCTCGGCTGGTTCCAGCAATCAACTCAAGAGCCGCCTAACGCGGGAAGCGGAACCGGCGGCGAGAATGATGTACGCACGCTTGAGCCGGGCATGCCCCATAGACGCGATCTGGCGGGCGGGCAGCGTCACATCTACCGAATCAGGCTGGCTGCCGGCCAGTTTTTTAATGCCATCATTGAACAGGATGGTATTGACGTGGTTGCGCGTCTGCTGGGGCCGGACGGCAAGGAAATCGTCGGGATCAATTCCGAAAGCAGGCTGCGCGGGCAAGAATCGGTTTGGCAAGTGGCTGAAGCGGACGGCGAGTACCAGCTGGTTGTGGAACCCAAACTGAAGAAGGCCGCCGCCGCCTATTTGATTCGGATCGAGGAGTTGCGCGCCGCGACAGAAAATGACCGCGCCCTGCAGGAGGCGCGCAATCTGTATAGGAAAGCCGGCGACATGTACGAAGCGGGCAAATATGACGAAGCGCTTTCGTCATATGAACACGCTCGGGGAATTCGTGAAAAGGTGTTAGGGCCAAATCATTCCGATGTCGCTAACGCCATCAATGGTCTGGCCATGTGTTACACCTCCAAAGGCGAGTATTCGAAAGCGGAGCCGCTCTACCTGCGCGCGCTGGACATAAGGGAGAAGGCGCTCGGGCCGGAACACCCCGACCTCGCCGGCTCTCTTACTAATCTCGGGCTCCTCTACTATTACAAAGGCGAGTATTCGAAGGCGGAGCCGCTCTACCTGCGTGCGCTGGACATTGCGGAAAAATGGCTCAGCCCGGAACACTCCGACCTTGCCCGCGCTCTCAACAACCTCGCGCTCCTCTACCGCAACAGAGGCGACTATGCGAAAGCTGAACCGTTATATAAACGCGCGCTGGACATTGCGGAAAAATCGCTTGGACCGGAACATACCAACATCACCCCTCACCTTAACAATCTCGCGCTCCTCTACTATTACAAAGGCGAGTATTCGAAGGCAGAGCCGATCTCTCAACGCGCGCTGGCCATCCGGGAGAAAGCGCTCGGGCCGGAACACCCTAGTGTCGCCAATTCTCTCAACAGTCTCGCGATCCTTTACTATCAGAGAGGCGAGTATTCGAAGGCGGAGCCGCTCTTTCGACGCGCGTTGGCAATTGCGGAAAAATCGCTGGGACCGGAACACCCAAATGTCGGTAGTCCTCTCAACAACCTCGCGCTCCTCTACCGCAACAGAGGCGACTATGCGAAGGCGGAGCCGTTATATAAACGCGCGCTGGACATTGCGGAAAAATCGCTTGGACCGAAACACCCAAATGTCGCTAATCCTCTCAACAACCTCGCGCTCCTCTACTATGACAGAGGCGAGTATTCGAAGGCGGAGCCGCTCTACCTGCACGCGCTGGACATAAGAGAGAAGGCGCTCGGGCCAGAACACCCCGACGTCGCCAGATCTCTCAACAACCTAGGGCTCCTCCACTATCATAGAAGGGACTATGCGAAGGCGGAGCCGCTCTACCTGCGCGCGCTGGACATAAGAGAGAAGGCGCTTGGGCCGGAACACCCCGACGTCGCCGGTTCCCTCGACAACCTCGCGGACCTCTCCCACATCAGAGGCTCCTATGCCAAGGCGGAGTCGCTTCATCAACGCGCGCTGGCCATCCGGGAGAAATCGCTGGGGCCGGAAAATCCCGACGTCGCAAGTTCTCTCGACAGTCTCGCCGAACTTTATTTGGCGAAAAATGACATCGCTCGAGCTGTCACGCTTAAGTCACGTGCAAACGCCATCAGCGAACGCAACCTCAAGCTCAATATCGCTACCTGCTCCGAGCGCCAGATGGTGGCTTATCTCGCCACCCTCGCAAAGCAAACTGATCAGACCATCACCCTACATCTCCACTATGCTCCCCATGATCAATTAGCGCGCAGCCTGGCCGCCACTCAGATCCTGCAACGCAAGGGGCGCGCTCTCGACGCCACTTCCGTCAGCCTCAACGCCCTCCGCAGCCGCTTCAACGAGGAGGATCGAACCCTACTCGACCAGTTGACCGATACGCGCTCGCGGATCGCCAATCTGGCGCTCGACGGGCCGCGGGAGATGAGCGCCGAGCAATTCCGGGACCGCATCAAGTCTCTCGAAGATCAGGCCGAGAAGTTCGAGGCCGATATCAGCCGCAAGAGCGATGAATTCCGCGTCCGCTCCCTGCCCATTACGCTCGAAGCCGTGCAGGCGGCCATCCCCGACGACGCGGCGCTGATCGAGTTCGCTTCTTACCGACCGTTCAATCCGGAAGCTGCGAAAGATGACGAGGCCTATGGCCGGCCTCGTTATGTGGCCTACGTCCTGCGCCGGCAGGGAGAGATACGGTGGAAGGAGTTGGGCGAGGCGAAAGCCATTGACGATGCCGTAGCCAGATTGCGCGAAGCGCTGCGCGACCCGAAGCGAAAGGATGTGGAGAATCTGGCTCGCATCGTGGATCAAAAAGTATTTCAGCCACTCCGTCCCCTGCTCGGAGATTTGACACGGATGCTCGTCTCGCCTGAAGGGGAGCTCAACCTCGTCCCATTCGCCGCGCTGGTGGACGAGAGGGGAGCGTATGCGGTCGAGCGCTACTCGATCAGTTATCTGGCCAGCGGGCGCGACCTGCTGCGCCTGCAGGCGCCCAGACAGAGCAAAGACGGCCCGATGGTTGTCGCCGCTCCGGACTTTGGGAGAAGGAGTCAGGTTGAAGCGTCACGCTCGGAGAAACAGGAGAAAGAACAGCCAAAGGGAGAGGTCGGGGAGGAATCGGCGCGGTCTGCTCTCAAGGAGTTCTATTTCCCGCCCCTGCCATACGCGGAGCGTGAAGGCGAAGCCCTGCGCGCGTTATTGCCAGGCGCGACCTTGCTCACTAAAGGACAGGCGACCAAGGCGGCGCTCAGTCAGATCCACAGCCCCAGACTGCTGCACATCGCGACGCACGGCTTCTTCTTGGAAGACCAGGATAAGAATTCGTTACTTCGCTCAGGGTTGGCGCTGGCAGGAGCCAACGAGCGCAAGGAAGACGACAACGGAATCCTGACGGCGCTGGAGGTGACTGGACTCAACCTGTGGGGGACGAAACTGGTGACGCTCTCAGCCTGTGACACCGGAGTGGGCGAGGTGAAAACCGGGGACGGTGTACACGGACTGCGCCGCGCGCTGGCGCTGGCCGGGACGGAAACGCAAGTCATGAGCCTCTGGGCGGTGTCGGACAAAGCGACGCGGGAATTGATGGTGGCGTATTACGGCAGATTGAAGCAGGGGCAGGGGCGCGGCGATGCGTTAAGGCGGGTGCAATTGGAGATGCTCAAGAAAGTGAATCGGCGGCATCCGTACTACTGGGCGAGCTTCATCCAATCAGGCGAGTGGGCGAACCTGGAGGGCAAGCGATGACATACAACTGGCGCGGCGCCGCTTTCGGCGCCGGTATCGCAATCTTATTTAGCGCGGCGCCCTTGTTGGGACATTGCAGAACGGTCGGAACCGCGTTTGCGCAACAGCCGGAGACCCCGAACAGTTTGCAAGGCGAAAATGACGCCCGCCCGCTTGAGGCAGGTAAGCCGATTGAGCGTGAGATCGCCGGCGGCCAGAAGCACTATTACACGATCACACTTGAATCCGGTCAATATTTACATCTGGTTGTCGATCAGCGGGGTATAGACGTCCTCGTCACGCTGTTTGGCCCAGGCAAAAAGCGGGTTATCAAAATAGACAGCCCGCACGGTATGCAAGGGCCGGAGCCTGTCTTTGCAATCGCCGAGACTTCGGGAACTTATCGTCTGGAAGTGCAGTCGTTAGAGAATAACGCTCCAGCCGGTCGCTACGAAGTGAAGATTGCAAATCTTCGGATGGCGACCTCACAAGATCGCGACCGTGTTCTGGCCGAAATGGCTTTAAGAGAGGGGATGGAGCTGGAATCGCAAGAGATGGCGGAATCGCTCAGGAGAGCATTGATAAAGTACGAAGAGGCGCTGCGGCTATTTAGAGTTGTAGGCGATCGCCAAGGAGAAGGCGCCGCGCTTCACTTCCATGGATCAATATATTACTCGCTTGGCGAGAAGCAGAAGGCGCTCGACTACTTTAACCAGTCACTTTCCCTCAGGCGCGCTGTGGGCGATCGCAACGGAGAAGCCGAAACGCTCAACAACATCGGCTCTGTTTATCGCTCACTCGGCGCCAATCATAAGGCGATCGAGCACTACGATCAGTCGCTTCTGCTTGCCGTGGCTTTGGGCAATCGCAGCGGAGAAGCCGGACAGCTCAGCAATCTCGGCTCAGCCTATGACGCGCTCGGCGAAAAGCAGAAGGCGCTGGACTACTTCAACCGGGCGCTTCCGCTCAGACGGGCCGTCGGGGACCGCAGCGGAGAAGCCAGCACCCTTACCAATCTGGGCGTGCTCTATAGATCACTGGGAGATACCCTAAAGGCGCTGGACTGTTACAACCGGGCGCTTCCGCTCAGGCGGGCCGTCGGGGACCGCAACGGAGAAGCTATCGCGCTCAACAACATCGCCGTCGTCTATAATATTCTCGGTGACAAGCAAAAGGCGTTGGACTACTACGAACGGGCGCTTTCGCTCAGAAAGGCTGTCGGTAATCTTGGCGGAGAAGCTAGCGCGCTCAGCAACATCGGCGTTGTTTATGACCAACTCGGCGAAAAGCAGAAGGCGCTGGACTACTACAACCGGGCGCTTCCGCTCAGGCGAGCCGTAGGCGACCGCAATGGAGAAGCCATTACGCTCAACAATCTCGGCTACGTCTACGATACGCTCGGCGAGAGGCAGAGGGCGCTGGACTACTACGACCGGGCGCTTTCACTCCTGCGAACTGTGGGCGATCGCAATGGAGAAGCCGATACGCTCAACAACATCGGCTCTGTTTATGACTCGCTCGGCGAGAGGCAGAAGGCGCTGGACTACTACGACCGGGCGCTTTCGCTCAGGCGGGCCGTAGGCGACCGAAGAGGAGAGGCCACCACGCTCAACAATCTCGGCTACGTCTACGATACGCTCGGCGAGAGGCAGAAGGCGCTGGACTACTACGACCGGGCGCTTTCGCTCATTCGAGCCGTGGGCGACCCCGGCAAAGAGACCCAGGCGCTCAACAATCTCGGCTCAACCTATAACGCGCTCGGCGAGAGGCAGAAGGCGCTGGACTGCCACAACCGGGCGCTTTCGCTCGCGCGGGCCGTCGGCAATGGCCGCAGCGAAGCGATTGCGTTATTTGGAATCGCAAGAATAGAAGCTGCCGAGGGCAAGTTGTTTGACGGCCGCGCCAGGATTGAATCTGCGCTGAATATTATTGAATCTCTACGGACGAAAGTCGTCAGCCCCGAACTGCGATCATCCTACTTCGAAGAGGCTAAGGACTATTACGAATTCAGTATCGACCTCCTCATGCGATTGCATAAACTGCGCCCCGACGAGGGATATGATCGCGCAGCCTTGCAAACGGCTGAAAGGGCGCGGGCGAGAAGTCTCCTCGAACGCCTGGCCGAAGCCCGCCTGGAAATACGGAGTGGGACCGATCCGGCCCTCGTCGAGCGCGAACTCTCGCTGCGGCGCTCACTAATCGCCAAGACTGAGCGCCAGATTCGCCTACTTAACGGCAAGCATACGGACGATCAGGCCGCTGAGATCGCAAATGAAATTAACGCGCTCACGGCGCAATATCAAGACGTGGAAGCGGAGATCAGGGTGAAAAGCCCTCGCTACGCGGCGCTAACCCAGCCACAGCCCCTGAACTCTCAAGAGATTCAGAGGCAGGCGCTCGACGATCGGACGTTGCTCTTAGAGTACTTTCTCTGCGATGAGCGCAGTTATTTGTGGGTGATCTCGACAAGTTCGGTAAAGAGCTACGAACTGCCAAAACGCGCGGATATCGAAGAGGCGTCGCTTCGCGTCAAAAAGTTGTTGACGGCGCGCGCCACGCGCGAAGAAGGAGAGAACCCGGAGCGGCGACGAGCGCGGATAGCCGAGGCGGAAGCGAGATACTGGCCGGAGGCGGCTCGCCTTAGCCGGATGATTCTCGGCCCGGCAATGTCAGAGCTGAGAGGCAAGCGTTTGGCGATCGTTCCCGACGGGGAGTTACAGGATGTGGCGTTCGGCGCGCTTCCAACGCCGCCAGCGGCAGACTCCGGCAAGATCGATAGCAAGACGCCTCGGAGCGATGATTGGCTGCCGTTGATAGTGGAGCATGAGATCGTGAGCCTGCCGTCGGCGTCAGCGCTGGCGGCATTGCGGAAGGAAACAGCCGGGCGGCGCCCCGCGGCCAAGGCCGTGGCGGTGCTGGCCGACCCCGTGTTCGATAAAGACGATGAGCGAATCAAACTGACTGTCGAGGACAGGCCAAGTAAGGGAAGTAGATCGGAAACCAACGTTCCTGACAACAACGAGTTGACGCGGGCGACCGAGGAGGTGATGGGTACTGGAGGAGCAATTTCCAGACTGCCGTTTTCCCGCGCCGAGGCGGAGGCGATTCTGTCCGTGGCGCCGAAGGGAAGCTCGCTAAGGGCGCTGGACTTTGATGCGAGCCGGGCGACGGCGACGAGCGCGGAGATGAGCCAATACCGGATAGTGCACTTCGCCACGCACGGACTCCTGAACAGAACTCATCCGGAATTGAGCGGGGTGTTGCTATCGCTCGTGGACCGTCAAGGAAAGCCGCAGGACGGATTTCTGCAGTTGCACGACGTCTATAACCTCGACCTGCCGGCGGAGTTGGTAGTGTTGTCGGCCTGCCAAACAGGGCTGGGTAAGGCGGTCTGGGGCGAGGGGTTGGTTGGCCTCACGCGCGGCTTCATGTACGCTGGCGCCAGGCGAGTGGTGGCGAGTTTGTGGGATGTGCGGGATTTGGCGACGGCGGAGCTGATGAAGAGGTTTTACGGGGCGATGTTGGGAGAGAAGCAAATGAGACCCGCCGAGGCG
>Ga0114129_10013077_pt1 | contig 11823 bp, 10 predicted proteins | sample RhiMetdeltSRZDD1_FD_80071 | JGI IMG/M metagenome (GOLD analysis project Ga0114129, IMG submission 80071) | Populus rhizosphere microbial communities from Tennessee, USA - Rhizosphere MetaG P. deltoides SRZDD1 (version 2) (version 2) | ecosystem: Host-associated > Plants > Roots > Rhizosphere >... | reverse complement strand
CGGAGCATACGCCAGCGTGTACTGATGGCGGATCTGACGCGCCAGGTCGAGAGCCGCCTGACCCACGATGTCCATCCTCTCCATGTGAAGCGCAATTCCGCCGGTCCCTTCCGCGAGCTCGTCCAACTCGCTCCGCGCGCGGCGGGCTCTGGATGCGCTGTCATGCGGGAGGCCTATGACGTAGATGGCGATGTTGCTTTGCTCGGCGTGCTTGCGAACGAGATCGGCGCGTGTCGAGCTTGCGTTGTCGTTGCCGTCGGTGATCAAGAGGAGCGCCTTGCGATCGTACTTGGCGTGATCGTTCAGATATTGCCCGGCGAGATCGACGGCATCCCGCATGGCGGTTCCGCCAACCGAGTCCAGGCGGTGGATGCCCCCCTCGAGTGCCTGCATATCGCGCGTCAACGGGACGTCGATGCGCGGCGAGTCGGCGAAGTTCACGACGAACATTTCGTCGCATGGATTCGACGCTCGCACGAAGGCGAGAGCGGCGGATTCGACCTCGGTCCGCCGCGTCCGCATGCTGCCGCTGTTGTCGATGACGAGGCCAAGCGATACGGGCACATTGTCTCCGAGAAAGAGCGCGATCGGCTGCGGCTTTCCGTTCTCGTACACCGTGAACGCCTTCTGATCGAGATTCGTCATCGCCTCGCCACGGCTGTCGTGAACCGTCATTTGAACGACGACGAGACGCGTTTCGGTGTGAAACAGCGCAGGCGCCTGCGCAATTGTCGCCAGAGCGATGAGCGCGGGGACCATCATTCCTTCCCGGGACCGGGCCCCGGCGCGAGCTGCATCTGAATGGAAGTATCCGAGGGAAACGAGACGTCGCGTCCACGGCCGAATACGCTGGAGTATGTCGACCGCACCACGCCGGCGACTGTAATCCCCAACGACACAGGGCGGGAGATCTGAGCGCAGACAACGCCCAGCGCGCCGAGGCCCACCCATCCTCCGACGCTGCTGCTCCCGATGCCGCCATATTCGGTTTCGGGTCCCGCTCCGTCCGTGTCGTAGTCGAGATGACCGCGCAGCGACGCCACCAGCGCAAGAGCGCCCAATGCGGGCGCCACGAAGCGAACCTTGGAGGTCGTCATCTTCGCGCCACCCTCTTCGTCGATCGTCAATTTGTCTCCCGCTTCGGATTCGACGGAATAGAGAGAGGCGAGAAACCTTTCGGACGCGCTGTCTGAGACCTCGACACGGTCGAAGAGGAAACGAAGCTGGCCGTTCCGGTGAAACGATCTTGCGGGGCGCGCGAGCGTCACCTGGCCCGTCAACTTGGCGCCTTGCGGGAGGATCAGCTTCTGATCGTTCGACAAGACCGGTTGCGTGAGTACCGCCTCGATGCGCGTGCCGCGCGTTGCCGTGCGCGAATCGAGCGATGTGATCAACCGACCGGCGAGAATGCTGCCTGGAGCCGGCGCCGCCTCGGGCGGCGCCCGTTCGATCGGTGTGGCTGCTCCGAAGTCCACGGGCGAGAGGAGCGCTGCCGTGTACACCGTTCCTTTCCGGAGGAACATCGGGCGGTACGGCAGCGAGCCGATCGCGAAATCCTTCAGCCGGTCCGTCTTCCCTGGAGACTTCACGACGGCGACGGCCTGTTTCGCTCGTCGCGCGGCTTCCTCCCGCGCGCGCGATGCAAGGCCGGGCTCGGAGGATTCGGCGACGCGTAGCACGACCTGCTGGAGCCCGGCAGCGACGCGCGTCTCAATCGGAATCACGCGCTCATCCTCGAGCAGCAGCGCGTCGAATTGGAGCAGGACGCGGCGCGGCGGCGTCAAATCACCGGCGAGCAGCGAACGCAGGCGCGCCTTTTTCGAGCCGCCGATGATCTTCTCGATGTGGCCGCGCACCTTTGTTCCGGCGGGGACGACGACACGGTCGTACGCGTAGACGGGTTCGAGCAGCATTGCTGTGACCGGCTGGCCGACATGCTTTACACGTTCACGATGCTCGAGCGCGACGCGCAGCGGGCGGCCTGCTTCGACGACAAGTCGGACGGACGCCTGAGACGACTGCGCAGTCGCGGTCCCGCCATCGAGAGCGATCAATCCAAGCGCCGTCACGAGCGCGCCGGCGAAGCGGAAGGAGGATGTCATCGCGCCGCTCAGAACTCGATCAGAAGACCAGCCGATGGAAGCCGGGGAAACAGCGTTCTCGTAAAACCGACCGCGGCGCCGGTCTGACGATTGACGAATCCTTCTGCGAGCCCGACATTGGTCCGGTTCAGGACGTTGACGACGTCGGCAAAGAGCGTGAACCGGTATTTCGAGTAGTCGAACGTTCGGCTCGCTCGCACGTCGAGACGTGCGTAGCCTGGCAGCCGGACTTCATTCCGGCGATCGCTGACGAACAATTGCCCGTCGCGCGCGGCGACGTAGGCCGGAATAGGAAAGTTGCTGCCGGCGCGAAACTTCACCGAGATGCCCGTCCGATTCAAGAAGCGATACGTGGCGACGGCGTTGACGCCGTGTCGCTGATCGAAGTCCGCCCAGTACGAGTCGCCGCGCTGCACGTCGGCGGATCGCGTCCTGCCATATGAGTACGCGAGCCAGCCGGACAGCCCGATCGCCGCCGACCGCTGGAGGAGAAGCTCCACTCCTTGCGAAGAGCCGCTCAGCGCGTTTTCATACCGGCCGATCGCTGAGGGCTCCGTGAGCACACCGTCCACGAGGCGCGGAGTCAGATCGGGTTCCCGCAAGCCGTCGCGTTCGCGGCGATGAAACACGGTCGCCTGCCAGAAGATCGATTTCGTCACGCGGTGCTCGACGCCGAGGTCGACTTGCGCGGCGTGCTCGGGCTTCAGGTTCGGCGTACCCGTCGCACCGAGCGTCTGCGGGATATCGGGAAACTGATTCGACGTGCTTGCCGAGGCATTCAGCGTCCAACCCGCGCGGGGAGACCATTCCGTCAGAATCCATCGGCTGATGGCATGTCGATTGAGCAGCGTCGAGTCGGCGACACGCATGCCAGGCGCGACCGTAATGTAAGAGAGCGGCGCCCACCTGACGTTCACGTAGCCCGAACGAAGCCACGTCGATCCGGCGAACGAATCTGCCGTCAGAGTACGTCTCGACGTCAACGATTCCGCCTGCACGCCTCCTTCGATCAGCGTTGAGAAAAACGCGCGCGTTGCAGTCGCCCGATAGGACAGCTGGCGATCCCTGCCGCTGGCCGTTTCGCGCCTGGCCTGAGTGGTGTCGAGGAATTGGTGAGCAACGACTGAGACGCGCTGATCGAGCAGGAAGCGGGACGCGAGACTCGAACGCCACACGGCGTTCACCGCGGCAGTACGACTGCTGGCCACGGCGAGATCGTCCGGTCCGCCGTCACCGCGTTCGTCCAGGACCGACCGGCCGACGAGCGCGCTGAAGCCGAGCTGTTGACCGGGTCGCGCGTCGTACACGAACTTCGTTTGCGCGTCAGAGAAGCCGAACGCGCGGGCGCTGAACTGTCCCGTGAGCGTGTTGGGCCATTCACGATAGCTCTGGCGAAACGCCCCGAGCCAGGATCCGCGTTGCGAACGTCCAAGCGGTCCGTCGCCGGCTACCGCGACGTGCGTACTACCGATCGATCCTTGCCAGCCGGCTGCCGTCCGCGATCCTTCGCGGAGCGCGATGTCGACCTGCGCCCCGAGTTTGTTGTCGTATCGGTGCGGATAGACTCCGGATCGCAGCGTCACCTCGTCCACGACGAGGCTGTTGAGCATTCCAAGCGATGCGGTCTCGCCGGTGGCGTAGATGGCGTGCTGCAGCCACGGGGTTGCGATCCCATCGACCGCGATCGCGATGTGCCGGTACGGACTGCCGCGCACCGACACATCGCTCCGCAGGTCATCTGCGCTCACGAAAGGCATCGCCTGGACGGTGCGCATCGGATCATCCGCAGCTGCACCGGCCGCGAGCGCATCCAACTGCGAGCGTCCGACGGTCGCGATCGATCCGATGCCGGGCTCGCGCCGCTGACCGTCGGGTACGGTTACGGTCACGTGCTCGCGGTAGCCGGCGTTACCGGCTGCGGGCTTGTCGATCGTTCGTTTCTTCACATCAGCGGGCCGTGGCGCGTCGACGACGCGGACGCGAATCACCTGGATGATGCCCGCAGGACCGTCCTGGGCCTTCAGGCCGTGAGGCTTCAACAGCTCGTCGAGGACTTCCCGCGCGCGCTTCGAATGCGGTTCGGCCGTGACCCGCATGTCCGGCGTCACCATCTCGGAGCTGAATACGATTCGAAGTCCAGAGGCCTGGAGCGTGCGCAACACTTCATCGAGGCGCCGGCCAGCGTACCGCGTCGGCGGCTCGGCGAGAGCCGTCGTCGCAAACAGCAGTAGCGCCGCAATCGCAACCACGGCGTGTCTGCTCCGGCGATCGATGATCGGAGCCAACTGAATCACGTCCTATTTCGACGATCGCTCTCGATACACGATCAACTCTCCGTCGTGAAGACGATGGGCCAGGCCGCTCGCGGCGAGCGTCACCTCGAGCGCATCGTGCGTCGACAGACCGTCGACGGATCCGTGAAGAATGATCGTGGTTGCCTTCTCGGCAAGTTGCGGGTCCGCGTAGCGCACGGTCCAGCCGTGTTCCTGCCCCAGATGCGTCAGGAACGAGTTGAGCGGGCGTCCCTCGATCTCGAAGATCGGGGCCATGGTTTCGCTCCACTCCCATTCCGGTCCGAACACGCTGATGCTCCGGCTCGTCATCTGACCCGCACCCACCATCAGCTCTGTTCCGGCGCGCGCGGAGGCCGCCCGATCGGCCTGCCGCACTTCGACGGCCCCGCTGCGCACACGAATTCGCACGGCAGCACTCTGCAACCGTACTTCGAATTGCGTCCCGACATCGCGGGCTACCCCGAACGGCGTCCTGATCTCCAGTTTTGCCGAACGTCCTCCCGTATCCACATACAGCGCACCGGCGCTCAACTCGATGACCGCCGCCGAGAGGAGGCGCACTGTCGAACCAGTATCAAGCCTGATCGATGTTCCGTTCTCGAAACCGAGCGCGGTACGCGACGAGGCGTCCGTCTCGAGAGACTCGCCTGGCATCAGACGATCGTCCCGGTGTACCTCCACATATTTGCCTCCAGAATCCGACGAAGACGATCGGCGCGCCTGTCCATCCAGGCGCTCGACGATGGCGACGGGCTCGACCGGCCCTGGAGCAGGATTGAGTCGAGCTGTCTTCGGACTGACGGCGATAATGATTACCGCCGCGGCGGCGAGAGTCACCGCGGCCGCTGCCGTGACCGCTGTGCGGCGACGCATCCGTCGCCTGAGGGCTGCCTGCCATTCGAGATGAACCGCGCGCCGCACGCGCGCGGCCCTGTCGGCAGCCACCTTCGGCCGTGGCGCCGCCGTTCGCAGCAGGCGAGCCGTCGGCTCCTCCTCGTCCGGCTCACGATCGACGCCGACTGTGGAGTCACTCATCGCTGCAGTGGCTGGCCGTGTGTGATGCGTACCAGCTCGGTGCGTTCGTTTCCGCCTTTGACGAGGACACCTAGAATGAAACCGACGTCCGGCGCGTAGTACTTGTGCTCGACCTCGCCTGGACTGAGGCGACTGAATTCCTTTGTCAGCAGCAGGTCGTCGAAGCAGCCGTAACGCACGCACGTTGTTTTATTCACGCTGAGCACCTGCGCCTGATCTTCCGCGACATCCTGTGCGAACTCCTGGAAGTAACGGTCGCCCACGTGAGGATTCGCCTCCATGATGATGCCGGCCCTCGCGCTATTGACGCCGGCCTGCCACGAACCTTCGGTGCTGATCACCGTGCCATCTGGCGCCAGCTCCTTCGAGTCTTCGCCGAAGTACCACACGTTCCCTTTCGAGTCGAGCGCGTACCAATCGAACGTATCCTCGACGAGCACGTTGCGCTCGAACACGCGATCGTGCACCACGGTCGTGTCGACCCCCTGAATCCGCTTGATCTGGTCGGTCACTTCAACGATGTTGGAGCTGGGCACTCCGTCCTTCTCCCCCCGATAATAAAAAGTCGTCCCCGGTTGAAGGGGGAAGTAGCGGTTCGTGATGTTCCTCACGAAGCGGGGGGACGCGGTCGTCTGGGCGGCGGCCTGCTGCTTCGCGCCGGGCACCGCAACGAGCAAGAGCACAACGCCGACAGCCAAGGGAACGGAAAGAACACGTCTGGGATCCATGAATCACCTCGATGGTTCGGTTACCAGCGCGAAGCCGTCGCGAAACGCCTGTCGCGCGCGGGACAGGAGGGACTCGGTGGCCTTGTAGCCCAGGCCGAGCCGGTCCGAGATTTCCTGTACCGACAACCTCTCGATGTACTTCCACTCGAGCGCATCTGCGTACCGGCCGGGCAGGTGATCGAGAGTGGCCTGCACCAGCCGCGACAGTTCCTTTCGATCGAACGCTTTTTCCGGATCGTCTACGAGCGAAGCCGCCACGGCGTCCAGCGCGGCGCGGATTTCCGGCCGGTCGTCGATCAGGGTTTCCTGTCGCACTCTGCCCGATCGCTCGAGCCATGCAGAAACCTCGTGCCGGCACAACGCGCAGAGCCACGTGAACAGGGCAGCCTCGCCTCTGTAGGTGTCGAGCTTGTCGAGCGCGCGGATGAGCGTGGCCTGGGTGACCTCTTCCGCCGCATCCTGGTCCCCGCCTAAGCGGGCGGACGCAAAGCGGAACAGTCGAGGAAAGTACTCGGCGAAAAACTCTTCGAAACCCGACTCGTCACCCGCCAGCAGGCGGCGCGCCAGCGCGAGGTCGCTCATCGTGACTTCGATCGTGCGTCCTGAGAGTTAGAGGGGCGATTCGGCAGAAATCCTTCTTGCGGACTCCGGATGTTCCCGGTGAGCCGAGTCAGGAGAGGTGGACGGCCGATTGGCCGGTCTAGTGTGCCAGGCGACAGTCGCGGATCCGCAGGGCGCGCTCGATCAGCTCTTTCGATTTGTTGCGCGTCTGGACGGCCCGCAAACGTATGAGCCGCCGCGCTTCGGCGACAAGCACGTCCGGCAGACAGGGTTTCTGCAGATACAGATCGCACCCGGCGTCGAGCGCTCTGGTGCGATCACCGTTCCGCCGCTGATCGCTGACGATGATCACGGGCACTTTCTTCGTCCGTTCGTCATGCTTCAGGCGATAGGTAAGGTCAATGCCCCCAGTTCGGCCCACCAGCACTGCGTCGGTGATGATGAGGGCGGGGTCCATCGACTTCGAGAATTCGTACGCCGCCTCTCCATTGTCGAATTCGACGAGGGTGCGCTGCCTGCGCAAGGCGTGCGCATACATCTCGCGTTCGTCGGTGAACGAATCGACCAGAACGATCGGTTCCGCCTCTACGGTGGTAATCATGGAAGCCACCCCGGGCGACCCTCTCGAAGTTCGTGCGCCCGATGGTATCAGACGTAAGCCTGGCGCGTGGTATTTTTAATGCTCCTGATGAACTGTCCGAACTGCGGCGCACCAATGGCGCTGCTCGAGAATCGTCCCGCCTGGGAGTGCGGCCATTGCCGCACGATCGTGCGAATCGATCCGGGACCCGTCGACGGCGTCCGGCTCGCGGAGAAGGACGCTCACCCATCTTCATACGAGTGCCCGGTCTGCCGGCGTCCACTCGCAGCCGCGACACTGGATGAGCGACATCGAATCGATGTCTGCACCGAATGCCAGGGTCTCCTTTTTCCGCTGTCGCTGTTCGCGACAACGGTCGTGGCGAAGCGGCGGGCGGCCGTCAAACCGTCTGTCATTCCTTCGCGCGGTTCGCTGCGGGATCTGGAGCGAAGCCTCGACTGTCCAAACTGCGGCGAGCGGATGATCACCGACTGGTATTACGGTCCGGGCAACGTCGTCATCGATCGCTGCGAACGCTGTGACCTCGTGTGGCTCGACGGCGGCGAGCTGCAGCGCGTCATCGACGCGCCCGGACCAGACAGGATCGCGTGACTGTCCCGGCCGGCACGTCCCACACGCACACGCCAGCTCCGCGTCTACTGAGCGTGCTGATGCCCGTCTACAACGAGGCACGGACGCTGCGAACGATCGTCCGACGCGTGCTCGACTCTCCAGTGAGCATTCCGATAGAGCTCGTCTGTGTCGATGACGGGAGCCGCGACGCTTCGGTTCAGATTCTCGAGTCGTTGGCTGCCGCTGAGCCGCGCATCCGTGTGATTCGCCAGCCGCACAACATGGGAAAGGGGGCGGCAATCCGCGTTGCCATCCAACACATGCGAGGCGACATCGCGCTGATTCAGGACTCGGACCTCGAGTACGACCCGGCGGATTATCCGGCGCTGATCGCGCCCATTCTGGAAGGGAAGGCCGATGCCGTCTTCGGGTCGAGATTTGCCGCCGCCGCGCAGCGGAAGGTGCTGCTCTATTGGCACGGCGTCGCGAATCATTTCCTGACGTGGCTGACGAACATTCTGAACGACATCAACCTGACGGACATGGAGACCTGCTACAAGGCCGTCAGAGGCGATGTGCTGAGGCAGACGCCGCTCAAGAGCAATCGCTTCGGCATCGAGCCCGAGCTCACGACCCGGCTGGCGCAATGGAACATCCGTCTCTATGAAGTCCCCGTCAGCTATCACGGCCGGACCGTCGCGGAAGGGAAGAAGATCGGGTGGAAGGATGCCGTCTCAGCGGTGTGGACGCTGCTGAAGTATCGGTTTCTCGACGATCGGTTCACAACCCATGACGGCTATTACGTGCTGCAGAGCATGCGCCGGGCGAGGGGGCTGAACCGTTGGATCCTCGACCAATTCAGGCCGTATCTCGGCAACCGGGTGCTCGAGGCCGGCTGCGGGATTGGCAATTTCACTGAACTGCTACTGGATCGCGAGCGCTTGCTGTGCCTGGACAACGATCCGCTGTATGTCGAGATGCTGAAGTGGCGGCTGGGCCATCTCGAAAACGTGACCACGATCCAGTTCGACCTGGCGGATTCGGCGGCGTACGATTCACTCCACGCCGAGCGCATCGACACGATCGTCTGCCTCAACGTGCTGGAGCACATCGCACCGGATGAGCAGGTGCTGCGGGCCTATTTCGATCTCCTGCAACCGGGCGGGCACGCCATCATCCTGGTGCCCGCCCACCCGTCGCTCTTCGGCCCGTGCGACGAGGCCCTTGGGCACCAGCGCCGCTACACGAACATCGAGCTGCATACCAAGTTGCAGCGGGCGGGGTTCGACGTCGTGATGATGGAGGAATTCAACCGCATGGGCGTGCCGGGGTGGTATATCAACAAGCAGCTGGGACGCCGCGATCTGAATCCGCGGCAGATGCGCGCCTTCGAGTGGCTGCTGCCGTTGGCGAAGCTGATGGAGTCGTTGAAAATCGGGCGGGGCCTCAGCCTGATCGGCGTCGGCCGGAAGCCTCCCGCCGGCTAGCAGGGATTACTGACGAACTTGACGTCCCTTCAATACTATAGTCATGTCGTCCAGGACCCGGGTCGATTCGTACGTCATCGAAAATCTTCTTCCCGACCTCGTTGGCCGCGATCGACAGCCCTCCGCGTTCATCGTCTACCTTTATTTATGGCATCGCGTCTCCGGATCGCGGTCGCGGTCGCTCGCAGCCAGCCTCCAGACGATCGCCGCTGGTACGGGTCTGTCGAAGAGCGCCGTGCAACGCGGCGTTCGCACGCTTCTCCGGCGGCGCCTGATCCGCGTTGAAAAGTCGTCGCCGACCGCGGTGCCGGGGTACACGGTGCTGCGTCCCTGGCACCGGCGCTGAAGTATCATGGCGCGTCGATGCGACAAATCGTTCTCGCGACGGCGCTCGCGTTCGGTGCGCTTGCTGCGCTGTCCGTCGCGCGGCCGGCGGCCGATCGTGACGTCTACGAGCGCGTCGCGGGTGCGGCGCTCGCTCGTGGCGGCGCCTACGAATTCCTGGAGACCCTCACAGATTCCATTGGTCCGCGTCTGACTGGCAGCGACGGTTCGCGCGCAGCCGCCGATCTCCTGCTGAAAACGCTCTCGACCGCAGGGCTCGAGAACGTCCACGCCGAAGAGTACCCTCTCCTTTCGCGCTGGCGCCGTGGAACGGCAACCGCGCGGGTCGTCAGTCCGACCGAGCGCACGGTGCTCGTCCAGTCGTTCGGCTGGTCTCCGGGCACTCGCGGCCCTGTCGATGCGGACCTGATTGATGCGGGCTCCGTCGTGTCGGATAGCGGCAAGGTCGCGGACGCGAGCGGGAAGATCGTGATCGCGGATTTTCCCGGCGATCGAAAGGAGCCTGGATACGTCACGCGCGCGCGAACGTCACGCTCGCTTGCGGCTGCGGGGGCCCGAGCGCTGCTGATTCCGTCGGAGAAACGTGATCGCCTGCTCGACATCGGCTGCTTCGGCAACTACCCGCAAGCCGCGCTTCCGATGCTGTCCGTGGCGCGCGAAGACGCCTTGTTCCTCCGGCGCCTGCTCGCGCGCGGCCCGGTGCGTCTGTCGCTCGCGATGGAAAATTCAATCGACACCGCACCCTCGGCCGAGCGGAACGTGATTGCCGAGTGGCGCGGCACGTCGCTGCGCGATCGCGTCATCCTGGTTGGCGGACACTTCGATTCATGGGACACCGCAACAGGCGCGAACGACGACGGGTCGGGGATTGCGGCGGCTGTGGAAATCGCCAGGATCCTGCAGTCGCTGGGGATTCGGGGCCGCCGCACGATTCGATTTGCGTTCTTCAGCGGAGAGGAACAAGCCATCCTCGGCTCGCGTGCGTACGTCGACGCGCATCTCGCCGAGCTCGATCGCATCGACGCCGTCGTCATCATGGACGAAGGGGCGGGTGTCCCGCGCGGATTCCGCCTGCACGGACGCACGGATCTCGAGGCCCCGCTCCGCCGGATCCTTCGCCCGCTTGCGCCTTTCGATGCAACAGGCCTGTCGCAGGACGCCAGCTTCGACCAGGATCACGCGTACTTTCTCGTCGCTGGCGTGCCGGCACTGACGTTGTGGGTGCACCCGGGCGAGTACGACACCCACCATCACGCCATCACCGACACGATCGACAAGATCGACCGACGAACGCTCGCAATCGACACAGCCGTCATGGCGACGGCAGCGCTCGCGCTCGCCGATGCGGACTCGATCGGCAGGCGGCTGACCGAGACAGAACGCACCGAATTGCTCCGTCGCACAGGGCTCGTTGAAAGCGTGATGGCGTTGAACGAGCCGATCAGAATCGCCACCCGGCGCTGACGCCTCCGCGAATGGCCGCCCAGGGGGCGAAGTCGTCCTTGGGTTGGCACATGAAGAGTCGCACCTCCGGCGCGATGACGAACCGCGTCCCGAGCGGAATTTCGAGCCCGCCTCCACCCACGAACGTGCCTGACTGACTGCTTCGTCGGATCGTACCCGGCGGTCCGAAGTTGCTCGTCAGTGCCTGCTGAAACGGCACCGTTCTACCGGGATTCGTCGTAAAGGCAATCAGCGGCTTACTTCCCGCGGCGCGGCCCCCGAAGGGCTGGAACGCAGCCGCGCGCTGGAAGCACGGCACGTATTCAGAAGACGCACGACAACAGCGCCGCCAGGCGAAAGTCCAGGCCGACCTTGCCGCGGAACGCGAAACAATGGAGCTTGAGGCCGAGCGCATTGTCAGGCGGGTGCTCGCCAAGCTTTTCCGCTGAGCGTTACGATCATCACACGGGCGCAGACCATTGAATATTTTGAAAATTAATCAACGGACCGAAGCGTCAATAAGCGGGATCAGGACATCTCGCGCCTCGACGCGAGATTGTACGAGCGGTGGATTGCGGCCGTACGGAACGTGCCGTAGGGCATCAAAATTTCCGAAGAGAGTGGCGTTGATGTTGCCCTGGTGGCAGGCGCCTCCCACTGGCTGGTGTTGTCGTG
>Ga0114129_10013076_pt1 | contig 11823 bp, 13 predicted proteins | sample RhiMetdeltSRZDD1_FD_80071 | JGI IMG/M metagenome (GOLD analysis project Ga0114129, IMG submission 80071) | Populus rhizosphere microbial communities from Tennessee, USA - Rhizosphere MetaG P. deltoides SRZDD1 (version 2) (version 2) | ecosystem: Host-associated > Plants > Roots > Rhizosphere >... | reverse complement strand
CGCGGCAACGGCTTCGGTGCCGAGCCACGTGCTCGACGTCACACCATCGCCCGCAAGCGCCAGGATCGCGCTGCGAGCCGCGAGCTGCGTGAGGCTCAGCCGCTGGATGCCGAACGTCGCGGGAACCGTTGCCGCGACCGCGCGCGCCAGATCATCAGCCGCACCTCGTGATGCACCGACGATGAGGACCCGCGTGCCGGGGGCGTACGAGCGTACGATGTCACGAGCCCACGCAAGACGCTCCGCCGCCGACGCCGACACCAAGACGCGCAGGTCGCCCACATCAGGCTCCTTGCGGGAGAGTCGGCTGTTCCTGAGAACGAGAAGGAAGGATCGTCATCGAGCACTCGTTTTCCCGGCCTGCTGCCGGGTATCCGGAACGACAGCACCACGCTGTCGTGACACCGACGACGATAACACAGTTACGGGCCGAGTCTTTCGCGCCGCCACGTACCCGGCGGCTGCTTCACATACCTCAATCGATCGTGCAGACGACTGGGCCGCCCCTGCCAGAACTCGAATTCGTCGGGGACCACGCGATACCCGCCCCACCACGCCGGGCGTGGCACGCGATCGCCGTAGGTCTGCCGCGCAATCGCAAATCGGGACTCCAGTGCCTCTCGGCTCTCGATGATCTCGCTCTGGCGAGAGGCGTACACACTCCAGCGGCTGTCGATCGGCCTCGTCGCGAAGTAGATATCCGATTCCTCCGCACTCACCTTTTCCGCGCGTCCGTCGATGCGGATCTGGCGATCGAGGGACCGCCACGACAATAACAGACTCGCGCGCCCGGTCGCGTCGAGATCACGCGCCTTGCGACTGTGGTAGTTCGTGTAAAACACGAACCCACGCTCGTCGGCGCCTTTGAGCAGGACCATGCGCACCGACGGTCGCCCATCGCGAGTCGCCGTGGCCAGCGCCATGGCCGTCGGGTCCGATTCGACTTCGCTCGCCTGCTCGAACCAGCGAGTGAACTGACGAAACGGATCTGCGTCGGAATCGGTCTCGCTCAACGGCTGGCCGAGGTATTCCCGGCGGATGTCGGCCAGACTCATTGATGCTCGTCGTTCGCGCTTCTCGGTTCTTGAGTGCTCAGTTCGTGTTCAGGTTCGGTCCGGGCGCTCAGGTGGATCTCGCCATTGTCCACCGAAATCCGCAGCGTGCCGCCTGTGCTGAGCGCGCCGAACAGCAGCATCTCCGAGAGCGGCTTCTTGACGACGCGCTCGATGAGACGCGCCATGGGGCGAGCGCCGAATGCGCGGTCGAAACCTTTTGTCGCGAGCCACGCTCGCGCGGCTGGATCGAGCTCGATCGTGACGCCTTTTGACGTGACCATCGCGCGCACTTCGTCCATCTGCTTGTCGACGACGCGCTCAATCTCCGCCGTGCCGAGCGCCGCGAAGTTCACGATGGCATCGAGTCGATTGCGGAACTCCGGGGTGAATGTCCGTTCGAGCGCACCTCGCGAGGACACACCCTTTCCCGTCTCGCTGAATCCGAGACGACGATCGGACAGATCGCGAGCGCCAGCGTTGGTCGTCATGATCAGGATCACGTGCCGGAAGTCCGCTTTTCGCCCGTGGGAGTCGGTCAGCGTCGCGTGATCCATGACCTGCAGCAGAATGCTGAACATGTCCGGGTGCGCCTTCTCGATTTCGTCGAGCAGCAGCACCGCATGCGGCGCCTTGCGAATCGCGTCGATCAGCAATCCGCCTTCTTCGTAGCCCACATAGCCAGGAGGCGCGCCGATCAGGCGAGACACGGCGTGCTTCTCCATGTACTCCGACATGTCGAATCGGATGAACTCGATCCCCAGGATTCGTGCGAGCTGGCGAGCGAGCTCCGTTTTCCCAACGCCGGTCGGGCCAGCGAAGAGGAAATTGCCAATCGGCTTCTCGGGCGATCGCAGACCTGAGCGCGAGAGCTTGATGGCCGACGCCACTTCCTCAATCGGGCCGTTCTGACCGAAGATCACGAGCTTCAATTCCGCGTCGAGGCGGGAGAGCGCCCGCTTGTCGTCGCTCGACACCGCCTGTATCGGCACGCGCGCCATCTTCGCGACGATCTGCTCGACCTCCGGAGCGCCGATCTGTGACGGGCGCGCGGTCGCTGGCTTCAGCTTCTGAGCGGCGCCCGCTTCGTCGAGCACGTCGATCGCTTTGTCCGGAAGGTGGAGATCCTGGAGATGCCGCGCCGACAGACTGACAGCCGCTTCGAGCGCCTCGTCGGTGAATTGCACGCCGTGGTGCGCTTCGTAGTGCAGACGCAGGCCCTTCAGAATCTCGAGGGTCTCGGCTTCGGAGGGTTCCAGGACGTCGATCTTCTGAAACCGCCGGGACAAGGCGCGATCGCGATCGAACGACTGCTTGACGTCATTGAAGGTTGTCGACCCGATGCAGCGCAGCGAGCCGCTCGCAAGCGCCGGCTTCAGCAGGTTGCCGGCATCCATCGCGCCGCCGGAGGCCGCGCCGGCGCCGACGAGCGAGTGGATCTCGTCGATGAAGAGAATCGCGTTCTCTTCCTTGGCAAGACTATCGAGCACTTGCTTGACGCGCTCTTCGAAGTCGCCGCGATACCGCGTTCCGGCAATGAGCGCGCCGAGGTCCAAGGCAAAGACCCTGGATGCCTTCAAGACATCGGGGACCTGGCCCTGATGGATCCGCAGCGCAAGCCCTTCGGCGAGGGCTGTTTTGCCGACACCGGGCTCACCGACGAGCAAGGGATTGTTCTTGCGGCGCCGGCACAGCACCTGGATCATCCGTTCGATCTCGAGGGTGCGGCCGATCAGCGGATCGATCTGACCGGCGGCGGCATGTGCCACCAGATCCGTCGCATAGGCCTTCAGCGGATCCGCGTTCGGCGGCGTCGGACGATCCCCTGTCGCCGGAATGGCCTCGTGATCACCTGTGGGACCATGAGAGATCACGCGCAGAAGCAACAATCGTTCGATCCCTTGAGCCCGAAGGAAGAACGCCGCATGGCTGTCCTCCTCCTGCAGCAGGAAGACGAGCAGGCTGCCGGTGTCCACATGTTTGGCGCTCGACACCGCGGCATGCATGACCGCCTGCTGAATCACCCGATCGAAGGCGAGCGTCGGCTCGGGCTCGACGGTGGCATTCGCCGGCACGGGCGTAAAGGCCTTCATCAGCACGTCGGTCAACTGTCGGCGCAGCGTCTCCACGTCGGCTCCGCACGAGACGAGAATCCGTTTCGCTTGTGGCTCATCGGTTGCAGCCAGCAAGAGATGTTCGAGCCCGACCGCATCGTGCCGGCGCTCGGTGGCGAAGCGGATCGAGCGCTGAATCGTCTCCAGCGTCTCGGGTGCGAACGGGACTTGTGTCTTACTCATGCTCGGGTTCCGGCTCCATCGTCACGAGGAGCGGGAACTCCTGCTCCTCAGCCATATGCCGCGTCGTCTTCAGCTTCGTTTCGGCGACGTCATGTGTATAGACGCCTGCGACCCCCAGTCCGGATCGATGAACGCTCATCATGATTGCGAACGCCTCGCCCCGAGGCTTTCGAAACACGGTTTCGAGGACCCACACCACGAATTCCTGCGTGGTGTAGTCGTCGTTGTGCAGGAGGACCCGCCACATCCTCGGCCGCTCGAGCTTCTGCTCGTTGCGCGACTCGGTGAGCGTCGACTCGCCCGTCGATCCCTGCGCGCTCATGCCTTCATTCTACTCAGCGTCGCGAGATCTTGGTCCAGCCGCCACGGCGACGGCCGCGACGGCTGTTGCACGAGTTGGCGCACCAGGCGCAGGAACTCGGCGCGGGGGATTTCGCGCGCGCCAAGGGAGGCGAGATGGCTGCTCGGCATCTGGCAGTCGACCAGCGGGAACCCCCAGCGTCCGAGCTGTAGGACCAGGTGCACGAACGCCACTTTGGAGCCATCGCTCTTCCGGCTGAACATCGACTCCCCGAAGAACATCCGTCCCAGTGCCACCCCGTACAGACCTCCGACGAGGTCGCCTTCGTCCCAGGCCTCGATCGAATGTGCGTAGCCGAGATCGAACAGCTGCCGGTACGCGTCTCTCATCTCGGGCGTGATCCACGTGCCGTCCTGTCCCGCTCGAGGTTCGGCGCAGGCGTCGATGACGTCCGCAAACGACGTGTCCGCCGTCACTCGCAGCCGACCCGAGCGAACCGCCCGTCGGAGCGAGCGCGAGATTCGCAGCTCGCTCACGTGCAGGACCATTCGAGGATCCGGACTCCACCACAACAACGGGTCCTCCCGGCCGAACCACGGAAAGATGCCTCGCTCGTACGCGTCGAGGAGACGCTCGGGGGACAGATCCGCGCCCGCGGCGAGGAGTCCATTAGGATCTCGCAAGGCGAAGTCGACCGGCGGAAATGGATCATCGGAATCCAGAAACGGAATCACTGTCTGCATTCTGCATTCTGAGTACTGCATTCACAATGTCCTTGCTTCGCCCAGACCTCGCGGCCGTGCACGCGCTTCTTGGTGTCCCACCGGTCACGCGGTTTGCTCCGTCGCCGACCGGCTACCTCCATCTTGGCCACGTCGTGAATGCTGTCTACACGTGGGGCGTGGCGCGCGCACTCGGTGGACGCGTGATCCTCAGGCTCGAGGACCATGATCGCATCAGGTGCCGTCCGGCCTACGAAACCGCGCTTCTCGAGGACCTCGATTGGCTTGGATTTGGGCCGGACGAAGGCCGTGCCCCGGTGTCGCGACAAAGCGACACGTCGGAACGCTATCGCGAAGCGTTGGACGCGCTACGACGCACATCGTCTGTCTTTGTGTGTGAGTGCTCGCGAGCCGACCTCGAGGGCGAGCGGTACCCGGGTCGATGTCGCGCGCGAGGCTTGAGCGATGAGCGGGGACACAATGTGCGCGTGCGGCTCGACGCTGTGGCCGTGCACGCACACGACGTGCTCTTGGGAGAGCTCACGCAAGTCCCCGCCGGGCAGTGTGGCGATCTGCTCGTCAAAGATCGGGACGGTCAGTGGACCTACCAATTCGCCGTCACGGTCGACGATCTTCAGCAAGGGATCACGCTCGTCATCCGAGGCGCCGATCTCGTCGCGTCGACGGGCCGGCAGGTGCTGCTCGGTCGAATGCTTGGCCGTGTGAACCCACCACTTTTTCTACACCACCCGCTGATCATCGACCCGCGCGGCGACAAGCTGAGCAAATCGGCGGGCGACACCGGCGTCAGAGAACTGCGCGCGCAGGGTTTGTCGCCGGACGAGGTGATAGGCCGCGCCGCAGCCGCCGTTGGTCTGATCGATGCTCCAGAATCTGTGCACGCATCGGAAGTGGCAGCGCTCTTTGCCCTTTGACATTGACCTTTGTCCTTTCACCTTTGCCCTTTGACCTTGACCTTTCACGTTGCCTTTGACCTTTGCCCTTTGCCCTTTGACCTTTTGAGATAGAATCGACCCTCGCCGATCCGCCGGCGCAATCTCACTGAGGAGACCTTGGCAGTCCGTTTGTTTATCGGGAACCTCCCGTACGGCGCAAGTGAAGCGGACCTCCGCGCGCACTTCGCCCCGGTCGCAGAGCCCTCACACGTAGCCATGCCCGTCGACCGCGAGACGGGTCGTCCGCGAGGATTCGCGTTCGTCGAGTTCATGGATCGTGCTGCGGCTGAAGAAGTCATTCGCAAATTTGATTCGCAGCCGTTTCAAGGGCGGCCGCTCGCCGTCAGCGAAGCGCGCGCCCGCGAAGATCGTCCACCGCGACCACCAGGTTCGGGAGGCTTCGCGCCGCGTCCGAGCGGTGGCTTCGGCGGACCGCGACCCGGCGGCGGGTTTGGTGGCGGCGGAGGCGGCTTCGGTGGACCGAGGCCTGGCGGAGGCGGCGGGTTTGGTCCGCGTCCAGGACCTGGTGGGCCGCCGATGGGTCCAGGCGGTCGAGATCGCAGCGCGAACTTCGGTCCTCCCGCGCCGCCGCGCCGGCTGCGAAACAAGAAGGGGACGCAGCAGGATCACAAACCGCGTGGTCCGATCAAGGAACGGTCGGGCGGCCGCATCTATGCGGTTGATGACCTCGAGGACGATACGACGCCAGACATCGATGATGTCGCAACGAGCGCGCCCGGTGAGCCGGTGGAGCCGGTCGAGCCCGTCGACGATCAGCAGGATGAGGAGTAGGCGCCTGTAGGTGATCCGGTCCGTTCCTCAAATCATCTCGCTGGTGGCGCTTGCCATCGGCGCGCTACTGTTCTTCGTCTCACTCCGCTACATCAATCTCGCCGAGACGTTTCAAGATGCGAAGAGCCTGGGACTCGCATTTCCGGCGATTCTGCTTCCAGGGGCGTGCTGGCACCTGCTTCGCACATGGGGCTGGTCGATCGCGTTTCCCGACGAGAGCCGTCCCACCTTCTCACGCCTGTTCCGCGTCAGGCTCGCCGCCGATGCCATCAGTTTCTTCACGGTGCGCGGCATCACCGGCGAGCCGCTCAAGGTGATGCTGCTCTACGACCGCACGGCGCCCGCGGTCACGTCGGCGGCCATCGCGCTCGAACGCATGGCATTTGCCATCGTGGCGATCGTCGTGTCGGGACTGATTTCGTACTTCGCGGTCCGGAGACTTGAAATGCCAGGCGGCTGGGACGCCGTCTTCACGACCGTCTCGATCGGTGCGGTCGTGATCGTAGCCGTGCTCCTGCGTGTGGCTCGTCACCGAACCGGGGACTACATCGGTCGACTCGTGGCTCGACTCGGCAGAAGGCTGGGACGACCGCTCGAATCCTCGCGCGTCATCCGCTTCATTCTCGATGTGGAGGACGTCGTCCTCGAGCTGCTTCGCGGAGACCGTCGACGACTGATCGTGCTCACGGTCTTGCCGATCGTCTGCTACGTGGTGATGGCCGTCGAAGTGTGGATCGTGTTGTGGGCAGTCGGTCAGCCAATTGGCATGACGGCTGCTCTGACCATCGAGACGTTCGCCCGTCTCGCCAGCATCGCGTCGGCCGCGATCCCGGCGAACATCGGAGCCCTGGAAGCGTCGAATGCGGCACCCGTTGCGATGCTGGGGCTTGGTGGAGGCGGCGCGTTGGCGCTGATGCGCAGGATCAGGGCGATGCTCTGGGCTCTGCTTGGACTCGTGCTCTATCCACGACTCAGCTCCCGACCTCCAGCACAACACTCGGAATAACCCACGCGACAGCCAAAATTATCAAGGCGCGGAACGTCTATCAGGGTATGAGCTCGGAGCCGACGATCGCTTCGGTGGTCGACACGACGTCCGACGATCGGGAGGATCGGCTGGGCCTTCTGTTCGACGCGCATGAAGAACGGCTGTACCGGCTTGCCCGACGACTGACCATGAGCGCGGACGATGCGCGCGATCTCGTCCAAGACACGTTCTTGAGAGCGGCCAGGTCATTGAGATCGGTGCCGCACGATGTCGCGAGAGAGGAAGCCTGGCTCGTCAGGGTGCTCGTCAACATTCGTCGCGATCAGTGGCGCAAGGCACGTGTGAGAAAGCGATCTGCCGCCGCCCTTGGTGCCATAGAGGTCGCCGACCCCTCGAACCCGGAGTCGGCGTTGATAGCCAAACAGGCAGTGTGGGGAGCACTGGACGCGCTCACACCTCGGCGGCGCGCCATGGTCATCCTGCACGAGCTCGAAGGCATGCGTCCTGATGCCATCGCGTCTGTCCTTGGCGTCAGCACGATGACCGTTCGATGGCATCTGTCGATGGCGCGGCGCGACTTGAAACGAATTCTCAGGCCATACCTGGGAGGCACGATATGAAGACCTTGTCAGAACTTCTCCGAGAAGCAGACCCTCTCAGCCACGAGCCGCCCAGGAGTGCCTCCGAACGTCGCGTGAGCCGCCAGGCGGTTCTCGACTCACCGCGAGTCGACGAGAAGCTGTCACGGCGGTCAATGGCGATTGTGGTGGTCGTCGCTCTCGCACTTCTCGCGATCGTATCGGGCTCACGCTTCTGGTCAAGTACTGTGGAGGTCCTCGCGGCCGTCCGTTTCGAAGTTCGGTTGGCCGAGGAGAATCCCGCCGCTGGCTTACGCGAGGCAGTCATTGCCGCCTCAGCGCGAAAGATCTACCTCCATCAGGAAACCGTCGTGACCAACGGCGACATCGCCAAGGCAGAAGTCGTCCCAGGCCAGCCGGCGTCGACGTTCGGCATCAGCGTCATCTTCAACGCAAACGGCGCTGCGAAAATGCTCCGTGCGAGCCAGAGTCATCTCGGAAAGCCAGCCGCGATTCTTCTCGGTGGAAAGGTTGTGAGCGCGCCCACTATCAAGAGCCCCATCAGCACGTCGGCATTTATCAGCGGCAACTATACGAGAGCCGATGCGGACAGAATTGTTGCCGGGATTATCGGGCAGTAGATTCCCCTTAACCACGAAGTTCACGAAGGCAATATGCCGGCGGACCTCTGCGGACGTTGGTTTGGAAGTTGGAATGAAGTCAGTTCACGCGTTTGTAGTCGAACCACTCGATTCGCTGATCGACGTTCAGCTTTCGAATGAGCAGCGCGCGACCCTGCCCCGCAAACCGAATCGATGTCGGCAGCCATGTAGTGCCGTCGACAGCCTCTTGAGTAAGCGTGACCGTTGTGCCCTCATTCAGGCGCGCGATGAGACCCAACCCGAACGAAATGTCGTCGACGGCGGTGGCTTCGACGCGAATCACCTGCCGCAGCGCCTCGTCGACCCAGGCCGACCCCTTGAAAACCCTCGCGATGCGACCCTCCCTCGTCTCGGGATCCGTGTTCGGCCGAGGTGCGAAGTGCACGACAATCACGTCTCGACCCTTCATCGTCTCGCGATGATCGAGCGAGAAGGTCAGCATCGCGACGACGTCCTCCATGGCGGTTCGGCGTCCCGGGCGCCGGCGCTCCTCGGTCACTCGGATTCGCTGCACCGCGCCGTCAGCGACGGGCTTGCCGTCGCGCTCGATGAGGCGGCGGACGATCACGGTGCCCTTGTCGACCGGAGTGACCTGGAATCCCTCCACGGCTCCAGTCCCGACACGACCGAACGGATTGACGTGGAACTCCGTTCGGCGCTCCTTGTACGCGAATCCGAACTGCTCGCGTTGCGATCGAATCAGATTGTCACGCGTCGCCGTGACGAACGCGTCGAAGTTCGGCAGCGGCTTCTGCGTCTGCGCAACGAGGAGCGTCCCCGCCACGATCGGTGCGAGGAGAAGCCAACGGAACATCACACGCGATACAGCCGTTCGGCCGCGCGCTCGAGCGTCGCGTCGCGCTTGGCAAAACAGAAGCGCAGCACGGGGCCGGCCACTTCCCCATCGCTCAGGAACGGTGAAATCGGAATCGCCGCAACTCCGTGCTCACGTGTCAATCGCATCGCGAAATCGGCATCGCGCTCGTCGGTGATCGCCGAATAATCGAGCATCTGGAAGAACGTGCCCCGACAGGCCATCGGCTGGAACCTCGAGCCACGAACCAGTTCCAGGAACCGATCGCGGCGGCCCTGATAGAACGCCGTCACGTCGGCGCACACCGGATCGCGACGCACGAAGTCGGCGTAGGCCATTTGCACGGCGCCGTTGACCGCGAACGTCACCCACTGATGGACCTTCTGAATCTCGGTGGTCAGCGTGGGCGGCGCCGCGCAGTAGCCGATCTTCCATCCCGTGGTGTGATACGTCTTCCCGAATGAGCTGATGACGACTGCCCGCTCAGCAATCTCCGGATACCGCGCCAGACTCTCGTGTCGGCTGCCATCGAACACGATGTGCTCGTACACCTCGTCGGCAACCACGATGGCGTCGGTACCTTGTAGCACGCGTGCCAGCTCGCGCACATCCTCCGACGACCAGATCATGCCCGTCGGATTGTGCGGGGAATTCACCACGATCACACGCGTGCGCGGAGTGATCGCGCGACGGACCTCGTCCCAGTCGATACGATAGTGAGGGTATCGCAGCGTCACGAAGACCGGCACGCCACCACTCAGGTGAACGGCCGGTGGGTACGAGTCGTATGCAGGTTGGAAGAGGATGACCTCGTCGCCTGGATGCACGAACGCCGTCAGCGCCGCGAAGAGACCTTCGGTGGCGCCTGTCGTGACCGTGATCTCTGTCGCGGGATCGTACCGGCGGCCGTAGAGACGCTCGATCTTCGCCGAGAGCGCTTCACGCAAGGCCAACACGCCGGGCATCGGCGCGTACTGGTTGTTCCCGCTCCGCATGTATCTCGCCACGGTTTCAATGAGCTCGGGCGAGGTATCGAAATCGGGGAACCCTTGCGAGAGGTTGATGGCGCCGACCTCATTGGCCAGCCGCGTCATCACGGCAAAGATGCTCACGCCGCCCGACGGCAGCTTCGACCGAAGTGCATGGACCTGCGACATCAACGTAATGATACTGCCCCAGTACGCGGGTAACGGGTCCTCACCGATCTTGTAGGGGCGACGCATGCGTCGCCCCTACTCCAGCCATTCGTGGGGCTTCAGCGACACAAGTGGATACTTGCGCCGTAATTCGACAACACGATCGTAGTACCCCGCTTTCGGGATCTGCTTGCGCACGAGGCGGTCTCGCAGGCGGCGCAGCTCGAAGCGATAGAGATCGCTGACGAATTCGTGGACGAGTTCAGGTCGCGTCGACGAGGTGGGCTGAACGCCGTGGAGCCACAACTGCTCGACCACCGAGGCGCGATAGCGATACGTCGGTCTGCAGGGATCGGGGATCAGGGATCGGGGATCAGGCACCTGTGCACATCGCCTCCCGCAAGAAGGTGCGAGCTTCGACGATCTCTGCGGGGTCCGGTGCGTTCGCGTTCCACGATCCGACAAGCGTCCGGTACTGTCTGCACGCTTCTCGTGCGTCCTTCATGCGTTCCGCAGTTCGAGCGAGGCCGAGCGTGACGCGCCGTGTGGCGCCGACGCGTTCGCGGGCAAGCATGTAAGCACGGCGTGCGTCCTCGTATCGATGAACCTGCAGCCACAAATCGCCAGCGGCTTCATGTGCCGTGATGATCGGCGCGCCAGACAAGCCCGCGGACAAACGTATCGATTCGAGCTGAAGAGCCTGATCGAGGAGCAGTGACATACTGTCGCGCTCGCTTTGCGCCGCAGCGGCCGCAGCCTGGAGCACGAGGAGTGCGATCTCCGCTGGACCGGCCATCTCCGGAGCCGGAACCTTGCGGACGTCCGCCGACCAGGCCCATGGTTGCCCACCAGCCTTGATCGCATTGAGCACCGATAGCGACGCGGCGACGCCCCGGAGGGACTCGGGCGAGCCGCCAAATCGATAGGCCTCGCGAGCGAGCAGCCAACCTCGCAGGTAGATGATCGGGACGTCGGCATCTGCACAAGCCGTGACAGCCGTCTCCAAGCGCTGGCGCGCGTCCTCGAGGTCGAAAGCGTTCGCTCGCTCCTCGGCGCTCTTGATCAATCTCGCCATATCCGGGCTGCATGGCTCCTGCGCGAGCAACGCGAGCAGAAGAGCGATCATCAGCGCACCATCGTACAAGAAAAGGGCCGGTCCATTCGGACCGGCCTACTCATCGCTAATCCCCAATCCCTAGTATCGATAGTGATCCGCCTTGTACGGTCCTTCGACGGGCACGCCGAGGTAGTCGGCCTGCTCCTTCGTGAGCGTCGTCAGCTTCACGCCGAGCTGATCGAGGTGCAGTCGCGCAACTTCCTCGTCCAGCTTCTTCGGCAGCATCGTGACCGTCTTGCCGTACTTCTCGGCATTCGCCTGCAGCTCGAGCTGCGCGAGCACCTGGTTCGTGAAGGACGACGACATCACGAAGCTCGGGTGACCGGTCGCGCATCCGAGGTTCATCAGACGGCCCTCGGCAAGGATCATCACGCTGTGGCCGTCGGGGAACACCCACTCGTCGTACTG
>Ga0114129_10013075_pt1 | contig 11823 bp, 9 predicted proteins | sample RhiMetdeltSRZDD1_FD_80071 | JGI IMG/M metagenome (GOLD analysis project Ga0114129, IMG submission 80071) | Populus rhizosphere microbial communities from Tennessee, USA - Rhizosphere MetaG P. deltoides SRZDD1 (version 2) (version 2) | ecosystem: Host-associated > Plants > Roots > Rhizosphere >... | reverse complement strand
TCAACGGCGTGCAGGGCGCGATGTTTCAGATGCTGGCGCACGGCGTCAGCACCGGCGGTCTCTTCCTCATCGTCGGCATGCTGTCGGATCGCCGTCATACGCGTCTCATCAGCGAGTTCGGCGGGCTGAAGGCCGTGGTGCCGCGGCTGACTGCCGCGTTCATGATCATCACGCTCGCTTCGATCGGTCTTCCCGGCCTCAACGGGTTCATCGGCGAGTTCCTGATCATGCTCGGCGCCTTCCGGTGGGATCCGCGGTACGTCGTCGGCGCCGGTCTCGGCGTGATCCTGTCGGCCGTCTACATGCTGTGGATGTTCCAGCGCGTGTACTACGGCAAGGTGACGCATCCGGAGAACGCCAGGCTTCCGGACTTGCTGCCGCACGAGTGGAGCTCCGTCGTTCCGTTGTGCGTCGTCGCGTTGCTGATGGGCGTGTTCCCGAATGTGTTCCTCAAGCCGACGGAGCCGGCGGTAACGCGTATCGTCGATCGTTTGCAAAACACGCGAACACTGCGGGTGGATACCGAAATGCAAAATGCAAAATTCAGAATTCAAACACTGCGTGTTAACGCAACAACGAGGTGAGTCGCGACGGATTCACCGTCCGGTCGGAAACGACGCTGCGGCCACGCAACAGCGCGGTGAATTACTGACAAGATGATCAGTCCGGCATTCGACGCGATCGTCCCAATGTTGTCCGTGACCCTGGCGGCATTGGCCTGCATGGCCTGGGAGGCGTTTCGCGAGCCGGGCGAGCGAGGTCCCGTTGGCGGTCTGGGTATCGTCGGCCTGATCGGCGCGGCCGTTTCAGCCGCGGTCCTGTGGAACGGCAACACCGCGAGCTTCGGGGTGATCTCGGGAGACAACTTCGGGTTGTTCGTGACGCTGGTGCTCGTCGCCGTCGGCATCCTGACGATCATGTTTTCGTCGCAGGTGATCGACCGCGATGCCATTCCCGCAGGCGAGTACTACACGCTGATTCTGTTTTCGCTCGCCGGCATGATCATGATGGCGACGGCCAGTGATCTGCTGGTGATCTTCATCGCGCTCGAGGTGCTGTCGCTCGCGGTGTACGTCCTCACCGGCATCCGCCGCGAGGATCCGCGCGCCACCGAGGCGGCGTTCAAGTACTTCCTGCTCGGCGCTTTTTCGAGCGCGTTCTTTCTCTACGGCATCGCGTTCACGTTCGGCCTGGCTGGAAGCACGCATCTCGACCGGATCGGCTCGTACCTGGCAGCGCAGTCGTTGTCCGACGACCCGCTGATTCTGGTGGCGCTCGGCCTGCTGCTTGTCGGCTTTGCGTTCAAGATTTCCGCGGTGCCGTTCCATATGTGGACCCCCGATGCCTACGAAGGCGCACCGGCGATTGTGACCGGCTTCATGTCCACGGGTGTCAAGGCCGCGGCATTCGCCGCATTTGCGCGCGTGTTCCTCTCTTCATTCGAGCCGTTCAGCGCGGACTGGGCGCCGATCGTGTGGGTGATTGCCGCAGCGACGATGATTCTGGGGACCGTTGTTGGCGTGGCGCAGACGAACCTGAAGCGGATGCTCGCCTACTCGAGCATTGCACACGGCGGTTACCTGCTGGTCGGCCTCGTGGCTGCCAACGAGGTCGGCAAGGCAGCGATTCTTTTTTATCTGGCTGCCTACGCCATAACCAACCTGGCGGCGTTCGGCGTCATCGCGCTGCTGGGCACGCGTGACCACGCCAACGACGAGCTGCGCGACTATGCGGGCCTCTGGCACAGCCATCCCGGACTATCGGCGCTGATGACGGTCTGCCTGCTCTCGCTCGGGGGGCTTCCGCCGACAGCCGGGTTCATCGGCAAGTGGTACATCTTCAGCGCCGCCGTGAGCGCCGGCTATTACGGCCTCGCCGTCATCGGCGTGCTGACGAGCGTCATCTCGGTGTTCTTCTACCTGCGTGTCGTCGTGATGATGTACATGCAGGAACCGGGGACCGAGCAGCCGCGCATTCATGTGAATGTCGTCAGCATGACCGCGCTGACGGTTGCCATTGCGGCGATCTTCTACCTGGGCATCCTGCCAACGCAGGTCCTCAACCTCGCCTCGCAATCAATCGCCACGATTTTCTAGGTTCGCCTTCGTGTCCTTCCTGACCTTCGTGGTTCAATCCTCTTCATGCCCCTCGTGGTCTAGAATCACAATGCGTGGCGAAGGAGGACATCTCCGATCTCGATCGTGAGCTGGGACTGCTCGAAGCGGAGCTGAAACGCCTCGAGGCCGAATACAACATGTATTTCGCCGGCCGTCTGCCGCGTCCCCCCTGGGAGACGCGCGGGCGCGTTCACGCCATGGTTCGCCGGCTCGATAACGCACATATCCCGAATACTGGCGGCCGCTTCCGGTTCAACACGTTGCAATCGCGCTTTCAGACGTTCGCCGATCTCTGGGATCGTGGCCTCAAGGCGAAGGAAGAGGGGCGGCCCGGCCCGTTCGCGAACGTGCGTCCACCGGTCGAGGAACAGCCGAAACGTCCCGTCGATCGCGTTCTGAATGTCACGACCTTCAGCGATCCGGTGAAAGAAATAGACAAGTTGCAGGAGTTGTACGAGAGCCTTGCCGAGGCGCGCCGCGAGGTCGGCGAAGAAGCAATCCCCTTCCACAAATTCGCGGATCTGATCAAGACACAAGTCGGCGCGTTCAAGCAGAAGGGAACACCAGAGGTTGCCTTTCGCGTGGCGGTGAAGCAGGGCAAGGTCGCGTTCACCGCGCGGGCGATGAAGGGCGTCAGGCCCGAAGAGTAGCGAAAGTTTTGAGGGTTGGAGGGGTGGGAAGGGGTAAAGCCCGGCGCCGCGAACGACGCCGGGCAGGTCATAACGTGGTTCTAGGGTTTGGTGACGTTCCCTGCCTGCGGACCCTTCGGGCCGTCAACGATCTCGAATTCGACGGCCTGACCCTCTTCCAGGGACCGGAAGCCGTTGCCACTGATCGCGGAGTAATGGACAAAGACGTCGCTGCCGCCCTCCCGTTCAATGAAACCGTAGCCCTTGGCGTTGTTGAACCACTTGACCTTACCTGTAATACGCATCGTTCTCTTCCCTATTGCCGAAAACCCCACATGAGCTTCCGGGCACAAAAAAAGACCGCAAGTGCTTGCGCGGCCTCGACTGCTACGTCTCGGGAACGCCCCTCAACGCAGCGCTATCCTAAGCATCTGTCACATTGCTGTCAAGAGTCTGCGGCCGGAACCATCGAGTTTTCAACATGATGCCTCCGGTACTCCCTTGAAAACGTGCGCAATCCCGAGTCGGAGTACGGTGATGACCCGACTCACGCGTCGGCAGTGCTGATGTGAGTCGAGTCATCACCGTACTCCGACTCGGACACTGAACCCATGCCTCGAGCCCTCATAAGCGTTTCTGACAAAACCGGCCTGGTCGACTTTGCTCGCGCCCTTGCGCACCGCGGCTTCGAGCTGGTGTCGACGGGCGGGACCGCCCGAACCCTCCAGCAGGCCGGTCTTGCCGTCGTCGCCATCTCCGAAGTCACCGGCTTCCCGGAAATGATGGATGGCCGTGTGAAGACTCTCCATCCGCTGGTGCATGGAGGGATTCTTGCGCGCCGCAGTCGGGCGGACGACCTTGCCGCAGCGGCGGCCCACGGCATCACGTTGATCGACGTTGTCGTCGTCAACCTGTATCCGTTTGTGAAAGCGGCATCGAACCCGGAGACGCCCTTCGAGGCCTTGATCGAAGAGATCGACATCGGCGGACCGAGTCTTGTGCGGGCGGCGGCTAAAAATTTTCAGGACGTCCTCGTCGTGGTTTCGCCCGACGACTACGGCGCGGTGCTCGAGCAGGTTGATCGTCCGGCCGGCCCGTCGCGCGACTTCCGCTTCGAGCTCGCGCGGAAGGCCTTCGCGCATACCGGCGCGTACGACACGGCGATTGCGTCCGAGCTTGTGACCGTCACCTCAGATGAGAAAGGCTTTCGCCGCACCGCATCTGATCTATCGCCGCAGACGGTCAACCTCGCGCTCCGGAAGATTCGCGATCTCCGATACGGCGAGAACCCGCATCAGAAAGCAGCGTGGTATGCGGAAGATCCGCCGTCGGCGCTCGGCGCGGCGGAGGTGTTGCAAGGCAAGGAGCTGTCGTACACGAATCTCCTCGATCTCGACGCGGCGGCGCGCATCGTCCTCGAGTTCGACGAACCCGCGGCGGCCGTTATCAAGCACACTAACCCGTGCGGCGCTGCAACCGGCAGCACGGCCGCGGACGCATACGTGCGCGCCCGTGACGCCGATGCGCTCGCCGCCTTCGGCGGGATTGTCGGCCTCAATCGACCGGTCGACGTCGCGACGGCCCAGGCGATTGTCTCAACGTTCATCGAGGCCATCATTGCGCCGGCCGTGGACGAGGAGGCGCGTACGGTCCTCGCCCTCAAGGGAAACATGCGGGTCGTCACCGCCGACATGGCGCAGGTGGCGAAACACGGCGGACGCGAGCTCCGGTCCATTCTTGGCGCCGTGCTCGTCCAGACGCGCGATCGCGTCGTCGAAGCGTCACAGCCGTGGCCCTCGGGTGAGCTTCGCGTCGTGACGAAACGTCAACCGACGACGGAAGAATGGCGGGCGCTCCGGTTTGCCTGGCGCATCTGCGCTCATGTCAAGTCCAACACGATCATCTTTACGGCTGCGGATCGAACGCTGGCGATCGGAGCGGGGCAGATGAGCCGCGTCGACGCCGCCAAAGTGGCGCGGATGAAGGCGGAGACGATTGGTTCGGATGTCCTCAAAGGATCGGTCGCGGCCTCGGATGCGTTTTTTCCGTTTCGCGACGGGCTGGATGCCGTTGCCGACGCCGGTGCGACGGCGGTCGTACAGCCAGGCGGATCTGTCCGCGATCAGGACGTGATCGCTGCGGCAGACGAACGCGGCCTGGCGATGGTGTTCACGGGACGCCGACACTTCCGGCACTGAGCCTTGCACGAATACACCCTGATCCTCACGCTGACGGGAGGCCTAGCGGCTGCACTGGTTCTCGGCTACATCACACACCGCCTCGGTCTTTCGCCGATCGTCGGATATCTGCTCGCCGGCATACTGGTCGGTCCTCATACCCCTGGGTTCGTTGCCGACATGGCGCTGGCCGAAGAGCTGGCGGAAATCGGGGTCATTCTGCTGATGTTCGGCGTTGGTCTGCAGTTCCACATCGGCGAGTTGCTGGCCGTGCGCGGTGTCGCCATTCCCGGTGCCGTCGCACAGAGTGCGGTGGCGACGGCGCTCGGTGCGCTGCTCGCCCACGCCTCGGGATGGAGTTGGTCCGCGGGGGTCATCTTCGGTCTGGCGTTGTCGGTGGCGAGCACCGTCGTGCTCGTACGCATCCTCTCCGACAACAACGACCTGCATACGCAGGCAGGCCATATCGCGGTCGGTTGGCTGGTCGTGGAGGATCTGTTCACCGTCGCCGCGCTGGTGGTGCTGCCAGCGCTTCTGGGGACACAGACGAGCGACACGCCGCTATGGGTCGATCTCACCCTGACCATCATGAAGGTCACCGTGCTCGTTGCGTTCACCGCGTTTGTCGGGACCCGAGTTATTCCGCGCGCACTCGACCATGTGGCGGCCACACGTTCTCGAGAACTGTTCACGTTGACTGTCCTGGTGACGGCGCTCGGAATCGCCGTCGCCGCGTCGTTGATCTTCAACGTCTCGATGGCGCTGGGGGCGTTTCTCGCAGGGATGGTCGTCGGTCGATCCGACTACAGCTTTCGAGCGGCATCCGAGGCGCTGCCGATGCGGGATGCGTTCGCTGTGCTGTTCTTCGTTTCCGTTGGCATGTTGTTCGACCCTGGTTCGTTGATGGCTTCTCCTGCTCTGACTATCGGTGCGCTGGGCGTGGTGCTCGTCGGCAAGCCGCTTGTCGCGTTCGTGTTGGTATGGGCAATGAAGTATCCCTTCAGGGCCGCAGTGACCGTCGGCGTTGCGCTCGCTCAGATTGGCGAGTTTTCCTTCATGCTCGCGACGGTTGCCCGCGACTTGGGCGTCCTCACAATCGACGCCACCAACGCGCTCGTCGCCACGTCGATAACGTCGATTGTCCTGAATCCGATCGTGTACCGGACCATTCGACCGATCGAGCATTCGCTGAAGGCAAGACCCCGCCTGTGGGCGATGCTGAATCGCGAATCGGTCCCGTCTGATCTGAAAGGTGCAGCCCCGCCGCGCACCTCAGACGCAAGCCATCGCGCGGTGGTCATCGGCTATGGGCCAACAGGACGGACGGTGGTGCGCCTCCTCCGCGACAATGACATTGTGCCGACGGTGATTGAGTTGAACATGGATGCGGTGAGAGCGCTCAAGGTCCAGGGCGTCGATGCAATCTACGGAGATGCGACGCGTCGGGAAACCCTGGAAGCCGCAGGGGTGCCTCGCTCCGGCACCTTGATCTTGTCGTCGGCTGGCATGACGGACAGCGACGAGGTCATTCGTATGGCACGCGGCCTGAATCCTGATATCCGCGTGCTGGCGCGAGCCCCGTATTTGCGCGACCTGCCGGTCTTGAAAGCGGCCGGCGCAGACAGTGTCTATTCTGCGGAAGGAGAGGTTGCCCTTGCTCTCATCGAGGACATACTCGACAGGCTGGGAGCGACGTCTGAGCAGATCGATCGAGAGCGTGCGCGCGCCCATAGTGAGTTAATGGGCGAAGGGTGAAGGTCGTCACTGCACCCGCACCTGAGTTGGCTCCGGCGGTAGCACTTCGTAGAGCTGCACCGTGTGCCCATTCCACTGCGTATCCGCGGCGAGCCGCAGGCGCGTGTCGTGGCGCATCGCGTCCATCAGTTCGCCGCAGCCGGGATAGTAGAGCCCGCAATTCACGCTCACGTAGGTGACGCCCAGCTGCCGAAGGGCGGCGATACTTCGCCTGTCCGGGAAAAACACCATCTCGGTATGGAATTCGGCGTACGACTTCGGCGAGAAGCCACTGTAGCCGTTCACCATTCGCGTCCAGTGCCAGAGCGAAAAGTACATGAACGGAATGTTCCCCGTATCGTCATCGAGAAGCGGCGTCTCGGCGATGACGACGTTCGGCGTGTACTTCAACACGTCATAAATTGACGGCGGTTCCTTCCACACCGGCCGAATGGTGAGCGCCGGCCAGGCGTCGATCATCACGAACGCAATCAGCGCCGCGAATGCTGCATGTTGATACATGCGTGAGGTGCGCCATGCCAGGACGCGTCGGACACCGAAGCCGGCAAGGATCGCCAGCGTCAGTGCGACCAGCGCACCGAATCGCGCCGGCGCGCGAAGGCCATGAAACGGAGTAAGCCACCGGTAGAAGACCGGATACGACAGGCCGTTCAGTCCAAGTGATCCATCGTACGAAAGCAGAAGGCCCGCGGTGTAGATCAACGGAATGGCGCTCACCGGCGGAACGGCGCCAACAACAGCCAGCGTGAACGGCGCGGCGCCGGGAAACAGCGCTCGCTCCGGTGCAGGGCGATGGAGAACATTTCGCCAGACGATGCTGTACCGGTTCACCCGCAGATAATCGGCGGGCACCGCGCTGTAAAAGCGGATCTCGTCAGTCCCACGCTCACCTTTCATTGGCTCCGCTGCAGTAAACGCGCGGACGAGTGGAAGCGCCGCGATCGCGGCAATTGCCGCGGAGACCACAAGAGGCAGTACGAGTTGCCGAACCGATGGCCGATGCACGATCAGAAGGCCGGCTCCGATGAGCGCGGAGTACACGACGAAGAACACCGCGTAGTACATCGAGGAGTAGAGCTGCGCTACTAGCGCCGCCGCGAATGCGAGTGCGTAATACCAGCGACCGGGATTCGGGATTCGGGATTCGGGATTCGTTGCTGCGCCAGGACTCACATTCCGAACCCCGAACGCTGAATGCCCGCCGATCAACAGATGCAATGCGAGCAGCCCGAGCGGCATCCACTGCGTCATCTGGAGTTCGAGATGACTGTAATGATGGAAGCGATATCCGCAGCAGGCGTAGATGAGTCCCGCAACGAAGGCGGCACGTGGCGACGCGGTCAGTCGTTCAACCAGCAGATAGATCGCAAGCCCCGAGAACCAGAACGCGGACATCAGCAGCAGGTTGTAGACAACAACGGGATGGATGCCGATCGCCAATAGCGGCCCGCCCATCAGTGCCGGAAGGACGATCGGATCCGACAGCGTCAGCGTGAGCCGTTCCGGATAGAAGATGTTGGCGTCGAAGAGATGGCGCGGGTCGGTAAACAGCTGATGGTTCACCCAGCCGACGCGCCATATCGAGAACAACGGATCACCGAGGTCAGGCACGTAGTCGAGATGCCGGACCTGCTGATACAGCAGAACAATCAGCGCGGCGCCAAGACCCAGGGCGGCGGCGATCGCGGTCTTGGTGCGTTCGGACATCGCTACTGGTGGGCTGGAGCCGACATGCCGCCGAGCAGTTCACCCGGCGCCACCGTCGCGGCGCCGAACTTCGCGACGACAAGACCTGCGGCGGCGTTGGCGAGCTGCGCCGCCTCCACGAATGTTCCACCCGCCGCGAGCACGAGACCCATCGTCGCAATGACGGTATCGCCTGCGCCCGTTACATCGGCAACCTCACGGGCGGACGCGGGGAGATGTCCCTCGATGTCCGGTCCGAGCAGCCACATGCCCTGGTCGCCGCGCGTGATGAGAACCCCGTCGCATCGCGTGCGGTCGCGAAACGCGCGCGCGGCAATCCGGGCGTCCTCGGAGGAACGGATGCGCATGTGGGTGGCGGTTTCCGCCTCTTGGTGGTTCGGCGTGATCACCGTCGCGCCTCCGTAGTACTCGAGGTGCGGAACCTTCGGATCCACGAGCAACGGGACGCCCTGCTCGCCGGCAACCTCAACGGCCGTCGCGATCACGCGTCTGGTGACGCATCCTTTCAGATAGTCGGAGATGACGATCGCGGAGGCGTCGGCTCCGTTCTGCCGGATCGACGTAATGATGCCGCGCTCCGCGTCGCCCGAAATATCGGTGTCGCTCTCGTAATCCACCCGCGCGACCTGCTGATTCCGTTCGGTGACGATGCGCACCTTCGTCGTGGTGACGCGGTCGGAATCGGCGGCGAGAAAGCCCGCCTCGATGCCTGCGTCCCGGCAGCCGCGGGTCAGCGTCTTTCCGTTGTCGTCCTGCCCGATGACACCGATCAGCGTAGCGTGGCCGCCGAGCGCCGTAATGTTGTGCGCGACGTTCGCGGCGCCGCCGATGCGGTGCGTCTGGTGCTGAAAGGCAACAACAGGGACGGGCGCCTCGGGAGAGATGCGCGTGACGCGTCCAACGAGAAAGGTGTCGAGCATCGCGTCGCCGATGACGAGCACCTGCGTGTTGGAGAATGCCGCGACGAGACGCGACGCGCGCTCAGGCGCGAGCGGTAGCAGATTCATCATCGGCGCGAGCCGCCGCAAACGGCAGCGTCACGAGCACGAGGAAGAGCATCAGAAATTCGGAGTCGCCGAAGTTGTATTCGAACAATCCCGCACCGAGCATCGCGAACACCGCCGCAAGCGCAGCCGCGGCCGGCACCTTATCGCGTTGCTGTCGAAAAAGCCTGAATTGCGCGACGATCAGCGAGAAGACGAACCACAGCCAGACAGCAAGCGCCGGTAGCCCGCGCTCCGCGGCAATCTGAAGCGGCACGTTGTGGAGGTGCGGATTGATCGGGTTGATGGCGTAATCGGGACGGTACTGTGCGTAGACGCGCGGGACCATATTCGGACCCACACCGGTGAGCGGGTGGTCGTTCACCATCCGGGCTCCCATTTCGATCATCGCGAGGCGATCCTGATTGGTCGGCTCCTGCACATCGAAAATGGACATCACGCGTTTGGTGACCGTGCCCGGCGCCACGGCAAACAGCACCGCGACGAATAGGGGAAGGAGGATCGTCAGACGGAGATCCTTCAACGCGAGCAGAAGCGCGATGGCGACCGATGCGCCGATCCAGGCGCTGCGCCCGAGCGTCAGTGCCAGGGCGACGACGAGCGCCGGCATCACCAGCGCGGGCCAGGTGCGCCCCTGCCGGCCGAAGATGAGACGAGCAAGCGCTGCGCAGATGACGAGCATCAGCAGACCCGAATACGTCATGTAATGCGACATCGCCCCTTCTGGGCGGCGGCCAAGGTTGTCGTAGTGCAGCAGGCCGTACTGGATGATGCCGTAGGCGGCGCTCGCAGCCCCGACCGATACGATGACATCCACGACGAGCGACGCGCGTTCGGCACGTGCGATTTGATAGACCGCGGGCACGATCACGAACAACACCAGTTGTTTGTCGTCGACGATGCTGGTCGGTGGATCGAGTGAGAAGGCCGACACCACCACCGTAACCGCCGCGTACGCCGCGAGTGGCCAGAAAAAGTACGGAACAGCCGGCAGCGCTCGATCCTGAATGAGCTGCGCCGTCCAGCAGACGAGCATCAGCGCGAGCAGGATGTTCGCTGCGGCAATCGAAATCTGCAGCGACCCCACGAAGCACAGCAGCAGCACGACCGTCACGCGCTCGAGTCCATGCGTGGTCCGCGGATGCGCGACGCTCATCGCTGCAGTGGTCATTTCTCTCCTAAATGACTCCCGACCCCATTAACGCTCGTTCGGCCGCCGCTGCGACTTGGTTCGCCGAGATGCGAGTCAGACACCGGAAGTCGCCGGGCGCACACTCGCGCTGCCGGCACGGCCGGCATTCGAGCGGCCCCGCATCAACGGCCTCCCCAAACCACCGCGGGTCACGCCAGGGCATCGAGCGTTCGGCCAGCGTCGGGCCGAACAGCGCCACGATCGGGGTGGTTGTGGTGCCGGCGATATGAAGCGGCCCGCTGTCGCCACCAATGTACACCGCCGCGCGAGCGACGAGCGCGCGCAGTTCGGCCAGGTCGAATTCGCCCATTTCCGGAACGGTGCCCGCCAGAGACCCCAGCTCAGCGCGCGCTCGTCCGGCAATCTCCTTGGCGGCGCGCACATCGGAAGGACCGGACGTCAGGATGACCCGTCGCGATGGTTCGCGGCGCGCTAGTGCGACAACGAGCGCCTCGAAAGACTCCGGCGGCCATCGCCGAAACGGGTTACCGGCACTGACGTGAATCACGATGACCGGGTGAGCGGCACTGATACATGCGGCCTTCAGGCGACGATCAACCGAGGCCACCGCGGTGGCGTCCGCTTGCATCTCGAGCGGATCAAGGACTGGATCGGGCGGATCGAGGCCGAGCGGCGCCAGCAGGTCCCACTGATTGGTGACTGACGGACGCGGCGCTTCATCTCGGGGACGTGGCACGACATGCGTATACATCCATGACCGCCCGCGAATCCGATAACCGATACGAGCCGGTGCGCCGCTCGCCCATGTCAGCCATGCCGCCCTCGGACCGCCGTGCAAATCGATGGCGATATCGAAATGCCGCCTCCGTAGGCGGCGCGCAAGCGCGAGGTCGTCGCGCACACGCGCCACACCCCGAGCTCTCGGGACGACAACGATGTCACTCAGATTACGATTACCGCGGATTACTGGAGCGGCGGCCGCTTCGACCACATAGGTGAGCTGGGCGTCCGGATACCTCCGTCGGAGGGCACCAATCAGCGGCGTCGTGAGCACCACGTCACCGATCAGCCGCAGTCGGACTAACAGTATTTTGGGCCGGGTGTTTGTGATTGGTGGGTGAGGGGACTTGGAAACTGCCGGACTTGCGAGGGTGACCACGAATCCTAACTGACGGTTTCCGGCTCAATGGTTGCTTCGTCGATCAGCATGACCGGAATGTCATCCTTAATCGGATACACCCGGTGGCACGTGTCGCACTTCAGCGCCGTGCCGTTTTTCAC
>Ga0114129_10013074_pt1 | contig 11823 bp, 12 predicted proteins | sample RhiMetdeltSRZDD1_FD_80071 | JGI IMG/M metagenome (GOLD analysis project Ga0114129, IMG submission 80071) | Populus rhizosphere microbial communities from Tennessee, USA - Rhizosphere MetaG P. deltoides SRZDD1 (version 2) (version 2) | ecosystem: Host-associated > Plants > Roots > Rhizosphere >... | reverse complement strand
GGGCACGAACTCGAAGAGACCCTCGAAGCGCAGATCGGCGCGCAGCACCTGGGTGATGGTGCGGCAGGCGGCCTGGCTCGCCGGGTCGGCGCCGCGGGGCACGCACTCGGGCACGGCGAAGCGAGGCGTCACGCCGCCGATGTCGATCCGCGCGACGGGGGGTTGCTCCTGGGGGGAGGCCGGAACGATCGCCGCGGAAGAAACCAGTGCGGCGGCAAGGAGGGTTGCCGAAATCGACCATCGCGAGGTGAGAAGAGAAACGCAGGAGCGCCGAAAACGAACGAATAAGTTGGCCCCGCCGAGCAAGCCGGAGCGGGGACGCATCAAAGAGTGAAGCTCCGCCTTGCCAGCAAGGGGCGGACCTTCACTATGAGGTGGGCCGGAAAAATGCCTGGATGGTTTTTTGGTTCTGACCATACTCCCTCGGGAGCGGGCCGAAGGGCGCCGCGTTGAGGATGGCCCTTTGGGCCGCCATGTCGAGGAGTGAGACGCCGGATGGCTGTGTGACGCGCAAGTCCGTCACCTGGCCGTCCGACAGGATCGTGAACGTCACGCCGACCGACTGCGTGTAGCCGGCCTTGAGCTGCTGGTTCCAGGTCATCCAGATCTTCTGCTGGACGCCGGCCAGGTACCAGTCGCCGCCGCTGTCGGTACCGGTGGGGCTGCCCGGTCCCGGCGGCCCGAATTCGAGGCCCGGCGTCGCGGAGGCGCTGCCTCGCTCCGACTTTGCCGTGCCCGCTCCGCCTGCGGATGCTCCCGTCAGCGGCGTCGTCGCGCGGACGGGCGGCGGCGTCGGCGGACGCTTGGGAGTGCGCGCGGTCGGCAGTGGCAGCGCGTCCGGCCGCGGCTCGGCCTTGGGCGGCGGCTTGAGCACGGCCGGCGGCGGCGGGGGAGCCGCGGACTCGACGGGCTCCGGCTTCGGCGGCTCCGGAGCCGGGGCGGGCGGAGCGGCAGCGGTCGGCGTGCCGCCGCCGCCGCGCGGCAGCACCACCGCGAAGCCGTCGGCGACGCGCAGGAGTGGCTCGCGTGGCAGCAGCAGGGGCACCACGAACGCCGCCGCCACGAGTGCGATGTGGCCGGAGAGTGAAAGTACCAGGGTCCCGGACAGGCCCGGCTCGAGCTCTTCGCGCTCGGCCAGCAGCCGCGAGATCGCGTCGCTCACGGGCGGGTCTCCCCGGGCGGCTTTGCCTCGGGCTTTTCTTCAGGCAAGGCATAGACGAAGCCGATCCGCAGCACACCGGCGCGCTTCACCACATCCACCACGCGGATCACCTGGCCGTAGCGCAGGCCTTCGTCGGCGCGCAGGTAGACGATGCTCTCCGGCCGGCCAGCGGTGAGCGCGCGGATCTTGTCCTCGAGCAGCAACAGGTTGACGGGTTGGTCCCCCACGTAGACCCGTCCCTCGGCGTTCAACGAGACCGTGATGCGGTCTTCCTGAGGGATCTGGGGCTGGTCCGCGATTGGCAGCGAGACGTCGATGCCGCGGCTCATCATCGGCGCCGTGACCATGAACACCAGGAGCAGCACCAGCACCACGTCCACGAGCGGCGTGACGTTGATCTCCCCGAGCATGGAGCCCGCGCCGCGTCGCGAGCGCAGCCCGCGATAGACCGAACCCGCGCCCGTGTCGCCGCCGCTCGCCTGCATGATTCAGCCCTTCTGCTCCGAGGCCCGCCCTGAGAGTCCGAGCAGGCACTAGGTGAAGTTGCGCTCGACGATGTTCAGGAACTCGAGCGCGAAGTCGTCCACCATCGAGCCGAGCACCTTCACGCGGCTCGTGAAGACGTTGAAGAACACCGCGGCCGGGATCGCCGCGAAGAGTCCCATCGCCGTGGTGATCAGGGCATCGGAGATCCCCGGCGCGACGACCGTCAGGTTGGCCGAGCCCATGCGGCCGATGTCACCGAACGCCTCCATGATGCCCCACACCGTGCCGAAGAGGCCCACGAACGGCGAGACGCTCGCCGTGGTCGCCAGGAAGCTCAGCCGCCGCTCGAGCCGCGTGACCTCGACACCGGCGGCGCGCGCGAGCGAGCGCGAGAGCGACTCGAGGCTGCGCACGGTCGGGCGAGCGGAGCCTTGGGGCGTTGCTCCGCGCACCTGCTGGTTCACCTCGATGTAACCGGCCTGGAACACGCCGACGAGCGGGCTTGCCTTGAGCTGCGAGCAGACGGCGTTCACCTCGGAGAACTTCGCGCTGCGGCGGAAGATGTCCAGGAAGGTGGCCGACTGGGAGCGGGCCCGCCCGAGCGCCGCCCCCTTGTAGAGGATGATCGCCCACGAGACCAGCGAGAAAATGAGCAGGAGCAGCAGGACCGACCTTGCGACCCACCCGGAGTGGGCGATGAGGCCGGCTATCCCGCCCGAGAACGCCTGGGTCGGGGCCTGAGCCACGAGCGGGAGAAGCAGCAATCAGACCTCTTTAACTTGCGCTATCCGTTGAGGATGCCACAACAGCTAGTGGCTGTCAATTTTTCGCCGCACCCTCGAGAATCTCGGTCCCGATCCGTCCTTGTGATGATCCATCATACGTTTACAGCCCGTCGGCGGCTGTGATATTCTGCTTCGTGCCGGATTTCAATGCTTAAGTTATTGAAAATAAACAACATCGCGCTCATACCCTCGCTGGAGCTCGAGCTCGGCCCCGGTCTCACGCTCCTCACCGGCGAAACGGGGGCCGGCAAGTCGATCCTGATCGACGCGCTCGGCCTGGTGCTCGGCGACCGCGCCTCGCCCGACCTGATCCGGTCGGGAGAAGAGCGGGCCACGGTCGAAGCCGTCTTCGAGGTGCCGGGCGCTCAGGCTCTCCTGGACGAGCGCGGGCTGCCGGCAGACGGCGAGGAGATCGTCCTGCGCCGCGAGCTCCAGGCGAGCGGCAAGGGGCGCGCGACCGTGAACGCAGCGCTCGTCCCGCTGAGCCTGCTGCGCGAGCTCGGCCCGCAGCTTTCGGTGGTACACGGCCAGCACGAGCCGCAGGGGTTGCTCGACCCCGCAGCCCACCTCGCCATCGTCGACCACTTCGCGGGCGAGGACGAAGCCCGGCCGATCGGCGAGCTCTACCGCGACGTGTGCGCTGCCGAGGCGGCGCTCGAGCGACTGCGCGGGGACCGGCGCGAGGGCGAAAGGCGCCGCGAGATGCTGGAGTTCCAGGCAAGCGAGATCGAGCAGGCCGCCCTCGCCCCCGGCGAGGAGCAGGCGCTCGGCACCGAGAAGGCGCGCCACGCCAACGCCACGCGCCTCGCGAGCCTGAGCGGCGAGGCCTTCGCGCTGCTCTACGACGACGAGGCCGCGGCGCTCACTGAGCTCGGCCACGTCTTCAAGCGGGTCGAGGAGCTGGCCGCGATCGACCCGGAGTTCCGGCCGTTCCTGGAAGCGAAGGCCGACTGCCTGCCGCCGCTCGAGGACCTCGCCCGCTTCCTGCGCGACTATGGCGGCCGGCTCGAGCTCCGCCCCGGGCGGCTCGACGAGATCGAGTCGCGGCTCGCCCTCATCGAGCGCTTGAAGAAGAAGTACGGCGCGAGCGTCGACGAGGTGATCGCGTTCGGCGCGCGCTGCCGTGAGGAGCTTCAGGAGAGCGCCACGCCCGAGGAGCAGGAGCGCAAGCTCGAGGAGCGTCGGGAGCGCGCGTCCACCGCTTACCTGGAGCGGGCCCGGGCGCTCTCCAAGCGGCGCCGGGCCGTGGCCCGCGAGCTCGTGCGACGGGTCCAGGCCGAGCTCGCCGAGCTCGCGATGGAGAAGACACGCTTCGAGGTGCTCTTCACGCCGGCCGACGCCGAGGCCGCCCTCGACCCCTCGAGCTGGACGGAGCATGGGCTCGAACGGGCGGAGTTCCTGCTGTCCCCCAACCAAGGGGAGGAGCTTCGACCCCTGGCCCGGATCGCCTCGGGGGGAGAGCTGTCGCGGATCATGCTCGCGCTCAAGTCCGTGGTGCGCTCCGACGCCCCGGGCTTGACGCTCGTGTTCGACGAGGTCGACGCCGGAATCGGCGGGCGAGTGGCTGAGGTCGTGGGCCGGAAGCTGAAAGCCCTTGCCGACAAGCAGCAGGTGCTGTGCGTGACGCACCTTCCCCAGATCGCTGCCTTCGCCGACCAGCACCTGGCCGTGCGCAAGCAGGTGGCGCGCGGCCGCACCCAGACCGACGTCGACACGCTGTCCGCGACCGACCGCGTGGAGGAAGTCGCCCGCATGCTCGGAGGCGAGACGGTCACGCCGACGGCACGTCTGCACGCTCGTGAGATGCTCAAACAGAGCCTTCGCCAGTGAGAGCCATCTAATGGAGATGAAAGCCAAAAAGCGCTTCTTCATCCAGACCTTCGGCTGTCAGATGAACGTCAACGACTCGCAGAAGGTTGCGGGCCTTCTCGAGGCGCGGGGTTTCGAGGCGGCCGCCGCAGCGCAGGAAGCGGACTTCGTCTTCCTGAACACCTGCGCGGTTCGCGAGAAGGCCTCGGAGAAGTTCAGGCAGTCCCTGGCGCGGCTCGGGCGGACGAAGCAGGCACGGCCGGGGCTTCGCATCGGCGTGGGAGGATGCGTCGCGCAGCTCGAGGGTGAGGCGGTGATCAGCGGCGCGCCCCACGTGGACGTCGTGGTCGGCACGCACAACCTCCGCCGCATTCCCGAGCTTCTCGAAGAGGCCGAGGCCAAGGGACACGTGGCGATCGACCTCGACCGCGGAGCCGACGCTTTCGACGTTCCGAGCGCGATCACGGTGCACGCCAACCCGGTGCGCGCATACGTGACCGCGATGGAGGGCTGCAACCTCGTCTGCAGCTTCTGTGTCGTCCCGCGCACGCGTGGCCCCGAGGTGAACCGGCCGCTGGACGACATCGTCGCCGAGGTCGAAGGTGTAGTCGCGCGCGGCTTCCCCGAGGTGATGCTGCTGGGCCAGACGGTCAACGCCTATCGGTCGAACGGCCACGATTTTGCCGACCTCCTCGGCCGCGTCGACGCGGTGAGGGGCCTGCGCCGTCTGCGCTTCACGACGTCTCACCCCAGCCACGTGACCGCGCGCTTGGCCGATGCGTTCCGCGACCTGCGCCGCGTGTGCCCCTACCTGCACCTGCCGGTCCAGTCGGGTTCGGACCGTGTGCTGCGGTCCATGCGCCGGAGCTACACGCGAGCCCAGTACCTCGAGACGATCGCGATGCTGCGCGATCGGATGCCCGGCCTCGCGCTTTCGACAGACGTCATCGTCGGCTATCCCGGCGAGACGAGCGCGGAGTTCGACGAGACCATGTCGCTCCTCGAGACGGTGGGTTTCGACGGGCTCTTCTCTTTTTCGTACTCGCCGCGCCCCGGGACGTCGGCGCTGCGGCTCGAGGACGACGTGCCCGAGGCCGAGAAGAAGCGGCGCCTCCATCTGGTGAACGACCATCAACAGCAATGGCAGCGGCGAAGGAACCAGGCCCTGGTGGGCAGCCACCACGAGGTCCTGGTCGAGACGATCGACGGGGGCGGCCGGGTCTCCGGGCGTACGCCCCACTTCCGGATCGTGCATCTCGACGGCCCCGACTCCCTGCTGGGTCAGGCGGTTCAAGTAGAGATCACCGGCAGCGGACCCAACTCGTTGCAGGGCCGTCTTTCGCAACTGACTCATTGACAGTCAGTTCCGTGGCTCCTATATTTTGGCCAACCAGAGGAGAGCGGGCTTGGAAATCGAGATGAGCATCAAGGGGTTGAGCGTCGACCCCATCACGAACATGCCCATCATCGTGCTGCGCGAGACGGAGGGCGAGCGTGTGCTCCCAATCTGGGTCGGTGTTTTCGAGGCCAACGCCATCGCGCTGCAGATCGAGAGCGTGCAGACGCCGCGCCCGATGACGCACGACCTCCTCAAAAGCGTGATCGACGAACTCGGCGGCCGCCTCGAGCGGATCGTGGTGTGCGAGCTCAAGGACAATACCTTCTACGCCACGCTCCAGCTTCGCTCGCAGCAGGGAACGCTCAGCGTGGATGCGCGCCCGTCCGATGCGATCGCGCTGGCGCTGCGCTCGGGCGCCCGCATCTTTGTCGAGGAGTCCGTGATCCAGAGCGCACGCAGCCTGGACGAGCCGAGCCCCGAAACCGGGCTGCGGCGCGTGCAGAAATGGCTCGAGAGCCTGTCGGACGAGGAGCTCGGCAAGTACAAGATGTAGGTAGTCGCTCCGGCCGCACTACTTTGGCTTGACCCCGGCAGTCTCCCTCCAATAACATCCGCGCACCGTCGGATCCCGCGCACAGAGGTGAACCGCCTTTGATCGTGATTGCGATCGCAAACCAGAAGGGTGGCGTCGGGAAGACAACGACGGCAATCAACCTCGCGGCTGCGCTCGCCATGCGCGGGCGGCGCGTCCTGCTCGTCGACCTCGATCCGCAAGGCAACTCGTCCATGTCGTTCCTGGACGTGCGGAGCCTGACGAAGTCGATGTACGAGGTGTTCGTGGGTCAGGCGACGCTCGCCGAGATCGTGCAGAAGTCGGGAGTGCCTGGGCTCGACGTGGCGCCGGCCCGCATCGCGCTCGCGAAGCTCGAGAGCCAGCTGGTGGGGGAGATCGACGCTCACTACCGCCTGAAGGACCGCCTGCTGACCGTCGCGGACCAGTACGACTTCGCCATCGTCGACACACCACCGGCGCTCGGGCTCATCACGGTGAACGCGCTCGTCGCGGCCACGCACCTGCTGATCCCGATCCAATCGAGCTACTTTGCCCTCGAGGGCACGGACGACCTGCTCGAGACCGTCGATCGGATCCGGGCACGCCCGAACCCGGACCTCAAGCTGCTCGGAGCCGTGATCACTCTCCACGACAAGCGAACGACTCTTGCTCGGGACGTGCACAAGGCCATGAGCGAGGTGTTTGGCGGTCGCGTCTTCGTGACCACGATCTCGAAGAGCATCCGCCTCGAAGAGAGCCCGGCGCATCGCGAGGCGATCTTCACCTTCGCACCGCAGTCGACGGGCGCCTACGAGTACTACAAGCTCTGCGAGGAGGTCATCGAACGTGTCTAGCTCCCGGCGCATCGGACTGCCCGAGACGATCCGCATGCGGCACGACCCCCATTTCGTCGACCAACTCATTCGGCCCAGCGGCGAGGCCATCGGTCGGCTGATCCCCACCGAAGACATCGCTCCGAATCCCGATCAGCCGCGCCAGGCACTCGGGGACCTCGAGGAGCTGACGGCTTCGATTCGCGAGAAGGGGATCCTCGAGCCGTTGCTGGTTCGCAAGGTCGGGACGCAGTATCAGATCATCGCCGGCGAGCGGCGCTATCGGGCGGCGGTCGATGCGGGACTGGCTGAGCTGCCCTGTATCGTGCGCGACACTTCCGATGCCGAGATGATGGAGCTCGCGCTCGTCGAAAACCTCCAGCGCAAGGACCTCACTCCCTTCGAAGAAGGCGACGGCCTGAAGGTCTTGGCCGACCGCTTCGGCTACACGCATGAGTCACTCGCCGAGAAGCTGGGGAAGAGCCGGACGACGATCACCGAGTCGCTGTCGCTCGCGAACATGCCAGAGGACATTCGACAGCTTTGTCGGCGCGCCGACATTCAGTCCAAGTCAGTTCTCTTGCAAGTAGTTAGGCAAGGCGATCGTGAGAAAATGGCGGCGTTCGTCGAGCGCCTCGGACGTGAAGGCGCGACTCGTACGGACGCGCGGAGACTCACGCAGAAGACGGACACGCGGCGAGGGCGAGGCCGGCCGAAGAACTACACCTTCAGCTTCAAGCCGCGCGGGGGACCCTTCGCGCTGAGCCTGCAGTTCAAGCGAAGCGACGTCGCACGCGACGAGGTCATCGAGGCGCTCGAGGCCGTGCTGCGTTCGCTCCGCGAGCAAAGCTGAGTCAGCTGAACCTCAAGCACTACCTGAGGTCTGGAGATTCGCTGCTGTGTCCGACACGAGCTGGCGCACCTTGGTCACCGGAGCATCGAGCGGAATCGGCGCCGAGTTCGCGCGTGCGCTTCGCTCGCGCGGTGAGTCGGTCGCACTCGTAGCGCGTCGCCAAGATCGCCTCAAGGCGCTCGCATCCGAGCTTGGAGGCGAGCCAGGTGCCGTGTGGATTGCGGCGGACCTCGCTCGCGAGGGTGCGGCGATCGAGCTGCGCCGTCAGCTCGACGCGCGCGGGCTCACCATCGACGGTCTCGTCAACTGCGCCGGCCTCGGCCTCACGGGTCCGTTTGCCTCGCAGCCGGAGGCCGTGATCCGGGCGATGTGCGACGTGAACGTGCGGGGAGTCGTCGAGCTGACGCGTGCGTTTCTTCCGCCGATGCTCGAGCGGCGGCGCGGCCGGATCGTCAACGTGGCCTCGACCGCCGCCTTCCAGCCGATACCGTACCTTGGCGTGTACGCTGCTACGAAGTCCTTCGTACTTTCGTTCAGCGAAGCGCTGGGCGAGGAGCTTCGCGGGACGGGGATCCAGGTGCAGGCGCTCTGCCCAGGGATCACGGCGACCGAGTTCCTGGACGTCTCCGAGACGGGCGGTGAGCTCCGCGTGAGGCGGCTGCCGATGATGACGCCGCGCCAGGTGGTCGAGGCCTCGCTCGCCGGCCTGGAGCGTGGCCGCCTGCGTGTGGTGGTGGGTGCTTCGAATCGTTTGCTGGCTTTCGTGACCCAAAGGCTCGCTCCCGCATGGCTTTCGAGGCGGGTGGCGGGAGAGCTCTATCGCCCGCGCGAGAGGGGGTGACACGGCAGGAGCCGGGCTGCTATCATTCGCCGTTTCGCGCACGAACTCAGCAGCGGACAGTGCCTTACGGGCGGTAGGCATGACCGGAGAGGCATGACCGGAAAGGGAAAAGACACGATGGAGGCGGCGGAGAAGAAGTCGGCCGAGAAGCCGGAGTTCTCGGAGTACGACTACAGCAATTTCTACTACGGCGCCGGCGACGATCCGCTCAACCTGCTGCGACCCTACGCCGACTGGTATCGCGAGGCGCGGCCGGCCGGTTACTACCTCTACATGGAGGCGCTGGCCTCAGCGCCCACCACCCGCGTGCGCGTGAAGAACGGCAAGACGGGCGCGCTTCACGAGCTGCTGAACCTGGCCTCCTACAACTACCTCGGCATCTCGTACCGGCCCGAGGTGAAGCAGGCGGCGCGCGAGGCGATCGACCGCTACGGCCTGGGTGCCTCCGGCTCGCCGATCCTGTCGGGAACCTTCGACGTGCACGAGGAGTTCGCCGAGGAGCTCGCCCGCTTCAAGGACAAGGAAGCCGTGGTGCTGTTCCCCACGGGCTACAGCGCCAACGTCGGCTTCATCTCCGCTCTGATGCGTTCGGGCGATACGATCTTCGTCGACCAGTACTCGCACGCCTCGATCGTGGACGGCGCGATCCTCGCCAAGTCCAAGACCGTCTTCTTCCGCCACAACAACCCGCTCGACCTCGAGCGCAAGCTCACGGGCGTCAAGGGCAAGAAGCTGGTGGTCGTCGAGGGCGTCTACTCGATGGACGGCGACATCTGCACCTTGCCCGAGATCCTCGAGGTCACGAAGCGGCACGGCGCCCGCATGCTGATCGACGAGGCGCACTCGACCTTCCTGTTTGGCCACAACGGCCGCGGCGTCGCCGAGCACTTCGGCGTCGACAAGGAAGTCGACTTCCATCTCGGCACCTTCTCGAAGAGCCTCGGCGGCCAGGGCGGTTTCGTGGCTGGCACCCGGGAGCTCATCGATTACGTGGTCGCCTTCGCGCGCTCGCGCTTCTTCTCCTGCAACCTCTCGCCGGTCTTGACCGCGGGGCTGCTCGCGGGCCTGCGCATCGCGCATTCCGAGCCGCAGCTGCGGGCCAAGCTCTGGAGCAACGTCGCGTTCCTGCGCCGGCGCTTCGCCGAGGAGGGCGTCGACATCGGCAAGTCGAACTCGCAGGTGATGCCGGTGATGGTGAACAACGACTCGCGCGTGCTGGCGGTGGCCGAGAAGATCCAGGACCGCGGCCTGTTCCTGAACCCGGTCACCTACCCGGCCGTGCCCAAGCACAAGTCGCGGCTTCGGATCTCGGTCTCGGCCGCGCACAGCGAGGCGGACCTCGAGCAGGCCGTGCAGACGATTGCCGGCGTCCTGCGCGAGGAGGGGATTTGCCGGGGATAACCCGCTACGGCTACCGCGACGCGATCAGCGGTTTTTTCGAGTTCCCGACCGAGAACGCGCGGCGCGTGCTGCCGCGCGGTTTCGAGCCGGTCGAAGTGCACCACGGCACCAGCATCCTCGCGGTCACCGTCTTCGACTTCGACGAGAGCGAGGTGGGCGAGTACGGCGAGGTGGTCTACGCCGTGATCGTGCCGCCGCTGGTGCGCGACACGCGCCTGCCCAAGTCGGCCTTCTTTCCGTGGCAGGTGGCCACCACCACCAAGGCCGCGCGCGAGCACGCGATCGAGCGCTGGCACCTGCCGCACTGGATGGAAGACGTGAAAGTGGACTTCAACCGTGAAAAGGGCCGGCTCACGGCCAAGGTCGAGGCCGACGGCGCCCAGGCGCTCGAGCTCAGCGTGACCGACCACTCCTGGCAGGCGGTGTCGCACCTCTACCAGTCGTTCCAGAAGGACGATTCGGGCACCTACCTCGCGAACATCCTGTTCGAGGGCGAGAAGAGCGAGCACGAGGAGGAAGCCGGCCGGATCGTGCTCCAAGACAACGCCTTCAACAAGGACATCACAATCTCCGAGGTGTACGAGACGCCCTTTCGCGAGCTGTGGATGAGAAAGGGCTGCCAGCTGTTCGACCCGCTCGCGCAAATCGAGGGGAAGTAGCTGCAGGAGCCGGTCTTCGTCGTTTTCAACCCGCACTCGGGCAAGGGCCGCGGCTCGCAGTTCATCACGCCGGTGCTGCAGCACCTGGCGGCCGCGGAGAAGCTGGAGCACGCCCTCACGGAGGGGCCGGGTGACGAAGCGCGCCTCGCGACGCAGGCGATCGCGCGCGGCTTCCGCCGCATCGTGGCGGTGGGCGGCGACGGCACCTGGAGCAACGTCGGCAACGCGATCCTCCGCAGCGGCGTCCCGGCGAGCCTCGGCCTGGTGCCGGGAGGCACCGGCTGCGACCTCGCCAAGACGCTCGGCATCCCGCCGCGCGACGTGGCGGCTTGCTGCCGGATCGTGCTCGCCGGGGAACGGCGCAGCATCGACGTGGGCAAGGTCGAGGACCGTCACTTCCTGAACATCCTCGGCTTCGGCTACGACGTGGCCGTGCTCGAAGACTCGTGGAGCGTCTCGTACCTCGAGGGCAGCGCGCTCTACATCTACTGCGCGCTCCGGCAGCTCCGGTCCTTCGGCGGGCTTCGCGTGGCGGTCGAGGTGGACGGCCGGCCGCTCGGCGAGCGCGAGATGCTGATGCTGATCATTGCGAACGCGCGCGTCTTCGGCGGCGGCTTCCAGATCGCGCCGCATGCGGACCCCGCGGACGGCAAGCTGGACGTCGTGGCCTTCGACAACATGGGGCTCGCCGCGCGGCTGGGCGTGATGCTGCGGCTGCTGCGCGGCAGCCACCTCGGGCACTCCAAGGTGCGGGCCGCCTCGACCGCGCGGCTCACCTGCCGCTTCGAGGTGCCGCCAAGCTACGAGACCGACGGCGAGTGGAACCGCGCGCGCAGCTCCGAGCTGGTGATCGAGACGTTGCCGCGCGCGCTCTCGGTGCTCGTCCCGGCTTCATGAGCCCGGCGCTTCTGGTCCCACCGCTCGGCCGGGCCGTCTCCGAGCGCACGCTCACCCCGTCGGACGACCCGGCGCTCGACGCCGCCGTGCGCCGGCTGGTGGCCGCGGCCGGGGCTTCGCTCCGCGCGTTGCTGTTCTTCGGATCGCGCCGCACCGGCGCCGCGCGGGCCGACGCCTGGAGCGCCTACGACCTGTTCGTGGTGGT
>Ga0114129_10013070_pt1 | contig 11825 bp, 5 predicted proteins | sample RhiMetdeltSRZDD1_FD_80071 | JGI IMG/M metagenome (GOLD analysis project Ga0114129, IMG submission 80071) | Populus rhizosphere microbial communities from Tennessee, USA - Rhizosphere MetaG P. deltoides SRZDD1 (version 2) (version 2) | ecosystem: Host-associated > Plants > Roots > Rhizosphere >... | reverse complement strand
GTGCAGCCGTCCGACAGCCAAATGATGGCTTATGATTACCTCAATCATGAAGTTTACAACAGCACTCCGCAAAGCATCGAAAGCAAAGCCGGATTGAACGATCTGGGCAAACATGTATTGCAGGCAAGTAACAACGTTTATGCTGCGCAGCCTAAAATATGGAACAACCAGTTTGTTTCGAATAAAAAGCAACTCGATGATGCGATCAACATACGAACTGCCATGTTAACCAGTAATACGGTTCGTTTTTCAGGAAGCAGCGGTCATCCCGGTGTTAAATTAGGCGGCTCTATCAATGTGCAGGGCCAAAACGTGTACAGTATGTCGGGAGAAAATTATGGCGAATACACTGTGCTTTCTATCAACCATTATTTCGACGGACATGGAAATTATAACAACGATTTTACAGCCGTTCCGGCAGGTATTAAGGTGCCGCCGGTAAAACCCGCAAATGGTACGCATATCGAAACACAAAGCGGCATGGTTACCGATAACCACGATCCCAAAGGCCTGGGACGGATACGGGTGAAATTTCACTGGATGAACGGCGCCGAAAAAACACCGTGGATCCGGGTAACAAGTCCGCATGGTGGTGGTGGTAAGGGTATGTTCTTTATTCCCGAAGTAGGTGAAGAAGTGATCGTGGGATTTGAAGGCGATAGTCCTACCAAACCATATGTGGTAGGAACTGTGTATCACGGTAAAGCCAGCAATACATTCGGCAATGGCGGTAATGATGTAAAAGCGCTGCAAACACGCAGTGGCAACAAAGTAGTGATGAACGATGCCGATGGTAGTGTATTTATTGAAGACAAGGATGGCAACAGTATGATGATGGATGGCGCAGGTAATATAACGGTTAAATCCAATAATACAGTAACCATAAATGCCACCAATGAGATCACTTTCAATACCAGGAAGATCACGATGAATGCCGAGAACGAAATAAATATGAATTCGAAAGTGTACGATGGCCACTTTACCGAAACCGCTACCTTATTCGGTAAAGATGAATTGACTGCATCTTCAGTAACAGTGGTGAACGTACATGCTAAAAACAAAGTGGATGTTGCTGCAGAGGATATTGATGTTACCGGCATAACAAAGGTAGCACTGAACTCCGAGGCGGTAGAAGTAAATGGTAAAACAGCTACGGTAGTTAACGGTGGACAAATAAAACTGAATTGCTGATGAACGAACACAATCCCATAGCCATTCGCATCGACGAAATGGTGAGTGTATGGAAAAAGCAGGTAAAGACGCAGCACAGCCTTATTCGCTGGATGCTGAAACCCGAAGATCATCGCATGTACGAAGGGTTCTGTAGGCTCGAAGCGTCGCCGCATGGAAAACTCGATAACCTGTTCGTTTTCTTTTATACCCACTTCAACTCGCCTAAAACCTATAGCCATGCTATCATGCAAAACTGGCTGAAGGAATACGACGATGCCGAACAACAGCAACTGCTGGCCAAAGCAGGTTTAAAAGGAAAATGGAATGTTGAACCATTTAGAAAAGCGGTAGAAGATAATAATTATATCGTTTGTAATAGCTTGTTACCCGAAATGATTCAGTCGTACCGAAACTGGATCGGGCACTCGCAAACCCTGTTTGTATTAAGTGTGTTGCCCAAACAAATGAGCTCGCCGCAGCATTTTTTACAATGGATTCAGCAATGGATGGATCAACCCAAACAGCCCGGTATACAACTGCTGGTATTTGATCATACCGACGGTAACTTTTGGGGAACTGTTTTTGAAAAGTATGCCGATAAAGCAGTTTCTCTTGTACATGATCTTCGCATGCAGGATGCCATCAGGCAAATCTCTACAGCAGGATCGGCTACCGATCCCTATGCGTTTTTCAGAAAGTGCATGTTCGAAATGGGAGATGCGGCCGGCAAAAAAGATAAACCGTTATTAAGCGATTGGGGACAGAAAGCCATTGAATGCGGTAAAAAAACAGGCGATAAAAGTTTGCTGGCTACAGCCTATATCACGTATGCCGGAATGCTATTTTCCTTTAAAGATCATATGCTCATCAATGAACTGCTCGATACCGGTATGCGCCTGTGTAAACAGGAAATAACAAGCGGCAATGAAACATTAAAGCCATTGCTGCTGCAATATTATACCTACAAGGGGTCCGACTGCCAGCTACAACGCGAAAGAAAAGAAGCGCTTGACTGGTTTATGAAAGCAGGCGATGAAGCGGTTGAATTTGGTTTCACCGCGCAGGCCGTATCGGCCTATTACAAAGCCTGGATCTTTGCCGATTATAAAAACTGGCAACCCGAAAAATTGCAGGCCAGCGAACAGGCGATGAAACTCACCAGCCGTTTATCTGATGAAGAAATACAGGCATCGGAATATCCTTTCATGGCTTATGATTACTGGCAGCAAAAACAATATGATTTAGACAGCATGGTAAGAGAGGTTGAAATTAAAATGGTAACAGCCTATGGTGATGACTGGCAAAAAACAGTAGAAGAATTAAAACAGAATTATACGAAAAAGAAGATCAGGGAAGCAAAAGCGGGAGATGTGATGGTTTAATCAAACAATCAAACCATAAAACAATCACCTTATGGAATATGGAATGTTACAATCAAAAATTCAATTGATCGATGAAAGAATAACCCATAAGTATGTTGATGAGCTGCGCAGTAAAGAATCGCGCATTGATTTTACCAAAGACGGCTGGGTAGAAGTATTGAAAGCAATTGAAGCTGAGTACCGGAAAAAAATTCAACCCGAATTAATTTATATCAGGCAAATGGTAACAGAGGTGTTGGAAAAAAATGGTTATACAAACAGGCAAATCATTGCCGGCCTGCTGGAACAAACCCAGCGGTTGAAAGATTATATCACAATCTAACAATCAAACCATGTACGTTGCCAACACGCATTTAAAACCGGTCATTGGAATTGATATTCACTTTGTGAATCTACCGTTTCCATTTGTTCCGCTTCCACATCCTTATATCGGGTTGGTAATTGATCCGTTTGATTATATTCCTTTTATTGGTGCCACCGTTAAAGTAAACAATGTGCCCCGCGGCAATACGGATACCATGGGCATGATCATTACGTTCGTTCATATTCCGTTTGGCGCCGGCTTTACTTTAATGCCTATCATTGGTCACGACAGCCAGAACTTTTTTGGCAGTAAACGCGTGTCGGTTGATGGCGCTCCCATGAGCGGCGCCGGTTATATGCTCATGACCTGTAACGATATCGGCATTCCGCTTTCGTTTCGTCCCGGTAAAAAATTTATTCCTATTCCTTCCTTATATCTGCCAACATCGTATTGTATTCCATTGCAATGGGGCAAGCCGGTTATGGTAGGAGGGCCGCTGGTGCCTAACTTCAGCATAATGGCATTGTTGAAAGCCTTTGCCTTCGGTTCGTTTTTAAAGATCCTTGGCAAAGCCGGTGGTAAAATGCTGAAGGCGCTGAACAACAAAGTGGCCAAAAAATTTCCGTCTACCAAAAAGTTAAGTAACCGCTTATGTAAAATGGGTTTTGAACCGGTAGACCTTATCACCGGCCGGGTAAATTATGAATACACCGATTTTGATTTGCCGGGGCCCATACCAATAAGGTTTACACGCAACTGGGACAGTGATTCTTCCATCAAAGGCCCATTGGGCCATGGTATGCATTTATGTTACGATCGTTGCGTGCAGCTATGGTCCGAAGAGGGTTGCTTGTCGGTTACCATGGCCGATGGCCGCCAGGTGGTATTCCCGTTGTTATACCATGGCGAAAGTTATTATCATCCGCAGGAAAAAATAACCCTGCGCCGCAAACAAAACGGCCATTTTTTACTCGACGATCATGATGAAGCGCTGTATTATCATTTTAATTACGAGCACCACGCCGGGGCGTGGCAATTGTCGTACATCGAAAATTACAGCGGCAACCGCATACAGTTACATTACACCGGCAATCACCTGAATGCGATTACCGACAGCGCAGGCCGCTTACTTGTTTTTACGTTAGATAAACAATCACGTATAACAGCCGTAAATGTAAAACACCGCGAACTGCATCAAACACTGGTAAGTTATACCTATAACGAACACGGCGATTGTATCGAAATTGCCGATGCCCTGAACCAGGTAACAGCCATTGAATACCGGTACCACCTGATGATAAAGAAAACCGATCGCAACGGGCAAAGCTTTTACTGGGAGTACGACAGCAAACGCCGTTGTATACATACCTGGGGCGATGGGGGCGTGCTGGAAGGTTTTATACAATATCGCAAGGGCCATAACATTGTTACCAACTCACTGGGAGAAAATACTACATACTACTTCGACGAAAATAATTTATGTGTTCAGGAAAGGGATCATTATGGCAATTCGCAATACACCGTATACAACGACAACTTTGATGTATACCGCCAAACAGATGAAGCAGGAAATATAAGTGGTTATGTATATGACGATGCCGGCCGTTTAAAAGAAAAGATATTGCCCGATGGCAACTATTTTCAGTTTCATTACAATCAGCATAACCAGCCAACACTCATAATTAGTCCCGATGGAAACAGCCAAACATTTGGGTACGACAATCAGCGCAGGTTAAAATTTATTAACCATCCCAACGGGCGCACCATTACCTATGACTTTAATGAGCAAGGCCAGCTGGCAGCCATTATTGAAAGCAACAATCGGAAAACGATATTACAGTATGATGAAGATGAAAATCTCACATCTGTTCAGTTGCCCGACAAAAGTGAAGCGAACTGGCGTTATGATGCATTGGGCCGCTGCATACAGGCCGTAAATGCCGATGGCGACCGTCGGTTTTTTGAATACGATGAACTGAATCGTATTCGAACTATTCATTTGCCCGATGGAAACACCGTAAAACTGCAGTATAATGCTTATGAAGAAGTAACCCACGCCACCGATAAACATCATAAGGTAGACTATGAATACACGCCTTTGGGCAACGTAAAAAAACGTACTATCAATAAAAGAGAATTGAACTTTTTTTACGATACCGAAGAAAGGTTACGCACTATTGTAAACGAAACAGGAAGCCATTATGCTTTTGGCTACAACAAAAGGGGAGAAATAATCAGCGAAACCGGCTTCGATGGTATGCAGCTGCGGTACCAGCGCGATGCAATTGGCAGAATTATTCAGGTAAACCGCCCCGGTGAACGCTTTACCCGTTATGAATACGATGCCAACGGCCGCATCATCAGAATTGAATACAACGATGGAAGCTGGAAGGCTTTTACCTATGATAAAAGCGGCAGAGTCACCATTGCTGAAAATGAAAACAGCGTGGTGCAGTTCGAAAGAGATCGTTCAGGCAATGTAATTATTGAAAAGCAACAGGAATATGATATCAGAAGCGTGTACGATAAATCAGGTAACCGTACCCGCGTAACTAGCAGTTTGGGCGCCGACATTGCCCTGGAGCGCAATAAACTGGGCTATGTTACCAAAATGCACGCAGCTGCCGGCGCCTCGTGGCATTCACAAATGTTGTACAACGCGGCAGGACAGGAGTTGCAACGAATATTGCCCGGCGATGTATCGGTTGAATGGAAATATGATCAGGCCGGAAGACCACAGGAGCAAAAGGTTTCAGCCAAAGGAGTGGTGCAACGGTTTAAAAAATATACATGGGATACCAATAACCGGCTCTCCAGTGTATTGGATGCATTATCGCAAGGCAGCACGCGCTTTAAATACGATGCGCTCGATAATCTCGCATTTGCACAATATGCCGATAACAGCATTATTCATCGCACAACAGACGATGCCGGCAATATTTACGAAACGAAGAAAAAAACAGACCGTAGTTACAGCACTACAGGCGCCTTGCTCGAAAGTGAAAAATACATTTACAAATACGACGATGAAGGCAACCTGGTCAGCAAAACCAATAAAACCACGCACAAAAAAACGCGGTATGCCTGGTATGCCAATGGCCTGTTGAAAAAAGTAATCAGGCCCGAACAAACCGTTGAGTTTAGCTATGATGTATTTCACCGGCGTATACGCAAGCTGGTGAAAAATATGGCAGAGCATGGAAAGGCCGACAAAGGAACCGTAACAAAATGGGTTTGGGATGGCAATGTACCGCTGCACGAATGGAGCTACAGCGAAACCGATATTCCCAAAACGGTTGTTAACGAGTGGGGCGAAATAACCTGCGACAGGGAAGAGCCGAATCCGCTAAATGCAAGCGTAAACGAAATAACCTGGTTGTTTGATTCTGAAAGCCTGGTACCCTGCGCCAAAATAGAAAATAAAAGAACCTATAGCATAGTATGTGATCACCTCGGTACACCCAATGAAGCCTATGATGCCGATGGTAAAAAAGTATGGGAGTGTGTAACCGATATTTATGGAAGAACACGGACCCTTAAGGGTACAAAAGATTTTATACCTTTCAGGTACCAGGGGCAATACGAAGATGAAGAAACAGGTTTGTATTATAACCGGTTCAGGTATTATGCGCCGGAAGAAGGCGTGTATATCAGCCAGGACCCAATAGGGCTGGCGGGTAACAATCCTACACAGTATGCTTATGTAAACGATACCAATAGCGGGATCGATCCGTATGGGTTAAGCGGTATTGGCTCCTGGAACGAATTTTTAAAAGCGACCAAAGGCCGGTTTACACAGGCCAACAGCTTTGCAGCTGATAAAAATGTAATGAAGGATGCGGCTTCGGCCTGGAAAGAATATAAGAACAACTTTAATAGTACCAATACACCGGTTATTGGCGGACTGGATGACACGGGAAAATGTATAGGTAAGCCGGGATTAAATGTATTAGAGAGCAATCGCTGGAACCTGAATGTAAATGATATGTGGATACAGGGAGGTATCGACAGAAAGGCTACCTTTAAACTGGTATCGCCGCAAACACACCCCTTCCTGTGGGATGATATAAAGAATCGACCGAAGGTATACGACAGAGAACTTAAGCAGCTTCGAAGTGCAGGCTATGTTGAAATAGACAACCACATGGTTCACCCGGATAATGTTAAGAAATTTAAAGCGGCTTGTAAATAAACAGGTATATGGAAAGCATCGACACCTTACAATCGAAAATTGATTTAATCGACGAAGAAATAACTAAAAAGAATCAGGATGAATTTCTGACTCAAAGAAAGGCTATTGACTTTAGGAAAGAAAAATGGGAAGATGACATGCGGGCGATTGAACAGGAATACCGGAAAAGAATAGAATCTGAATTAACCTACATCAGACCGGTTATAATGCAGGTGCTGAAACAAACAGACTATACAGCATTGAAAAGGGTAGGAGAAATAATAAACCAGGCACCTCAGTTGAAAAAATATGTATGGCCAACTTTTGAAGACCTGGTAGCCGATACACAAAAAGGTTCTGACAATTATCTCACCCTGTGGATTGCCTTATTTGTAATAAACGACCTTGAATCTGATCCGCGCGATTACATCGTTTTGTTCAACGATTTTATAAAACTATGTAAAAGCAAAAAGATCAACAGCGCTCCCATTTTACAGCAATTGCTTCCCTATGCTTCGGCAGTAATAAAATACGGAGGACATTCCGTACAATCATTAATGCTGAGTGGTATTGATCAATTGTCTTCTGTAAAAAAATCTAAAAAAGCCTGATGCAGCGATAACATAATAAAAACCTATTCCGTATGTACGTAGCAAATACGCATCTGAAACCTGTGATTGGGATTGATATACATTTTGTAAATCTGCCTTTTCCTTTTGTACCGCTTCCGCATCCTTATATCGGATTGGTAATTGATCCGTTTGATTATATTCCGTTTATCGGGGCTACCGTTAAGGTAAATAATGTACCGCGCGGCAATACCGATACGGCGGGCATGATCATTACGTTTGTTCATATTCCCTTTGGTGCAGGGTTTACGTTAATGCCCATCATTGGTCACGACAGCCAGAATTTCTTTGGCAGCAAAACGGTTTCGATAGATGGGGCGCCTATGAGCGGCGCAGGTTATATGCTCATGACCTGTAATGACATCGGGCTTCCGCTTTCTTTTCGTCCCGGCAAAAAATTCATTCCCATTCCTTCGTTATATCTGCCTACATCTTTTTGTATTCCCCTGCAATGGGGCAAACCCGTAATGGTAGGCGGGCCGCTGGTGCCCAACTTTAGTCTCATGGCCTTACTCAAAGCATTTGTGTTTGGTTCATTTCTGAAAATACTCGGCAAGGTGGGTGGAAAATTGCTGAAGGCGTTAAATCATAAAGTACTTAAGAAATTCCCCTCAACAAAAAAGCTTAGCAGCAAACTGTGTAAAATGGGCTTTGAACCGGTTGATTTGATAACCGGTCGTGTTAATTATGAATATACCGATTTTGAATTGCCCGGCCCCATACCGGTAAAGTTTAGCCGCATCTGGGACAGCGATTCCCGTTTCGAAGGGCCTTTGGGTCATGGCGTGCAGTTGAGTTATGATCGATGCGTGCAGCTATGGAGGGACGAAGGTTGCCTGTCGGTAACTCTGGCCGACGGCAGGTTAGCGGCATTTCCTTTATTGCACATCGGTGAACAGTTTTATCATCCGCAGGAAAAAATATTGCTGCGCCGTAAACAAAACGGTCATTTTATTCTGGAAGATTATAATGAATCACTGTACTATCACTTCAACCACGATACACAACCTGGTGTATGGAAATTGTCGTTTATTGAAAATTACAGCGGCAACCGCATTCAGCTACATTATACCGGTACCAGCCTGAATGCCATTACCGATAGCGCCGGCAGGCAACTGCTTTTTCAGCTCGATCAAAAGCGTCGCATCACCACAGTGACCGTAAAGCATCGCAACCTTCAGCAAACACTCGTAAGCTACAGTTATAATGAGGAAGGCGACCTGGTGAGCATTGCCGATGCATTGCAGCAACAAACTGTTATTGAGTACCACAACCACCTGATGGCAAAAAAGACCGATCGCAATGGCCAAAACTTTTACTGGGAATACGATGATAAAAACCGTTGTGTACATACCTGGGGTGATGGCGGTGTGCTGGAAGGATTTATAAAGTATGGCAAAGGATACAATACGGTAACCAATTCTCTTGGCGAGGTTACTACTTATTACTACGATGAAAATAATTTGTGTGTACAGCAAACCGATCACTACGGTAATCACCGTTACACCGAATACACTGATGACTTTGAAATATACCGGGAGATTGATGAAGAGGGTAATATAACCGGTTTTGGATATGACGATAAAGCGCTACTAAAAGAAAAAACATATTCCGACGGAACCAGTGAGCAGTTTCATTATAATGATTATAACCAGTTAACACTGCTTATTAATCGTGATGGAGGCAGCCGCACTTTTGGATATGATGATCAGCGGCGATTGTGTTTCATTAATTATCCCGGCGGCATCACTATTACCTATGAATACAATACAGAAGGGCAACTGGAATCAATTATTGAAACCGGCAATCGAAAAACGGTCATGACCTATGACGAAGACGACAATCTAACAAGTGTGCAATTGCCCGATGGGGCAATAGCCCGCTGGAAATATGATGCCATAGGCAGATGTATACAAACCGTAAATACTACAGGTCAGGTAAGGTATTTTGAATACGACCGGTTGAATCGCATTTGCAACATGCATTTGCCCGATGGAAATATGATAAAGTTGGCGTACAATGCGTATGAAGAAGTAATTCAGGCTGCAGACCGGCACAATAATATACAGTTTGAGTACACGCCTTTGGGTAATCTGAAAAAATTAAGACAGCACAATACAGAAATAAATTTTTTATATGATACCGAAGAGCGCCTGAATGCAGTTGTCAATGAAGCCGGCAGGCATTATTTTTTCCGTTACAATAAACGTGGAGAAATCATTAATGAAACAGGGTTCGATGGATTACAACGGCAATTTGAACGGGATGCTACAGGCAAAGTGATTAAGGTAATGCGTGCCGGAGATCGTTATACACAATATGAATATGATACCAACGGCCGGATATTGCGGGTGGAATATTATGATGGTAGCTGGGAATTGTATAATTATGATAAGAACGGAAACATTCGGGAAGCTATCAACGAAAATAGCCATATCAGGTTTACCCGCAATAAATTGGGTTATATAGAAACAGAAGAACAGAACGGATACAAGGTATACAGCAGGTACGATAAAACGGGAGAGCGTATACATATTACCAGTAATTTAGGAGCAGATATACAGCTGCATCGAAATAAATTAGGCCTGGTAACCAAAATGCAGGCAAAGATGAATGACTTGTTGTGGGATGCACAGATGAAATACAACCAGGCCGGTCAGGAAATTGAAAGGTTATTACCCGGCGGATTAACCAGTGAATGGCAATATGATCAGGCTGGAAGACCCGGTGAGCACAAAGTGAGCAGAAGGGGCATGGTACAAAGCTGGAAAAAATATACATGGGATGTGAACGACCGGCTTACCAATGTTTTTGATGCCATATCGCAAGGGAATACTCATTTTAAGCATGATACCTTTGGGAGCCTGGTTTTTGCACAATATGCCGATAACAGTATTGTACGTCGCGATATGGATGCAACCGGTAATGTTTATGAAAGCACAGCCAAAACAGATCGCAAATACAATAGCGCCGGCGCTTTGCTTGAAAGTAAAAAATATATTTATAAATATGATGAAGAAGGTAATCTGATAAGTAAAACGGAAAAGGCTAATCGGAAAAAAACATATTATGAGTGGTATGCCAATGGTATGCTGAAAAAAGTGGTGCAACCCGATGGAAAAGAGGTGACATTTACCTATGATGCGTTTGGAAGGCGCATAGCAAAATGCTTTGGCAGCACAATAACGCGTTGGGTTTGGGATAACGATATACCTTTACATGAGTGGAGTTATGACAAAAAAGAAAAACCACAGGTGGTAGTAAATGAATGGGGCGAAATAACATATGATAAACCCGAACCTAACCCTAATAATGACCTTTTACAGGTTAGCGGAATAACCTGGGTATTCGAGGCAGATAAATATATACCTGCTGCAAAAATTGAAAATGGCGAAACGTATAGTATTATAAGCGACCATCTTGGTACACCGCAATGTATGTACGATTCTGCAGGTAAAAAAGTTTGGGAAGGCGTATTGGATATTTACGGAAGAATCAGATCTTTATACGGAAAAAACAGTTCATTGCCATTCAGGTATTCGGGCCAATACGAAGATGAGGAAACCGGGTTATACTATAACAGGTTTAGATACTACGATCCGGAGAGCGCAACGTATATAAGCCAGGACCCGATTGGATTATCAGGAGGAAGCAGGCTATACGGGTATGTATCCGATCCCAATAGTGAAGTGGATATACTTGGCTTAACAGGAGGCAGAGCCTGGTTAAGTTATGCAAAGAAATGGCACGACAAGAGGGCCGATGAAATATTTGGAGAAGGAAAAGGTAAATCGGTAGGTGGCAGGCATTATGACAAGGCTTATGATGGAAAAGATATTGAGTACAAATCGGATAATTTTGCAAGAGGCCCAAGATCTGCAGAATCTCTGAAAAGAATGAATGAGCAGATAGATAAAGACATAGTGAACAAGGTAGCGGGTGATGCAAATCCACACTGGCATTTTGAGCACGATCCGGGTACGGCACCTGAAATGAAGCCGCTTTTGAAAAAAATGGATGATAATGGAATTACCCGCACTCACGGAAAAACATATACAGGTTGTCAATAGATAAAATATAGTATAATGTCGGAATTTTTTAGTGTTGTTAATGAGTTCGATGTTTTGATTAATAAATATGATTTTAAAAGCCCACGGAAGCTGTGG
>Ga0114129_10013069_pt1 | contig 11827 bp, 18 predicted proteins | sample RhiMetdeltSRZDD1_FD_80071 | JGI IMG/M metagenome (GOLD analysis project Ga0114129, IMG submission 80071) | Populus rhizosphere microbial communities from Tennessee, USA - Rhizosphere MetaG P. deltoides SRZDD1 (version 2) (version 2) | ecosystem: Host-associated > Plants > Roots > Rhizosphere >... | reverse complement strand
TCTCTGAGGCAGTGCCATGAACGTCAGACCTGCAGAACAATTTGAAATCGATCGGCTGGCACAGATTTGGTACGACGCCTGGAACGATGCGCATGCGCAGCTGGTACCAACGGAATTGGTGCGGCTCCGCACACTCGAGAGTTTCAAAGAAAGAGTCCAGGCGGCTCTGCCGGACTTTCGCGTCGCCGGTGAGCCTGGTCAGCCTCTCGGTTTTTGCGTGGTTAAGGACGACGAACTCTATCAGCTGTTTGTATCGGCGTCAGCGCGCGGTTCGGGCGTTGCATCTGCGTTGGTTGTTGATGCCGAGACGTTGCTTGCAGCAAAAGGCGTCGAGACTGCGTGGCTCGCGTGTGCCATCGGAAACGAACGGGCCGCAAGATTTTATGAGAAATCAGGATGGCGGCGGGTTGGCAACATGATCAACCATGCCGAAACATCAAACGGAACGTTTCCCCTGGAAGTGTGGCGTTATGAGAAATCGCTGACGCGGCAAGAGTAACGGAGGAATTCATGGATAAAAACGGAAACGCAATTAGCAAACGATTATCACTGGTGATCGTAGTCTTTTCTCTCGGCGCTGTCTTTTCGTTTGCCGCAAAAACAATCGGGCAAGAGGAAACCAATGCCAACAACCGTTCCGCTACTGAACAGTGGGAGTATCTAGCCGTGGCCGGACCGAGTACGACCAATCTCTCTCCGACCGGCAACCCCCGGATGCGAAAGGAACCAAACGCGGCGTTCGGGCGTGAGGCCTTTGTTTTGGAACAGCACCTGGACAAGCTTGGGGCTAATGGGTGGGAGTTAGTGTCAGTAGCTGGGCCACCGACTGATCCAGCTTACTATTTCAAACGCAGGAAGTAGCCGTTACGGATTCACAGCAAGCGATTCGGCAACTGGAGGTGTAACTTGCTCAGCTGGCTCTTGCTGCAAAACAGGGGGCTTCTGCTTTAACAGCTCTCTCAGTCGATTGCCGGAGTCCGAGACTTCCCATTCTTCCCAAAGTGCAAGCGCCCGGCGCAAATGTCTGGAGTACAACCGAACAAAATGACTTAGCAGCCACAGCGATCCTGACATACGTTCCTTTGAATCTTCTCGTTTAGAGATTCGCAACTGTTCCCCAAATGTGTGAATCCACACGTCGCAGTCGTGCAACTCACCCAAGGCTGTTTGCAAACTCGCGATCTTCTTTGCAAACACAGCCGCCTCTGGACCTAAACACTGTTCGAAAAGTTCAAGGGCATAACGAAGGTGCTTTGCCGCTATACGCAGTTTATGTAGCGGTTTTGCTTTCAGGGGATGGTAAAAACTATAACTAAGCCTCTCGACCTCCGATAACCGCTCAATAACGATTGATCGCGCCATTTCCACGTAAGTAACTTCTGCTGCTTTTGGCTTCTTCGCTCGCTGCGTTCGCGTCTTGGCTTTAGCGATAACGGAGTTAATCTCCTCTGCGAAGTCCTTTTGAAGTTGTTTTTGCGCGGTAAGTCCCAACAACCTTCGCAGATCCCGCCGCGCTTTATTGCGGATCGCAGTTCGCATGTTAATGAATGCGGTCAGCGTCAATACCGCTTCCTCTGGTGCTTTGGCTGCGAGCTTTTCCAACCCAATGATCGCGACATCCTGGTCGCGTACTTCGCCGAGTGCATCCGCGAGACTGTTTATATGCTTAACAGCGTTCGCGAGACTATGTTTGCCCAAATAAGGCCCGAAATCACTGAGCGCTCCTCGTAGGCGTCGCGAAGACACTCTCATATCGTGAACGCCCTCGGGATCGCCGGAATCCAGCGCTCGATCACGAAACGAACACATCTCTTCCAACCTCGTAATCAAGACAGATCCGATCGCATCAATAGCGTACCCACCGCAATCGATTCCACTGATAGCCTTAGCTCGTGCCATTCGCGTTATTAGGCAGATTTAGCCTTGATTCGTTTGAGATTGAGAATTACATTTCGCTGAAAAGCTTGTTCAAAGAAATCCTTCTTCCGTTCGGCATCAAACAATTCGTTTTCACAATCGAACTCACTAACAAGTTCAATGTTGATACTGCGTCCGTTTAACTCGCACACCAGATCTGAAACTCGGTTTTCGTGACTTCTGTCGAACGAGTTGGCAAGTCGGACAATGCCGCCCAGGCGACAGACTAGTTCACTATCAGCAGCGTTTAGCAAGGCGAAGTCTGGATGACGATTTTTTGGCAATGGCCCACGATGATAGCGCGCTATGTTAGCGATGACAGCGCGCTCAGGCTCAGAAAATCCTGTCAACTCGGAATTCTTGATCAGATAGAGTGAATGCTTGTGATGATTATCACTGGCAATATGATAACCCACATCATGCAATAGGGCGCCGGCCGTCATTAGAGTCCGATGATGAGGTAACAGATTTTCCGTTGTTGATATCGCATCAAAAATCTTCTCAGCCAGTCGTGCGACCTGATAGGCGTGTGGGATCTCATAACCAAAGCGGCGACCTACAGCGTCAACGCCGCGCATCCGTTGATCAGCGAAATCGGTCCGAGGTAAGTGAGATTCAACTTCCAGTTCCTTTAGGTGGTCAATAATCACACCCTCTCTTAAGCCCCAGTCACACGTTCTCAGGAGGTTTATCCCCAATGCCTTCATCGCGCCTTCCAAAATCTGCCCACCTGCGACGATGATCTCAGCGCGTTGCGAACTGCATCCGGCGACATCACGTCTTTCTGCAAGTGTCATCTTCCCAAGCTTGGCGTTGAGCGCTGACAATTGGCTCAATGGGATTTCTGCGTGAACGGGTTGTGCCTCCAACTCACTTGTTTCGATGTCGCGAAACTTGCGGGATCTAATAGCTCGTCCAATTGCGAGGATCGTCCCCGAAGTGCCTGTAGCCCGGTACCACCTTGTTCCACGGAGAACACGCGCAGGTCGTTCGAATGCTGCTCGAACATGATCTCGCAAGTTATTTAGATCTTTTACTTTGGGTGGATTCGAAGCGAGATATCGCTGCGTTAACTCTACGGCGCCCAGCCTGACTGAAAAAAGAGACTGCGGGGATCCGTCGCGAAAAACTGAGATCTCGGTCGAGCCTCCACCAATATCGACATTGATGCTCGTAGCGCCATTGACCCCACATCCCCTTGAAGCAGCTAGACCGATGAGACGAGCTTCTTCAATTCCAGAAAGAACCTCTACACGAATCCCCGTTTGCTGTTCTACTTGTTTGACGAAGGTTGCAGTGTTCCTAACCTCACGCACCGACGCAGTTGCGACAGCGACGATCGTCTCCGCACCCCGTCCATCTGCAATGCTCTTGAAGTTTTTTAAGCAGGCTATCGCGCGATCTATAGTTGACCGGCCAAGATATCCTTTCGCAAGCGTCTGGTACGCCAGCCGCACGACATCTTTCTCGCGACAGAGCACTGCGAAGGAGTCGCTCGCTGTCGCGTCCACAACTACCAACTTGATCGAATTTGAGCCTATGTCGATCGCCGCTAACTTCACTGATTTCGAATCCTGGCTTTAATCGCTCGCGGTGGGTCCTTTTCCTTATGAAGCAACGCGACGGTCTGGAATGAATTCAGGTGAGGATTGGTCAACTGACTTTCGCTCATCCAGAAGCCTGCCTACGGCGCGCCGCAGATCCGCCGCAACACTGCGCACTGATCGCGAAGCATTAAGAGTATGAAAGTTATATTCGTTGCACATCCGATCAAAAACTCGCAGCATTCTCTTCTGATATTCGATGAAACTATCATGCAAGTCTTCACCGAGCGTGATATCCATCCCCGACTCCCAGTAATCGAAGCCGCGTCCCGAACCCAACAAACGTTGAATCAACTGTTGTGGCGAATCGATTCTTAGATAAAACACCGCATCAGGAACCAACGCCATGCTGTAAATTGACCTTATCCATGCTGAATCAATTCCTCTAACTTCGGCGCGCGCTATCGCCGAGTAGATGTAACGATCGGTGAGGACAACGAAGCCCGCTCTGAGTGCCGGCAACATTTCGTTTTCCAGGCGGTCGATGAAGTCAGTTGCATAGAACAACTGCATCGTAAGCCGTCCTAACGTGTGACCCCTTTTTGCTTCCTTGATTCCCCTTCCTGCCAGGACAGAGCGTGTCATTCCGGTGTCCAGAACCGCATGACCTCGCGACTCGAGCCACGAACGCAGCAACGCTGTGTGCGTAGACCGACCGACACCGTCCGCGCCTTCGATTACGATTAATTTGCCCTTGAAGTCTTCATCTACGACTCCGGGCAGTGGTGTGCCGTAGAAACGAGTGGAGTTTATGCTAAGCAGTCCGCCTTTTCTTCACGTACTGAGAGATAAGCGAGCGCATTTCGCGTTGTTGCTGCTCGATGGAACGCGTCGCATCAATGACCGTAAGACCGAACTCATCCACCATGCGATCGTATTCTTCGAGTATCCTTCCCTGGAAAGCTTTGAAGCTCTCTTCAGGGTCATCAGACCAGCCCATGTCGAGTCCGGCTTCGTAATATTTCAGGCGTGGTCTGCCTAGAATTATTCGGTCAACAGCTACGTCGAGGGGTGCCCTGAAGAAAAAGGCCAAGGTCGGTTTAACGGCAAATGAGTAGACCTTTCTAACCCAATCGCGATCGCAGCCACGCGCGACATCCCGTGCAAATGCAGTATAAATATAGCGATCAGCAAGAACTATTGCGCCTGCTTTGAGCGGCGGAATGATATCTCGCTCGGTGCGATCGGCAAAGTCGGTCGCATGCAGCAATGAGAATGTGGCTGGTGTGAACAAATGCCGCTTCTTTGCCCGTTTGTTTGTGTCCTTTACCAGGACTGATGAGTTCCATTCAGAGAAGACGACAGGATAATCTTCAGTTTTTAACCACTGATACAGGAGTGACAGTTGCGTGGACTTGCCGCTGCCATCCGTGCCTTCGACGACAAACAATTTGCCGGGATAGCTGTGATTTCCATATGTAATCATCGCGCACACTTTAGGTAAAGGCTGTTACACGAATGTAAACTGAGACGTACAAAATGAGAACATTATTTATTTTGCGTCATGCAAAGTCGAGCTGGAAGAACAAAGACCTCGCGGACTTTGAGCGCCCTTTGAATTCTCGAGGCCGAAAGGCTGCGGAAAGTATGGGCGCGTTTCTTAGACAAGAGAAGATTATCCCTGATTTAATCTTAAGTTCATGCGCAGTTAGGGCGCGAGAGACGATTGATATAGTACTACGATCAGCTAAGGCTAAGGCAGATCTACGGTTTGACGAGCGGATCTATGAAGCGTCCGCAGCCCGGCTGCTCGAGGTAGTTACTGAAATAGATAAGGGGGCCGAATCCGTATTGATCGTCGGCCACAATCCAGGTCTGGAAGAGCTTGTTACGTTATTGACGGGGCAGGCTGAAACCATGCCAACGGCAGCGTTAGCCAAAATATCATTCAAAAGCTCCAATTGGACCAATACAGGTACTAAACCCGGGACATTGGAGTGGCTTGTTAGACCGAAGGAGTTGGAGCGAGCGTGACCGCCAATCAAGAGGCGTCGTAAGCACGTTTCGCAGTTACACTGACGAACTCGTCGGTTTCAATAATATATGCGGTGAGGTTATATCCATACACGCAGCCAGTATCCAGGCCAATCGCTTTTGGACCGCGTCGCGGCTCCGGCGCCGGCCAGTGTCCAAAGAGAATGATTTTTTCGCCTTGATACATGTGGTACCAGGGCGTTCCTTCTTCACTCTCGCGATCTGGGCCCAACGTGCGGATACGAGTCAGGTCACCTGTCGTCTGGGAATAAAGTTCAACGTTCGGTCTGATACCGGCATGGATCACAAGGTGAGATTCAAGATCAATCATGAACGGCAAGGTGTTTAGATATCCAAGATAAAGATCCTTCTCATCCTTGAGTTCTTTGTGAGTCTCCTTTTGTGCTGACTTTAAGTCGATGTCTTCGCCATTCCATTTTCGACGTAAAGTGAGATCATGGTTTCCCATTACCGTGGAAAACCTTTCATCAGACATAAATAGGTTAAGGACGTCGCGGCTCTTCGGTCCTTTGGTGATGAGATCGCCGACCGACACGACGCGGTCAGTCTTCTCAAGGCCAACCTTGTCCAATAGTTCCTGAAGTTCGTCAAAACAACCATGAATGTCTCCAACTACTATCGTCCGCGATGGCATCCAGTCCTCCGAGTTTAATGTGGCGTTCAGATCGATTTTATAGATCAAGAAGCGAAGAAAAGCGAGACCGCCGTTAAATCTTAACTATTGATTACAAAAGAAATGGCGTTGGCCAGAAGGGAAGGAGGTAGTTTTTCGATGAAATTCGCAAGGTATGTCTTCTTAATTGCCGGCATCTACGGTTTGCTTGTGCTTTTCCCAATGTACTTCCTCGAAGAGAGAAATGGTCGTGACATGCCTCCTCCGATCACGCACCCTGAGTACTACTATGGTTTCATAGGTGTGGCGCTCGCCTGGCAAATCGCATTCTTACTCATCGCCAAAGATCCGAGACGATATCGTCTGATAATCATTCCGGCGATTTTGGAGAAGGCTAGTTTTGCGATTCCTGTAATCCTTCTGTTTGTCAAAAACCGCATTCCGTTCTTAGTGCTGGTAGTGGCCATTCCGGATTTGGTCCTTGGTATTTTGTTTGTGGTAGCGCTCGTGAAGACATCGGAAAGGCTGCAAAAGGCCAGAGTAGTAACAGGTCCGAACTGATGATTTGGTCTTTTACATCTTTGTCCTGCCGAATATGAGGAGAATACGAATAATGAAGTACATGTTGTTGATTCACCACGATGAGTCAACATTTGGCAAACGACCTGAGCAAGAACGGCAGAGTTTGCTTAGTGAGTCGGTTCAGCTCGCGAACCAGCTACACGCGAAAGGTAAGTACCTCGGCGCTGCTCCACTCCATCCATCCGCTGAGACCAACTGCGTTCAGGTTCGTAACGGTAAACGTGTTGTGACCGAGGGTCCATTTGCTGAGACTCGCGAGCAAATCGGAGGTTACTTTCTCGTAGACGTAAAAGATCTAAGCGAGGCAATTGACATCGCCGGCCGAATTCCCGGGGCACGAATAGGAACGGTAGAGGTCCGTCCGGTTACGGAAGTTGATGGACTTCCAACTCCGGCGAAAGGATAGAGCTCAAAAATCGTTTACTGCGTTAAGAACCGGCTTGATGTCAATTACAGGTGTGCCATCGATAGCTTCTATTGGCCCGACGCGCAGTCTGCGCCGTGCGATACTTAGCACCCTTACTCGATGCAAGCCCACCGGGTTTGGACGGTCAGGTGAACGCGTAGCAAAGACCCCAGTTAACGGAGCTTTAGGGTCTGAGCGCGGGTGAACCTTCAGCACGGCGCGTCGCGCTCGATGGAGCCATGTGAGAACGATGATCTCATCGCCAACCGCCAAGCCATCGAGACCCTGTGCCGCAAACTGACTCACTTCAAGCCATGCGTCGGGAGCGCCCTCAAAACCTTGTTTCGGAGATTCGGCGCGCGTTTTGAGGACGGATCTAATGACACCAATCGAGCGGACCTTCGCACTTCGGGATTCCTCCACAGCTTGTCTCTTTCGCCCTACGTCTTTTTTCTGGACCATCAAAGTTTTCCTGTGCTTTTTAGCCGCGTCTCGCCTTAACTATTGGTACCCCTCGAGCTTGACCTCGTTGATATTCGTGATGACGCGTGAAACCCCTGAGACGTGACTGCTGAAGAGTTTCAGCGTCGCAGTAACTTTCTGTCAATAAAAATGCAACCAAATAGTTGCCATTTATCCCTTGTCTCTGTTAATATGCAACTCGGAGGTTGCTTATCATGGAAAATCGAATTGAGAAGCGGATTGAGTTGAAAGCGCCAGTCTCGCGAGTCTGGCGAGCGTTAACGGATTATCGGGAATTTGGAGAATGGTTTCGCGTAAATCTCGAAGGGCCGTTTGCTCCGGGCAAAACTGCTCGTGGAAACATTACTTATCCTGGCTACGAGCACCTGAAGTTTGAGGCGGTAGTCCAGAAAATGGATCCGGAAAAATTGTTTTCTCTCACGTGGCACCCGTACGCGATTGATCCACAGACAGATTATTCGACAGAAACACCTACGCTGGTGGAATTCAAGCTCGAGGAGACACCGAGTGGAACCTTGCTGACCGTCACGGAGTCTGGATTCGACAAGATCCCGGCGAATCGTCGTGCAGAAGCCTTTCGCATGAATGAAGGCGGTTGGGCCACGCAACTGGAGAATATCAAGAAGCATCTTGAACAGAATCCGCAATAGCCTGGAAGGTCGGATTTAGCGAATTTAAATTCGAGAGGCAACGTATGTCTCCATTGGGCCGCAGAAGTGTAGCGGCAAAACTCCAGGATTACGCGCCGGTATTTGCAGCACTTGGCGATCAGACGAGACTTTCTCTTGTCGCCAAACTCGCTGACGGCGAGCCTAAGTCCATCTCGCAATTAACAGAAGGTTCAAAGCTGACGCGTCAAGCTGTCACCAAGCATCTGCGTGTGCTCGAAACCGTGGGTCTTGTCCACAGCACTCTCTCAGGTCGCGAGAATCTGTTCGAGTTGGACACTCGGCCCTTCAGCGACATTAACGAATATTTGGACTTTGTTTCAGACCAGTGGGATCAGGCATTGTCGAGACTCAAATCTTTTGTTGAAGGATAATTCAACCAAAGGACGCGGATCTTTTTCCACGCTGTCGTTCACATTTGTGGAGGTCATAATGATCGTAGAAGTTCGCAGTTACAGAACAATCCCAGGCAAGCGCGATGAATTCATCCAGTTTTTTCAAACGCGAGCAATACCGGCGTTGCGTTCACACGGCATGAAAGTGTTGGGACCGTTGCTGGATCTCGAAAATCCGAACAAATTCGTTTGGCTGCGCAGTTTCCCTTCGCTGGCAGCGCGTGAAGAAATGCGAAACGCCTTCTATGGAGGCGAGTTGTGGACGAATGAACTGGAAGCGATCGCGATGCCAATGCTTGAAAGTTACGATGTAATCCTTTGCGAAACATCACCGGGTTGTGTCTTTGATGCCCCGCGTGAAGATACCTAAGTGTTCCCTCCCCGGCAGTATCAATCTTGGAATTGTCGATTTTACGGTTTTGGTACGTCGTAAATTCGGAGGAGGATTTTGTTAAGAGATCAGCAATTTGAACGTTCTCTAGATGCAGACTCATGAGAACTGCAATAAGAAGCATTTCGGTGGTGTTTTCTATGTAACAGGCCGATAAGTAACAGGAATAAATGCTTAATGGTCTTCATAACTATAAAGGAGACAAAATGTTACAAGTACACGTTAAGAATTTCGGACAGGTCTCCATTCTGTGCCTACAGGGTCGCATAGTGAACGGTAATACAGTGGCGCTTCGCACTGCTGCTGATTCGCAATCCGAGGCGAAGACTTTGATCCTTGATTTGACTGAGGTAAGCACAATCGATGCGGCCGGATTGGGGGCAATGCTGGAACTATATCGACAAACCAAATCAAGAGGCGCCAGTCTCCGCCTTATGAATCCAAATCAGTTTGTAGACAAAGTACTGCAAATAACTCGCTTGAATACTGTTTTCGAGCGCACCTCTGCCGAACAGTTGATGTCCGACAAATCGTTGGCTCGCACAGCTTCATGGTCTCAACCTGCAGCGTACGCTGCATAGAACGTCAACGGTAATTGTCATAGGGGGTTCAAACAGTAATCGCGACGAATGGCTTTTGAGCTGCAACCCACTTTGAAGGGAGAACTCCTCGAACTCAGGCCGCTTAGCCCCGAGGACTTCGACGATTTATACGCTGTCGCTTCAGATCCCTTGATCTGGGAGCAACATCCAGACGCAGATCGTTACAAAGCGGACGTCTTCAAGAGATTTTTTGACGATGCTTTAGAATCCGGCGGGGCGCTTGTGGCCATCGACGCAAAAGCTGGTCACATAATCGGGTCCTCACGTTTCCACTGCTACGATTTAGAGAGAAACGAAATCGAAATCGGTTGGACGTTCCTGGCACGGTCGCACTGGGGCGGCCGTTACAACGCGGAGTTGAAACAACTCATGTTGGCGCACGCATTCAAATTCGTTGGAAGCGTTATTTTTCTTGTCAATGAAACGAATTTGCGGTCCCAGCGAGCAATGGAAAAAATAGGTGGGGTACGCGTCGGTTCTAAACGTGACGCGCGTGGTCGTAACAGTCTTATCTATCGAATCACTCGTTCGGGAGCGTCAAGTAACTAAGTCCGATACGTCTTTTCTGTGCAATGCTATGATCGCGATGAGGGGCGGCCACAACGTGCCGCCCCTAATATTCTGGACTGAAGAATTCTCTATGGTGCATGTAGATCCGGGCACTTCTCGCGCGTCGTATGGTTGAAGCGCAATTTGCACTCGAAAGGAGAAATTCAATGAAATACATGTTGTTGATTTACGATAACGAATCTGCGGCGGGAAAAATTAGGGAAACTGAGCAACGAAAGATCCTGGGCGAGTACGTCGAGTTCATCGAAGACATCAAGGCGAGCAGGAATTATCTGGCCGGTGCGCAACTACACCCAATCGCCACTGCCAGCAGCGTCCGCGTCCGCGATGGCAAACAGCTGGTAACTGATGGGCCGTTTGCGGAAACTCACGAACAGCTCGGCGGATACTTTCTGATCGAAGCGAAGGATCTAGACGAAGCCACCAGGATCGCAGCCCGAGTTCCTTCGGCGCGCTACGGCACGATCGAGGTGCGGCCAGTCGTCGAAAGATCAGCACAGGCTGCGACATAACGAACCACTTAACACCCCAAAATCTTAGGAGGCCATGTTATGAAATTCCTATTGTTGATTTACCACGATGAGCAACGGTGGAACCAAATTCCCGAGGATGAACGTCAGCGGATGTACGGCGAATACCGCAAGCTAAGAGAGCGATTAAAAGCGGCCGGACAATATGTAGATGGTTCGCAGTTGCAACTTACAGCCGGTGCCAAAAGTATACGACTTCGCGACAGCAAAGAGCTTGTTACAGACGGTCCTTTTGCGGAAACGCGTGAACAACTGGGCGGGTATTTCCTGGTCGATGTTGATGACATTGATACCGCGGTCGCAATCGCCAAACAAATACCATCAGCAGGTACGGGCACCGTCGAAGTTCGAGCCCTGGTTGAGCGAGCGGCCGAGGCGAATGCTTAGCACGGAAGCCATTTGCCGTCCGCCCATCGGCTATGTCACCCTCACGGGCATGCCAGACCTGCATCAGGATCTCGACCGCGTTTTTCGGGAAGAGTACGGGCGGATCATCGCTACGCTGATTCGAATTTCAGGATCATTCGATCTGGCCGAAGAATCGTTGCAGGAAGCCTTCGCCTCGGCGGTTATACACTGGGAAAAAAATGGGGCGCCACGCAATCCCGGCGCATGGTTGACAACAGTAGCGCATCGCAAGTTGCTCGATGCTGTGCGCCGGGAAAAAACCAGAGCTGAAAAACAACCTGAACTCGAATACGAAAAAGAGCGGTTACAACCCTACGACGACCCTCCCTCGCTCGACGAAACCGTGGAATATCCTGATGACAGATTGCGGCTCATTTTCACGTGTTGTCATCCGTCTCTGAGTCGCGAATCACAGGTCGCCTTAACACTGCGCACACTCGGAGGACTTACAACAGTAGAAATTGCTCGCGCATTTCTAACGCCTGAGTCAACCATGGCGCAAAGACTCGTGCGAGCGAAAAGCAAGATCCGGTTGGCGCGCATTCCTTATGAGGTACCGTCACTGGAATTGCTGGGTGACCGGCTTGCGGCGGTTCAGGCGGTTATTTATTTGATCTTCAACGAGGGATCCTCAGCAACCGCCGGAAGCAGCTTAACCCGCAC
>Ga0114129_10013068_pt1 | contig 11828 bp, 16 predicted proteins | sample RhiMetdeltSRZDD1_FD_80071 | JGI IMG/M metagenome (GOLD analysis project Ga0114129, IMG submission 80071) | Populus rhizosphere microbial communities from Tennessee, USA - Rhizosphere MetaG P. deltoides SRZDD1 (version 2) (version 2) | ecosystem: Host-associated > Plants > Roots > Rhizosphere >... | reverse complement strand
GCGGCGGAGGAGCTCGGCATCCCGGTCGAGCACGTCCGGGTGTCGCTCGGTGACTCGGCCCGTGGGCCGTTCGCTTCGATCTCCGCGGGGTCTTCGACGGTCCCGTCGATGGGGCCGGCCGTCCGGTCGGCCGCCGCGGACGCGAAGCGCCAGCTGATCGAGATCGCCGCGCAGCGGTTCCACCTCGAGGAGCGCGTGCTCGACGTCAAGAACGGCCAGATCGTCTCGTCGGACGGGAGCTCCTGGCCGCTGACCGAGATCACGGGTCTGCTGGAGGACGGGCAGATCCTCGGGAAGGGCGCGCGCGGGCCGAACCCGGCCGGCATGCAGGTCCTCACCTTCGGCGTGCAGGTCGCGGAGGTGGCCGTCGACGTCGAGACGGGCGAGGTCCGCGTCGACAAGATCGTCGCCATTCACGACGTCGGCCGCGTGATCAACAAGCTCGGCGCGTCGAGCCAGGTCGAGGGTGGGATCATCCAGGGTGTCGGGCACACGCTCTCCGAGGAGCGGATCGTCGACCCGGCGACCGGCTCGATCCTCACCCGCACGCTCGACGCCTACAAGATGCCGACGATCGCCGACGTGCCGGAGATCGTGACCGAGCTCGTCGACATCCCCGACCCGCATCTGACGAACCTCGGCTCGAAGGGGCTCGGCGAGCCGCCGATCATCCCGACGGCGGCCGCGATCGCGAACGCGATCCGCGATGCGACCGGCGCCGACGTCCGCTCGCTGCCGATCAGCCGCGAGGAGATGCTCCGTGCGCTGCGTGAGGCCGAGGCACGGGAGAAGGAGCGCCGTGGAGCTCCTGCGGCCGTCTAGCGCGGACGAAGCGGCGGCCGCGCTCGGCAACGGCTCGGTCGCCCTCGCGGGCGGAACCGAGCTCGTGCCGCTGCTGCGCGAGGGGCTCGTGCGGGCCGAGACGCTCGTGCACCTGTCCGAAGCGGTTCCGCGGGGCATCGACGGCACCCGGATCGGAGCCGGCACGACCCTCGCGGAGCTCGAGGTCGACCCGCAGGTCCCGCAGGCGCTTCGAGAGGCCTGCTCGCTGGCGGCGTCGCCGCAGCTCCGCTCGATGGGAACCGTCGGCGGAAACCTGCTGCAGGCCACGCGGTGCTGGTACTGGCGCCTCGGGTTCGACTGCTGGCTGCACGGCGGCGAGCGATGCTTCGCGAAGGACGGTGCCCATCGCGAGCACGCGATCTTCGGCAACGAGCGCTGCGCCTCCGCGCATCCGTCCGACGTAGCGGCCGCACTGCTCGCGCTTCGCGCAACTCTCCGCACGACCCGCCGGGAGCTGCCGATCGCCGAGCTCTACCGCCTTCCGACGGCGGATGACCGGAGCACCACGACCCTCGCGCCTGACGAGCTGATCCTCGAGCTGGACGTGCCCTCGCCGGATGCGTCGACGTACCTCAAGGCGATGGACCGGCGGAAGTGGGCGTTCCCGCTCGTCGGCGTGGCGGCAGTTCGGACCGGCAGCGGGGTTCGAATCGCCCTCGCCGGGGTAGCTCCGATTCCCTGGACACTCGACGCACCTGCGACACTCGACGACGCCACGCCCCTCCCGGGCACGGCCTACAAGGTCGAGATCGCGCGCGCCCTCGTGCGGCGCGCGCTCGCGCTCGTCGGCGACTCGCCGCGCTCGTCCTAGTCGCATTCGCAGCCGTCGTCAGCGCCACGTTCGCAAGTGCCGGTGGCAAGGCCCTCGCGCGCGCCCGAACTGTCGCGGCGCGACCCGCGTCCGGCCGGGCGACGCTCTGCCCGGTCCCGGCGGCCTATCGAGCGGCGTTCGCGCACGCAGCGAACGACACGGGCCTGCCGCTCGCGATGCTCGTCGCCGTCGCACACGTCGAATCGCAGATGACGGCGAGCGCGCGCTCGAGTGCCGGCGCGCGCGGCCTGCTCCAGGTTCTGCCGTCGACGGCGGCCGCCCTGCGGCTCGACGCGGACCGGCCGGCGGCGAACGTCCTCGCCGGCGCGCGCTACCTGAAGCAGCTGCTGGACGACTTCCACTCGACCGATCTCGCGCTCGCCGCGTACAACGCCGGCCCGACGGCGGTCGCCGAGGCCGGCGGCGCACCGACGCAGCGGACGCTGAGCTACGTCGCCGACGTCACGTCCTCGTGGCGCGAGCTGCTGCACGTCTGTCGCTGATCCCGCTCGTGCTCGCCGTCGCGGCGTGCGGCGGTGGGAGTGGTGCGAAGAAGAGCAGCTGTCCGGCGCCGCTGCTCGATCCAAAACGTCCGCACACGGTGGACGTGCTCACGAACTACGGCGGCTTCAGGATCCGGCTTGACGTCGAAGACTCGCCCTGCGTCACGTCGTCGTTCGCGTCGCTCGTGCGCAAGCGCTTCTTCGACGGCACGATCTTCCATCGCATCGTTCCGGGCTTCGTGATCCAGGGCGGCGATCCCACGGGAACGGGCACGGGCGGGCCCGGCTACACGGTCACCGAGCCGCCGCCCCGGGACTCCCTCTACACCGAAGGCGTGGTCGCGATGGCCAAGTCGCAGAGCGAGCCGCCCGGTGCCGCCGGCAGCCAGTTCTTCATCGTCACGGCTCCGAACGCGGGCCTGCCGCCGGACTACGCGATCCTCGGAGTCGTCAGCAAGGGGCTCAAGACCGTCGAGCGGATCGGGCGCCTCGGCAGCCGCGCGACCGAGCAGCCGACGCGCCGCGTCGTCGTGTTGCGTATGACTCTGGTGTGATCGCGGCGATCGTGCTGGCGGCCGGAGCGTCGAAGCGGTTCGGCTCGCCGAAGCAGGCCGTGCTGCTCGAGCCGGTCGTGCAGCGCGTGCGAGAGAGCGGGGCGATCTCCGAGGTGATCGTCGTCCTCGGCGCCCACGAGGTCGAGACGTCAGCCCGCGTCGTCCACTGCCCCGAGTGGGCGCGCGGGCCGGGTGCTTCGCTCCGATGCGGCCTGGCCGCCCTCGGCGACGAGGTCGACGCCGCCGTCGTCGTCCTGGGCGACGGCCCGCGCATCGACCCGCGGGCGATCGACCGGGTCGTGGCGGCGTGGCGCGACGGTGCCGGGGATCGCGTGGGCGCGACCTACGGCGGCGTGCGCCTGCATCCGCTGCTGCTGGCTCGTAACGCGTGGAACGAGGTCCCCGATGCCGGGCTCCGCGCGCTGCCGGCCGCGCTGGTCGCCTGCGACGACCTCAGCCCTCCAGGCGACGTCGATTTTGCCGATCAATACGCGAGATGAGAACAAGCGACGTCTTGGAGGTGGCCGTTCGAAGGAGCAGAATGACTACGGCCATGGAGCTCGTTGAGCCGCTCGAGCCGAACGGCGAGGAGTCCGCGCTTGCACGCGCGCGGCTGCATCGCCGGCTGACCGTCGACGAGACGGCAAAGCGCTCGGGGTTGTCGGTCGAGGAGGTGCGCTGGCTCGAGGAGGGCCGCGTCTACCGCTTCGCGAGCCCGGACGATGCGCTCGCCGCGACGGTGCTGTACGCCAGCGCGCTGGCCATCGACAACCGGGAAGCACGGGAGCTCGCCGGACTGCCCGTGCCGCCGCAGCCGATCGAGCGAAATCCCATGGCGCGCCTTGTCGCGATCGGCGCGGCGATCGTCGCGCTCGCGGTGTTCGCAACCCTCCTCGTCGTGCCGCGCTCGGGCGGCAAGCATCAGACCGTTGCGAGCAGCGCGATCCTCCCGGCGCCGTGGCGCATCCCCGTCACCGTGCTGAACGGCAGCGGCGACATCAACTACACGCGCCAGGTCGCGAGCCACGTCGGGGCGTTCGGCTACACGATCAAGAAGGTCGGTCGCGCGTCGAGCTTCGCGTACCCGCAGACGGCGGTCTACTTCCCGCCGCGATGCGAAGGCGTGGCGGTGCGGCTCGCAAAGCAGCTCGGCGTCGAGGCGCAGCCCCTGCCCGGCGGCACCGGCGCCTGTCACCTGTACGTCATCGTCGGCCCGGCCCGCGGCCCGGGCGAATAGGCCACCCTTTGCGAAAGCTTCGCTTTCGCAAAGGAGAACGAAGTACGGCGCATTTGCGCAAAACGCGCGCGGGCCAAGCCCGCGCGCTCTTTGCCGTCAGGCGACTGCTTCCGTCGTGCGGCGCGCCCATGCTGCGCGTGGCCGCGTCGCATCGGTTCGCCTCCGCGTAAGCGCGCATCGCGCTGCTTACGCTCCGGCCTCGGTGTTCCAAACAGGAGCCATGTCCCGGGACTGTCCCGGGAGGCTGGCGGTACGGCACCACGGGATCGTCCTCGATCGCGTCGGGACTGGGGGTAACCCCGCGGCCCGGGCGAATAGGGACATGTCTTAGGGACTGTCCCTAAGACCTGTCTACTGGAGAGGTGTCCGGAGCTCCGAGAGCTTTCGCTTGAGCTCGACGGACATCGGCTCGGCGGTGACCGCCTGCCGGACGAAGACGCGGAGCGTCTCCTCGAAGCGATAGCGCTTGCGGCAGTAGGCGCACTCGTCGAGATGCGCCTCGGCCTCCGAGCGCTCGACGTCGGTGAGAACGCGATCCATGAACGGCTGCATCACTTCCTCGCAGTGCGCACACGGGTCGTATGCGGTCACGCGGCTTCGCCTCCCACCGTCTGTTCGGCCATGGTCTTTTTCAGGATACGCCGACCACGATGCAGACGCGACATGACGGTGCCGATCGGGATGTCGAGGATCTGCGCCGCGTCCGCGTACGTGAAGTCCCCGATGTCGACGAGCACGACCACGTCGCGAAAGTCATGCGGCACTTCCGAGAGCGCGGAGACGACGTCGTTCTGCGAGAGCCGCTCCAGGACGTGCTCCTCGTCGGTGTCGCCGTCCGTCGCCGCCTCGAGCTTGTTGTACAGGAAGTAGTCGCCTTCCTCGAGGGGCTGCATGTCGGGCGTGCGCTGCTGGCGCCGGCCGCGGTCGATGTTGAGGTTCGTGAGGATGCGGAGCAGCCACGCGCGCAGGTTGGTGCCCGGCTGGAACGAGCGCCAGCTCCGGAAGGCGCGCGCGTACGTCTCCTGCATCAGGTCCTCGGCCTCCTCGCGGGAGCCGACGAGGTGGCGGGCAACTCGATAGACCTGATCCGACAGCGCAAGGGCTTCCTCCTCGAAGCGCACGCGGTCGCGCGCCTCGGTCGCAATTTGCCGTGCGTCGGGCTCCCGAGTCGTCTCGCTCATCCCTCGAGCCACCCTAGCAAGGTGCTCTCCGCATAAACGTCGGGTTATCCACACTCATTCCGGGTACAGGAACTCCCATGGACAAAGACGTTGAACAGCGCCGCGCCGAGATCCGTGAGGAGGTCTCCGAGCAGACCGGCGTGGACGAAGAGCAGGAGGGCCCGGAAGGCCACGAGCCGCTTCCGGGGCTCGTCGGCAACCGGATTAAAGGCGCGAGCGAGCCGGATCCGGATCGAGCGGCCTGAACCCTCCGCGGGCCATGGCTTCGAGCAGCGCCTCCCGTGAGGTCCGCTCGTCGTCCCATGCCAGCGACACCTCGCCCATGAGGTTCGCGTTCGCCGCCTCGAGGCCGTCGTGGCCCTCGAGCATCTTCGCCAGCCGCATCACGCAGCGCTCGCAGCGCACGCCGCTGACCTGAAGCGTCTCCTCGCGCAGCACGATGCTCAGGCTACCGAGCGCTCGACGAGGTCCGCGCAGACCGCGCGGAGCCCCTCGGCGCGTCCGACCTCGAGCTGGCGGTCGCCTTCGCACGACTCGCCGTCGAACGCGGGCGCGTCGACGGGGAGCTCACGCAGCAGCTCGGGGACCGTCAGCGCCTCGGCGCGATCGGGATGGATCAGCTTCCCGTGCGGTCCGAAGCGCGAGGCGGCCCACCGGTTTTGCTCGTAGATCCCCCGCTCTCCGGGATCGTACGGCCGCGCCGGCGCGTCGAGCGCCCAGGCGCAGAGCTCGTGCAGCAGCCGCACGAACGCGCGCGTGCGCTCGAGCGACGTGGGCTGGTCGGGAGCGCGGATCTCGAGCGTCCCGAACTGCGGGTGGAGCCGGACGTCCCACCAGAAGCTCGTGTAGGTGCTGGCAAGCCCCGTGGCGACCATGCGCTCCACGAACGCCTCCCACTCGGCGTACGACCGCACGGGCGGCGGCGCTCCCGCACGCGGCAGCAGGCCGAGCACCTCGGCGCGCACGGACATCAGCCCCGTCTCCTCTCCGGCGAGGTACGGCGAGTTCGCGGACAGTGCGAGCACGAGCGGCAGCCAGGGGAGGATCGTCTCCATCACGCGGAAACAGTCGTCGGCGCTCGGCATCCCCACGTGCACGTGCAGGCCGCTCACCCCCTGACGGCGGGCGGTCGGGCCCGCGTACTCGACGAACTCGCGGTAGCGCTCCTCCGGCGCGATCTCCTGTTGCTCGGGACGGCTCGTCGGATGCGAGCCCGCCGCGGCCACCACGAGCCCGTTCGCGCGCGCGGCTTCCGCCGCCGCCTCGCGCAGGACGGCGACGCGGTCGACGGCCTCGTCGGGAGAGCCGGCCACCTCGTTCGTCACCTCGACGACGGACGCGTGCAGCTCGGTCTTCAGGGTCCCCGGCAACGTCCGTCCTTCGACGCCGTCGATGAGCTGCTGCACCCCGGGGGCGAGCTCGAGCGTGTCGCCGTCGAGGATCCAGAGCTCCTCCTCGACGCCGACCGTCAAGGCTGGGCCGAAATGCTGGTCGATCAACGCGCCCGGACGCCGTGCACCGGCCCGCCGGCGGCTTCCCACGCGTAGTACGACGCGCTCGGGCCGTACTGGGCGGCGTACTCCTCGATGCGCGGGTTGCGGCCGACCTCCTTGGCACGCTGGGCGTGATGGAGGAGGTTGGGGTCGTCCCGCTGCTCCCAGACGAGGATCAGGTGCGCCGCGGTCATGAAAATCGCCACGAAATCACAGCCTGCTGCCGGGCAGGGAAAGGGATCCGTGCGTACACAGAACCAGCCGCTGTGATCGTCGGCGTCCTCGCCCGTCCAGAGGTCCTCGACGGGGATCAGCTCGAGCCCGCCCTGCTCCACGCGATCAGGCTACCTGTCAGAAACTCTCGTAATCGGGCACTCTAAGACCGGGTCGGGTAGTCCGGTCCGCAGCCGCAGTCGGATCGGGCGAGGGCGCGTCTAGCCGCGCCCGCCCGGCCCAACGTCGTAGGCTCGGCCGATGTCGACGGAGACGTACGACCTGATCGTGCTCGGCGCAGGCTCGGCTGCGCGCGACGGAGCAGGCAAGGCGGCCCGTGAGCACGACGCTCGTGTCGCGATAGTCGAGCGGACGCGCTGGGGCGGCTCGTGCCCGAACGTCGCCTGCCGCCCGACGAAGGCTTATCTCGTGGCCGCCGAGCTCATGCACGAGGTGCGCCACCATGCGGCGGAGCGAGGCATCGACCTCCCCGCGCCGGTGATCGACCTTGCACGCACGCGCACGTGGAAGAACTCACTGCGACGCGACCAGTACAGCTGGGTGCAGCTGCTCCGCGATGCCGGCTACGGCGTGTATCCGGGCGAGGCTTCGTTCGTCGACGCGAACACGGTGCACGTCGGCGACACGACGCTCACCGCGGAGAAGGTGCTGATCGCGACGGGCGGCCGCACGGCCGTACCGCCGATCCCGGGCATAGACGACGTCGAGTGGATCGACCACATCAGCGCGCTGGAGCTGACGGAGGTGCCGGAATCGCTCCTCGTCGTCGGCGCGGGGCCGGTCGGTCTCGAGTTCGCGCAGATCTTCGCGCGCTTCGGCGCCCGGGTCACGGTCGTGAATCACGGGCCGCAGATTGCCGCGCGGGCCGACGCCGACGCTGCGAGCGAGCTGCAGGCTGCGCTCGAGGACGAGGGGATCGAGATCGTCCTCGACGCGACCGTCGAGCAGGTCAGTCGCGGCGAAGCCGTCGTCGGCGGACGCACTCTGAAGGTCTCGCACGTTCTGCTGTCCTCCGGCCGAGTCCCGAACGTCGAGGAGCTACGTCTGGACGCGATCGGCGTCGAGCTCTCGCGCGGCGGGATCGTCGTCGACGGCCGTCAGCGCACGTCCGTTCCCGGCATCTGGGCCGTCGGCGACGTCGCCGTGGGGCCGTGGTTCACGCCGACGGCCCAGTACCAGGCGCGTCTCGCGATCGAGGACATGTTCGCGGGGAACGGCACCCGAACGGCCGATTACTCCGCGCTCCCCACCGCGATCTTCACCGACCCCGAGCTCGGCGCGGTCGGGCTCACCGAGCATGAGGCGAGAGCGCAGGGCTATGAGGCCGGGGTCGCGACGCATCCGTTGTCCGCCGTGACGCGCGCGCAGTACTACGGCATGAAGCACGGCCTCTTCAAGATCGTTTACGACCGCCCCAGCCGGCGCGTGCTCGGCGTACACGTTGTGTCCCGCGGAGCGAGCGACATCGTCGGAGCCCTGGCCGTCGCGCTAGGCCTCGGTGCGACCGTCGACGACCTGGCCGGCGTGCACCACGTGTACCCGAGCTTCTCGGAGGGGCTCAAGGCCGCTGCCGAGCAGGCCCGCTAGGTCGACCCAGACCTCGTCGCGCGACTCGACGAAGCGCATCAGCACCGCACTGCACGACGGGCAGCGGACGACGACGCCGGCCGCACGGTAGACGTGCAACGCGCCGACGAAGTTCTCCGCGCCGCAGTTGCTGCAGCGGCCGGACGCGTCGGTCACGTCACGGCCGAACACGTCGCCGAGCAGCCCTCCGATGGAGTTGCCGTCGAGGTGGATCACCTCATGCTCCTCCGAACCGTTCCGTTCTGATGCGGCCGGGACGGTGGCCGAGCGCAACGAGCCCGTCGGCGACCGCCTCGACGAAGCTCGTCGGGCCGCACACGAACACGCGCGGATCCTGCTCCGGCGGATACGCGACCTCGCGCAGCATGTCGATGTCCACGCGCCTGCCGTAGCCGCTCCAGCCCGGCGGCTGCGCGCGCGTCAACGTCTGCACGACCTCCGCGCCGACGCCGTCGAGCTCGTCCCGGTAGATCACGTCTTCGAACGTGCGCGAGGAGTAGAGCAGCTTCGCAGGGACTGTCGAGCCCACGGCGCGACGGTGCCGAAGCATCGCCATCAGCGGAACGACACCCGACCCGCCGGCGACGAGGAAGAGCGGCTCGGTCGACCCGTCGTCGTCCCAGACGAAGTAGCCGCCGATCGGCCCGCGCAGCTCGAACTTGTCGCCGGGCACGACGTCGTCGACGAGGTACGGCGACACCTCGCCGTCGTCGAGCCGCTCGACCGTCAGCGCAGGCGGCTCGCGCGGCGCCGACGCAAGCGAATAGCTCCGCTCGGCCTGGTACCCGTCCTCGGAGGTCAGGCGAACGTCGACGTGCTGTCCGGCGCGATGTCCGGTCCAACCCGGCACGTCCAGGACGAGCGTCCGGACCCGCGGCGTCTCGGTCACCGCGTCGGCGACCTCCGCCACGAGCCAGGTCAGTCGCCCCAGTACCGCTGTTCCCGCCAAGGATCGCCGTAATTGTGGTAGCCGTTGGTCTCCCAGAAGCCCGGCTGGTCGTCGTCCAGGAGCCGTAGGCCGCGCACCCATTTCGCGCTCTTCCAGAAGTACAGATGCGGGACGAGCAGGCGTGCGGGGCCGCCGTGCTCGGGATCGAGCGGCTCGCCGTCGTACGTGTGTGCGACCCACGCCTTGCCGCCCGTGAGGTCCTCGACCGGGACGTTCGTCGTGTAGCCGCCGTCGCAGAAGGCGAGCGCATAGGCGCGATCGTGGTCGACCCGCTCCAGGAGGGTGTCGACCGAGACGCCCTCCCATTCGGTGTCGAACTTCGACCACTTCGTGACGCAGTGGATGTCCTTCGTGACGGCTTCGGACGGAAGCGCGAGGAGCTCCTCCCACGTCCAGCTCACCGGCTCGGCACCGCCCTCGATCGTGAACGTCCACTCGTCGAGCCGCGTATGCGGCGTCGGGCCGGCGGACAGCACCGGAAAGTCGTCGGTTACGTACTGGCCGGGAGGGAGGCGACCGCTGTCGTCGCCACGGCCGCGGCCCCTGAAGCCACGCGAGACGATGCCCACGGCCTCAGTCTCTCACGAAGTTGGTGAGCCGGAGGCCCGGGCAGGCGGGCGGGCCTCCGACTCGGCGCTTCCGCACGCCGTGCTGGCCTACGGCTCCGGCGGAAGCAGGCCCCCAGGGGTTCGGGGCCAGTCGGGACGGCAGTCGTTCACGGTTGCCGTCCAAGCTTCACGGTCAGCGTCTTGCGCGAGGTCCCGCGGACGACCTCGACGTCGATCTTGTCGCCCGGCTTCTTCGCCGCGATCACGTCGACCAGGTGCTCGACCGTAGCGATCGGCTCCCCGTCGACCTTCACGATCACGTCGCCGCCGGCTGGCCAGCTCTCGCCCTGCACGGTGACCTGATCCGTCGCGGCCTTCAGCCCGGCCTGGGCGGCGCCCGTCCCCGGCCGCACCGTCGCAACGAGCACGCCGCTCGTCACGGGCAGGTGGAAGAGGTGGGCGATCTGCGGCGTCAGCGTCTTGCCCTCGATCCCGAGGAACGGGTGCTCGACGTTGCCATGCTTGATCAGCTGCGCCACGACGTCCTTGACGGTGTTGATCGGGATCGCGAAGCCGATCCCGACGTTCCCCTGCGTGACGCCGCCCGTCTCGATCTGTGCGTTGACGCCGATCACCTCGCCCTGCGCGTCCAGCAGGGGGCCGCCCGAGTTGCCGTGGTTGAGCGCCGCGTCCGTCTGGATCACGTGAGCGATCGACAGGTTGTTCGGCGCCTCGATGCGCCTCTGGACGGCGCTGACGATGCCGGAGGTCACCGAGCGGTCGAGACCGAACGGATTCCCGATCGCGATCACCTGGTCGCCGACGCGGACCGCGTCCGAGTTCCCGAGCGGCAGCGCCTTGAGCGCGCTCGCGGGAACGTCCACCTTCAGGACGGCGATGTCCGTCGACGGGTCGGAGCCGACGAGCTTCGCCCGGTAGCGCTCGTTGTTCGAGAAGCTGACCTGGATCGTCGTGGCGCCCCGCACGACGTGGTAGTTCGTGACGAGGTGCCCCGCGCGGTCGATGACGAAGCCCGATCCGAGTGCGCGCTCGGTCTGCGTCGTCGCCCCGAAGGGATTGCCGAAGAACGGTTGGCTGGGCTGCTGCACCTTCAGCGTCGTCTCGATGTGCACGACGCCGGGCGCCGACGCGCGGTAGATCTCGTTGATCGACTCCTGCTTCCCTGACTGGAACGACGCGGGGGCGGACGAGTCGGGCGCCGCCTGCTCCCGGATGATCGTCGTCTTGTCCCCCAGCCTCCCCAGCGCGGCCGCGCCGCCGAGCGCAACAACGCCGCCGAGGAGTGCGGCGGCAACCAACCCGACGGCGCGGCTTGGAAGGAGGGTGCGATGCATCCCACGCTCTTCTAGCGACGACCGTCTTAACGGCGGGTTGTGCTCCGTTAACGGTTGGTTAAGGCACCCTGCCGACCGATCGCATGTGCGCGGCGATTACCCGGCCGTCGAATCGGGAATCCCGCGCATGTGAGCCCACAGCGCGCAGCCGAGTTGCAGGTGGTCCTCGAGGGCGTCGCGCTGCCGGCGAAAAAACAGGAGCTGCTCGACTACGCGCGCACGCAGGACGCGGCGGCCGTGTCCGACCTCCAGGCGCTGCCCGACCGCGAGTACTCCTCGCTGGACGAGGTCGGCGAAGCGCTCGCGCCCGTGCAGCCGTCGCGAGCGCAGTCCCTCTTGGAGCACCCGCACGAGGAGAGCGGCGACCCGCCCGGCGGGGGCTCGTACACCGATCTGCATCCCGAGCCCGGCTCGCTCCGGCCCAGCATCCCGCCGGCCAACCCGCCGCAGAAGACGCTCGAGAAGCAAGCGGAAACGCAGAAGCGCCAGCAGGAGCGCGGTGTGGGCGAGTAGCGCTGCGCTACTTGCTCTGT
>Ga0114129_10013066_pt1 | contig 11828 bp, 7 predicted proteins | sample RhiMetdeltSRZDD1_FD_80071 | JGI IMG/M metagenome (GOLD analysis project Ga0114129, IMG submission 80071) | Populus rhizosphere microbial communities from Tennessee, USA - Rhizosphere MetaG P. deltoides SRZDD1 (version 2) (version 2) | ecosystem: Host-associated > Plants > Roots > Rhizosphere >... | reverse complement strand
GCGCCGATCTGTTGCTCGGCAACAACGTGCTTCCTCATGTGCCGGATCTGCACGACTTCGTTGGCGGCCTGAAAATCCTCACCAGGGATACCGGTGTCATTACCGTGGACTTCCAGCACCTGCTGCGCATAATGCAGGGCAACCAGTTCGACACGATCTATCAGGAGCACTTTTCGTATCTGTCGTTCACCATCGTCGACAAGCTGTTCGCCCACCACGGTCTCGCCGTCTTCGACGTGGAGGAGCTGTCCACCCATGGCGGATCGCTGCGGGTGTTCGCCGGTCATGCCGGCGCCGGACGCGAGCGGTCGCCGGCCGTTCGGCGCCTCCTCGATCTGGAGGACTCCGAGGGGATGAACACCCTCGACTACTACACGCGCTTCACCGAGCGCGTCCAGAACACCAAACGTCAGCTGCTCGGGTTTCTCATCGATGCGAAGCGCGGTGGCAAGTCGATCGTCGGCTATGGCGCGGCCGGCAAGACCAATACGCTCTTCAACTACTGCGGGATCCGCACGGATTTTCTCGACTACGTCGTCGATCGCAATCCCTACAAACAGGGGAAGTTCCTGCCAGGCACCCACATCCCCATCCTCGCGCCCGAGCGCATCCGGGACACCCGTCCCGACTATCTGTTCATCGGGCCGTGGAACCTGGTCGACGAGATCGTCGGCCAGACGTCCTACATTCGCGAATGGGGCGGGCGATGGGTCGTGCCGATCCCCGAGGTCAGGGTTCTTTCCTGAGAGACTGCCGATGAAAACCACCGCCAGTGATGCCGCAGCCGGCATCGTCCGCAACGATCTGGACTACATCACGTCGAACCTGTCCGCCGAATTCGCCCGGATGGGCGGCAAGCGACTGCTGATCGTCGGGGGCGCGGGATTCCTCGGTTATTACCTCGTCCAGTCGGTTCTCCATTGGAACCGGAGCGCCGAGTCGCCGATCGACGTCACCGTCTACGACAACTACATCCGCGGGATTCCCCCGTGGTTGTCGGCTCTTTCCGACACCCCGCGACTCACGCTGGTCAAGCACGACATCAGTCAGCCGCTGCCCGCCGGCATGCCGTCGTTCCACTACATCGTGCACGGGGGGTCGATCGCGTCGCCGATCTATTACAAGAAGTTCCCGATCGAGACCATGGACGCCAACGTCAATGGGCTTCGTTCACTGCTCGAGTATGCCAGGCAGCAGCGCGAGACGGCGGAACCGGTCGAGGGTTTCCTGTTCTTTTCGAGCAGTGAGATCTACGGCGATCCGACGCCGGACTCCATTCCAACGCCGGAGACCTATCGAGGCTATGTGTCGTGCACCGGTCCGCGGGCCTGCTATGACGAGTCCAAGCGCTACGGCGAGACCCTCTGCGTCAACTTCACCGACCGCTTTCAGCTGCCGATCAAGGTCGTGCGGCCGTTCAACAACTACGGCCCCGGCCTCAAGATTACCGATACCCGGGTGCTGCCCGACTTCGCTCGGGATGTGTTCGCCAACCGCGACATCGTCATGAAGTCGGACGGCGGGCCACGGCGCACGTTCTGCTACGTCGCCGACGCCGTCATCGGCTACTACAAGGCGCTCGTGATCGGCCGGCCCGGCGAAGCCTACAACATCGGGGTCGAGACCCCGGAGATCTCGATCGCCGAGCTGGCCGAGAAGGTCGCGGCGCTCGGGCGTGAGTCGTTCGGCTATACCGGCCGGGTCGTGAAGCGCGTCGATCCCGACTATCTCATCGACAATCCGGACCGCCGCTGCCCGATCATCGCGAAGGCGCGTGCCGAGTTGGGCTACCAGCCGACGATCCTGGTCGACGAGGGGCTCCGCCGCTCGCTGATCTGGTATTCCGGACATCAAGTGGCGGAGGATGCCTAAGTGCGGATTTCGGTCCTGGGTGTCGGCTATGTCGGTCTGGTCACCGGCGCCTGCTTCGCGGACGTCGGCCATCAGGTGACGTGCGTCGACGTCGATGCCGGCCGCGTCGCCGCCATCAACCGCGGTGAGTGCCCGATCTTCGAGACTGGTCTCCCTGAGCTGCTGGCGCGCACCGTCGGACGGACGCTCAGCGTGACGCTCGACGCGGCCGGCGCCATCGCCAACTCCGAGATCACGTTCATCGCGGTGGGGACGCCGTTCGACGGCGAACGGATCGATCTCAGTCAGATTCACGAGGCCGCACGCATCATCGGCCGGGCCTTGCGGGAGATGCCCGGCTATCACGTCGTGGTGGTGAAGAGCACGGTGGTCCCCGGGACGACGGACGGCAGCGTGCGGCCAATCCTCGAACAGGAGTCCGGAAAGCGCGCGGGCGTCGACTTCGGCCTCGGGATGAATCCGGAATTCCTGACCGAAGGCGAGGCCATCAACGATTTCATGTATCCGGATCGCATCGTCCTCGGCGGCCTCGATGCCCGGACGCAGGAGGTGCTGGCCGCGGTCTACGCGCCCTTCAAAGCGCCGCTGATCCGCACCAACAATTCGACGGCCGAGTTGATCAAGTACTCCTCGAACGCCCTGCTGGCGACCTTGATTTCGTTCTCGAACGAGCTGGCCAACCTGGCGGCGGCCCTCGGAGGCATCGATGCGGTCGAGGTGATGCGCGGCCTGCACGCGAGCCGCTATCTGAGCACGCCGCTCGACGATGGCCGGGTGGTGGTGCCGCCGATCGTGTCGTTTCTGCTCGGCGGCTGCGGCTTCGGCGGCAGCTGTCTGCCCAAGGATGTCGCCGCGCTGGCCGCTCACGGTACTGCGGCAGGGGTGCCGATGCGGATGATGCGCGCCGTCCTCGACACCAACGCCGATCAGCACCGGAAGATGATCGAGTTGACGCGCAAGCATCTGCCGTCGCTGGCCGGACGCCGCGTCGCCGTGCTCGGCGTCGCCTTTCGCCCCGATACCAACGACACACGGGAATCGCCAGCGATCCCGATCGTCAGGTCGCTCCTGGCCGAAGGCGCACACGTCGTCGTGTACGACCCGGCGGCTGGTGCAGAGGCCGAAAGACTCTTTGGGACGGCGGTGACCGTGGCGCCGACGCTCGAGCGCGCGGCCGCCGATGCCGAGGCAATTCTGATCGTGACGAAGTGGAACGAGTTCCTGCGGCTGCCGGAGCTGCTGGCAAGGCTCGGCCGGAATCCGGTGGTCATCGACGGCCGGCGGATGCTCTCCCCGTCGGCGGTCGAGCGCTACGAGGGCATCGGGCGCGCCTGATGTCGCGAACAGCGCCATCGCTTTCAGACATTTGTCCGCGCGGACAGTTGTTTTCATCGCACGCGGGTTCGGCGCGATCCGTTCGCGGTTCGACCGAATTGGCTGCGATACCATTGGAAACTCGATGAGCACGATCGCGATCCTGGGAACCGGAATGGCCGCCGTCGGCGCTTATTCTCGGCTGCGCGACGAACCGCACCGTTGTGTGCTGTACGACAAGAACTCGTACGCCGGCGGCCACACGGTGACCTTCCGTCACCCCGATGGCTTCTCCTTCGACAGCGGACCGCACGTCTCCTTCACGAAAGACCAACGCATTCAGCAGCTCCTGGCCGATGCGGTGGACGGGAAATACGAAGCGGTTCAATACCAGTTGAACAACTACTGGCAGGGCTACTGGTTTGCCCATCCGGTGCAATGCCATCTCCACGGGCTGCCGGCGGATCTCGTCACCCGGATCCTGCTGTCCTTCATCGAGGAGGAACGCAAGCCGCTTCCCGAAGTGACGAACTACGCCGAGTGGCTGGTGGCGAGTTACGGCCAGGTGCTGGCAGAGACGTTTCCGATGGCGTACACGGCGAAGTACCACACCACGCCCGCCGAAAACTTGCGGACCGACTGGATGGGACCACGAATGTACCGACCGACCCTCCAGGAGATCGTGTTCGGCGCGTTGTCACCGACCGTGCCCCACGTCCACTACATCACCAACTTCCGCTATCCGACCTCCGGGGGATTCCAGTCGTATGTCGATGGCTTGCGCGCCGGCGCGGCCATCGAGCTCGGCCATGAGCTGGTGGCGCTCGACCCGTCGCGCCAGGAGCTGACGTTCAGGAATGGCCGCCGCCTGACCTACGCGGCGGTCATCTCGTCGATCGCGCTACCCGATCTCGTGCCGATGATCGCGGGCGTGCCGCAGGAGGTGCGCGCTGCCGCGGCGACGCTGGCATGCTCGAGCGTCGTGCTGGTGAATGTCGGCCTCGATCGCAGCGATGTGTCGAAGGCTCACATCTCGTATTTCTATGATGCCGACGTGATCTTTTCGCGCCTGAGCTTTCCGCACATGTTTTCGCCAAACATGGCGCCGGCGGGCTGTGGGTCGATCCAGGCCGAAGTGTACTTTTCCAACAAGTACAAACCGCTCGACCGGACACCGGAAGAATGCGTCGAGCCAGTGATTCGCGACCTGCGGCGCGTCGGCCTCATTCGAGAGACCGATCGCATCCTGCACCGGAGCGTCGCCTTTGCCGAGTACGCCAATATCATTTTCGACCATGATCGGCCGCCCGCGCTGGCGACGGTGCACGGCTACCTCGACTCGATCGGGGTTCACTACTGCGGACGCTACGGCGACTGGGCCTATCTCTGGACCGACGACAGCTTCAAGAGCGGCGAACGTGCCGCCGAAAGCGCGCTGGCGCGGTTAGAGCGTTCGGCCGGCATTGGCCGTCCGACGGAGGATGTGGGATGACGGTTGTCCGGTGTGGGGAGGAGGGCTGAATGCCGTCGCGCCGGCCGTTTGTCAGCGCGATGACGGGCCACGCCGCGGTGCCCGATGTCCGGATGTCAACTGCGGCACGCGTCTTCATCCTGCTCACGGTCTACCTGCTTGCCCATTGGGAGCTGTGGAGCCGTATCGGCGCGCCGACATTCGGCTGGCGACCAACCGACCTCGCCAGCATCGCCATCAATTACTATCGCAATGGCTTTCACTTCTTCTACCCGCAGGTCATGTGGGGAGGCGCCGGGGCCGGACATGTCGAGATGGAATTTCCGCTCCAGCCATTTCTCACTGCCCTGCTGTTCAAGATGTTTGGTCAGCATGATGCGCTTTGCGAAGTGCTGCCTCTCGCTTGCGGCTTTGGAATCGTGTGGGGCACCGACGCGCTCGGACGCTATCTGTTTGGCGAAGTTGCCGGTCTCGCTGCAGCCGTCATCACGGCCCTTTCGCCGACGCTCGTGTATATCACCAGCGTTGGTATGTGGGCAGATCCGCCCATGGTATTTTGCGGAACGCTCGGCATCTATTGGCTCCTGCGTTGGGCTGACGGCGACGCGGTGTGGCGCCTGTGGGCCGGTTCGGCTGCGATTGCGCTCGCCATCCTGCTCAAGATTACCGGCCTCTACCTCGGCGTTGTCGCACTGTACCTCTTCGTCAGACGCTATGGCGTTCGATTCCTGCAGAAGCCTGCGACCTGGGGCGCGGCGGCCGTGATGCTGCTCCCGACCGTTCTTTGGTACGGACATGCGTATCGCATGTTCCTCGAGGACGGCAACACGTTCGGTATCCTCGCCGCCGGCTCTCTGAAACTCGGAACCCGGAGCACATTGACGGATTTGTATATCTATAAGCACACGGCGATCAGAATTGCGTTGTATCACCTGACGCCTCTCGGGTTCCTCGCTTTCTCTTACGGGCTCTACCTGTCATTCGTCCGGCGCGAAGCGCTCGTGTTCGCGTGGCTTGGTGCGGTCGCGCTTCATGCCCTCGTTTCCTTTCAAGGGCTGCGCTACGGCGGCCATATCGGGTACCTGCTCACGATCCTGCCGGTGTGCAATGTTGTTGGCGGTCTCGGGTTTCAAACCTGTCTTTCCGGCTTGCGTCAGCGCCTGGGACACCGTTGGCGGCCGGCCGTGCTGGTTCCCCTGATTGCCGCCTTTTCCCTGCTCCTGGTCGTCAATGTCATGGCCGCGTCCGACCGGTTCAACAATCGCGACCTCGCGTTCGAAACCGCCCTCTGGAGAGGAAAGCAATTGACCGGGTTCAAGGTCGCGGAGCTCACCCGACCCGGTTCGCTCATCATCGTCGCCGACCACGAGATGGATGGATTCACACCTCTCACGTGGATGACGCCACCGGATGTGTTCTTCTATGGGCAGCGGCGAGGTTGGTATTTCGCCCTGTCCTGGGCCACTCCGGAAAGGATTGAGGACGCGCGCGCGAAAGGCGCCGAATACTTTGTGGTATCAGCCAATTCGCTCACACAATACGCCGCCAGCTACTCGGCTCTCGACGCCTACCTCAGTCAACACTTCCGCAAGATCAACGAGCAGGACGGCATCATCTACGACCTGCGTCGGTAACATCGTGTCGATTCGGGGTGAACATCAGTGAGCGCATCCGGAATCATGACGTCGAACACGGGCAACTGTCCGCCGGGCCCCTCTCCGTCCGGCGCCCTCACCGTGTCTGTGGTTGTCCCCACGCGGAATCGTCCGGAGCATGCCGAGGCGTGCGCCCGGTCAATCCTGGCGACCACCGGTTTTCTCGATCTGACGTTCGTGGACCAGAGCGACGACTTGACGACGCAGGAGGCCCTGTCGCGCATCAGCGATCCACGGTTTCGCTACCTTCGGAGCGACTCGCGCGGCGTGACCAAGGGAAGAAACCTTGGAATCAGCGCAACGCAGGGCGATATCGTGGCGTATACGGACGACGACTGCCGCGTGGCGCCGGACTGGACGCAGCGAATCAGCGAAGTCTTCGCCACAGACCCTGAAGTTGCTGTGGTGTGTGGTCGCGTACGAGTGCCCGAAGAGATTCGGCACCTCGGCTATGCGGAAGGTTTCGAGCCGCATCAGCGCGAATGGCAGGGCAGCTTTCCCCCACTCGGGCGGGACTGGGGGATCACTGCAAATTTCTCGATTCGCAGGTCGGTGCTCGGCCGCGTTGGCGTCTTTGATCCCTTACTCGGCGCTGGTGCTCCGCTGCGCTCTGGCGGCGAGCCCGACTTCCTGTTTCGCGTGCTGCGCAACGGCTTGAAAGTGGTGAATGCCGAGGAAGTGGTCGTCGACCACTATGGGATTCGGCGACCCGGTGATGAGTTCAAGCGACTGATCCTGGGATACAGTGCAGGCACGGCAGCGGCCCTATTCAAACACGTCCGCCTTGGCGACTGGGCAGGCATCGTCGTGTATTCGCGCTTCTTGGGTTCCACGCTGATGCGGGTGTCTGGAAATCTTCTATCGGGCCGTCGGCCAACCGGCGTCGGCTATTTACGGGCCTTCCTTTCCGGCACGCTGGCCTCTTGCCGGTTCGGTATTGATCGCGCTCGACGTGAATATATCGAGCGCTGAACCCACGCTGGATGCACCGAGCCGCGGGTGATGTTCGCGCACGTGTTCGACTACTGGTGGCGAAGGTGATCGCTGAATGAGCACGAAGCACGAGCCTTTCATCAGCGTCATCACCCCCGTTTACAATGGTGCCAAGTTCATCGCGGAGTGCATCGAGAGCGTCCTCGCGCAGACCTACCGTAACTTCGAATACATCCTGGTGAATAACTGCAGCACGGACCACACGCTCGACATCTGCCAGCAGTACGCGCGGAAAGACAGTCGGATTCACGTTCATGACAATACCGTTTTTCTCGACGTGATGGTCAATCACAATCACGCGCTGAGCTTCATGTCGACAGACAGCAAGTACGTCAAATTCGTTTCAGGTGACGACTGGATCTTCCCCGAGTGCGTGGACAAAATGGTCGAGCTCGCCGAACAGAATCCGACCGTCGGCATCGTCGCTTGCTATTCAATCGAGGGAAAACGCGTGTTGTTTCAGGGGCTCGAGTACCATCAGAAAGTCGTCAACGGACGCGACATCTGTCGCAACACGCTGCTCGGCAAGCAGCCGTATGTGTTTGCGGCGCCGACTTCTCTGCTCTATCGGGCGGATTTCGCGCGCGCGACACCGACCTTTTTCCCATTTGCAGAGGGTGCGCCGCACGCCGATGTCTCGGCCGTTTATCAGGTGCTCCAGCATTCAGATTTCGGCTTCGTTCATCAAATTCTGTCGTTCACGCGGGTCCACGAGCAGTCCGAAACGTCCTCGAGCTTCAAATACGGAAGAACCAACCGCGCTCTGCTCGCGGACATGAACCGTTTTGGCCCCGTCTATCTGACCCCCGAGGAGCACGCGCTGCATTTGCGTATCGCACTCGACAAGTACTATTTGTGGCTGGTCGCCGCCCTCATCGAGAACTCGTTCAGCAAGGAGTTCCTCGAGATGCAGAAATCCGGCCTCCGATCGATTGGCTTCGAGCTGAGTCCGGCGAGGCTGCTCAAGGCCGCCGTCATGAGAGGTGTCGAATTGGTGGTCACCCCACGTGTAACGACCAGCAAGATCGCGGCGATGTTCAAGCGAAAGGGCAAAATAGAGGCGCGCGGGACTCAGTTGACCTGAGGCACCAATCCGTCAGGCACTGGGCCGATCATGTGCGGAATCGCAGGCTTCAGCGGGGACGACGAGCTCCTCCTCAGGGACATGGCTGTGGCTCTGCACCATCGCGGCCCGGACGCGACGGGGTTCTTCAACGAGCCGGAACGTGTCAGTCTGGCGCACACTCGTCTATCCATTCTCGACCTCCACGAGCGATCCAACCAGCCGCTCCACTACACGCACGAGGGACGACATTTCGTCCTCGTCTACAACGGCGAGATCTACAACTATCGCGAGCTCCGGCGTGAGCTCGAGGCCGCCGGCTGTCGCTTCCTGACCCAGACCGACTCGGAGGTGATCGCGGCGGGCTACGCCGTGTGGGGCGCGAGCTGTGTTCGCCGTTTCAACGGGATGTGGGCCTTTGCCATCTTCGACCCGCGGGAAAACCTGCTGTTTCTCTCGCGGGATCGCTTCGGCAAGAAGCCGCTCTACTATCATGCCGCTGGCGGTCGATTCATCTTTGCGAGCGAAATCAAGGCCATCATCAAGGCGCCGTACGTCTCGCGCGTGGCCGATACCGAGCTGGTCGCAGATTTCTTGAACTTCGGTCTCGCGGCGCACACACCCGGAACGTTCTTTCGTGACGTGAAGCAGCTTCCCGCAGGCACGAACGGGACGCTGGATCTCGGCAGCGGCCGCTTCCAGATCGATCGGTTCTATTCGCTTCCGACGGCAACGCACTCGGTGGGAGCGGACGACGTGCGAGCGATGCTGCGCCTCGCCGTCTCGCGTCGCTTGATATCCGACGTGCCGGTTTGCCTCTCGCTCAGTGGCGGGGTCGACAGCTCCTCGATCGCCGCCATGATCGCCGACGTGCACGAGGGGCGAATGGTCGCGTTCACGACCACGTCCCAGAGCGGTACCGGTGACGAGACGGAAGGGGTCATGAAACTCCTGTCGACCTACCGACAATTCGAGCTCGTCCAGGTGCGCCTCGAACCGGAGGATCCCCTCAAGCACTTTGAACGCATCGTGTATCACATGGACGAGCCGTTCATCTACGATTCACCGTTCGTGCGGTTCAAGATCGCCGAAGCGATCCATGCGCACGGTTTCAAGGTGTCGCTCACCGGTGAAGGAGCGGACGAGCTCATTGGCGGCTACCCGCTCTATTCGCATCTGTTCTTGCTCGAACTCTGGCGTGATCGGCGGCTGGCACGGCTCGGCTCCGAGCTTGCCTTTACCTTCCTCCAGCCCGACTGGCGTCCGATCCTGTCGCGTTTCGCGTCCCGCTTTGTGAAGAGCGAGGACGCTCGGGTTCGCTCGCATTTTCTGGACAATGCCGAGCGGTCTGGCTGTCTCCTGCCCGCCAGCGATCGTGGCGCCGCACTCCAGGAGCGCGACGTTTCGATCAAGGAGAAGCTTCACTCACAAGTGACGACCTTTTTTCTTCCCTACCTTTTGGCGTGCAACGACAAGATGTACATGGCCCACGCAGTCGAATCGCGCGCGCCATTTCTCGACGTTGAGGTCGCGGAGCTCTTGTTGGGTATCCAGACCGAGAAGCTCATCGTGCGCGGACTCAGAAAGTATCCGTTGCGCCAGGCGATGCGCGGCCGGGTGCCCCGCACCGTGCTTTTCGACAGACGCAAGATCGGATTCGCGTCGCCCGTCCAGAGTCAGTTGGCGGCACCGTCCGCGAAGGAATGGGTGCGCAGCCTGTTCAAGGAGGCTCGCTCGGCAACGTTCGTCGACCCAAAGCGCGTCATTGCGAACTTCGACGCCGTTCCGACGGACGGTCGTGTCGACGACTTCTTGACTCACGCCCTCACTTTGGAGCTATGGATGCGCCTTTTTGATATCGCGTCGGATTGACGCCGTCGTTCTGCGCGAGCCTCATTGAGATGAAAGCCCGTCATTGGGGCTCCAATCTCGACCGCGGGATACGGCACGACTATTGCTCGAGTCCCGTTCCGGGGTCATGAGCATTGATAGGTAAGCTGTTCATCATCTTCGTCTTCCTCGCGACGGGTCTTGTCGGTCGCCAGGTCGAGGCGAGAAACAGTTACTCGACGAACTTCCCGCTGACTGAAGATCCGATCTCCGAGGGGGGGCGGTGGATCAACGGGTCAGTCGGTCTCGATTGGAAGAACTGTCGGACCACGCCAGGACTCGCGTTTGGGACGCAGTCGGGTGCGAACCCACCGCCGTATGACGACAGCACGTGCGTCCTGAGCGGAACCTGGGGGCGCGCGCAATCGGCGGAAGGGACGGTGGTTGTACCCGCGAGCCCGACTGGCTATCAGGAAGTCGAGATCCGGCTCCTGACCACCATCACGGCGCATCGGCACACCGGCTACGAGGTGTTATTCAGTGTCACGAACAACACCTACATCGATATCGTGCGGTGGGACACCTTGGAAGGTCCATCGACGTGGGATGAGTTTCACTTCATCGTCCGGGGTGTGATCGGGCCGCGATTGGCGACGGGGAACCGCATTAAAGCGACCGTGGACACCAACGGCGTGATTCGCGCGTATCTGGACACGGGCAGCGGGTTTCAGTTGATGGCGGAGGGTACTGATACCACCTACACCACAGGCGCCCCGGGGATGGGGTTGTTCAATCAGGGCTCGGGGAGTAATGCGAGCTTTGGATTCTCATCGTTCTCCGCTACTGACGGAACGATTCCTCCGCCAGGTGCGCCGTCCAACTTGAGGATCATTCGTTCGCGGGCGCAGATGGCAGGAGGCGTGTCAGACGAAACGCGCCCGATAATACGCGATCGTCTGCATCAATCCGTCGCGCAGGGCGACGCGCGGCTTCCACCCGAGCAACGCTTCCGTGCGCGCGACGTCGGCGACTCGAGTCTGTTCATCCCGGCGCTCCGGCACGTCGCCAAACGTCGGGACCATCTCCGACTCCATCAAGGTGACGATGGCTTCCACGACCTCGCGAACCGAGGTCGCGATGCCGGTGCCCAGGTCCACGGCGGTGCCCTCGACCCCCTCCGCCTTGCTCAGCTCAATCAGCCCGCGAACGACATCCTCGACGATCACCCAATCCACCTGCCGCGTGCCGCTCGTGAACTCAGGACGCGCCCCCTGCAGTAACGAGAGAATTGTGTAAGGGATCAGTTTTTTCAGATCGCGCTGCGCGGGTCCATACACCATGTAGATCCGGGCCACAGTGGCTGGCGTCCGGAAGACCTGCCAGAACATTTGCGCATACGTCGTCACCGCAGCCTTCGACGCGGCGTATGGCGAGCTCGGCGCAGCGCCAGGTGGCGGTTCTTCAAATGACCCCGCCAGGACGATCCGCCGGCAACCCGTTGTCGAGGCCGCGTTGAGCAGATGGACGGTAGACACCAGGTTTGCCTGAAAGGACGGGAGCACAGCCGACAGGTCGCGCGCCGCGCTAGTGAAGCCAGCGACGTGGAAAATCGTGTCGGGGCGGACATCCT
>Ga0114129_10013064_pt1 | contig 11829 bp, 7 predicted proteins | sample RhiMetdeltSRZDD1_FD_80071 | JGI IMG/M metagenome (GOLD analysis project Ga0114129, IMG submission 80071) | Populus rhizosphere microbial communities from Tennessee, USA - Rhizosphere MetaG P. deltoides SRZDD1 (version 2) (version 2) | ecosystem: Host-associated > Plants > Roots > Rhizosphere >... | reverse complement strand
CGGGGTTTGAATTTCGCGCTGCGGCCGACCGCGCTTTGATCGCCGAGTCCGCTCGCGCCGATCAGCGCTCGAGCGACGGCTTTGGGGATGCCGAGGATTCCCTTGCCTTCCGACCCGGTCACCCGACCCGAAAGCCATGCGTCCACGTTTTCGAGATCCTCGAGACTCAATGGCCGGACCATTGCCTTCACGCTCACGTAGTACGTCTTGCCCGATTTGAAATCGCTGGATGTACCGAGATCGACTTCGCGCAAGCGTTCCAGTTCGTCGGAGAGCGCGCTGCGATCGGCGAAGCGCCGGGTGAAGCCGGACTGATCAAGCAACTCCGTTTCCCCCGTCCACACGTCACGACGAAAACGGTAGGCAAGAACGCGACTCCGGATGAGCGAATCCCACCAGCTGCTTTTCTCTTGCCAGAGATCGACCACGATGAGGAGCGTGGCGGCGATGCCGTCTCCCAAGGACGGGCTCTGATCGAAAACACCGCGAATGCCGAACGCAACCACCAGCGAATCGCCGGTCGAGCGCGGAGTCCAGGTTTGCGTCTCAGAAATAGGGAAGGGTTCACCCGGAGCGGAGACCCGCACGCCGAGCGCCCGGGCAGACATAGGAAGCCCGCCCAGCAGGAGGGCCACGCAGAACCCGGTGAGGCAGCCCGAATGATCCAGTCCTTTAGCGGCCTGCAGAGCCCGTTTACCCCCCGCGCGTCAGTAAGATTCCTGGAAGCGAAACTCCACCCGCAGGTCGGCACCCGATTCATTGAGTGCGTGAGCGAGCAAGAGCGTGGGACCGCTCTGACCGATGCGAAAGCCGGTGCCTAAATCGATCGGAATGTGCTGATCGAAAAAACTCCCGTTGTCCCACGCGGTTCCCGCATCGATAAAGGCCAGGGCCCAACCGCGATGCCCCACCCCGATCGCGTACTGCACGTTGCCCAGAGCGACATGATCGCCGCTCAGGCTCCGGTAGTTGTGGCCGCGCAGCGTTCCGAGCCCGCCGATCTCGTAGCGACGCTGGGCCGGCAGAATGCCACCTTTGCCTTCACCGGTCCCGGCGAGAATCCGAGTGGAGATGATCTGGTTGGGAGCGATACGGAAATAGTTCCGAAGGTCTCCGGTGACGCGCCACAAATCGAAGTCGCCCCCCAACCCGCCGTCTCCGCGTTCCCACTGCACCCGATGCCATTTGGTCCAGGAGGGCCAGGTCGAGCGAGGAGAAATGTCGTCTTCCTTTTGCCGCGGCCGAGTGTCGTAGGTCACGGTCACGTCATAACCGCGATACTCACCGTCGGGGATCGAGGGGTTTTGGGGAAAATCGGTTTCCTGGTTGAACACCGACCAGTCGTTCACGTTGTCGAGGCTCGCTTCGTCTTGCTTACGCATGCCGGTCGAAACGGTGATGTCGCGCGTGACATAGAAACTGGCGAGCGCCCGTAGGCCTTCCGCTTCATACCAGTCCCAGTAATCACGGTGCAGGAAGAGCGCACTGGCGGAGTTCTCGCCCGAAGAGAGCGATTCGTCGGCGTAATAAAAAGGAAGAAAGCTCCGGTAAGCCTGAGCTCCCACCGTAACCCGATGGTGCGGGGCCACGGGTTGTTCAAACCCGGCGAAATACTGACCTCGCTCGGCGGAAAACGCGTATCCGAACTGAGCGCGAAAGGCCGGGATGTAGCCTCCCTCGGGTTTGAGGTGGCGGATCACGGCGAGATGGAGCGCCGGTCCTTCGACCCGGTTGTAACGCCCCCAGATTTGCAACCGCTGCTCCCCCAACCAGGTGCTCGCACCATCCATGGTGGCGCGGGGCGGCTCCACCCGCGGCACACCGAGACCGGGTGCGGGCGGGGTGAGATCGAGCCGCTCCGGGGTGGCGGAAAGGGGCTTTGTAATCGCTCGCACCGAGTCCCGGGGCGTATAGGGCTTGTCGGGCTCAGCTTCCTGGGCTCGAGCCGGGTCCCACGCGTTGACGAGGAAGGTTATCGAGGCCAGGCCGATCCAGGAAACTATTCGAGCTTGTTTCAAATCGGTACCTCGACTCTCCTACAAGCAAATCGCATTCCAGGCCTAACCTTGGATAAATCGTCCGCCCCATTCAAAACTGTATCGCTCCTGTGGCCCAGCCGCCACACATGCGGCCCGGCTGCGACACATCAACGATTCCGTTCCACCCCGAGCCGCCGCATCTTGCGGTGAAAGTTCGCGCGGTCGATCCCTAAGTTGCGGGCGGCCTGACTCACGTTGCCGTTGGATCGCCCCAGCTCCGCTTCCAGAATGTGCTTCTCGGCCTGATCGAGAAGATCCTTGAGATGTCCTTCCATCTCCGGAGGCTTGCCGTCAGCCAAAGGCACTGCCGCATTCCGGGCCGCCGCCATGCCCCCCGGGCTCGACTCCAACACCATCGCGACATCTTCGATCGCGATTTGATCGCCTTGCTCCATGATGACCAAACGCTCCACGACGTTCCGTAATTCGCGCACGTTCCCCGGCCACCGATGGGCCAGGAGTAAGTCCATCGCCTTCGGGTCGAGCTTGAGGCGAGGGCGACCGTATTCGCCCCGGAAATACCCGAGGTAATGCTCCACCAGGAGCGGCACGTCCTCCTTGCGCTCGCGCAAGGGCGGCACCTCGATCGGGACCACGTTCAACCGGTAATAGAGATCCTGCCGGAAGCGATGCGCGGCCACCTCGGTCTTCAAGTCTTTGTTGGTGGCGGCGAGGATGCGAGCGTCGAAGGTGAGCGTGCGCGTGCCGCCGACCCGCTCGAACTCATTGGAATCCAGCGCCCGGAGCAACTTCACCTGCGCATCCAAAGTCATGTCTCCTATTTCGTCCAGAAAGAGCGTGCCGCCCTGGGCCAGTTCCACCCTGCCTTGCTTCCGCGTTTCGGCTCCGGTGAAGGCGCCGCGTTCATGGCCAAAGAGCTCGCTCTCGACGAGATCCTTGGGAATCGCCGCACAATTGAGCCGGACGAAAGGACCGCCCTGACGTGGAGACAACTCGTGGATCGCCCGAGCGACCAACTCCTTGCCAACCCCGTTCTCGCCGAGGATGAGCACCTTGGCCCCGGTGGGCGCGGCACGCTTCACTTCCTCCCGCAGGTCGCGAATGACCTGGCTTGCCCCGACCATTTGATAGAGCGGCCCGCGCTCCTCGCGCAGCACCCGGTTCTGGCGCTTGAGCGCGTTCATTTCCAGCGCCCGCTCTACGGTGAGCGTTAACCGTTCGGGGGTGAAGCCTTTCTCCAGGAAATCGAACGCACCATGACGCACGGCTTCCACGGCGAGCTCGATCGTGCCGTGCCCGCTCATCATGATGATGGGAACGCGCGCGGTGAGATCCGAGCATCGCTTGAGGTAGGCAAGGCCGTCTTCACCCGGCATGCGCACATCGAGCAGGATCAAATCCACCGAGCCGGCCCGGCGCGTGATGGCCTCATCGGCATCCTTGGTGTCTTTGGCCTCGATGACCACGAAGCCTTCCTCGCCCAAATACTGAACGAGCGATTTGCGCACGCGCTCCTCGTTGTCCACCACCAACACCACCCGTTTGCCTTCATCCGCTTTTTTCATCAAGCCTCCGGGTCAATCTTGCCGCGCGCCCCCGGGAAAACCAGCGTTACCCGCGCGCCACCATCGGCACGATCGTCCAGCTCCAGATATCCTCCGTGCTGGAGCATGGTCCGTTGGACGAGGCTGAGTCCTAGCCCCGTGCCTTGCGGTTTTGTGGTCACGTAGGGCTCGTGAGCCTGCTCGCGAACGCCGGGCTCCCAACCTGTTCCCTCGTCCTCCACGATCACGCGCGCGCCCCCGCCGTCCCGATGGACGCGCACCCAGATACGCTCGCCGTCCTCGGTCGCCTCGACCGCGTTCTTCACCAGGTTGGTAAGGGCTTGCCGCAAGAGCGTGCGATCGGCCTCGATCTCGAGCGGCTCTGTAGGTAGATCGGTCTCGATGCGCCGGGTCACATCGGGAAATCCCGAGACGGCGGCGCCAACCAGCTCCCGCAGATCGACGGTCCGCAATTCGGGAACGGGGAGGCGAGCGAGCTCGCTGAACGAAGAGGCGAGGCGTTGGAGTCCCTCGATTTCTTCCAGGACCGTGTTCAGCGACTCTTGAAAGCGCTGCCGCGCGGGCTCGGGAAGCTCGGGGACGGTTTTGCGTAGCCGGTGAGCGGAAAACGTTATCGGGGTGAGCGCATTCTTTATTTCGTGAGCCACGCGGCGCGCGGCCTCTCGCCAGGCCGCTACGCGCTCGGCCCGGGCCAGCTGGCGGCGCGAGCGGGAGAGCTCGGCGCTCATGGCGTTGAAGGTCTCGATGAGACGCTCCATCTCCTCGCTTCCCCGCGGTCCTACGCGTACCGACATTTCGCCTCGCGTCACGCGTTCCATCCCGGTACCAAGCTCCTCCACAGGCCGGCTCACCCGAGCGGCGAGGACGCGTGCCGTCCATGTGGCCAGGATGGCGAGGAGAATAATCATGCCGCCCAGGGTCAGTAAGGCGATGCGCTGGTGGAATCGGATGAGGGTGGGGAGCTGATCGTAGTAGCCGACTCCGCGCACGAGATCGTTACGGCGTTCGTAAAACTTGGGGTCGAGGTAGATCCCGGAGACGAATACCCATTGCGGCGCTTCGGGAGAACCGGCGAATCCGGTGAAGGCCAGCACGTGGCGGTCGGGATTTTCCAGGAAGGGGTGCGACGACGCCGAGTCCGACACCGCGCCCATCGGGCCGGGAGGGGTGAGCAACGGATCTCGGGTTACTTCGAGGAGAAGCGAATCGCGCATGTCGTAAATCTGCACGAAATCGATATTGTACGCGGTGGCGAGTTGTTTCCGGATGTACGCCACGCTCCAGGGCGGTGTCATCACGGGATCAGCGGCCAAAAGTTGCCCGCGCTGGCGGAGATCGTTCTCCGCGCGCCCCAGAAGATCGCGCGCCATCTCCATGCTGCCCTTGAGCGCCGATTGCACGCCGGGGTTTTCCCAGCGCTCGAGCGCGGACAACACGCCCCGCGTGGCCACCGCGGTGAGCAGCAGCGCGGGGCCGAGGGTGAGGAGCAGGAACAAAACAGTGAGCTGCCCCTTGAGCGTGCGCGGGGTCAGGCCCACGGGTGCTCCGTGTCACAAGTTTGGAACACTAGATTAGGCCTCGGCGGCGATGCGCGACTTCACCTGGTCGTAACCGAGCTGTCCGCAGGCGGCCTGGATGTCGAGACCCTTCGAGTAGCGCACGGTGACCGTGGTCTGGAAGGGCCACAGCCATTTCGCGAAGGCGTCCACGCGCTCGGGATCGGGACGCTCGTAGTCGAAGAGATCCGAGGGGTTGAAGGGAATCACGTTTACCTTGGACGGAAACCGCTGGGCAATGCGCCCCAGGCGCTCCGCGTCCTCGCGGGAGTCATTGAGGCCCTTGATGAGAACGTACTCCAGAGTAACCCGCCGCTCCGATGCCCGCGCGTAGGCTTCCACCGCGGGGATCAACACCTCGATGGGATATTTGCGTGTCACCGGCATGAGCTCGGAACGCACCTCGTTGGTGGTGGCGTTGAGGGAAAGCGCCAGCGCCACGCTCGGGTTCTCGCGCGCCAGCCGTTCGATGCCGGGGACGACCCCCACCGTGGAAACGGTCATGCGACGTCCGGCAATGTTGAGCCCCTTGGGGTCCTGGAGGATCTCGATCGCTTTGAGGAGCGCGTCCAGGTTATCCATGGGTTCGCCCATCCCCATGGCGACGAGGTTAGGGCCTTTGGAGAACAAGCTCTCCGCCAGGTGCTGAAAGATCTGGGACACGATCTCGCCCGGAGTCAGATTCCGAAGCCGGCCCATTTTCCCGGTGACGCAAAACGAGCAGCGAAAGGCACAGCCGACCTGGGTGGAGAAGCAGAGCGTCTCCCCGTAGTCCGCCTGCATGAGCACGCTTTCGATGTGGTGCCCGTCTTGGAGCCGCCAGAGGAGCTTGACGGCGTCCTGGGTAGGGGACCGGCGGCGAGCGGACTCCACAGAACCTTTGGGGTCGATTCGGGTTTCTAGCTCCTTGCGGAGAGACTTGGGGAGATCGGTCATCTCTTGAAAATCGAGAGTCCGGCGCTGATAAACGTTGATGAATACCTGGTCGGCTCGGAAACGAGGTTCCCCCAGGCTTTCGAAAAAAGCCCCCAGCTCCGCTCGGGTGAAGTCGAAAAGGGACAGTCGATTATCCAAGTGCATCCTGGTCGAATAGGGCCCCTCTCCTGTAAATCCACTGTAGACCCGTCTAGCAAAAAAGTTGAGGGAGCCCAGGTCCTCTCTTCCCGTAGTGGCTTGTTGCCGATTATACTTGCTGTATTCAAGAGGGTTGGGGCCAAAGGCACGCCCCTTTTGATGTGCTCTGGTCGGAATGTCCCTGTGGTGGAGGGACTCCCGTCCCTGGTCATTCCTGAGTTTCATCGTCGTTGGAGGTTCTGGCGCTCCCCCCCATCGCCGGAAGGCTTCTACGGCAGTCCGAGGAGCATAAGCAAATGACTCCCAAACGGTTGGGCATCGTTCTCGTTGCCCTGGTCGCCCTTTGGAGTCTGGTGGGACCAGCTGAGGTACCGCATCCCCGGCTCGTTCCGGCGATTTCCGGCGTGGACTTGGCTCACGCCGGTGATCCGGACCAGTACACCAACAAACCCGTGGGAAGCCCGACGCTTGCACCGCCAGACACGGTCAAGCCGCCGTCAGCTCCCATTCCCGGTGGGGGCCCGCACGTAACGCCTTCCACCACGCTTAGTGCGGTCGTCCAGGTCGTGTCCTTTCTCCTGTGGGGGAAGGGGACTATTTACTAAGTCTGCTGAAGCCGTCGACCCGAGGCCAGAGGAGGGCGGTTCGTGTCGGCTGAGGACTTAATAAGGGTGAACCGTTCCATTCAGGCAGAACGGCAGCACGGCGTCAGTTCCGAAGCGACGCGGCAGGAATGGCAGGAACTTCCCGAAGCAGTGAAGTTCGGGGATGTCTGCTATCAGGCCGAGCGCTACGGCGATGCGCTCGAGGCCTATAAGACGGCGCTTGGTGCCGGCGAGCAAATGCTCTCGCCGGAGGCCCGGGCCCGGCTTCACTACCGCATTGCCTGCTGCTATTCCTGGCGAAACAGCTTTGCGCTTGCCCTCGAGCATCTCGACGAGGCGCGCCGGGTGCTGCCCCGGCACCTGGACAAGGTGCGCCTGGCCAAGATCTACGCCCGTCGCGGGCACATCATGCTCGAGATGGGCCGCTACGATCGTTCCGAGCGTTATCTCCTCATAGCCAAGAAGATCCTTTCCGGTACGAACGAACAGGAGGAGATGGGCTCGATCGAGATGAGCCTTGGGATGCTGGCCGCGCGACTCGGCCGCTCCCGCGAAGCCCGGCAAGGTTTCCTGAACGCGCTCACCACCTACCAGCGCATCGGACACCGGAGCGGGGAAGCCGGGGCGCTCAACAATTTGGGAATCCAGTACAAGAACGCGTGCGAGTGGCGCGAAGCCGTGCGTTACCTGGAAGATGCGAGGACGCTTTTCCAGAGACTCGGGCATCGTCACCGGCTCATGACCTCTCATTTGAACCTGGGCATCGTGCACTGGAAGCTCGGCAAGTGGGAACTCTCCGAGGAGAATCTCGCGGTTGCGGAAGGCATCGCGCGCGAGATCGAATCCAAGCAATCGCTCGTCCGGATCCAACTCGCCCAGGGGAACCTCGCCCTCAGGCGCCATCTCCTGGATCTGGCCGAGAGTCTGTATCGACAGGCGAGTGAGACCGCGGAAGCGGAGGGATACGGCCGCGAACGAATCCTCGCCCAGGAGTTCATGGGCGAGCTTCTCGTGGTGCGGGGAGATCCCGAAGCGGCAAGCCGACTCCTTTCGACCACCCTCGAGGCCGCGCGGGCGTTGGCGCCCGAGGGCGACCTCGTCACTGAAGTGTTGCGTCGTTTGGCCACCGCGCGTTTGGAAGCCGGAGCGCCGCGGGAGGCGCTCGATTACGCGCGTGAATCCTCGATCCAGGCCGGGCGGGACGGTGACCGATATGAGGAAGCGGTTGCGCTGCGGGTGGTTGGACTTGCGTTGTTTGCCCTGGACGAACGCCCAGAAGGCGAGAGGGTGGTAGGCCGGGCTCTGGAGTGTCTGAGCGAAATCGGCGAATCGTTCCAGAAGGGTCTCACCCATCTTGCTTACGGCCGCGCGCTGGCCGCGTCGGCGGTCCAGGACCGCTCAACCGAAGATCTCGAGCATGCCGCCACGCAGCTGCAACGGGCTTACGGGGCGTTTCTGGATTTGGATGCGCGCGTGGCCGCGGCGCGAGCCGCGTTCGAGCGTGCTTGGCTCGAGACGCAGTTTCATCGCTACGAGGAAGCGTCGGCGTATCTAGGCAAGGCGCGCCAAGTCTATCCGCCTCGTGCCGACGCGGATCTGGGCGCCAAGATCGAGCAGCTCGGAACCGAAATCGAGGACGCGTTTGCCGAACGATGGTCCTCGGGCGGCGATGTGCTCACGTCGTTGCGTGAGCTCGAGCGGTTGTTTCAGGGAGCGAGCGACACCGACGCCGTCCTGGAAGAGCTCATTCGTCTCGCCGTGACGCGCTCGGGTTCCGATCGCGGAAGCGTGGCGTATGCCCGCGACAACGGGCGAGTGCGGGTGACGGCAGCTCATGGGTGGTCGCACGCGGAGGCGGAACGGTTCCTGCGCGCATTAGGGCCTACGCTCGAAACCGCGCTCCGTGACAACCGTCCCATCGGGTCCAACAACACCCATGAGGATCCGCGTTTCCGGGTGGTGGCCGATGATCCCCATTTCCGCACCCGGAGCATTGTCTTACTTCCCCTGATGCTGACCGATGAAAAGTCCGGCGTCATCCTGGTGGAAAAGTCGAACGGAAACCTCGAGGGCGGATATCACCAGGGAGAGATCCAGCTCCTTACGATTCTGGCCAACTTGGCCGCCCTTTCGCTCATGGAGCGCTGGAATACCGAGCTCATTCGCGAAAACGAGGCGCTCAAGGCCCGGATCGCTCTCGATACCGGTCAGGACCGGTTCGTCACTCAGCACGCGGAGTTGCAGCGCACGTTGCAGCTCGTGGCCAAGGTGGCCAATAGCCCGGTGTCGATTTTGATCGAAGGCGAAACCGGGACCGGCAAGGGTCTTCTCGCCCACATCATCCACCAGGCTTCCGATCGCCGTGCCAAGCCGTTCGTCCAGGTGAACTGCGCGGCTCTTCCGGAACCGCTTTTGGAAAGCGAGCTGTTCGGACACGTGAAGGGGGCGTTTACCGGGGCGTCCTACAACAAGACCGGGCTCTTCAAGGAAGCCGAAGAAGGGACCCTTTTCCTGGATGAAGTCGACAAAGCCAGCCTGGCCGTTCAGGCCAAGCTCCTCCATGTCATGGACACCAAGGAGGTCCGGCCGGTCGGCTCGGTCAAGTCGCTCCGGGTGGACACGCGCGTTTTGTGCGCCACCAATGTGAACCTGCGGCAGAAGATCGCGGCTGGGGAATTCCTGGAGGACCTCTATTACCGGCTCAACGATTTCATCGTGGTGGTGCCCCCGCTCCGTGACCGGCGCGAGGATATCCCTCCGCTCATCGACTATTTTGTAAACAAGTTTTCTATGCAGTATGGTCGTCCCGAGATCCGGCTTACCGCTGAAGTGCGGCGGATGCTTGTGGAGCTGCCGTGGCGGGGCAACGTCCGAGAGCTGGAGAAGACGATCCGCCGGCTCGTGGTGCTCGCCGACGACAGTCAGCCGGTCGGAATGGAGCTTCTTCCTGCGGAGATTCAGGTTTTTGATTCAGAGCCACAAAATGGGGCGACCTTGAGACAGGAAATTTCCCGGACGGAACGTCGCGTGATATCGGACGCGCTCAAAACCCACGCCTGGAACAAGGCGCAGGTCGCCCGGGCCCTTCAGGTGTCGTATCCCTGCCTCCTCAAGAAGATCCGCGAGTTTGGGCTTACTAAGCCGTCGGCGCGTTCCCGCGCGTCTTAGGCTTCTATCAACGCGATTTCCAGCAGTAAGCCCTTACGCGGAAAGAACCTCTGAAGATTAGCCTTCCGACTGTATAAACGTTGTTGATAACTTGCGGATCCGGCGTCCCCCTCGAAGGTGTTTGTTTTCTCGCCTCTGCCGTCACATATCTTCTAAGCATAGTGGGTTAGACGGATTAACGTTTCCCTGACACCACCTGGCACGTCCTCTGCATTGCAGGGACAACAGGGAGGGGGACCTCCCAAAGCCATAAGCGTCGGGTCTTGAGATGCCAGCGCAAGCTGAACACCACCGACTCAGGACCCGGTGCATGGCTCTAGTTGCAACGGCACGAACCTGACGTACTCCCCCATGTAGCGAGGGTAAGCCGATGCGGAGTGACAAAGTTCTGGCAGCCTATCGCGACCAGTTCGAGTACTTCGCGGATTGCTTTGAGTTGATTCGTCGCCGCAGTGATGCCTACTCCATCCGTGCCGAGGCCCTGGATGCCGAGCGGATGGTCTCCTACACCGAACGAAGTGGATACGTTTCCGAGCGCAGCCAGCTCCTCGAGATCTACCGCGGAGTCATGGCGGAAGCCGCCGATCTGACCGACCGCATCCGGCGCCGCAAGGAAGAAACCACGCTTCAGGGGGTTCGGTTTCCCTTCGATGAGTTTGTCGCGCACTACGGCCTCGAGCCGGAGGAGGAACAGATCCTCCTGGTTGGGTTTTACAACGAGGCGCGCGGGCATGGCCGCGCGCGCCATACCGGCGGTCACGAGATCCTGAACCTGCTTTTTCCGGATCCCGTGGACGCCCTCAAAGCTTCTCGTTTTTTGGATGCGGGGGCGACGCTCTTGAGACGGCGGTTGATGCAGGTGAGTTCCGATCATGATCACCTGGACAACTTCTTAAGGGCTGCCTACGAGGTCACGGAGAAGACTCTGCGCGTAGTCCTGGGTGTTACCGAGAGACCGAACATCACGGAAGAGCAGCCGGGACTCCAGGGGATGCGCGAAGCCTGCGGCGCCTCCTATCGAGTCGTCGCCCCCCAAGTTTGTCTCGAACGCGTCGTGCTACCCCCGGGCATCCGGCGCGGTTTGGAAGAAGTGCTGTGGCAAGCTCGGGAGGGCGGGGCGATTTACGAAAAATGGGGACTCGACCGTGTCCTGGAAAAGGGGAAGGGCACGGTGGTCCTATTTGCCGGTCCGCCAGGGACCGGCAAAACCATGACCGCCGAAGCGATGGCGCATCGTCTGGGCTGTTCGCTTCACATTGCGGATTATGCGGAGCTGGAAAGCAAATGGATTGGTGAGACGGAGAAGAACATTGTGGAGATCTTTCGCGCCGCCCGCGAGACCGGCGCGGTGCTCCTTCTCGATGAGGCGGATGCCATTCTTTCTTCGCGCGTTGACGGCGGGTTGTACAACGACCGGGCGTACAACCGGCAGGTAAGTATTCTTCTTCGAGAGCTGGAGACCTTCGACGGTCTCTGCATTCTCACCACGAATCGGATGGTCACCCTCGACGAGGGTTTGGCTCGGCGTGTATCGGCTACGTTCCAATTCAACGTACCGGGACCCACCGAGAGACTAAGAATCTGGGAATCCCTGATTCCCGGGCGGATGCCGTTGGCGCAGGATGTCGACCTTCGGGCGCTTGCGCACCGTTATCCGCTCGCCGGCGGACACATCAAGAATGCCATCCTGACCGCGGCTCGTCGGGCCGCGGTTCGAGACGGCGAACAGGTTTGCATCCGGCAAGAAGACTTGGGCGAGGCAGCGGCGGGAGAACGTCGTAGCTTCCGACCCGGCGCCAGGCCGATTGGGTTCGGGGAGGGCGTTTATGCCCCCTTCTTCGGCTGAGCCTCGCCCCGGGTT
>Ga0114129_10013063_pt1 | contig 11829 bp, 8 predicted proteins | sample RhiMetdeltSRZDD1_FD_80071 | JGI IMG/M metagenome (GOLD analysis project Ga0114129, IMG submission 80071) | Populus rhizosphere microbial communities from Tennessee, USA - Rhizosphere MetaG P. deltoides SRZDD1 (version 2) (version 2) | ecosystem: Host-associated > Plants > Roots > Rhizosphere >... | reverse complement strand
TGAGCTGAACGACATCAGGGACAACCGCCGGGACTACGATGTGGTCTCCTCGACGTTGCGGCTCCGGAACGTGGCGGTGGCGGGGACGCGGCTCACGGGGAACATGAATGTGGACTGCGCCTTTACGTCACGTTACAAACAGTGCCCTCCTACGATTCCAAACTGTCCGATCGGCGGCCTGGAATCAGTCTCCGGGTCGTGTCTGCTGACCGCCGTTTACGAACAGAACCGCTGGTGGTTGTGCCAGAGTAACTTCCAGGCCAGCAACGGGGTCCTGTTCACGAGGATCCCCCTCAGCGCGCCGCGCTGAGCCGTGGTCCGTCGGAGCCATCCGTGCATCGGGTGATCCTGATCGCGCTCGTCCTCTCCATTGCCGCATGCCGCGGCTCGAGCGTACCCGAAGCGCCGCAACGTCAGGCGCCGCCGGCAACGCCTGCAGCCCGCGTGTCCCCTCAGCACCTTCGCACTCAGGGGACCACGTTCGCCCGCGCTGATGGATCGGTGTTCGAATGGCGCGGGATCAGTGCGTTCGCACTGATCGAGCAGATTGCCAGCGGCCGATCTGCCGAAGCGGAAAGTTACCTGGCGTGGGCGGCAAGTCAGAAGATCACCGTGGTTCGCGTGCTCGTGATGGCTCAGCATCTGTTCAAGCTGTCGCCCGAGCAAGGGCGTGCGTCGCTGCCGCGACTGCTCGAGATGGCGGCAGCGCACGGCCTGCACGTCGAGATCGTGGCGCTGGCGGATACAGCAGGCGCATCAATCAATTTCGAGGAGCACATCAAGGACGTGGGAGCGATCGCCGCGCGTCACGCCAACGCGCTCGTCGAGATCGCCAACGAGCCAGGGCATCCCACGCAGGATGCGAAGCTGCATCAGGCCGCTCCCCTCGAGTCGCTGGCGGCTCTCGTGCCGGAGCAGGTGCCGGTGGCGCTGGGGTCCGCCGAGTACGGCGACGCATTCGCGGGAGGAGACTACGCGACGATCCATTTTCCCCGCGATACGGGCGACGACGGATGGGGTCACGTGCGGAAGCTGGCCGAGGGTGCTTCGCTCGTCGAGCGCTGGAGAAAGCCCGTCGTGAGCGATGAGCCGATCGGCGCCGGCGAACACTTCGTCGCCGGCCGCCGCGACGACGATCCGCGGCGATTCGCGGCAGCGGCGCTGCTGACGCGTTTCGCGGGGCTGCAGCCAACCTTTCACTACGAAGGCGGGCTGCTCGCTAAACGTCCGACGGGGCGCGAACAAGCCGCCTTCGATGCGTGGAGCAAGGCGCTCGACGCGTTCACCGAGGCTCGCGTACCGGCCGATGGCAGGTTTCTTCGCGGCGACGAGATCAAATCGGTGGCGGATGTCTCTGGGGCGAGGACGACGTTCGCGCGTTCCGGCGACCGCGAGGCCTGGCTGCTCATCCTCGATCCAGTCGAGGACAGCTCACATACTGTCAGGTGGGTGGCACCCTGGCGCGGAGAAGGGGAGTGGAAGGTCCCTGGGGTACGGCTAGTACGTGCGATCCGCCAACAATGACGATGGAGGCTGCTCGTACGCGGCCTTGAGCGCGTCGAGCCAGATCTCGGCCATGCGCTGATAGCCAGCTTCGGTCGGATGCAGGCCATCCTCGCCGATATCGTTGATGGTCAGCGAACGGAAGAAATCGACCAGCGTCGCGCCTTCATCGGGAGCCATCTTTCGAATCTGCTCGTTGAAGTCGCCGATGAAGCCGGCCGCCGCGCTCTTGCCCCCCACACGCTGCGGCGGAAGCGTGCCGATGAACACGCGGACGCCGCGCGACACGCCCTCGCCAATCAAAACCTCGAGGGCACCGATCGTGGGGGAGATGGCGTCACGATTTCCGACCATGTTCAAATCGTTCGCGCCTTCGAGCAACAGAAGCGCCTCCGGGTTCGACGCCCGGATCGCGTCAATCAGCCGTCTCTGATCCTCAGCCGCACGATTTCCGGCCCTGCCCTCGTTGAACACCAGGACGGACTGCGCCGAATAGCGCTGCGTGAGCAACGTCTGGAGCTTGAACACGTAGGACTGCGGCAGCCCCGCGTCCAGCCCGTGCACGCCCGGTAGGGGAGCGCTCGTCGTCCCTGCCGTCATGCTGTCGCCAAACGCGAGGATGCGCGTAATCCCGAGGCGCGGGGGGCCTGGGGGCGGAGGCTGGGGTTGCGGAGGCGGTTGTGGAATCGGCCCTGGCTGATTGGGCGGCGAGCCGCACGCCGCTGCGACGAAAGCCGAACCGAGTCCCAGCAGGAGCTGTCGCCTGTTCATAGAGAACCTTACCAGAGTAGCACAGCCGTATTCGGCCCGGTTTTCCGGCGACGGAGGGGACGGAGGACACGGAAAAAGCTTCAACTCGGAGACGCGGAGGAACGGAGACGAACTGGGAGGCTCTCTGCAAAGTGGACCTACAGTGCCGATGCCGGCCCGGCCGTAGGCCGGGCCGGGCGATCGACCGACAGCCCGCGGCCACAAGCCGCCTCTGCGTTCACACGCGGCTTGTGGCCACGGGCTGTCGGTCGATCGCTCGCCGCGCAAGCGCGGCGGCATCGGCTGCACCGCTCGTTCGGGCGGCCCAGCGTTCAGTCCGTTCGCCCTCCGTTCCTCCGCGTCCCCGTTTTTGAAGCTCTTTCCGTTCCCTCCGTACCCTCCGTTGCCGATCCGTTTCCTCGGTAGCCGGAATTCGCGCGCGCGATCATCAGCGTTTGTCCGAGCCAATAGGGGACGTGCGCGCGGCTCATCCCGAGCGTTTTGAAAACTGCCCGCGCGGATCGGGAAAGGGTCTCGCTGAGAATCGATCCGCGGAACAGGATGTAATCGAGTTCGAGCCGTTGAACGTGGGGTCGGGTACGCGCGACGGTGAAGCCGGCGGCCTCGAGCATCCGGCGCATGCTGGAACGGTCGAAGTAGAACAGGTGCACTGACGTCAGGAACAGCCACCGACGGCCCATGGATTTCGCGATCCAGCTCCCGATGTCTGGGAAATTCACGACCAGCACGCCGCCGGGCTTCAGCAGGTCGCGGCAGCGGTCCAGCATCTGCCGCGGGTTGGGCGTGTGCTCGATGACGTCCCAGAGCGTGACGACGTCGAAGGTCTGCCGCTCGTACGGCTGGTCGTACACGCTGCCCTGACGGATCGTGATGCCGTAGTGCCGCGCGCCCCATTCCGCGAGCCACTTGTTCGGCTCGCAGCCCTCGGCCTCCCAGCCCTGGGACCTCGCCGCGGCGACGAACGCGCCCGCGGCCGTGCCGATGTCGAGCAACTTTCCCTTGCCGCCGGCGACCCGTTCGATCTCTCCCAGCGATGCGGCGAACGTCCGCTCGCGCGCGTCGACCTGCGAAACGTAGGCGGGATCGTCTCCCTCCGTGTAGCTCGAGAAGATCAGATCGCTGCGCAGGCGCGGGTTGACGTACTGGAAGCCGCACTGCGTACAGCGAACGAGCTGGTCGATGAGTAGCTCGTCGCCGGACGCACGGAACTTCTGGATGAGATCGGCGTCCTTCTCCCGATCGTGCCGCGCTTCGTAGACGACATCGTAACGATCGGTGCCGCAGAGAAAACATGGCACCGTCTCCATGATGTCTGTAGACAGCGTTCCTGACATGCGAAGCCGTTCATTATAACGTGTCTGCCGTAGCGTCCGCGAAGGCGGAGCTGGTAGTGCGATAATGTGGCGTGCCAACGACTCAGCCGCGGCGCTCGCATTTGCGCGTGGTCCTCTTCTCGGGTGGAAGAGGATCGGGCGCGCTGAGCTCCCAGCTCGTTGCCAATCCGCAGATCGCGCTGACCATCGCGATCAACGGGTACGACGATGGCGCGTCGACGGGAGAAGTGCGGCGGTTCCTCGGCGACTGCCTCGGGCCGTCGGATTTCCGGAAGAACGCCTCACGGCTCGCGCGCGCCCTCGGCACCGCTCCTGCCGCGCTCATCGACCTGCTCGATCTCCGGCTGGACGACGATCTAAAGGACCGCGCGACCGCATCGAAGCTGACCGCGGCCGTGGCCGGTGAACAGCCGTTCGACCCCCGGCTCGGCAAGGCAGTCGGCTTCGCCACATCGCTGTCGCAAGCCGTACGCTCTGCTGTTGCCGTTCGCCTGCAGCGGTTCGCCCAGGAACTGGCGGCCAGCCGTGCGCCGTTCGACTTTGCCGATTGCAGCGTCGGCAACCTGGTGTTCGCAGGCGGGTTCCTGCTGGCCGATCGCCAGTTCAATCCGGCCGTCGACGACTACGTGGGCCTGCTGGGCCTGCCCGCAGGCACCATCGAGAACGTCACCGACGGTGTCAACGCGCACCTGGTCGCCATCGATGCCGACGGAAAGCTGCTCGGCAGCGAAGAGGATATCGTCGACGCCACCCGGCGCAATCGCATCGATGATATCTACCTGCTGAATCGCCGGCTGACACCGCTGGATACGGAGGAGTTCGGCCGTCTGGCGCGCGCGGATCTGGCGCGTGCGCTCGACCAGCGGACCGCAGGCGTTCGCCTGAACCCGCGTTTGGCGACGGCGATCGAGGAGGCCGATCTCATCATCTACGCGCCTGGCACTCAGCACTCGAGCCTGTTTCCTTCGTACCTCACGACGGGTCTGAGCGAGGCGCTGGCGAGAAACCTGACGGCCGTCAAGCTGCTGATCACCAACATTCAGGTCGACGCGGAGATCACCGGCAGTAGCGCCGTCGACATCATCGACCGCGCCGTGTTCTACCTCAAGGAGAAGGGCGCGCTCGCGTCGATCGCGACACCGTGTCTGATCACCCACTATCTGGTCAACGATCCGCAGGGGACAGCGAACGAGACGCCCTACGTGCCGCTTGGAACGCTCGAGTCGCTCGAAGATCCGCGTCTCGTGCGGGTGGCCAACTACGAAGAGGGCATGACAGGCCGGCATGACGCCAGCAAGATCCTCGGCCCCTTCGTCGAGTCATTCCTGGCGCGCTGGAACGTCACAAAGAAGGTCGCGATTTATCTGTACGACGCGGACACGACCACCAAAGTCGTGCAGAGCATTCTCGAGATGCTGCGCGCAGGGATCCGCGACCTGCCTCTCGACCTGACGATCCTCCACGACGGTCCGGCGGATCTCGATCCGCGCTTCGTGGGCGACCTTGGATGCGCTGTGCGCCGCCTGGAAGGCAACGAGGTCGAACGTGACGCCGCGCTCCGCCGGGCCCTCGAGCAGCAGGCCTTCGACTACGTGATGCTCTTCGAGTCGTCGGGCATGTACAACGGCGAGGATGTGGCCAACCTTGCGTCACATCTGACGTCGGGGCGGCTCGACGCGATCTGGGGCAGCCGCCGGCTGTCGGTTCGCGACATTCAGGCGTCGTATCGGCTGCGCTATCGCCATCGCGCCCTGCTGGGGGCCGTCAGTTATGCCGGCAGCCACGTGCTGAGCCTGTTGTATCTCGCCCTGTATGGCAGATACGTGTCGGATACCTTGTCGGCCGCGCGCGCGGTGCGTGTAGGCGATGCGCTGCGTGTGCCTGTTCCGCTCACCGACAAGCTGGCGAATCAGCATCTCCTGTCACTGTTGCTGCGCAGGAAGGCCGAGATGTTCGAGGTGCCGGTGCAGTTCTTCGCGATCTCTCCGGATCAGGTGCGCCGCACGAGCGCATGGGATGGCCTCCGCGCTATCGGTGCGGTACTCGAAGGACGCGTGCAGCGGATGGATGGGGCGCCGGGGGGGCGTGCTTCAAATAACCCCTTTGCTGATTCGGACACGCCCGACCTTAAGGTCGGGCCCACAGGTGTCTCCTCGCCGGCGGTCGGGCAGCGGGTCGAAACGACGCGGGTCGGACCGCAAGGGAGCTGACGCGGTTGGAGCGTCTTCTCATCGTGCCGGCGGCGGGCACCGGCTCGCGGCTGAAATCGACACTTCCCAAGCTGCTCGTTCCGGTTGCCGGCAGGGCCATGATCGATCATGTGCTCGCGCTGTATGCCGGCATTTCGACGCGGGCCGCGATCGTCGTCCAGCCTTCCGCTCTGGCGAGTGTCAGGCAGCACCTCGAAACAGCGCCGATGCCGGTGGAGTTGTTCGTCCAGCCGGCACCCACCGGCATGCTCGACGCGATCCAGCTCGCGCGCCCGGCTGTCGAACGCGTTCGGCCGCGACGGGTGTGGATCACCTGGTGCGACCAGATTGCGCTGCATCCGGCGACGATCGCCGCACTCGCGCGGGCTGATGATGCTGTTCCGGATCCGCCGCTCGCGTTACCGACCTGCCGGCGATCCGATCCCTACGTGCACCTCGATCGCGACGGCGATCGGATCACCCGGGTGCGTCATCGCCGCGAGGGCGACCCGATGCCTGACATAGGCGAGACGGACGCGGGCCTTTTCGATCTGTCTCTTGGTGCGTACCTCCACGACCTGCCATCGTACGCCGCGTCCCCGGAGATCGGGGCAAAGACCGGCGAGCGGAATTTCGTCCCCTTCGTATCCTGGATGTCGGCTCGTGGCCCCGTCGTCACGGTCGCCTGTTCGAGCCCCGAGGAAGCGGTCGGCGTGAACACGCCTGACGAGCTGGAGCGGATCGAGGCGCATCTGCGCGCCCGTGCGTCGCGCTGATGGGCCGTCGAACGCTGTCGATCGTCATTCCCGCTTACAACGAAGAACGCTTCATCGGCGGGTTACTCGAGCAGATCGCCGCCGTCGATCTCGATCAGCTCGACGTCGGCAAGCAGGTCATCGTGGTGGACGACTGTTCACGGGACAGGACCGCCGAGATCGTGTCGGGATTCGCGAACGTTCGGCTCGAACGTCTGTCCACGAATAGCGGAAAGGGCCGGGCCGTGAGGACAGGTATGGCGCTCGCGACGGGTGATTTCCTCATCATTCAGGACGCCGATCTCGAGTACGACCCGCAGGACTACGTGCCGATGATGGAGGCCCTCCTCGACGGCCGCGGTGACGTCGTCTATGGAAGCCGTTATCTGGGGCGTGGACGACACAACAACCAGTCGCTCACCGCCTACCTCGGCGGCCGGAGCCTCAGCTACATTGCGCTCGCGTGCACAGGCACCTACCTCACCGACACGGTCACCGCGCTGAAGCTGTTTCCCCGCGACATGCTGATGTCTCTGACGCTCACCACGAGCGGCTTCGAGCTCGATCACGAAATCACCGCCAAGGTCTGCGCTCGAGGCCTGCGGATTGTCGAGGTGCCGGTCCGTTACTATCCGCGGTCCCGCGCAGAGGGAAAAAAGATCGGGATGAAGGATTGGTTCATCGGCTGCAGGACGTTCTTCCGATTCAGGAACGGCTGACGACCCGGCAGGAGTTCGAGGTTGGAGTTGGGCGGCAACTTTTCGTAGCAGACTTGGATCTCAATGTGGCTGCTTGTCTTTTGAAAAGGAGAAGGGGAGAAGGGGAGAAGGGGAGAAACGTTACTCAGGCGCGGGTCTCAGCGGGTGAGCCGATGCCGGCCCGGCCAACGGCCGGGCCGTGCGATCGATCGACGCCCCGCGGACACAAGCCCGTTGGACCGTCATGGGCTTGTGTCCACGGGGCGTCGATCGATCGCTCGCCGCGTAGCGGCGACATCGGTACCCGACAGTATCAAGCACACATCCGTTCTCCCCTTCTCCCCTCCTCCCCTTCTCCTTTTTCGTCGTGGCAAGTCCGAGACCGTGATTGATGCCGAGGGCCGCTAACCAAATACGTTGGGAGTTGATCGCGACGTGATCACTTCACGCGATAGATACTGACTTCCTGATTCGCAAACACCCGCTCGAATTTGTCTGGTTGCGTGTCGAACTTCGCAAGATTCTCACCGTAGGCCGCGCGGTCCTCCGGATCGACGTAGATGTAGTCGATCCGCAAACGCCTGAGGATCCCCCAGGCCTCGTCGGCATTGGTTGTCTCAAAGGCGGTCCGAACGAGCTGTGACCGCTGCTCGTATTCCGGTAGCGGAAGCAGTGATATCGGCAGGCCGGCCGCCATGCGTCGTCCGGCAAACGACGGGATCAGCGTCCAGTGCTCGCGAGCGCGCACCATGGGTTCCATCTGGACGACCGCGGTCTGCGGCGTGTGCGCTCTGAGCCAGCGAAACGCTTCCTGCTGCGCAGGTGTCACCCACAGCGTCCAGCGGAACTGCGGACCCGGACGGCGGTTGCCGATGTCTTGCGCATTCCAGGTGTCGACGATCGTCGTCGGCGCTCCGACGATCAGAATCAGCAAGGCGAGTACTGTCGCGGCGCGCGGACCGATCTGTTCGAACGTGATGGCCAGCAGGATCGGAATAGAGACGAGCAGCACCTGGCCGGCACGAAATCCGACCCACGAAGCCTCGGATATCCGCACGAAGTAGAGGAGAAAGAGTCCGACGACGATGCCGGTGGTACCGATGATCACCGGCCGGCTGGCCACACCGCGCGCGAAGAGCAGGCCGGCGACCGCCGGCACCAGGACTGGCCCGAGCGACAACAGCAGCGTGACGATCGGCGAATGACGCGAGAACCCGTGGTAACCGAAATCGAGCGCCGAGCCTGCGCCATCCATGACGTGGCTGGCCGCCCCCCATGCGACGGCCATCACGACCGGCAGCGCGGCGAGCCCGTGGACGGGAATGCGCCGCCATTGTCCGCGCTGGAAGACCGCGTCGAACGCGACACACGAGCCGTAGATCGCCGAACAGACGACGCCAAGCAGAGGGTTCATGGTCGTCGAGAGTCCGAGGGCGATGCCGGCGCCGGCGATTGCCGGTATGCGGGCGGTGACGCCGCCCGCCGACGCTACGAGCAGGCCCACAAGGCCGAGAGCGATCGACGTCGTGTGTTGAGGCGTGTACCAGAGCGATCGCGGGATGTTGTCAACCCGCAGTCCCCCGAAACGCCACGCCGTGATGGCATCGATGTTCGTGTCGAGCAGGTCTGTCAGCGGACGGCCCTGCCTCACGAGCGTGACGATCTCGTAAATGCCCTCGGAGCTCGCGGCGACGATCGCCAGAACGACGGCAGCGGCTGCCGGCCATGGACTCGCGACAGCCGTTCGCACCAGCAGAAACAAGGCGCCCACCATGAGAAGCCCTGCCAGCATCGCGTTGGTCTTGAGGCAGCGTTCCATGTCACCCAATCCGCCGGGTGCGAGTCTCGCTGCGGACGCAGGCAACAGGAAATAGGTCCAGTAGTAGTTCATCGGCCGCGGAGTCATGTAGGGATTCCGCGGCGGCAACGCGAAGTTGCCGAGCTCGTAGGCGAGGGCGCTGTGCCACAGGAAGTCGGCCGTGAAGTAAGCGCGGTAGTAGCGGTTCCCAGTCTCGTCGGCCCGTCCAAGGTTGCGATACGGCGGCCCCATCAGCACCGGCACGAGAACGAGCACCAGCAGAAGTGCCCTGGTGTCGGCGGCCCGCCACTCGGGCAGAAAGACGAACGGGCCACCGGAAAATCCTCGCGCGAGCAGCGTCGTGACAGCAAGCAGCAGCAGCCACGCAACGATGAACGTGAGCGTGGACGCGAGCCCCGAGACGATGACGAGCCACAGCGTGAGCTGTATCAGGCCGTAGCCAATCAGGGCCCCTGATATCCAGCCGGCGGCATGACGTCGCCCGAACAGGGCAAAGCCCAGCGGAAGCCCGGGGGCGATCGCGAAGGCGAATAACGCCACGTAGGCGATCGACACCAGGCCCGCAGCCATCCAGAAGGACACCAGCGCGGCGCCGATTGCCAGAGCGGCAATCATACGGGTCGTCATCATGGCGTCCGGGGTCGACCCCACGCGTACAGCGCTGCGCCGGGCAGGTTTCCAACCAGACCGAGTGCGATGAACAGAATGGAGAGCGCGACGGCCTGGCTGGCGGGAACGTTGACTTGCCCGAAGAGAGCGACGAACGCAAGCTGCCCGATGCCCAGCCCCAGAATCGTGATGGGTATCTGCATGACGAGCATCGCCAGCGGGATGAACACGAAATACAGGACCAACGGCACGTCCATCGAAAGCCCTCGGCCCAGGCAGTAAGCCTGGATGACGCGGAGGAACTGCACGCCGATCGATGCCGCCAGCACCCTGACCAGCTCGGTGCGGTGGTGCGCATATCGCCGGATCGCATCGCTCAGCGACAGCGCGACGCGCTGAAGCCTGGCTGCAGGCGCTCGCGATGCGAATGCCTGGGCCACTGATGCGGCGCGAGGGCTGAACACCGCAAGCGCCACGACCGCGCAGCCTGCGAGGCCAAGGCCAAGCGTCATCACCAGCCGCGCGTCGGTGACGCGTTGTGGCACGAACGGCAGAACGGCGATCGCCAGCAGGACGATCGAAAGCACGCCAAGCACGCGGTCCATCAGCACCGATGCAGCTGACTCAGCAGGCCGCACCTCTTCGTTTGCCAGGCTGTAAGCGCGATAGATGTCGCCACCCACGCTCGGCAGGAACGAGCCAACGAACGTGCTGACGAAGAAGATGCGCAGGACCGTCCGGAACGGCGGCCGAGATCCGGGTGTCAGCGCGCATAGCAGCTCGATCCACCGGTAGGCGTTCAGCGCCCGATCGACGAACACGAGCAGAATCGCCGCGGCCGCCCAGCGAAGGTCGAGTGCTCCCGCCGCCTTCAGGATCTCGGAGAGATTGGCGCGCCAGACGATGAACGCCGTCAGACCAACAGCGACGGCAATGCGAAGGGTACGTGGGAGAAAAGACGCGCGTGCCTTATCGGACAACCGGCAGGCTCTCGAGATGCCGCTGCGGGTCGCGCTTGACCTGGTAAGCGCGCTTCAGGAACTTCGCGTAAGGAATGAACTGCTTCATCGCACCGACGTTGACCTGGCAGGGGCTCAGGCACGTGGGGCAGATCTCGGTCTTCAGGCGCTCGCGGTGCGCAAGATTCTTGACGTTGAAGTAGAGCGATTCGGCCGAATCGTCCAGCACGTTCCCGATCTTCTGGGAGTTCTCGCAGTAGTGCAGATCGCCGTAGGGATTGAGCAGCAGTCCCTGGCTCTGAAACGGGCAGGGCATCGTGCGGTGATAGCCGTTGGCGATCATGTCCGCGTAGTGCAGGTACATGAACGACTGGCCGCTGAGCACGGACTCTTCCTGGACGCGGTCCAGGAAGAACTTGCGCATGAACGCTTCCTCGCGCTGCCCGAACCCGATCTGCTCCTCGAGCTCCTTGTTGTGCAGCATCGCATCCGTGAAGCGGAGCATGTTGAACACGAGGTCGAGGTTCTTCGTCCGCGCCCAGGCCAGGACGTTCTCGGCATCCTCCAGGTTCGTCGCGAAAATCGTCGCCGCAAGGCCGAACTGGAAGTTGTCGTGCTTCGCCGCCAGGGCCTGCATCGCGTCGATCGTCTTGCACGCCTTGTCGAAGCCGCCTTTGACGGCGCGCACCTGGTTGTGAATATCGCCGATCCCGTCGAGCGACACGCGGATGCTGATCAGGATGTCCTTGCTCGCGCAGAACTCCACGATCCGCGTCAGCATCGGGATGGCGCGATGGGGCGTCAGCCCCGTCGTGTTGATGCCAATCTTGCGCAGGCGCGGGAAATGACGATGGAACATCTCCACCATTTGCGGCAGGTCGTTCCTCGTGGTCGGTTCGCCACCGGAGATATTCAGGTTCTCGACCGCGCCCCAGAACGGGTCCGCGAGGACCGGCTCCAGCTGCGGAAGCGTCATATCGGACTTGCGATCGCCGAACTTCCAGTTGCTGCACATCGTGCACTTGGCGTCGCAGACCCAGGTGCAGTTGTAGATGAGAACCGTCGGCCGGATCGGGTGGAGCTTCGCGTTGACGAAGGTATTGACCAGGTCCCTGGGGACCCCGGCGGCGGCCTTGGCCAAGTACTGCAATCGGAAGGTCGATGTGGACATTCGTAACCGTTCGCCGTCGCG
>Ga0114129_10013062_pt1 | contig 11830 bp, 7 predicted proteins | sample RhiMetdeltSRZDD1_FD_80071 | JGI IMG/M metagenome (GOLD analysis project Ga0114129, IMG submission 80071) | Populus rhizosphere microbial communities from Tennessee, USA - Rhizosphere MetaG P. deltoides SRZDD1 (version 2) (version 2) | ecosystem: Host-associated > Plants > Roots > Rhizosphere >... | reverse complement strand
AGGCCGTCCTTGGTAGCATCATGGCGCATGGTCTGACGCTCGCGGTCATCGGCTTCGTCGCCGGTCTCGCCGCCGCACTCATGCTGACGCGGCTGATGAAGGCGCTGCTCTTCGAGGTCAGCCCGAACGATCCGGCGACGCTCGCGGGGGTGGCGGCGCTCATCACAGTCGTGGCGGCAGTCGCCAGCCTCGTACCAGCGGTTCGCGCCACGCGCGTCGATCCGATCGTGGCGCTCAGGGACGAGTAGCGATTAGTGACGCGGTTCGATAGGCCTACCGGGTTCCTGCGTGGACGATATTGGGCGGCATCGTTGTGACGCGAATCTCGTGGCGGCCGTCATCGGTATGGGTCGAGTAGTACGCGAGCGTGTACTGATTGCGCAGCCGGGCGTCCGCCTGGTCCAGGAATTCATCGAGCGCTCTCGACTGCTTTTGCACGTACATCTCGGAGTTCAATACCGGGCCGTCCTCGGGGCCGAGCGTTTCCGGGGTGACATCAGCGCTGAAGGCAAAGACTTTTATTTTGAATCCGTCCGCATTCAGATATCTCGGCTCGTCTTGTCGGTCGGTAATCAGCAGAATACCGCGCTGGTCGGTGCGGCCTTTTCCTATTTCATTCAACGCCATATCCAATGCGCCCGGTAGTCCCGGACCGTCTTGACCCAGGCGAAGGGAACGCACTTTCCGAAGTGTTGCGGCATGGTCCGTCGTAAACTCCTGCTGGAGCGTTGGGCGGTTATCGAACGTGAGAAGAAAAGTGGAATCGGTGCTGCGGAGATGGCGGACAAAATACTCAACCGCGTAAGCCGCCGCTTTCATCTTCTTATTCATCGTGTTCCGCAAATCAAAAACAATCCCGACGCTGAGCGGCGCATCGGGATTGTGACGGAAAATGGAAATCTTTTGAGGTACGCCGTCTTCCTGGATCGAGAAATCCTCAGCCTTCAGATTTCGGATGTATCTTCCGGTACTGTCAGTGACGACGGCGGTAACGGTTACCAGCCGTACACTGACGCGGAACGGTTCCTGTGCAAGAAGGAACGACGTCAGGAGAGAAATACCAAAAGCATAAAAGGTGATGCTGGTCATGGTTCAGCGGGCGTCCGCGGTTAGCATTATGCTCGTTCTCGGTCCTGGTCCGCGCAACGTCATCCTCGCCGTCGGTCTGACGGCGCTCAGCGTCGTGACGAACTCCGCATTGTCCGTCCCGACGGTGGCGGTCGTCATCGCGCAGAACGAGGCGCGTTCCGGTCCACCGGCGACGTATCCCGGCTACGAACTGGTCTGGGCTGATGAGTTCGATCGGGACGGCGAGCCCGACGCGAAGAACTGGACCTACGAACGCGGCTTCGTGCGGAATCGCGAACTGCAATGGTACCGGCCCGAGAACGCGCGCGTCAGCGGCGGCCTGCTGACGATCGAAGCGAGGCGCGAACGCGTCCCGAATCCCGCTTTCCAGAGCGGATCGACCGACTGGCGCAACCGTGAATTCGCCGAGTACTCGTCGGCCAGCCTGATGACCAAGGGGCTGCATCAATGGCGATATGGTCGATTCGAGATGCGAGGACGCATCGATACGCGGCCGGGTCTGTGGCCCGCCTTCTGGACCCTCGGGGTCACCGGCCCCTGGCCGCACGGCGGCGAGATCGACATCATGGAGTATTACCGCGGCACGCTGCTCGCCAACGTCGCCTGGGGCGGCGCGAAGCCGTTTCAGCCGATCTGGGCTGACACGCGGAAACCGCTGGAGAGCTTCAACGATCCCAAATGGTCTGCTGCCTTTCACGTGTGGCGGATGGAGTGGGACGAGCGGGCGATCGTGCTCTCCGTCGATGGAACCAAGTTGAACGAAGTGGAGCTCGCGCGGACGGTCAATCAGGACGGCAGCGGACGGAATCCGTTCCATGAGCCTCACTACCTGCTGCTCAATCTCGCCGTCGGCGGCGCGGCCGGCGGCGATCCCTCGGCGACGACGTTTCCTGCGAAGTTCGAAGTCGATTTCGTACGCGTCTATCAGCGGAAGTGAGCCGGCCCGTCACGGGACCTTCGGCACCAGCGCGGGAGTCGTTCCATCTCAGGATGCGTCTTCGGGCGTCCCCTTCGCTCGCCATAGCGTCCTGGAAATCGCGTAGAGCGTCAGAGTAGTCGCACTAACGGCGACCGCCCGTTTCACTACGGATCGAAGCGTCGCGTCACTCGCGCGCCGCTGGGAGTGCGCGAACCGACCTGCGCGACTCGTCCGACGATCCGGATTTTCCCGGGCCCACTTCGCGCCAGCGTTCCACGCAGCTCGCTGCATTTCGGAGTCGTAGGGATTCGTCTTGTTCTGATGCTGCCAGATCGCATTCGCGCCTCCCAGCCATGCGGCTTTCCAGCGGGCGACCTGTGCTTCGGCTTCAGACGATTGCCTCCTGAGACGCCATCGCGTCCACCACCTCGTCGCATCGTGCTGAGCAGTATCCATTCCCTTGTCCTCGGACGTCGTCATTATTCTGAATGCAATCGTGCGTCCGAAGCGACGAACGAGTTTTTCTTCATGCGGAGGCGTCGCGGCATAGTCACTCCCTCCCACCGTACTCTTATACGAATCGGGGCAAAGAGTTTCACTGTCCATCAAAAAGTCTAAAATGCCGCGCATGTCGGACGAGTGGCGGTTTCTCGTTATGTTGAACGAACGCCTGCGCCCGCTCAGGGATCCAGTGCAGATCCAAGAAACCGCCGTCCGGCTCATCTGTGAGCATCTCCAGGCGAACCGAGTCAACTACGCACAGATCGAGGGCAACGAGTGGGTCGTCAAGCAATCGTATGCACGAGGCGTCCCGCCATTCGCCGGTCGAGGTCCCGCGGATCGCTTTGGCAAGGCCGTCGTTGACACGTTCCGGCGCGGCGAAACAGTCGTGGTCAGCGATGTCCGCGTGGATCGACGGTTCATGGACGCAGAGCGTGCGCAGCTACTCGAGAACGACATAGCTGCGTTCGTCGACGTGCCGTTGACCAAAGAAGGGCGATGGATCTCGGTTTTGGGGGTGCATAGTTCGACGCCGCGTCAGTGGACACGCGATCAGATCGCGCTGGTCGAGATAACCGCCGACCGCACCTGGGCGGCTGGCGCGCGCGAGCACGCGGAGGAGGCGCTCAGTCGGACCACTGATCGGCAGTCGTTTCTTCGCCACCTGAACGACACGATCCGGCAGGTTGCCGATCCGGCGCGCATTCTCGCGGAAGCATGCCGTCTGCTCGGCACGCACCTGCACGTCAACCGCGTGTCGTACGGCGAGATCGACGGCGACGACTGCACCATCATCAACGATTACGTGGATGGACTTCCCTCGCAGGCCGGCCGCTTTCGCTGGACCGACCTGGGTGGCAGCCGCACCGAAGAAATTCTGAAAGGCGACACGCTGGCGGTCAACGATACGTCAGTCGAACCGCACACAGCAGCGGAGCGCGAGGCGCTGCAGGCGGCGGGCATCGGTGCGTACATCTGTCCACTGTTCATCAAGGACGGCCGGTTCGTCGGATCGTTCGGGGTTCACAGCCGCGAGCCGCGCGTGTGGACGCCGGAAGAAATCGGGCTGGTGCAGGACGTCGCCGACCGGATCTGGACGACGCTCGAGCACCGCAAGGCCGAAATCGAGCTGCGTCGGAACGAAGAACGGCTGACGTTTCTTCTTCGACTCAACGACGCGCTTCGGCCGCTGAGCGATCCAGGTGACATACAGGAGACTGCCGCGCGACTCCTCGGCCAACACCTGGGCGCCACTCGCGTCGGCTACGCGGAAATGGATGGCGGTCGATACACGATTCGCCGCGAGTACATCAACGGCGTTCCGCCACTCGCTGGACAACCGCCCAGCATCCTGTTGGGAGAGGAGCTGGTCCAGGCGCTCAGGCGCGGCGAAACCATCGTCGTCAACGATGTTCAGACGGACCCACGGTTGAGCGACGTCGAGCGGGCGACCCTGCAGGCGCGGCAAATCGCGGCGCTTATCGGGGCGACGCTGTTCAAAGACGGACGGATGGTCGCTGCCTTCGGTGCCAATCACGTCGCGCCGCGAGTCTGGACGGAATCAGAGATCTCGCTCGTTCACGACGTCGCCGAACGGACGTGGGACGCCGTTGAACGCACGCGGGCCGAAGCGGCGCTTCGCGAACAGAAACAGCGACTTCGCGTCGCGCTCGAGGCGTCGGCCGGTGGGTCCTGGATGTGGGACAGCGCGACCAATCAGGTTGACTGGGACGAACGATTCCGTCCGCTATACGGGTTCGCGCCCGACGAACCTGCTACGTCCGAGGCGTGGGTCCGGCGCGTGCACGAAGACGATCGCCCGCGGCTGCTCGCTCTGCGCGAAGAGATGTGGACGTCGAAAACAAAGGATTCGTGGGAGAGTACGTTCCGGATCGTACGTCCCGATGGAACGGTGGCGTGGATCCAGAGCCGGGGCCGAGTTGATCGCGATGCCGATGGCAACGTCACGCGGCTCACCGGGCTTGACCTTGATTTCAGTCAGCACCGCCGGTTGGAAGAGGCAGTGCAGGCGCGCCGTGAGGAGGAACACGATCGCGCTCTGCGTACGCTGCTCGAGACCGCCACACAGGGGATCGTGTCGGTGGATCCGCAGGGCGTGATCGTCACGGCGAATCACGCATTCGACGCGATGTTCGGCTGGGCGTCCGAAGACCTCATCGGCCATCCGATCGAGCGGTTGATGCCCTCGGCCTTTCGTGACGGGGATGAACCCCACGTCGGCGTTCGCAGCGATGGCTCCACGTTTCCGATCGAAGTCAGCGTCAATCATGTCCCGACGGCGAGCGGCACACGCACATTTGCGTTCGTCACCGACATCACCGATCGCCAGCGCGCCGCGTTGGCCTTGCAGGAGCGCACGGCGGAACTGGAATACCGGACGACACAACTGAGTCGGATGGCGTCGGATCTGACGCTCGCCGAGCAGCATACGCGTGAGCAGATCGCCAGGACACTGCACGACGGGCTCCAACAGCAGTTGGTCATCGTCGGATTGAATCTCGAGCAGCAGCTGAGGCACGACCGCGAAGGAACCGCCGCGCCAAAAGAGCTGCTTGCAGACGCCAAGCACAATCTCGAGGAGGCGATCGCCGCCGCCCGGTCGCTGAACTTCGAGCTCTTCCCTCCCGTGCTGCAGCAGTCCGGCCTGCCTGCAGCACTAAAGTGGCTGGCAAACTGGACGCAGGAAAAGTACAAGCTCGAAGTCCGAATCATCTCTGATCCGCGCGCCGACTCCGGGCGGAAGGACGTCCGCACCCTGATTTTCGAGTCGGTCAGAGAACTCATATTCAATGTCGTCAAACACGCGCAGGCGGATCGCGTTACGGTGGAACTGGCGCTCGACCCCGAAGATCAGCTCTGCATCACCGTTGCGGATCAAGGCATCGGATTCGAATCAGCCGGACTCGATCACCGATCGACGTCCGACCAGCCAGGATGGGGATTGTTCAGCATCCGCGAGAGGTTGACGCTGCTCGGCGGCCACTTCGAGATTAGCAGCGCGCCCGGCAAAGGGACACGCGTGCGGCTCGTCGCACCACGCGGCCGCGCACAAAGCGCCGACTCCGGCCCGGCACGGTCAACCGCCGTTCCTGTCGCTGCCACGGCAGCCGGCAACGGCGACGCATCGTCCAACGCACTCAGGATTCTCATCGTCGACGATCACGCGGCAGTGCGCAGTGCGTTTCGCGACATGCTCAACGAGCGGCCGCAGTTCACGGTCGTCGGCGACGCGTCCAATGGCGTTGACGCGATCGAACATGCGCATACGCTGCGGCCCGACGTCATCCTGATGGACATCGCGATGCCGCATATGGACGGTATCCAGGCGACGGCGCGCATTCGCGCTGAGCTCCCGGACATCCAGATTCTCGGGCTGTCGATGCAACCTCGCAGCGCTGCCGCCGATGCGATCGAGCAGGCAGGCGCAGAAGGCTTCTTCGTCAAAGGTGTTGATACCGAGCGCCTCATCGATCACCTGCTGGGCGTCCACGCGTCACGCGTCGCCGGCCATCCTGCGAAGCCGTAATGGCGACTCGCCCCCGCGTCCTGCTCGCCGACGATCATCCTGGCGTCGTCAAGGCGCTCTCGCGCTTTCTTTCGCTCGACTGCGATGTCGTCGGAGTCGTGACTGACGGCAGCGAGGTGGCAGACGCGGCCGCGCGGCTTCAGCCAGTCGTGACTGTCGTGGACGTGCACCTGCCGAATGTCAACGGATTGGAAGTGTGCGGGCAGATCATGCAAGCGAATCCCCGCGCCAAAGTGATCCTCATCACTGCTTTGTTCGACGATGAGATAAGGACTGAAGCGCTGGCCGCCGGGGCATCGGGGCTCTTCCCGAAGCTCTCGGAGGGGAATGAACTGATCGAGGCGATTCGAGGGGCATGGGCTGAGTGCTCGAGCTGAGGGAGGTGACGCTGATTGACAAAGTCAAAGGCGAGGTTGGCTGGGCTCGAAACATGGATCGAACCTTTGCGCGGGTCTCAATTGTCGCCGCGATTCTCTTTCTGGTCATCGTCCTGGCCCTGATGTTCCTCGCGCCCGAAGTCGATGCACTGAAGTACGGCATCAGCTTCTACGCGCTCACCGACTTCCGCGCCGTGATCGGGGTGGCCATAGCTTTGGTTGGCCTTTCCGCGATGTTCCTGGGAATCGCGCTATGGCCCCACGTGTCAGTCGCGGGTCGCGTCGGCACCGCTCTGCTAATCGGCTGGGGCATGCTCTCCATGCCGGCAAGTATCTTTCCTCTCGACCCGCCCGGGGCAGTACCCACGCTCTCGGGCACGATCCACAACATCGCGGGACTTAGCTTTCTGCTTGCAATTCCGGCCGTGCTTCTCGTCGAATTTTCCGGGAACGTTCTTACTCGCTCAACAGGCGCCGGTAAAGTCACCCACTGGCTTGCCCCTTTAGTGCCCGTATCAGCCATCCTTCTCTTCGCGTTCAATGGACCTTTCTCGTCCCTTGATATTGGTGGGTTAATTCAGAGGCTTTACTGGCTAGTCTTCACGGTATGGCTCATTTTCAAGGCGCAGCAGCTACTTCCGAACCGCGTTCCAGCCTCGGCCTAAACACTTAGCTGGACGGGCAAGAACGAGCGTCAATCCGGATTGTTGGATGACTAGTTTTTCAAACTAGCCCACTACCGTCGGCTGGCGATAGCCGCAGCGTCTATCGATCACGCGGTGAGTTGAAGAAGCGGACGCCGCGCGTGACCGAGGCGGAGTTTCAGGAGCATAAGCTCGCCGTGGCCGCGCTCACCGGGTGGGTGTTCTCGCACGTTCCTATCAGCACCGCCGCCGGCGAGGTTCTGGGGACCGAGATCTCGCGGAGCTTCAGCTTCAAGAACTTCAACCGCGCTTTCACGTTCATGGCCCGTGTATCAGAGCTTGCCGAAAGCCGATCTCATCACCCCGATTGGAGAAATGTCTGGAACCGTGTCGACGTGCCGGCTGACGCTCCTCGAGGTCGATTTCGTGCGTGTCTATCAGCGGAAGTGAGGCGGCCCGTCAGAGGAACAGCCTTTCTTCTGGTTGGATCGCAATGAGAACCGAATAATCTCCGTTCTCCTTTCTCCCTTCTCCTTTTCCGTCTCTACGCCATGATCGCAGCGTGACAGTGGATGATGTCCTGCGCGAGGTGCGCGCGCTGCACTAAAATACGCCAATGATCGCGGTCCGGTCCTGCGGCGCGGTGGCGCTGGCGATTGCTGTCTTCGCCACTCTCGGTATAGCCGAGGAAAAGGCCACTCCGCCTGCGGTGACGAGCCGCGTCGATTTCACCCGCCAGATTCGTCCCCTCCTCTCCGATCGCTGCTTCCGCTGCCATGGGCCCGACGCGTCGAGGCGCAAAGCGAAGCTGCGTCTCGACCTGCGCGAGGGTGCCTTCAAGAAGTTGGACGGGGGCTGGGCGGTTGTAAAGCCGGGCGATCCGTCGAAGAGCGAGCTGGTGCGTCGGATCACGACCGACGACACCGACGACATGATGCCGCCGCCGGAGTCGAAGCTGTCGCTCACCGACGAGGAGAAGGCGCTGCTGACGCGATGGGTGGCGGAGGGCGCCGAGTACCGGCCGCACTGGTCGCTGGCGCCGGTTGCGGCGATCACAGTTCCGCCGCGCGCGGGCACGTCCACTTCCTCGAATCCGATCGACGCGTTCGTGCGGGCGCGGCTCGAACAGGAAGGACTGTCCCCCTCGCCCCCGGCATCACCCGAGGTGCTGGTGCGGCGACTCGCCTTCGATCTGACCGGACTGCCTCCGAGTGTCGAGGACATCGAGGCGTTCGCCGCCGATCGGTCGGAAGCCGCGTACGAAGCGCTGATCGATCGCTACCTGGCGTCGCCTGCCTATGGCGAGCGCATGGCGATGGACTGGCTGGACCTGGCGCGGTATGCAGACACGTACGGCTACCAGGCAGATGTCGAGCGGGACATGTCGCCGTATCGCGACTGGGTCATCTCCGCGTTCAATCGCAATCTCCCTTACGATCAGTTCCTGACCTGGCAGCTCGCGGGCGACTTGCTGCCCAACGCCAGCCGCGAGCAGAAGATCGCCACCGCGTTCAACCGCCTGCACCGCCAGACCAACGAGGGCGGCAGCATCGAGGAAGAATTCCGCGCCGAGTACGTCGTCGATCGGGTGAACACGTTCGGGACGTCGATGCTCGGGCTGACGATCGAATGCGCCCGCTGCCACGACCACCGCTTCGACCCGATCACCCAGCGCGACTACTACTCGCTCTTCGCCTTCTTCAACAACATCGACGAATCCGGTCTCTACTCGCATTTCACCAACGCGACGCCGAGCCCGTCGTTGCTGTTGTGGACGCCGCCACAGGAGCAGGAACGCCAGCGCCTCGTTGCAGAGATGCGCGCCATTGAGCTCGACTTAGAAAAAATGCGGCGGTCGGCGAAGACAGCGTTTGACGCTGAGCCGAAGCCGCCGGCGGTGACGCTGCCCAAACCAATCGTCCATCTGGCCTTCGACACGGTTGATGGCGACAAGACACCAGACTCGGCAACGGGAACGCTCGCGGAATTGAAGGACGCGCCAGTACTGACTAACGCGAATGCCGTGCGCTTCAGCGGCGACAACTCGATCGTGCACCCTGGCGCTCCAATTCTCGGCCGCACCGATCCGTTCTCTCTTGCGTTGCGCCTGCAGCGCACCGAGCCGCAGGACCGCGCCGTCGTGGTGCACCAGTCACGGGCGTGGACCGACGCCGGCAGCCGCGGATTCGAGCTGACGCTCGATCATGGCCGCGTGTTCTTCGGCCTGATTCATTTCTGGCCCGGGAATGCGGTCGCGGTCCGATCGCGACAACCGCTGCCGCTCGGGGTGTGGTCGACCGTGGCGATCACCTACGACGGCTCGAGCCGCGCGTCAGGCATTAAGGTGTACGTGAACGGCGTCGCGATCGAGACCGAGGTGGTCCGCGATCATCTCTACAAGGACATCACCTACGACCGTGCCGCGGGGGACAACGTCAACGAACAACCGCGGCTGACGATCGGCGCGCGCTTTCGGGACAGCGGCTTCAAGAACGGGCTGGTCGACGATCTGCAAATCTTCGACGTCGAGTTGACCGCTGTCGAAGTCGCCGAACTCGCGGGGACACGCGCGCGAGCCAGCGCAGCGTTCGATCACTTTCTCACACGGCGGCATCAGCCATCGATCGCCGCGCGCGCCGAGCTGACGAAGCGGCGCGTCGAGGAAAACGCGCTGATCGCCCGCGTGCCCGAAATCATGGTGATGGACGAGATGCGGACGCCGCGGCCGACACATCGTCTCGAGCGCGGCGCTTACGACGCCCCACGCGAAGTCGTGCGTTCCAACACCCCGGCGAGCCTGCCGCCGTTCCCGGCTGGTCAGCCCCGCAACCGTCTCGGGCTTGCGCGCTGGCTGACGGATCCGAAGAACCCGCTCGCGTCGCGAGTCGTGGTCAATCGCATCTGGCGGATGCACTTCGGGCAAGGCCTCGTCGCGACGCAGGAAGATTTCGGCAGCCAGGGACGCCTGCCGACGCACCCGGAGCTGCTCGACTACCTGGCGGCGCGCTTCATGGCTGAGGGATGGGACGTGAAGGCGCTTCATCGTCTGATCGTTACGTCGCAGACTTTCCGTCAGTCGTCGGCGACGACGCCGGCGCTGGTGGCGCGAGATCCCGACAATCAGCTGCTCGCGCGTGGGCCGAAGCGGCGGCTCGCCGCCGAGTCAATCCGCGACAGCGCGCTCGCGGCGAGCGGCCTGCTCAACGCGACCATCGGCGGACGGAGCGTGAAGCCGTATCAACCGGCCGGCCTCTGGGAACAGTCGGGGACCGGCAAGACTTACAAGCAGGACACGGGCGGCGATCTCTACCGGCGCAGTCTGTACACGTTCTGGCGGCGCACGTCACCGCCCCCGTCGATGGTCACCTTCGGCGCGATGTCGCGCGAAGTCTGCACGGCTAAGCGCGACGTCACGACCACGCCGCTCCAGTCGCTGGTGCTGCTGAACGATCCGCAATTCGTGGAAGCGGCGCGCGTCCTGGCCGAGCACGTGTGGCAGCGATTTCCTGGCGATGGCGCGGCGCGGAACCGCCTGGCTTTCAGGGCGCTCGTCGGCCGGTCGCCGGACGCCGTCGAGGCTGCGATTCTCGAACGATTGTTCCGCGAAGAGAACGCGGAATTCAGCAGCCATCCCGATGCGGCGGCGAAGCTGCTCGCGGTCGGCGAATCGCAACGCGATCCTGCACTGCCGGCCGCCGAACTGGCGGCGATGACTACAGTCGTGAGCGCAATCATGAATTTCGACGAGTTCCTGGTGCTGCGGTGAGGAGACGATCATGAGCTGCGCGAAGTGCGTGGGTGCCGCACCCCTCACGGGCCTGTCCAGGCGCGAGGTATTGAATCGCTTCGGCATGGGCCTCGGCGGCATTGCTGTCGCGAACCTGATCAACCCGGCGGCGCTGATCGCCTCGGGCAGCGACGAACAGGATCGCGGAGTGCTCGGCGGGCGGTTTCATGTGCCGCGCAAGGCGAAGCGGGTCATTTATCTGTTCATGGCCGGCGGGCCGTCGCAGATGGAGACGTTCGACTACAAGCCAATTCTCAGGACCCGCAATGGCGAGCAGCTGCCCGACTCGGTGCGGCAGGGACAACGCCTCACTGGCATGTCGGGCAACCAGTCGTCGCTGCCGCTCGCCGGATCGCTGTTCGAGTTCGCGCAGCATGGCGCCGCCGGCACCTGGGTCAGCAACCTGCTGCCGCACACCGCGAAAATCGTCGACGATCTCTGCATCGTCCGCTCGATGTGCACCGACGCGATCAATCACGATCCGGCGATTACTTTTTTCCAGAGCGGGTCGCAGATCGCGGGCCGGCCGAGCATCGGCGCGTGGATTCACTACGGTCTCGGCAGCGACAACGAGGACCTGCCGGCGTTCGTCGTGCTGATCACGCCGGGCAAAGTCGATCAGCCGCTGTACGCGCGCCTCTGGGGCAGCGGCTTTCTTCCGCCGGAACATCAGGGCGTGCAGTTCAGGAGCGGCAAGGACGCCGTCCTTTATCTCTCCAACCCGGACGGCGTGTCGCGCGCGAGCCGGCGGCTGCTGCTCGATCGGCTGCGCGAGCTCCACGCCCACGCCGCCGAGCAGCTCGGCGATCGGGAAGTCGACGCGCGGATCGCGCAGTACGAGATGTCATACCGGATGCAGGCGAGCGTGCCGGGCGTGATGGACCTCTCGAACGAGACCGAGGAGACTTTCGATCTGTATGGCAAGGACTCGCGGACGCCCGGGACCTTCGCGGCAAACTGCCTGCT
>Ga0114129_10013061_pt1 | contig 11830 bp, 8 predicted proteins | sample RhiMetdeltSRZDD1_FD_80071 | JGI IMG/M metagenome (GOLD analysis project Ga0114129, IMG submission 80071) | Populus rhizosphere microbial communities from Tennessee, USA - Rhizosphere MetaG P. deltoides SRZDD1 (version 2) (version 2) | ecosystem: Host-associated > Plants > Roots > Rhizosphere >... | reverse complement strand
GTGGGCGCGGACAACCTCTATCGCTGGGACGGCACCACCTCGAGCGGCGCCAAGGCGTCCTCGGGCGTGTACTTCTACCGGCTGTCGGCTCCTGGAGTGCAGTTCCAGAACAACGGCCAGCGCATGGTGCTCCTGGGTCAAGCGGGCAACTGACGCCTGGCCCGGCACCCGTTCCGCACGTCGGCGGGTGGGGGGGAGGTCTCCCATCCCCGACGGCGGAACAGATGGAAGTTGCAGGGCAACAGCCAGCGAGGGGTGCTCACTGGGAAGGCGGGCCGACATCGCCTAAAGCACTCATGCTGTGGGGGGGACCAGGGCGGGGAGAGCCATCTCCCCGCCCGCTGTTGTCTGGAAGATGTGCAGCGCTCGTCGTCCATCGGTGCGGACCACCGATTCATCCCGCGCTTTCGCTCCATCAACACATGCCGCGCGACACGTCCATCGTGCGGTGACATCCTCCTTCGTGGTCGCCGTCATTCGAATGCCGCGGAGGAGAGACCCATCATGCAAGGCGCTGCCTATCAGATCCTGTCGCTCTCGCAGCTCCGGAAGAGCCATCGCTCCATTCTGGGCAAGGTGGAGCAGGTCGGAGCCCGCTACATCATCACGGACGCCGACGCGATCGTCGGAGAGCTCGGCCCCGTGAGCGATTCGGTGACCCCCTCGGTGACCGGAGCGGACCCCGCGTGGGCTCCCGCCGAAGGGCACTCGTCACCTTCCTCCTCCGATTGAGCACATTTTCTCGAAGCCCGGTCTTCTCTCCTCGTACGCTGGAGAAGTCACGGGTTGGCAACGGCCGCCACGAGACGAGGGGGGAATCCTTGGCGCAAGAGAACTTTCAGATCCTGCCGTTGACCCAGCTGAAGCGGGCTCGGCGCTCGCTCCTGGGAAAGATCGAGCACGCCCGCACGCGCTTCATCGTCACCGACTACGGCGAGGCCGTCGCTGAGCTAGGTCCCCTCAGCGAATCGGCCGAGCTCTTCCTCTCTCAGCACAAGCTCTCGGCCAACGGCGACATCGTTCCCATCTCCTCGAAGCCGAAGGGGGCGCGCGCCCAGCCGTCTGGATAGACCGGGCTATTCCGGACCTTCGCCTGGACCGCGCTCCCGCCCGGCGCTCGCCCTCGGCTCCCCCACCTCGTAGCCCGCGCACGCGAGCACCGGCAGCCGCGGGTGCCGGGGGAACCGCGGATCGGTCTTCGAGAGCTCGCAGCGCCAGAACGTGCTGCGCGGCGTGGTCACGGTGCGCGCGTGACGGCACTCGGAGCAGAGCCCGACGTCCGGCCTCACACCGCCCCCCGCACGAACCGCACGGCCGACCGCACTTCGCGCCGCGCCACCAGATCGCGGACGCGGATTTCGAGCTCGTAGGCACCGGGTGGCAAGGAGCCCATGGGCACGCTCACGAACTGCCGGCGCACCTCGCCCACCTGCGCCTCCTCGCGCGAGGCCTCGAGCGCGGGATCGTGCCGCCGCTCGTTCGAGGCGGCTCGCCGCACCTTGTATGTGTAGACGAAGCGCGAGGAATCGTCCGCCCCCACGGTGAGCCCGCGGACTTCGAAGTACACGGGGAACACGCCGGCCGCCGGCGCGCGCGCCTCGAGATCGGGCTCGAAGTGGATCGCGGTCGCGCCCGGCGTTCCCGCCCGGCACAGGGGCACCACGTCACTCAAGGCGAGGCCGGAAGGCGGTGCTGCGATCCTGGCTTCGGCGCGGGCGAGCCCGCGCCACCCCTCCGGTCCGACGACCGAGAAGTCGATCCGATAGTCGCCTGGCGGCAGCTCGGCCTGGAACTCGGCGAGCCGCAGGCTCTCGGGATCGCACATCGAAGCCTCGAGCCCACGCGATCCACGCGCCAGGATCATGCCGGTCGAGCGATCGGACACGGCCCAGCGCCCGACGAACGAGTCGCTCGCGGTCGAGACTTCGAGATGGGCGATCAGGCGCGATCCACCCTCGATCGGGAAGCGCGCCACGTGACCGCGCACGCGCACCGGGTGCGCGGCAGGCGACATGGTCCGGAACACCCCGCGACCGTCGCCCAGCATCACGAGCTCGGGATGGTCGGCCACGACCTTGGGGTCGGGCGTCGGATCCGAATCGCGATTCAGCTCGATCGCATAGCGATAGGACTGCGTGAGCGTCATGTCCCAGAGATCGGCCTGGATGCCGAGGTTGGGCCAGATCCAGACCTGCTCGTTGTAGGGATAGCTGTTGGGCGGCGGCGCGTACACGTTCTCGATCGGTCGAGAGTAGTTGTATTCACGAAGCGTGGGCGGGTTGTAGACGATGGAGGCGGGAATGCCGTAGCGCGTGAAGAGCTCGGCGCGCGCGTCCCAGCGCACGCGCCCACGGTCACGGAAGAGCAAGAGCGCATGCGCCACGCGCGCGTAGAAGTGCAGCTGGGCCTCGTTCTCCGTCGTCGTGAGATCGGGATCCGTGTCCTCCCACGCCGACGAGTCCGCTTCGGCATGGCGATCGCGGGCGAAGTCGCGGGTCGCGAAGCGAGCGCGAGACGCCGCGGAGAGGCGCGGCAGGGCCGCCGTGAACAGGCTGTCGGCGGGTGCGAGATCGCCGGCCCAGTAGCTCGCGCACGCGAGGGCCAGCATGGCGTCGCCACGGCCCGGCTCGGCCTCGAGCGCGAGACGCGCCGCCGCGCTCGCCGTGCCCGTGTCTCCGTGCACGAGGGCCAGGGCCGCGATCGCGAGACAGGCCTCGCCCCTTTTCTCGGTCAGGCGCGCGGCGCGATCGAGAGATCGAATCGCGTTGGCGAAGGAAGAACCCTCGAGCGTGCACAGCCAGTCCCATTTCCAGGCCAGGCCGAGGCGAAGCTGCGTGTCGGCGTCGTCGGGAGCGAGCACGGCACCGCGCTCGAGCTCGGCGCGCCCGCGGGCCAGCTGACCGGCGTCGATCAGGGCCTGCCCGAAGGCGAGCCGGAGATCGGCGCGATCGGGCGCGGCGCGCGTCGCCGCCTCCAGATCGCGCAGCGCCGAGCGATGCGAAGACGCGGAGTTCTCGGACAGCTTGGCCCGAGCCGAGCGAAACAGGCTGTCGGCGTCGGGCGCGCGGGTCGCGGCGGCTCCGGACCCGGCGAGCGCGCAGAACAGGGTGACGCAGGAAAGCAGGCGAGCCGGAAACGTCATCGTGTCTCCGCGAGTCTCGCGCGACGGGCCTGGCGGGCGAGAAAGGAGACTACGGCATCGCCGTCGAAATGCCTACGTCGCGTCGAGCGTCGAGCCGATGCGGTCGACTCGCGTCACGTCGATGACGTCGGCCCGCTCGAGCCAACGGCATGACACAGACTTGTCGTGGGGATGCGGTGCTATTCCATTACCATCCGGCGCGTCCTGGTCGCCTCCTTCTACCCCAAGCCGGAACGGGAGACCTATGACCGCCCGCGCCCGCCAACGCTGGTCGATCCAGGCCGCCGCCGTCCTGCTCCTCTCCTTCCCTCTGGCCGATCTCGTCGAGGCCGCTCCGTTTCCCGGACCGCCGCTGCGCATCCGCAAGGCCGCGGGCACGATCAGCGTCGACGGCTCTCTCTCGGACCCGGGCTGGCAAGGAGCCGACAGCGTCACCACCTGGTTCGAGACGCGCGTCGGCGACAACGTCCCGCCCCAGGTGCGCAACGTCGCCTTCCTGACCTACGACGACAAGTACTTCTACGCCGGGTTCCTCTTCGACGATCCGAACCCGGCCGGGGTGCGCGCGCCGCTCGGGGATCACGACGCCATCTCGTCGGCCATCGACTACGCCGGCGTCATCATCGACAGCCGCCACGACGGCAAGTCGGCGCAGATGTTCCTCGCCGATCCCCGCGGCCTGCAGTACGACGCGCTCACCAACGACGTCACCGGCGAGGACAGCTCGCCCGACTACTTCTGGGACGCGCAGGGCAAGATCACGGCCACCGGCTGGACGCTCGAGATCCGCATCCCTTTCTCCTCGCTGCGCTACGAGGACGAGCCGAATCCCGAGTGGGGCGTCCTGCTGTACCGCAACTATCCGCGCGATCGCCGGTACCAGTTCTTCTCGGCGCGCCTGCCGCGCGACGTCAACTGCTTCATCTGCAACTCGAGCAAGCTCACCGGGCTCACGAACCTCCCGAGCGGTGCCCACCTGGTCGTGGCCCCGTTCGGCAGCGCCGCCCAGCAGGGCGCTCCGCGAAGCGATCTCGGCAGCCCGATGACGTTCGAGAACGTGGAGTTCGACGGCGGCGCCGACCTCAAGTGGAATCCCAGCGCCGGCCTCGCCATCGACGCCACGGTCAACCCCGACTTCTCGCAGATCGAGTCGGACGTGGCGCAGATCGCGGCCAACGAGCGCTTCGCGCTGTTCTTCCCCGAGAAGCGGCCGTTCTTCCTCGAGGGCGTGGACCTGCTCTCGACGCAGATCAACGCCACGTACACGCGCACGATCACCTCGCCGGTGGTCGGCCTGCGGGCCACGGGGCGCACCGGCTCCACGGCGTACACGGTGCTCGCGACACAGGACGAAGGCGGCGGGCTCGTCATCCTGCCGGGTCCGCAGGGGTCGGACTTCGCGCCCCAGGACTTCCACTCCAACGTCGGCGTCTTCCGCGTGCGCCACGACCTGGGCTCCAACTACGTGAGCCTCCTCGGCAACGTGCGCGAGGTCCTGGGCGGCGGGTTCAACCACGTGCTGGGCCCGGACTTCAACTGGCGCCCCAACGGCAAGGAGTCGCTCCGGGGGCAGATCCTGTTCAGCGAGAGCCGCACGCCGAATCTTCCCACCCTGGCGTCGCAGTGGGACGGGCGCTATCTCTCCGACCACGCCGCCCAGGTCGATTGGCTGCACACGGCGCGCACGGTCGACTGGTACCTGCAGGCGCTGGACATCGGCGAGGACTTCCGGGCCGACAACGGCTTCCTGCCGCAGGTCGGCTATCGCGAGGGCTACGCCGAGGTCGGCTACACGCTGCGGCCGCAGAAGTCGTTCATCTCGCGGCAGCGTATCTTCACCGTCAACTGGATCGATTTCGAGATCCCCAACAACGACCGCATCCTGACCCAGCGCAACTCGATCGGCACCGGCATCGACGGCAAGCTCAGCAGCTTCATCCGCGTCGAGCTCAACCGCGACGCGTTCCGTGTCGGCGACCAGCTCTTGCGACGCTTCCGGCCTCGCTTCTACGTCGAGTCGAGCCCCGCCCGGGTGCTCAACTTCGTCTCGGCCGAGGCCTTCGTCGGTGAGGAGGTCGATTTCGCCAACGCCCGCGAGGCGCACGGCGTAACGCTCAACGGGACCATCTCCGTCCGCCCGAGCGATCACCTGGAGGTGCGCGGCAACGTGAGCCGGCGCTGGATCGACGTCGACACGGGAAGTCTCGAGGGCCGGCTCTTCACGGCGCAGGTCGAGCGCATGCGCGCCAACTACTCGTTCAGCTCGCGCGCTTTCCTGCGGCTCATCGGCCAGTACGTGCAGACGCTCCGCGAACCGACGCTCTACACGTTCGCCGTCGCTCCCAAGGAGGCGAAGCTCAGCGGCTCCGCACTCTTCGCCTACAAGCTCAACTGGCAGACGGTGCTCTACCTCGGGTTCGGCGGGGACAACACGTTCGAGGAGGTGTCGGGAAATCTCGACCCGAGCGGCCGGCAGTGGTTCACCAAGGTGTCCTACGCCTGGCAGAGGTAGCTAGTCGTTCTCCTCGGGGCTGCGCATCCCCGGCGCCGAGCCGACCGCGGGGCGGGTGAATTCGCGGGAACGCTCGCAAGCGATGCTGGCGCAACGCCGCGTTTCAAAGTGAACAGGCTCTGGAGCCTGCTCGACTTGCCCCAGGGCAAGTCCTAGCGGTCTAGTTCGGAGAAGGGGAAGTGCCCCGCGGCGGGGCTAGGCGGCGGCGGCGGGCGGCTCGTCCAGCACTTCGCGCACCTTGTCGAGCAGGTCGTCGATGCTGAACGGCTTCTGCAGGAAGGCCTCGGCGGCGCCGATCCTCTCCTGGTGCAGGATGGCGCGATCGGTGTAGCCGGACATGTAGAGGATGCGCGTGTCGAGCGACCGCGCGCGCAGGCGCTGCACCATCTCGCCGAGGCTCATGCCGGGCATGACCACGTCGGTGAGAACGAGCGCGAAGCCGCCCGGCTGGGCCGCGAAGAGCTCGAGCGCCCGCTCGCGGTCGTCGGTCTCGGCCACGTGATAGCCGCGGCCGCGCAACGCGCGCACCGTGACGTTGCGGACGAGCTCGTCGTCCTCGATCACCAGGATCGCCTCGCGCCCTCCCGCCCGGTGGGTGCGGGAGCGACCCGAGCCCGTCTCCTCCGCCTGCTCCTCGACGCGCGGGAAGTAGATCTTGAACGTCGTGCCATGGCCGATCTCGCTGTAGACCTCGATGTGGGCGCCGCTCTGCTTGACGATGCCGTGCACGGTGGAGAGCCCGAGCCCGGTGCCGTGCCCGACGTCCTTGGTGGTGAAGAACGGCTCGAAGATCCGCGCCTTGACGTCGGGGGCCATGCCGGCGCCGCTGTCGGTGACCGCGAGCAAGACGTAACGGCCGGCGGCCAGGTTCTCGAGCGATCCCACCTGCGTTCCCTCGAGCGTGCGGTTCGCCGTCTCGATCGTCAGCTTGCCTCCCTTGGGCATGGCGTCGCGCGCGTTGACGACGAGGTTCATCACCACCTGCTCGATCTGCCCGGCGTCGGCCTTGATGTTGCCGAGCCCCGCGGTGGGCACCGTGCGCAGGTCGATGTCGGCGCCGATCAGGCGGCGCAGCATCTTGTCCATGTCGACGATCACGCCGTTCAGGTTCAGCACCTTGGGATTCAGGACCTGCTGCCGGCTGAAGGCGAGGAGCTGCCGGGTGAGCGAGGTCGCGCGATGCGCGGCCTTCTCGACCTCGGCCACGTCGGAGAGGACGTCGGGATTGCCGGCGAGGCGCAGGCGCAGGAGCTGGCTGTAGCCGAGGATGGCGGTGAGCAGGTTGTTGAAGTCGTGCGCCACGCCGCCGGCCAGGCGCCCGACGGCCTCCATCTTCTGCGCCTGGCGCATCTGCTCCTCGAGCTCGCGGCGACCCGTGATGTCGTGGACGATGGCCAGCCCGCCGACGATGGCGCCCGAGCCGTCGCGCAGCGGCGACGAGTAGCTGTCGAAGAAGCCCCGGCGCCCGGTCTCGGCGATCGAGAACGGCCGGTCCTTGGCCACGGTCGAGCGGCCGGCGAGAGCGTCGCGCAGGTGCGCGTCGCCGCCGGTCTCCGAGCGGAACAGGGAGAGATCGAGAGCCGAGCGCCCCAGGACCTCGGTGCGGTCGCGGCCGGTGATGCGCTCCATGCCGGCGTTCCAGGCCGTGATGCATAGCTCGCCGTCGAAGGCCAGGATGCCGTCGACGCTGCTCTCGATGAGCTGCGTCGAGAACTCCCGCTCGCGCGACAGGGACTCCTCGGCCTCGCGGCGGCGGCGCTCGGCCTGTGCCTCGGTCACGGCGCGCCGCACGGCGGGGACGAGACGCGCCAGCCGCTGCTTGAGCACGTAGTCGGTGGCGCCGCTCTTCACCGCCTCGATCGCCGCCTCCTCGCCGATCGTCCCCGAGAGGAAGATCACCGGGAGGTCGGGACGCCGCTGGCGCGCGATCTGCAGGGCCGTGAGGCCGTCGAAGCCGGGCAGCGCGAAGTCCGACAGGATGAGGTCGATCTCCCCGCGCTCCAGGGTGGTGACGAAATCCGGGCGCGTCGAGACCGCATGGATCTCGCACGCCAGGCCTTCGGCCTCGAGCGTGGCGCGAACCAGCTCCTGGTCCCTCGGTTCGTCCTCGAGGTGGAGGATGCGAAGCGGTGTCTCGTCGGTCGCCATGCGCTCCCTTACGCGGCCTTCTTGACGCTCCCCGGAGGCGGCTCGTTCACCACCGCCCAGAACAGGCCCAGGTTCTTGACCGCGTGGATGAACTCCTGGAACGCCACCGGCTTGACGACGTAGGCGTTCACGCCCAGGTGGTAGCTCTCGACGATGTCGCGCTCCTCGCGCGACGACGTCAGCATCACCACGGGGATGCTCTGCAGATTCTTGTCGGCGCGCATGCGGCGCAGCACCTCGAGGCCGTCCACCTTGGGCATCTTGAGGTCGAGCAGCACGACGCCGGGATTGGCCGCCGGCAGCCCCTCGAACTTGCCCTTGCGCAGCAGGTAGTCCATCGCCTCGGCGCCGTCGTGGACGACGACCACCTCGTTGGCCAGGTTGTGCTCTTCGAGCGCGGCCAGGGTCAGCTCCACGTCCTTCGGGCTGTCCTCGGCCAGCAGGATGCGCTTCAGTCCGTTGGTCATGCCGCCTCCTTCCTCTCGGGCAGCGAGAAGTAGAACGTCGCACCACGATCCACCTCTCCCTCCGCCCAGGTCTTTCCGCCGTGCCGGTAGACGATGCGCCGCACGTTGGCGAGCCCGATGCCCGTGCCCTCGAACTCGTCGGCGGCGTGCAGCCTCTGGAACACTCCGAACAGCTTGGGGGCGTACTGCATGTCGAAGCCGACGCCGTTGTCGCGCACCCACAGGATGGTCTCGCCATCGCCCGGCTCGGCGCCGATCTCGATCTTCGCCGGCGAGCGCGGGCGCGAGTACTTGAGCGCGTTCGACACCAGGTTCGTGAGCACGAGCCGCAGCATCGCCGGGTCCGCCTGCACCTCGGGCAGGGCTCCGATCTTCCACTCGATCTCGCGTCCCTTCAGGTCCTGCTCCATCTCGCGCAGGATGTCCGCCACCAGCGTCTCGACCGGAACGTGCGTGGCGCACAGCTCGGCGCGGCCCATGCGCGAGAACATGAGCAGGTCGTCGATCAGCTCGCCCATGCGCTTGGCCGAGTCCGTGATGTTGTCGAGGTAGCGCCGACCGGCATCGTCGAGGCCGGCCGAGGAGCGCTTCTCGAGCAGCTCGGCGAAGCCGGCGATGTGGCGCACCGGCGCCCGCAGGTCGTGGGATACGGAGTACGAGAACGACTCGAGCTCGCGATTCGTGGCCTCGAGCTCGGCGGTGCGGGCCTCGACGCGGACCTCGAGATCGCGGTTGAGGGCGCGGATCTCGAGGTCGCGCTCCTGGATCTCGCCCAGCATGTCGTTGAACGCCTCGGTCAGGAGGCCGATCTCGTCGCGGCTGGTCGCCGCGGCGGCGCGGACCGAGAAGTCGTTCTTCTCGGTGACGTGGCGCGCGGTCTCGGCGAGGGCGAGAACCGGACGCGTGATCCCCCGCTGGAGCGTGGTCGAGAGCGCGAAGGCCACGCCGACCGAGCCGACGATGGCGAACAGGACGGCGAGCGCGTAGACGCGCTCGCGCACGACGAGCGCCTGGAGGTCGGAGCGCAGGTAGAGCGTGCCAAGGCGGCGCCCGCCCTCGACCACGGGCTCGAAGGCGACGAGCGACTCCTTGTCGAAGTGAATGCTCCGCCGCTCGGCCGCGCGCGGCGCCGCACTCGCCGGCAGGTTGGCCGGATAGGTGGCGAACAGGCGGCCCTGCGCGTCGTAGAGCGCGGCCGCCGTCATGCTGGGATCCTTCCCCAGAGCCGCCAGGACCTGGCGCGCGTCGTCGGGGTTCTCGAACGCCAGCGAGCCCGTGGTGTTGGCGGCCACGATCGCCGCCCGCGTGCCGAGGGCGCGTGCCATCGTCTCCTTGAAGCTCACGTGGTCGTAGGCGATGAGCCCGGCGCCGGCCATGACGAGCACCGCGGTGCACGTCAGCACCATGAGGGCGACGAGCTTGTGCTGGAGGCTCCCACGCGGCGCCTTCACCGCGTCTTCTCCGAGCCGACGATCTCGGCCTGGCGGAGGAGCTTCGAGCTGATGACGAGTCGCGCTGCCCTGGCCGCCGGCGCGTTGATGCGCAGGCGCAGGCGGTTCTTCGCCATCTGGAAGCCGATCATGCCGTCGTGCGCGGTGAAGTCCGGAGTCTCGCCCACGGTCAGGATGCTGTGATTCCCGAGCCGCGGCGGGATGCGGTCCAGGCGCTTGGACTCGGCATGACCGATGAAGAGGATGTGGCAGGCGTCGACCTCATCGACGGTCTTGTACCGGCGCACGACGAGCTTGCGGTCGTGGACCGTCTCGTTGGCGACGATCTCGTCGAGGCTGGTCCCGAACGGATCGTCGCCGACGATGCCGATCGTGATCGGGGTCGACGGGCTCGGGAAGGCGTCCTCGGGCCACTCGACGAACTGGGCGAAGTTGAACAGGAACGCGGCCTTGAGATCGTACTCGTGCGCGCTGCCCGCGGTCGCGACCGCGCCGGCCGGGGCGGGCAGGCAGAGCGCCGCCAGCGCTGCCATCCAGGTCAGTTGCCGCAAGCCGGCTAGAACCGACATGTGAGCTTCCCGTAGACGCTGCGTGGAACCTCGCGACGCGTGGCCGGCAGCCCGAACTCGGCGTGCCGGGGCTCGACGAGGTTACGGCCGACGACGGCGATCTCGAGCTCGGGCAGGACCTGCCAGCCCCAGCGCACGTCGGCCGTGAGGTAGTCCGGCACCCGCTGGTGCGAAAGCTCGCCGACGTAGCGCGCGCCGGCGTCGAGCGTCATGCCGTGGGGCAGGTTGAGCGCCGAGCGGAGATGGGCCTGATGGCGCGGCGAATCGCCCTTCTGCGCCGCCTGCGAGACGTCGGTGCTGCCCTCCTCGGCATCGAAGTCGAGATCGAGGTAGGTGTACCCGGCGGTCAGCCGGCACGACGGCGTCGCCTGCCAGCCGGCCTCGGTCTCGACGCCGACGGCGCGCCCCTCGAGCCCGTTGGCCAGGAACGCCGGCGGACCCATCTCCAGGCTGCGCAGGTCGTCGTAGAGGTTGTAGAAGGTGCTGATCGAGGCGGTCAGGCTCGGGGCCGGCTGCAGCTTGGCGCCCAGCTCGATCGAGTACAGCACCTCGGAGTCGAACCCCGGACCGCCCGCGAGCTGGAACGGCGGCGTGGCCGGAAGGAAGAGATCGCGGTCCAAACGCGACGGCGTGCGCACGGCGCGCGAGACCGCGCCCCAGATCGTCCGCGTCGGCCGCGGCGTCCAGGCCAGGCGCGCGCTCGGCTCGATCTCGACGCCGGTGTAGTCGTTGTGCTCGATCTTGGTCCCGAGCGTGAAGCGCACGTCGCTCGCGAGCGCCAGCTCGTCCTGGACGAAGCCGCTGAACAGATCCTGCGTCAGGTACTGCGGCAGGAAGGCGAAGCCGGGACTGTTGGCCACGGCGTCGTGCGTGCGCCGGTAGCCCAGGCCCCAGACCACGTCGTGCCCCCGCCAGGGCGCGAAGTGATGGCGCAGCTCGGCGTCGTAGGTGTCGAGGATCTCGTGGAAGATGGGCGGACTTTCGCGGTCGGTCCGGTCGTAGTAGAAGCTCACCTGCAGATCCGAGACGTCGGAATAGCGCCTCGTCCAGTGCGCAAGCGCGTTCCCGCCGGCCAGATCCACGGCGTCGGGGCCCGCCTGGTGCTCCCTGCCCCCGTAGCCGTCGCCCTGCAGGGTCAGGTGATCGGCCTCGCTCGCCGACCAGTCGACGCGCGCCCCGCCCTGCGACATCCACCAGCTGTCGCCGGCCTCGTCGCCGTTGGGGCGCTGGGTGGCGTCGCGGTTGAAGTGCTTGCCGTAGACGCGGAGGAAAGCGTTCGGACCGAGGGCGGCACCGTAACGCGCACCTCCGAAACCGGTCTCGTAGCTGCCGCCGCCTCCGGTCACGATCCAGCCCTGCGTGTGTTGCGCATCCTGCGTGATGATGTTGATGACGCCGTTGACCGCGTTGGCTCCCCACACCGTGGCCCCCGGGCCACGGATCACCTCGATCTGCTCCACGTCCTCGAGGAACACGTCCTGCACGTCCCAGAACACGCCCGAGAAGAGCGGCGTGTAGACGCTGCGGCCGTCGATGAGGAC
>Ga0114129_10013058_pt1 | contig 11831 bp, 12 predicted proteins | sample RhiMetdeltSRZDD1_FD_80071 | JGI IMG/M metagenome (GOLD analysis project Ga0114129, IMG submission 80071) | Populus rhizosphere microbial communities from Tennessee, USA - Rhizosphere MetaG P. deltoides SRZDD1 (version 2) (version 2) | ecosystem: Host-associated > Plants > Roots > Rhizosphere >... | reverse complement strand
GAGGCCGGGAAGATGACGCTGCGGGGATAGCCGTTGCTCAGCGGCGTATCGGTGAACCAGCGGACATTGCCGCCGAGCCAATCGTTGTTGTTTTGCATGACCAGCGCATCGATCCGGCGGGCAGCCATTTCCCTGCGCGCCGCGGCCCAGCGGCGTTCGAGCTCATGCGTCGAGATGGGATTGAGAAGCCGTTCGTCCATGCTGTTCTCGCACTGAGGTCGTTGCTGATCACGTCCGTGGGGGCCTGCCGCCGCCAGTCCGGCTAGTTCGCCACGCCGAGCAGTGCTGCCGCGTTGGAGCCCAGGATGCGCTCTTTTTCTTCGGCCGACAGGGTCTTGGTGCCAGTGACGAATTCGATTGGTTTCGTCTCACCCACGGGGTAGTCCGATCCCAGCAGCACCCGGTCCGCGCCCACTTTGTCGACCAGATGCTGCAGCACCGCGGTTTCGTACACGCAGGAATCGAAATAGAGCATGCGCAGATAATCGATCGGAGGCTTGCTCATGTTCACGCGAGTGTTGGCCTTTTCCACGTAGTTGCGATCGATGCGCCCCATGTAGAAGGGCATATATCCACCGCCGTGGGAGATGCAGATTTTGAGCTTGGGGTGGGATTCCAGCACGCCGTCGTACATCAGCGATGAAATCGCCATCGCCTCTTCGAACGCCTGGCCTACGCTGTTCCAGAGGTGAAAGCGCTTGAAGCGGCGGTCGCGATTGCCGCCGGGATGGATGTAGACGATGGCGCCGAGCGCTTCCGCCTTGGCCCAGAACGGTCGAAGCTGCGGGTCACCGAGTTCCAACGCACCCGCCATGGTCGAGATCGCCACACCCTTGAGCCGCAATTCGCCGACGCAACGTTCGAGTTCGGTCACCGCGAGCGACGGAACGTGGAGCGGCAGCGTGCCGAGCCCGACAAATCGCGCAGGATGCGCCGTGACTGCCTTGGCGATCCAATCATTGGTCGTGCGGGCGAGCCGCAAGCTGGTTTGTGCGTCGGCCCAATCGAGCCCCTGATGGACGAGACTTGCGCTCAGCACCTGCACGTCCACGCCCATGGCGTCCATTTTCGCGATGCGCTCGGACACGTCGCTCATCCGAGCCAGCACCATGCCGGCACGGCCCTTGATTTGGCTTCGCATCTCGTCCGTCACACCAGGATCGGTGGGGAGCTCGGAAAAAATGTTGTGCTCGGCCGCCACCGCGTAGACTTCGGGCACGATGACATGGGCGTGAAAGTCGATGGCGCGCGCACGGCGCCTGCCATCCAGGCTTGGCGGATTGCTCGTCATTCCCCGGTCCTGTAGGTCTACCACACGATACGATCGTATCGTATCATGAGCCGCTTGTAGGACAGAAAAAGCGCGCCCCACAAGCCCGCCCTGGCGGGGGACATCGGCAGCGGCGGCAGGTAAGAAGAGTTTCCGGGAGGTTTCGTGTACGGACTGGTTGGAGCATTGGCGTGCGCGCTCGCAGTGCTGGCGGCAGCGGAGCAGGCGGCGGCGCAAAGCTGGCCGGCACGACCGATCAAATTCATCGTCTCGCAGGCCGCGGGCGGGACGCCCGATATCATCTGCCGGCTGATTGCGGACAGGCTGTCACGCGCGCTCGGACAGCAGGTCGTGGTCGACAACAAACCCGGCGGCGGAAACATCATCGGCGCGCAGGCCGCGGCCCGCTCGGCGCCCGACGGCTACACCTTCTTCTTCGCGACCGCAGCCGCGCTCGTCACCAATCCCTATACGTTCAAATCGCTGCCGTATGATCCGGCGCGTGATTTCGTGCCGGTTGCCATGGTCGCAAGCAATCCGTTTTTCCTGCTGGCCAATCCCGGCCTTGCCGCGAAGACTCTGCCCGAGCTGATCGCGCTCGATAAGGCGGAGCCCGGCAAGCTGCTGGCGGCCACCGACGGACAGAGGAATTTCTCCGGGATGCTCACCGCTTGGTTCAACAAGCGTGCCGGCACCCGTATCGTTCAGGTGCCCTACGCCACCATGCCGCAAGGCGCCCAGGACGCGCTTGCCGGCCGCGTGCAGCTCATCGTGCTCGCGGTCCCGTCGGCCGCGGCGCTCATGGAGCAAGGGCAGCTGCGCGCACTGGGGGTGAGCTCGCTCAAACGCCTGCCGGGTTTTGAAAGCACCCCGGCGATTTCCGAAACCCTGCCCGGCTTCGACTTCATCGGCTGGTTCGCGGTGGTGGCACCGACCGGAACGCCGGCCGAGATAATCGAGCGCATGAACCGCGAAGTGGACGCCGCGCTCAAGGACGCCGAGATCGCCCGGCGCATGCGCGATGTCGGCATGTATACCGAAGGCGCCGGCACCCCGGAGCAGACCGCCGCCTATGTGCGGGCGCAGCTCGAACAATGGGGAAAGATCGTCCACGACATCGGCTTGCAGCCGGAATAAACGCCGCGGCGCACGCTGCCAATCCCCATCGATTTGAACAGGACCGTCGACGATGTACCAGTACAATCTTGTCACCTATCAATCGCCGCAAGGACCGCGCGCGGGGCTGGTGGTCGATCAGACCGTGTTCGACCTCGCGGCGGCAACCGGGCGCCCGGCCTACGCGACGATGCTCGACGTGCTGCGCGATTGGGACACCGCGCGCGGACTGCTGCAGGACGCCGCCGGCGCGGCCGCGGGGAAGACCGAAGGCCGTCCGCTCGCGAGCACCAAGCTGTTGACGCCGGTGCCGACCCCCGCCGGCATTTTCTGCGCCGGCGCGAACTTCACCGACCACATGATGGAAATGGCGAAGGTGCAAAATCTCAAGCCCGAGCCGGACCCGCACAGCGTCGGGCTCAAACCCTGGCATTTCATCAAGGCCATGCACTGCCTGGCAGCTCCCGACAGCACAGTGAAGCTGCCGTCCTACTCAAAGATGGTGGACTGGGAGGCGGAATTGACGGCGGTGATCGGCCGCCCCGCGAGAGACGTCTCGATCGAGAATGCGCTCGACCATGTCGCCGGCTATACCGTCGCCAACGATCTCTCCGCGCGCGACTTCACCAAGCGGCCGCATATCGCCGACAACTCGCCGTTCAAATACGATTGGCTCAGCCAGAAATGCTTCGAGGACGCCTGTCCGGTCGGTCCGTGGATCGTACCGGCGGACGCCATCGCGGATCCGCAAAATGTCGGCATCAAACTGTGGGTCAACGACGTGATCAAGCAGGATTCCCACACCAGCAAGATGATCTTCACGCTGGCCGAGCAGATCGCGCACCTATCGACACGCGTGACGTTGCGACCAGGAGATCTTATTCTGACCGGCACACCCGCGGGCGTCGGGCTCGCGCGCAAGGAATTCCTACAGGCCGGCGACGTGGTGAAGGTGTGGGTCGAAGGGGTCGGGACGCTGGTCAATACGTGCGCCTGACACCTGGGTGCCGAACACGGTCCATCCAAGGTCGGAGATGAGCAAGCGCAAGACATCGATGGCGGGCGGAAGCCGCGCCAAGGCGGCAGCGAAAGCTCGCCCGGCCCCCACGGAAGATCGGGCCACCGAAGATCAGGCATCAGAGGATCAGATTTCGTACAGCGCGCTCTCGCTGCACGACCTGTTCGAGCAGCAGACGCGACAGATGCTCGACCGCGCCGACCTCGACGAGGAGCAGAAGCAGAACATTCTCATCGCCATGAACTGCCCCTGTTGCGGCGCCGGCGCCATGTCGTACACGGTCAAGCTCAAGCGCTGAGAGGGGGCTCACCCGCCACGGCGATGCCGGTCAAAAAAAGAGCCCCTTGCGGGGCTCTGCATAGCGACATCGAGGTCCGTCGTTACTCGCCGCGTACCGTGTCCTTCAGTCCGCCGATCGTGTTCTGGACCTTGCCCTTCACCTGATCGGCTTTGCCTTCCGCTTCGGTCTTGCTGTCACCGGTGATCTTGCCGGCCCATTCCTTGACCTTGCCTTTGGCCTGCTCAGCCGAGCCTTTGATCCTGTCCTTGTCCATATTCTTCTCCTCGATTCTGGAAGCTTCGTGGGGTCAACGTATGCCTTGCCTGAAGGTTCCGGGCGGCGCGGAGAGGCTGCGGTCGCTGCGCCCTGCCGGGCGACCCGCGGTCTTGCGGGCTGAAATGACCTCGCGCACAGCGCCGCGGCCCCGGCCGGCGTGTGCCCCGGGCGCTCCGTCTTGATGCTTGGAAACGCTGCCGAGATGCCCTAGATGTGCTCGTATTGCACCGCGTTCATGCGCGCGCGGAGAGTTGATGCGAGGCGCACTTCGCCCCGTTTCGGAGGTTTAGCTGATTACTCTAAGCGATTGAAATAACTTTGAAATTGGGGGATAGTTCAATGGTAGAACAGCGGACTCTGACTCCGTTAATCTAGGTTCGAATCCTAGTCCCCCAGCCACTTGATTTCACAGGGCATTCTCCAGGATATCGTTAGACTCACTCAGCGCAGTTGGGAGCGCAGTTGGGAATCCGCTCCTCCTCTTGGCGACGCTCATTTCGAGCTTGCGAATGGCGCTCCACGCCAACTCGACATCGCGGTTGAGATAGTGGGCATCGAGGATGGCGCACACGTCTTTGAGGCTGTGGCCGGTGATGGTGGCGATCTCCGGCTCGGTGGCGCCGCAGAGCGCAAGCCGGGTGACGGCGGTGCCGCGCGTATCGTTGAACGTCAGCCCGACAACGCCAGCTTTGTCGCGCGCCTTGTTGAAGGACGCGCGGAAGCCCGCCTCGGTCCAGGGCGTACCCTCGCTGCTCAACAGGATGATCGGGCTCTGCTTGGTCTTGGCGGCGGCATCGAGCACGGCTTGCAGCGGCGCGCCGATTGGAATCGTGACCGCCTTGCCGCGCGGACGCTTGCGCGTGATGGTCTTGCGCGGGCGCAGCCGGATGACCTTGCCGTCATAGGCCGACCACGACAACCGCAGCAGATCGCCCTCGCGCTGGCCCGTCCACAGTGCCAGCAGCAGCGGCAGATGCAGATGTGCAGGCGCCGATTTGAGGAAGGCTTCCTCATCGCCGAGCATCCAGATCTTGTCGACGCGGGCCGACTGATAAAGACGCTCGCCACCGGTGCACGGGTTGGCGTCGATCTTGCCGCGCTTGAGGGCTACAGATAGCACCCGCGCCAGCACCGTCCAGGCGTAATCGGCTTGCCGGGGCGACTTCACGGCCAGCTCGTCGCGCCACTCCATGAAGATGCCGCGAGTGCGACGGTCGGATAGCGCAGCGATCGGAAAGTCACCAAACTTCTGCTCAATGAGCTTGATCTGTTTGACGTAGTCCGAGCGCGTGCGCGCGCTGATGCCGTGAGTAAACTCGGTCGTGGTCTGGAAATAGTCGAGGAGGCTCTGCAGCATTTTGCTGCTTGCCGGCGTCTTGGTGGCGGCCGCCTCGTTGTAGCTGGCCACGAATTCCGGCGTGCCCGGCTCGCCCCGCAACGGCGGCCCGCCCTTCCACGCGTAAAAGTACGTTCGGCGCGAGCCGTCCGCGAGCCGTTTCATGATCGAGTTGACGCCTTTGAGCCTAACGCGCATGTTTCGCAATCCACGCGTCCAGCTCAGTACCCCGGTCGTCCCCAGCGGACGGCGGCGCCACGGGCAACGGCCGATAAGTGATGGTGCCATCAAGGGCGACGCTGACTTCGACGCCGTCGCGCTTGGCCCGAGCGGCCAACCGGCTGAGGGAGGGGCGGCGCCGCCGGCGGCGGCGCAGCCGCTGAATTAGCTCCCAGGCGTCCACCATATCGAACGGCAGCGCGTCGGGGCCGAAGGCGCCCTCGAACGATGGCAATGGGGTTTGAGCCCCGCAGGGTTTGAGGGATATGCTCATCGGGCACAGCGCCTAGACCGGTCTCATCGCCGGTTCAGTTGAGGGGGGTCGCTTCGATGGGCGGCCCTCCGTAACCCTAGCGCCGCTCGGCGCCACGCGCCACACGAATTGTCCCCCCGCAGCCGACCCTCGGGATCTGTGGATTTGCGCGGCAGACGCGCGAGGCGGACCCGGAATCACAGGGGACGTCAATTGGATTTCTTAACGCCGTGCGGAAAATCCGGCGACAATTGGTCTAGTCCCGCCAGTTCCACTCGATGATTCGGGCCAAGATTCTGGCCGGTCGCATTTCCCGACGGGTGCCGGGTATCCATGGCCGCCCACACCCATTAATCCTGCTCGATTCGAATTCGGGGCCAGGGGCCGCTCGGTACTGACGATGAGGCTGCCGGTACGTCCCCGTCGCCTGAGGCGATTGCCTTGACACGACGAGTCGAAGCCTCACGCCCACATCAATCCAAACCGCAAACCGGCTGCCACCCGTGGACATTCTTGCGATCGTTATCGCGTTAGCAGTAGCTATCGGGGCTGGGGTTTCTTGTTGCCTGTCCGTTTGTTGCGATCGGAAGGGACGGGCCGCCGTCAGAGGGCGCTATTTCAGCGGCAGAAAAAGTTCCGCGACCGCCTCATGTTCCGGCACCTCCGGAAAGGATTAATTTTTTTATTTGCGTTTGGTTCCTGCAGACGCGAAGGACGCGATCAGACGCGAAGACGGCGTCGCGCCGAGCACGGCACGCAGGACAAAGAAATTTCGCCTTCAAAATGGACAGCGATACCTCCCCACGCTGGCAGGCCAGAACCGGTGCGGTGAACCGCCGCCATCGGCCCGTCGTCTATAGCGCGGCACTTTTGCGTAGGGTCGGAGGGCAGACCGATTCGATCAGGGCCGGATCAAAATCATCGGAACGACACAACGATCGGTTCGTCATGTTCGAATCGGATCTCGATCTTCGCGGTGATTGGGTCAAAGTTGGCGCCGCTGACTGCAATACCGAACGAGTAAACACCAGGTGGAAGTTTGGCTGTCGTCCTGACTTGGCATTGAGATGATGGGATTTTCAGTTCGTCGCGATCAAGAAAATATGCGATGTCGAAGTACCGACCAAAACCTTGTGAGATCGTAAGAGGCGCGTCCACCCCGTCGTCACCCCCACTCGATGCCCAAAGGGGCATCGCCTCATCTTTCAAAATGAGTTCGTCACGTTTGTCGCCTTCTCTGGTGAGGTCCATCAAATAGAGGCGGCAAGATTTAGCACTCCGCCGTCCAGAGTTATAGATACGCACACGAATCCATGTAGCTTGGGCTGCAGGAGCTTCATAGTGCATCGCTGCGACAACAAACGGCCCCTCGCTGCGAATTTCGAACTCAAGTCGTGGGCGTGTGGCGTGCCTGACCAAGAAGGAAAGACACTGGTAGACGAAGGCGCCAATGAGCGCCCCCATGAAGACGGCCAGACTAAGCGACAGCATTCCGTTTCCCTATCGAGACAGCAAGAGCCGCAGAAACGGAAGGTGCTACTTACCCCATTTCGTCTTCCGTTTCGGCGCGCACAGCCGGTGCCTCCCGGGTCTTGAACTTCAGCCAGTCCGGCGATCGGCCTGACCGGTAACGGGACCCCAGCCGCTTCGAAACGATCCCCTCCAACCCCATCCTGCAAGCGTGCCGGAAGACGGTCGGGCCGCAGTCGTGCTCCAGGTGCTCGTTCAGGCGCACGCCATGCCCGGTCTTTCGGAGGATGCTGGCCAGCGGGGCCTTGCGCAGCTCGATCGGCTCCCGCCGTGGGTCCGGCCCGTTCAGCTCCAGCAGATCGGAAGGCGTAGAGGAAGGAATTGGGTTCGTTCCGGCGGTGGCGGAGCAACTGAAAGGCAGCCACCCCTTCTCGTCGCAAGGTGAAGGTGCAAGCATTGGCGATCGGTGAGTAAAACGTCCGCACATGCCAAGGATGTCTTGGCTGCGACCGATACGAAATGCGGCGGTTCGTCCGTGCGTTTCCGAGGCCTTTTTTATAAGGATAAGCGCCATCGCCGTTCAAAGAAAGCCCCGCCTAAGCGGGGCTGAATGAGGTTTCCATGAAGGCAGCGGGAGCCACCGCAGACCAATAATTCCAACCCAGGGCTTTCGGTTCCCGACCGCGTGCGGTGGAAAAGAGGGGTGAGCGACACCAAACCTACCGTTAATTTTGGCAACGCGGAACAACACCTCGCAGATCCGTTTTTATTGCATGCGTCTTCGAGCACACGATTGTCGAGAACGAGCTATGGAGGCGCGGGAACTCGCCCGGCAAGCAAAGAAGCGATCCGCCAAAAAAGCGTTTGATCAGACTGCAGACTATTGGCTGGCGCTGGCTGAGCGGATGGAACATGGGGATCGAAAATCAATCTGGTTATCGGAGCCTATAATTCGTTCAGAACGTATGCCTGTTGTTGGGTACCTCTTAACTGTCGGGATGGCGTTGTTTCTGGGTTTGGTGTTTTTGACTCCGTACTGGGAGGCGCAACCTGACCGCGCGTCAAGACTCTCTCAGTCCCCTACAACGGCGTCACTCATTTCTCTTGCGCCTTCCTCCCGGCCTTGACGCCCCCGATCGTTTGAGGAAGCCAAGGCGCAGTTCCAAAAAAGCTGGAACGCCGAAGGCGTGGGCGAAGCCGGAGGAACCCGAGTGAGGCGGCTTGAGCAGCGCGGCGCCGTTGCGTTCGCCCTTATGGCCGCAGCCCTGCTGATGATCCGCTAATCGCAATGTGGGAATTTCCGTTCTAGAGAATGGCGGGTTGGCCCGTACCGCTTGAGCCAGCCTTCGGAATCAGATGTGCATTGCGGTTGCCCTCCTCTCTCGACATCGTGGAAACAGCAGCCTAGCTTTGGGTAACAACAGCACCCAAGCCAATGGTATGGCATTCGGGTCTACTGCCAATTCAACTGGCAGCGGCAGCATCGCTGTCGGCCCTGCCGTCCAAGCTACAGCTGCGGTGCTCGCCATCGGCGATGGTGCGCACGCTTCCCAGACCGGTGCGCTCGCCATCGGCCTCAGCGCCCAGTCCGGTCCAGGCGTCAACTCGATCGCGATTGGGACCAACACAATCGCAACCAGTTCGGTGGCGGTGGGAGCAGCCGCGATGGCCTCGAACGGCGGTGTCGCTTATGGCGACAGCGCGGGGGCGGCGGGGTTGCTTGCGACCGCCCTCGGACCTAACGCGAGCACTACGGCGCCGAACGCGGTGGCGATCGGCAGCGGTTCCGTGGCGAACGAGGACAACACCGTCTCGGTGGGCGCGCCGGGCCACGACCGACGCATGGCGCAAGTCGCCGCGGGCGTTCGCTCCGACCGACGCCGCGACGGTCGGACAAGTCACTCGGAAAAGCAACGCGTCCGATATCGCAGCTTTAAGAGTGCCTCGACGGCCGCGCCCGGCGACAAAGTCGGCAGCCGGCCAGCAGCACTGACTAGGATGTTACGCGAATGAGGAATGGGCGAAGCTGCGCCGCCCAGGAGCGGTGGAGTTTGTGCAGAAGCGCCTGTCCGCGCTCTCCAAGTCGCTCGGCGACAAACCCTATCTGGACTGGCGGATGAATGTCACGGCGGGCAATCCGCGCTCCGAGATGTTCTCGCTCTCTCATGATCATTTGGCTGGGGATTGCCGATGTCCGTCGTCAGTACATGCATTTCGTGCTGACCAGGAGTGTGAACCCGTCGATTTCGAAGTCGCGCAGCAGGTCGCGTCCGAACATCCCGAGCCACTTCTCCTGTGCCTTGTAGGCAAGCTGTTCACGTTCCTGCGGGCACTCGAACTTAAGCTTCCCGACGTTTTGCAGGTGGTGGACCATTTCGTGAACGAGGATCGACAGGTCCGCAGGCGTGTCGCCGGTCCAACCTTCAGGCAGATAGATCGTCTTCGTAACGTCGTCGTACACCGACACGGTCAGACGCTGGCCGGGCAGGCCGGCCGGTACGGCCCCCGTCTGCGGCTCCCAAGCGGCAAGCCCCTTGTAGCGCAGCTCAACAATCTTGCGCTCCGGAACGAATTTTAGCAGCGGATGGTCGTGGTTCGCGGGAAGACCGAAGTTCGCGGATAGCCAGAGAACGACGGTCGTCAGCAACGCGTGCATCGGCATCTCCTGCTTTGCGGCACGTCCACGCCGCTGCGCAACGTGGCGCCATGTCGAGGCCCATCCGCCCGCAAGCTTGTCGCGGCCCTGCCGGCGTGACATCATCCGTTCATATGAGACGGCGAAATATTTGAAGCGGTAAGACCCGAAGAGCGCCGATGCCGAGGGGCCCCGAACTCGAATCGCTCATAGGCCAAGCCTATGACTGCGTATTGGACCCCGAGGGGTGGGGTGCGCTGCTCGACGCCTGTGCGCGCTTCGCCGGCGGGGACACGGCGGTGGTCTACGTCAAGCCGCGCGCCAGCGCCGCCGGATCCTTGCTGACGTCGCGTGACTTCGATCTGTCCTACAATGTGTCCCGCTACCTGTCGTATTACGAGCAGCGCTCCCCCCTTATCGAGTTTTACGCACGTCAGCCTGAAGGGGGCGCGCGCGCGCTCGGCGACTACGCGTTCAGCGCCGCCTACCGGGAAACGGAATTTTTTCAAGACTGGATCCGGCCGCAGGGTTTCGCGGACATGCTCGGCTCGCATCTCGTGCGGAGGCCGCAGCTCTCGGCGTGGATGAGCATCCGGCGCTCCGAACAGCGCGGTCTCTATTCCACTGCCGAAATTCACGCGGCTGGACGCCTTCTCCCCCACCTCGGACGCGCGATCAAGCTTCGCTTCAGGTTAGAAATGGAACGCAGAATCGCCGACGATCTTCGGGACTCGCTCGAGCTCGTCGACTTCGGCGTCGTGATCGTCGACGTCAGCGGCAAGGTGCTCGCCGCCAATCGCGCGGCCGACACGATCCTGAAGGCCGCTGACGGACTCAAGTCCCATGCCGGCCGACTGGCTTGCGATCGTCCAGAGGACTCCTCCGCCTTGGCGACGGCGATATGCGCGGTCGCCGAACCTTCGAGACATCGCAAGCCCGCACCGGTCGACCTTTCCATCCCCCGCAAGGCCGCCCATCGTCCGTTGACGGCACACGTCGTTCCCATCCCCACCAGTTCGGTATGGAAAGGCTTCGCGCCTCCGTCCGGCGTGGCCGCCGTGTTCGTGATCGATCCGCTGGTTCGCTGCACTAACGCGGATTCGCTCGCAGAGGCTTACGATCTTACGGCCGCGGAGTGCCGAGTGCTCCGCGAGATTGTGCAGGGGAGCGGCCTGGTGGACACGGCGCGCACGCTGCGCGTCGCGGTTCCAACCGCGCGCACACACCTGCAGCACATTTTCGAGAAGACCAACGTCAATTCCCAGGCGGAGCTGGTCCGTCTGGTAATGAACTCGTCTCTGCAGTTGAGCGTCCCCGGGGCGCGACAGAGGCCCGCGCAAGAAAAGCCCTTAAGCTTCTGGGTCCCCCTACAACGGCTGTGCAGGAACTAGGCTGATTCCGCTATTGGGGAGCGCGCGCATCCGTGCCGAACTGCTCAAGCTCGGCTTTGAGATCGCTCAGTCCAGCCTCGGGAAGTACGCCTGTCTTCGCGCCGGCTTCGTACTCGCGCAGAACCCCTATGATCTGATCCTCGCTAGACCTGACCTGCTCATCATCCGTGGCTCCAGCAGGGAACCGGACTCAAAATTTCCCTGAAACGGTGGCAGGCCAGGGCGAGAAGCCTTTAAGAAAAGTCGGCTGCACTCGGAATGCGGCCTTCGGGAGTATATTTGTCAACGGCGTCGGGCAAAGTTTTAGAGAGCCTTGCAAGGATCTCTTCGCGCGACATCCACATCGACCTCCGCGTTTTGGGGACGCGGGGGCCCCGGTTGGTTGGCCCCTTCCCGGGAACTTGCTCTTTGCTAGTCTAGTCTAGGCCGTCGACTCATTAACACGCAGCCATAGCCGTGTTGATGTCAACGGGATGAAGGCGGGGGCATTTCAGGTGAGCGCGACAAAATCGTGCTTGCCTATCCCTTGCAAGACCAGGAATACGGCTGACGTGTCACCAGCGTTGG
>Ga0114129_10013057_pt1 | contig 11831 bp, 3 predicted proteins | sample RhiMetdeltSRZDD1_FD_80071 | JGI IMG/M metagenome (GOLD analysis project Ga0114129, IMG submission 80071) | Populus rhizosphere microbial communities from Tennessee, USA - Rhizosphere MetaG P. deltoides SRZDD1 (version 2) (version 2) | ecosystem: Host-associated > Plants > Roots > Rhizosphere >... | reverse complement strand
ATGAAGTCCAGGTTGTCGAGAACCTGCTGAGCAGTGACTCGTGGTCCAAAGCAATACCACGAACACCAGCCGGTTGGCGGTTTCGGAAAACCCAACGAGGGATGGTTCGCAACCAGGCGCGTTGCAAGTCTCTCGAGCAGTTGCTCACGATGTGGGCCAGTTTGAAAAGTAAACTCTTCCAGTCGCCATTCCTCACCGGGTTTGATCTCGAGTCCCTCCGTATCGACTACTGCCTGCAGCGACTGATCTTTTAAATAGAATTGGCCCATGAACCTACGGCACGATGTAAAGGCGAGCAGGTGGTTCGTGCCCTGCAGTGGCGTTAGCATCATCATTCCGTAGAACGCCTTCGCTCCGGCCGGTACAGGCAATCGATAGTGCTTCAGATCTGTATAGTTTCCGAGATCGTCAGGCCGGCCAAGCGTTCCACCCGTCTGCGACAACATCTGAAAACCTTCGCCGTACAGGCGCGTCGCTGGTGGAAGATTGAGCTCGAGATCAAAGAGAACAATTTCTTTGACTTTTACTGCGTCGCGTCCATTGTTCACTAGTTTCGAATGACACAGATCGCCCACCCATTTTCGAACGACGTGGAGCTCGGGACTTGTGCCATTCTCTACCGTTACGATAGAGCTCTTCGAACGGGCCAATGAGGATCGATCGAAAGGCCGTTTAACAGCATTCTGCCCTTTCAAAATATTCGCCCCAGCCGCCAACGCAGGTGCAGCAACTGCTAACTCCAGAATTCTTCGCCTCGAGATCTTTGACATGCTGCTAATGATTGCCGCAACAGTTTTTCGGCCGATTTGAGCCGGCGGCGCCTCTTTCATTCCGGCGTTTTAAGCCTCGAATGCCTGCGGTCCCAGTAAAGCGTCCACTTACTTCATGAGCCTCGCGTCGAGCCAGTCCGCGAGAATACGCCCACCGTCGTCTGTTCGCCTGACTTGCAACACCAGGCGCTTGATGTTCCTCACTCCAACTCTGACGGATTTTGTACTGTCGTCCTTCTTCAATGGTCCACTCCGCCAAAGATCCTTGCCGTCTCCTATCACATTGAACTCGGCACGGGCGTCCTGGTTCTTGAAGTCATCGTCAATGCCAACAACCGCTTCAAAACTTTCGTAAGTGCCATTCAATTCAAATTCGATCTCAGAATTCGTCGGCATGCCAATCCCTCGATCAGAACGGCGCCCGGCCACTGCTAATCCTCCGCCATTCGCATTCCGATTGAACTCAGGTTGCCGCCACCCCGGTGTTATTCGGATCGGATCGAGATCTGACAGATACATGTCGGCAGGTAGTACCTGATCAAGCTTGAATTGAAGTTGGACTTTCTTTTCGCTGGTAGTTCCATCCTGCCAAAGCGAGCGAACTTCCGCCGTATAACTTAAATTCGGGTCGAGACCTCGCAGTGCGAAGAGCTGTGTTGGAGTAAAGCCAAGTAAGTTGCCGTTCAGCCACACCTGATATCCAACTGCCGGTTGATGCTGCACGGACCAACGCAAGTTCACGGCATCAATACCGGCTGGCTCGATCCAAAGGTTCTGCGGCTCCCGAACGGGAAAATGGTATGAAGCTGCTGGCTCAAATAGTACCGACCACTTGATCTCGCCGGTTGCCGGCGACGTAAACTCAACTGTGAACCAGCCTTGATGATTGGAAATTTTTGAAGTTATGCGCCGGCCATTGATCGATGCCGAAGCGCTTTTAATCGCCAGATGCTTGCCGCGCGGAAACGCGAACCTAAGTTCGTACGGATCGTTGCGTATAACTTTGCTGCGGCCACTGTAAGAGTTTGTCGCTGGATTGTAGTTCTGCGACAAGACGTCGACCCACCCTTGCGTGATATGCCGGCTAGTGGACACCAACTGCACTTCGTCCGTCGCCGGTACAAGCGCAAAAAGTCTCGTACTAGTGGGCTGTAGCTCTACTGTGATGCCCTTTTCCCAGGCTCCAAGATATTCCTTATTCCAAAAATCGAAGATGTGAATTGGTTTGTCTGCAGGTAGGCCGAGGTCTTTCCAGCTTACATACAGCGCAGAACGCTTGCTTTCATCGAAATTGAAAAGACCGACTACGTCATACTGCCGATTGAGATGGTTGACCTTTAGATCCCAGATTCGTTTGTTGCGATTAGAAGAAAAAAGATCGAGAGGCCGAATATCAACTGCCGGGTAAACTCTTCTCAGCAATTCCACCCGATCTGCTGATAAATCCGTGAGCCGATCGCTGGTTAAAGCGGCTTGTCCAGTGAGACCCTGCAAGGTGGCCCATGCACGTGCTTGTTCAATCGGAAGCGGAGAACGAACCACAAATACATCCGGATCCGCATACCATGCAATGTTGTGCAAAAAGTAGTACTGCATCGTTGCGCGAAGAGCAAACTTAAAACCGTCCCAATTCGGCAAAACGTCCGCGCCGATCCGGGACCCATTCATTAGACCAATGCCTTCAAGGGGAACTACCCAGCAACCCAACAAGTAACGATCCGGGCCAATCGCACCGCGAATACTTTGTAGTGTCTGGCGATATGCCGCATCACTGTCCTCAACCGGATTCTTCATAAGATTCTTCTTGTTCCGGTATTCGCGCACGACGATTGGTTGACCATCGATTTTGAAATACTCGTATCCCCAGGATGAAAGCTTTGTGAAGAGATCCTTCAGGTATGTCTGCGCTTCAGGAGAGGAAGGATCAATAAGGAAGGTGCCTTCCCACGTGTTTGAGGCTGAACTGCCATCCGGCTTCAACATGAAAACGCCGGGGTGGTTTTTAATAACGGCAGCGTTGCTTTGGCCGTGCGGAGCCAGCCAAATTCCGGCCTTCAACCCAAGCGATTTGATGTAACGTGCCAGGCCGTCCATGCCGGCCGGGAAGCGATTGTTGATTGTTGTCCAATCGCGATTCTCACCGAGCCCGCGACCAGTACCCTGCCATCCATCATCGATCTGCACATAGCGAACGTCATAGTCTTTCAAGTTATCAGCAATCCACTTAGCAGTTCGTTTGATTTCGTCTTCGTTTATTTCCTGATAGAAGAAGTACCAGGAACACCATCCTGATGGCGGCAATGGAAATCGCGTTTTGTCGATTGCCTTGTAGTATTTAATCTTGAGAGTGTCGCGATAGTAATTCTTAAGAATGGTACCGTCTCTTAATCGAACTTCATCATTGACAGGATCGAAGGCGCCATCAGCAATTGATGGATTTACATTTCCGAGCGTCATCACGAACAAATCTTTGTTGGCGCCGTCTTTGATACGTGCAGGAATCGAGTGCGGCCATGTGACAGAACTTGCCGGAGGCGTCTGACAAACGACGACATTTGCGATCAATAGAAACGCGCTCAATGCTTGAATCAGTAACCTGGCGTTTACATGCATATACGTTCGCTGCACTCCGGTAGGAGTGATGGGCTGAGTCTATCCCAGTAACTTTCGCCTGTCGGCTGCATCAATCAGCGGAAGCCTTTGCGCTAGATTCTTAATCTGCGAGTCGTCATATTTCTCAAACGCTCGGCGGATCAAGCGAAACAACATCTCTGGCTGCCAATCTCCTAATTGCCGGTAAGGCCACTTCTTCTCGCCCACTGCAAACGGAACGAGAAAGTCGAGCGCTTTGCGAATGCTGCGGCCATCCGCTGTTTGGTAGGTCCAAAGATCAACTCCGACGTTTTCCGCAATTCGCGCCAGCAACATCAATCCATCAAGGTTACCAACGCTGTAGCTCCACGCTTTCGTGCGCGCGAGTTCCAGAGGTTGCCGGCCGTCTGGTTCGATCTGAACGGCAATGCGTTTTTGTTTAACTGTTTCGAGAACTTCGCGGGCGAGATCGGTTTTGTTTAGAAATAACGCAAACGAGACGACTTGCAGATCATAGTAGGTGCCGTGATTGTTTTTTGCAGCCGCTTCTTCCTTGCCATTCTCGCTTTCAAGCATCCATTGAAGGAAATCGGTAAACCAACGCTGCATTCCTTTCTGATCCGTAACGGTCCACGACTTTGAGCCAGCCAACAAGCCGATCGAATCAACTACCCGAGTAAGGCCACGGGTTTCGATCAGACCAATTCCGCGGCCGGTGTTTACGCCAGGAATTCCTTGAGCAAACTGAAGGTTGGGATTCATTCGCGTTTCCGGGTTGAGGAAGAAAGTGCGCAGCAATTCACTGGCTTTAGTCGCGTACTTCTCATCGTTTTCAAAGTAATAGGCAAGAGCGAGGGTTTCAACCGCTGCTTCCAAGTCATCCAGCACGCGATGGTTGTTGATCCTGTCTATTTCCGGATTGCGCTCGCCGTCTCGCCGGATGTACGGAAGACCGTTGGCGGTTTTTGCGTCAGGCCAAAAATATGGCGCTTGACTCATGTAGTCGCGTTTGTCGCCGCTGGGTGGGGTAACAGTTTTGGTTGTTACCGACAAAGGTCTGGTGGAGAGTGCTCTTTGCGCATCCTCCCGAAGTTTTAATAGAGCGGGGCGAAGTTCTGTGTCACGGCGAGCGGCCATCCTGGAAGCTTCGAGTCGATTTGCGTCCAGAAGAAACACTCTTGGTAAGGTTGAGTGCATCGCAACATGGTGCATCGATGCGTTGAGCGTGGACACTAAGCATGTGAGGGCTACAGTTGCTGCTACCAGGACGCACGCATGCAGCGAAATGTGACGACGACTATGAGCCCGCTTCGCCGCGTCATGCGAGGCGACGGCTCTGCCTCGCCGTGCGTGCGCTTTCTTGAATTGGGCCATGCCCCTGGTTCGGACTGTGTCCTTCACTTCTACAGGCATTAAAAGACGAATCTTATTCCAAACTGTATCTGCCTGGGCGTTGTGCCTTGTGCCAAGCCAGTAATTCTTCCAGCTGAAGCCAGGTTGTTGCTTGCGGCGATCGTAGAACCATTTGAATTTATCGTCAGTACTGAGGGCACGTCCCAATTCTGAATGTTGAAAACGTTGAATGCCTCAACCCGGAGTTGCACATTCATTCCTTCTCTTATCGGGAAGCTCTTGAACAGAGAGAAGTCAGTATTGAATACCGCCTTACCTCTAAAGACATTGCGTCCCAGGTTCCCAAACGCACCAATGGGCGCCGTGAAGGCGCAGGGATTGAAGAAATTTGTCGTTGTTTGGACGGCAGCGGGAGCAATCCCGGTTTGTTCCACAGTGCTACCAGGGAGAGTGAATTTCTCGCCCGACAGAAATCGGCAACGAGGATCCGGATTTGCTGGCACCGGCCCAGCGACAAATGGATCGGCGATGATATTTGGACGCAGGTAAGTGCCTGGAGCAGTTAAAGCACTGCCCCGCAGATTTGCCAGGTCACCCGCGATTTGCAAATTGTATGGTTGACCGGAACGAGCTTGAAGAATGTAATTCGCCTGCCAATTCCCGAAAACCCAGGAACCTGGTCCATTCTTGAACCATCTCTTCCCTTTGCCGAACGGCAGCTCATAAATAGTAGCCCAGGATACGAAGTGAGTGATGTCATAAGAGGAAACCCCTCGTCCTGTGCTTGGATCATGAAAATTCTGAAGTGTTGATCCTCCGCCCGGTCCGTTCTCCACGTTGAAATAGCCGCTACCCGTATCTATCGACTTCCCCCAGGTATAAGACAGCAGCGTGCTAAATCCATTGGTAAACCGCTTCTGGAGTTTCGACTCGAGAGCGTTGTAGGTTGAGGTTCCGGTGCTGGTCGTGTAGTTGAGGCTCGCACCTACCCACGGCATCGGACGCAGCGCATCGATTACAGAATTTGGAGTGCCGTTCGGAGAAGCCTGACGTGCAGCATTGCCGAATCCGGAGTATGGCAGGCGACCATTTCGGCTGCCGACGTACGCGACGGAAATCATTACGGCACGACTGAGCTCGCGCTGAAATTCAAGGTGCCATTGATGTGAATAAGGATCCTTGTAATTTGGATCGTCCGCAAACCCAGTGATGGTCCACGGCGTAGCGGTCGGTAGTGGTGTAGCAAACCCCAGTGCTTGCGCCTGAATGATGTTTACGAAACTACCATTCACGAAATTCGCACTGGTATTAGCCGTGCCGGCAAAAGCAGTTGCGTCTGGCCATACTGCAGCTTCCAGATCGTTTTGGGCGTATTGGCTGCGTGCAGGCAGCGCATCCCAGTAAAGACCATAGCCGGCGCGGATAACGGTCCTGGGATTTAAAGACCATGCAATTCCAACCCGCGGACCCAGGTTGTCCTTTACTGGCGGCGGTGCGAAGAACGGCTTCCCGGCAAGTATCACATCGTTGAAGTGTGGATCGTTTTTAAATGAATCGGGGATGCAGGGCGATTGAACCGCAACACTGCAGAATGGAGGCATTGACGTCGCCCCAATAATCCACTTTGCATTCTGTAGATCTATCGCATTCCACAACCGCCGATCGATCGTTCGGGGTTGCGTCAGATAGTCATAGCGAAGGCCAAACGTCAGCACGACATTTCTGCTTACGCGCCATTCGTCCTGCCCATACACGGCCCACGAAGCATATTTGAACTGAACGGGACCACCGTGCTCAATCGGCAGTTGTGCCTGAAAATTGTCCGGGAAACCTAACAACGCTGAAGCAAGCGATAACCCTGAGGTGCCCGAGGCAGCGGATGGATTGCGTGTCTGTTCATCGCTAAAGTTGTAGCGTTGGAACGTATTTAGCTGAATGCGTTTTGCTGTGATATACCATGCGCCGAACTTGAAATTGTGGTTGCCTTTTAACCAACTCAGGTTCGGTGTAATACTCCAGTTTGGATTCTCTCGAGGCGCCGCGCCTCGGACACCAAAGTCGTTACTGCCCCCTGCGGTCCAGTTTGCCAGACGAACCAGGAGCCCTCCATACTTTTCGATATCTCGGAAGCCGAGATCAGCAAGCGGATCTATTCCAAGTTCATGCTGGTTCTGCTGGCCTGAATCAACACCGGGTCGACCAGCGTATCCTGCCCGAAAATCAAGAACTAGACTTGGACTGAATATGTGAGTCCAGCCGCCACCGATATTCCGTCCTTTTGAGCTACCTTCGGTGGATCCATTTTGTCCAATCGGATTCAGAACGCTGACTCTCTGTTCTGTAAAGCGGAAGAACACGTTATCGGCAGAACTGATTCGATGATCGATTCTGAATTGATAGCCATTTGAGTTGTTTGTGGTTGGACGGTTCTGGGCGAAATTGTTTGTAGGATCTCCGGTCAGATTGGGCGCGGCCGAATACTTCAGAAATAACTGCTGCATCGGCGCAAAAATGAGGGCTTGAGGAATTTTGAAACAAGGCGTACCGATCGCTTGATTCTGTCGCTTTTGAGCGTCTACGGGCAACGGAGTTCCTGTGGCATCACAACGAAACTGGTCTCTGACAATCGCGTTACCAACTTGTCGCGTCGAATACGGATTAAATATCGGTCGACGGAACCCGAGAGTGTTCGTGAAGTCGCCATTTATCTCAGCCGCAGTGGGCACGTATGACAGACCTAAGGTCGCTTGACTGTATCGCCAGCCATCGTACCCGGCTGAGAAGAAGGTCCGGTTCTTAATGATTGGACCAGTCAGGACGGCCCCGAACTGATTCTGACGAAATGGCAGCGGCTTATCAGGCACTCCCTGGCCCGGTTTGCATCTCGCCGTGGTGCAGACATCAAAGCTGTTCCGAGCGTCGAATGCGTCGTTCCGTACGTATTCAAAAGCTGCTCCATGGAAACTGTTGCCGCCCGACTTGGAAACCATGTTCATAACGCCGCCACTCGCCCCGCCAAACTCGGCTTTCGCGTCATGGCCGACAACTTTGAACTCTTGAACGAGATCGATATTCGGAATGACTATATAGTTTGGACCACGGATGTTTGTGTTGATTATTCCATCGTAAAAATAAAGTTTCGAGCGATTCAGTTGTCCATGGAAGGATGGATCAGCGAAACCGGAACCAGGGATACCGACGTTACCCTCAACTCCTCCGATGCTTCTATTTTGAGATGTGGATACGGGCGTGACGCCGGGTGTCAACGTCAATAGCTGCGTGAAATTTCTACCGTTCAGCGGTAAATCCTCAACTGTCCTTTCATTTATCACGGTGCCAAGTTCGGTGCTTGATTTCTGAACCAGGTCGGCGTCAGCCGTGATTTCAACCGTTTCGGACACTTCGCCGACAGTGAGCGTTATGTCCTGGGTTACTGTCTCGCTGACTCCGACATTAAAAGGCGCCGTTTGTAGTCCTTTAAAATTACGGACTTCAACTCGTAGCACATAGCTTCCAGGTTTCACATTTATGAAGGTGAAGTAACCGTTGTCGTTTGCGGTTACGTCGGTTTCGATTTTCGTCGCCTGGTTTATCAATTTCACCATGGCGCCAGGCAAGGCACTGCCGTTTGGATCTGAGATCACCCCCTTAACTTCACCGGTAGAAGTTTGTGCATAGAGGTTCGATACAAAGAAAATAAGGAGCAGTGTGGCTGCTAGAGAGCGAAAGCGCATAGTCGGCCTCCCGGTAGTTATCTATTCGTTTGCTGCTGACCTGACGCCAGATAACTCGTCGATCTAAAAACATCTGGCGGAGAGAAGAGGGAACCCCATCAAGCAACTGATTAAGGTTCCCAAGGAAAGCTCGATTAAAAGTTGATCCTAATTGATGCCTGCATCACACGCGGAGCACGGGCCGCGCGCGGTGTTCCGAAAACTGTACTCGTCTGCGTTACTTGACCGAGGTTCGTTGCTGCACATCTCGCTGGAATGACCGTGCTGCCAACCGTGATCGACTGGTAGGCCAGGACCGCACCTGCTGGACAGCTGCCTCCGGCGGCCAACGTTGTAACGACGGCGTTAGGCGAAAACGTCATCGCACCATTGATATCCGTGAAATTTGCGCGATTGAAAAGATTATAAGTTTCCCAGCGAAGCTGGATCTCCCGCTTCTCGCCGATCTTGAAATTCTTGAACAGCGCCACGTCCGTATTGAAGATGGACGGTAGACGAATGATATTCCGTTGTAAGTTTCCAATCGCACCAGCACTCCCTGGCGGTGCGAAGCAGGCCGTATTAATCACGTAAGGCGTACCGGTTGGATCGAAGGTTCCGGGGTTGACGTTAGGATCGCAAGTCAAAACCGGTCGAGCATTAATGTCACCACCCGTGAAGTCGGTAATCCCCGCCCACTGACACGTGACGGTCGCGCCTGCGGTCGTGCTCGACCCGGGCGCCAGAACGAATCCGGGAGCACATGTATTCCCAGTACCCAGATAAGTTTGTCCGACGGCAGTTGTGTAGGAGCCTCCATTAAAAGTCCAATTCAGCCCCGTGCCCGTACCAAACGTCTTGGGTTTTCCGGTAACGAAGGAAGTAGTCCCTGATATCTGCCAATTATCGAGCATCGTCTTCAAGAACGAGTTTTTCCAACGCCGGCTAAGGCTCGGGACGTCATAGATGTAATTAACGGTGAGAATATGCTGCTGATCGAAATCAGCTGGTCCATAGTTGAACTGCTTATAGGGCCTGCCGGCGTTCACATCAGATGAATCGTCGTTGGCGTAATCAAGAGTCTTCGAGTATGTGTATGCAAGCCCGTATTGTAGTCCGCTCGTATACCGCCTATTCATTTGCACCTGAAGGCTGTGGTAGTTTGATGTTCCTGACCACATAACCATATTGATGTCACCGTACCCGCGATAGGGCCGTAGCAGGTTGTCGGTTACAGCGCCTGAGAGGTGTGGCCCATTGACGTTAACTGTGCCAAACGGATTTCGGTTTTGCGGGTTCACGTCGATGAATTTGGCGCCGTCGGGAACCTGATTGATGTTACGTCTCTCACCCAGGTGTCGTGCGAGAGATCCGACGTAACTCACTTCCAAAACGGTTTTGAAGCCAATGTCTTGTTGAATACCGGCAGTGAAGTTATAGATCGTCGGCGTCTTTGAATTGACCTCAACAGCGTTGATAGTGCCCGGTGAAAACAAGGCGCCGCCAAGTACATTCGACAGATTGTCTATGTTGCACGCACTGCAAGGACCTACAGTGAGCGTGCGGTTCGCCGGAGGATTATTGACGAGGTTTCCTCCCGTTGTACCGCCGCCTACCCGTTGACTGTGGTAAATACCTCCCATTAACCGTAAAACGGTATCGCCGGTACCGAAGAGGTCGTAGGCAAGTCCGAACCTTGGTTCAAGATCAATCGGTCGTGTAATGCGATACCCGTTGGGAGTGTTTGGATCGGTTCCAATTGCGAGTCCGTTATCCAGATTGGCCCCGGGAATGAACGTGCCGACCAGGTTAGTGTCGGTTGAAAGGGCTCCCGTCACGGGATTGCGCGCTCGACGGTTGGCCGTTGGACAAGCCGTAGTTGTCGTGATCGGGAGGGGCGAAGTACAGAACGGTACGTACAGAACATTCGACTGAGCCGGATCGAATCGTGCGGGATCAAAGTTTGAGCCTTGTCGATCGATCTGCGCAAAAGGAGAGTGATAGCTAAAACGGATTCCGTAGTTCAGGCTCAGCCTGTTATTCACCCGCCACGCATCCTGTCCATACCACTGGAAAGTCTTAAGCTGCAGATTGGTGAAGGGACGCGCGCGCGATTCACTGTAAGTACGAAAATTTCCCAGCAGTGCATTGGCATATGGATACTGAGTAGCGCCAAGCGCAGCTGTGAAATTGCTGTTGTTGTCGAAGTTGAATACGCCTGACCATTGCCCACCGGGAGCTTCGCCGTTCTTTAGCCGTTCAAAGTAGAGCCCGAACTTTAACGTGTGACTTCCGTGAGTAATAGATAGATTGTCCGCGAACGACGGCCCGACGTAATCATTGCCTATCTCACCCCACCGGTCGAGCCAGTTTATGTTTGCCGGAGTACCAGCCACTCCGGACCAACCCGTGGCCCTTGGGATCGTTCCCAAGCGGTTATTTTCCGGAAAAATTTGGGGTGCGACGTAACCCAACGCCGACCGCTGAAGACCTTCGATAACTCCATCTCCAGGGACGAATCCCTCAGAGTCGTGTCTCATACCGAAATTGAACTCGTTTACAACGGCCGGACCAAAAATATGTATCCAGTTAGCCGACCAACCATTATCTTTATAAAGGTAATGAGAATTGATGCCCCAGCGGTTAGCGTCACCACTCGGCCAACCTGACGTACCCAAACCCTCGTTATCAGAAGTCCACCACTGGCCCTTCCAATACACTGAATCATTGTTTGTCGGTCTTATATCAAAGCGTATGACATAACTATGCTTTGGCACGTCCACGCTTTGTTGATTGACGTAATTGAACGCTGAGCCTGCGAGTGTTCTTCCGTTTGCATTAGGCAGCGGAAAGAAATTCAGCAAAGCCTGTCCACTCCGATTGATACGCGACTGCGGAATGATATTGCCGGGAAACTGAACGCCAGTTGATGGATCAATAACGGTGATGGGGCTTCCGGCATTGTTTATCGACCGGGAAAAGTCGCCCCTACGCTCGAGTTCAGTTGGGACCGTAACAAAAACAGGATCTGTTGGTGTGATCGTATGCGGCTTTTCAACGTTAACAAAGAAGAATACCTTGTCGCGTAGCCAGAAATCTCCTCCTTCGCCAAACTTTGGCAAGGGCGCCGGACCGCTGAAGTTAAAGCCCCAGATGTTGTGCCGGTAAACAGGTCGCTTCAGGCCAGCTTTGTTCGTGAAGAACGGACTTGCATTCAGCGCCTCGTTTCTCAAAAAGTAATAAGCTGAACCGCGATAGTCTCTGCCTCCGCCTTTGGAAACAATGTTGATTAAGGCGCCGCCGTTGTTACCGTATTCAGCTGCGTAGTTATTGCGGAGCACTTTGACTTCAGCAACAGCGTCTTGACTGATCGTCATACTGATTTTGTTGCTGCCACTGGGTT
>Ga0114129_10013056_pt1 | contig 11832 bp, 10 predicted proteins | sample RhiMetdeltSRZDD1_FD_80071 | JGI IMG/M metagenome (GOLD analysis project Ga0114129, IMG submission 80071) | Populus rhizosphere microbial communities from Tennessee, USA - Rhizosphere MetaG P. deltoides SRZDD1 (version 2) (version 2) | ecosystem: Host-associated > Plants > Roots > Rhizosphere >... | reverse complement strand
CCCAGTGAACCATTGCAGGACGAGCGGCAGTTTATAGAAGGAACTGCCCTGCAACCCTGCCTTTACAAATTCCCAGCCTTCGTGGTTGTCCCAGTAGGTTGGGTCAAAATTGTGCTGGACGTAGAAGAGCCAGATCCCGATCGTTGTACTGAGCATGAGGATCGGCAGCTGTATCAATAGATACGTCTTCCATCCGATCAGCCAGCACATCAGGGCGATCACAACGACCAGCGAAAAATTGGTCCACCAGACACTGGCGCGCTCGCGTTTTCCCTGCAATGGCGGAATCCGCTGGGTGATGACAAAGACCAGCAATGGACCGACCCCCAGCAGCGCAAAGGGATTACGCATGATGCGGTAGGCCGTTTTCTTCCACCACGGCGCGGCAAGATATTCCTTGACCGTCATCGTGTACACATCGCCTGTGCCGCGCCGGTCGAGGTCACTGGCGGTGGCATGATGGATCGCGTGATCATGTTTCCAGCGATAGTAGGGCGTAAAGTTCAGAAAAGCGGTGATCCTGCCGACAAAATCATTGGCTTTCTGCGATTTGAAGAACGAGCCGTGTCCGCAATCGTGGAAGATGATAAAGGTCCGCATCAGGAAACCTGCCGCGAGGACCGACAGCCCGAGCGTGGTCCAATAGGAGATTTGAATGCTCCAGATCATCAAACCCCACAAAACAAAATACGGGATCAGCGTATTTGCCACCTGCCAGAGACTGCGGGCCAGATCGGGTTTTGCATATTTGGCAACGATTGGCTGCCAGCGGATTTGCTCTGCTGTCTGTGATTCATTTAAGTTTGTGTTCATTGTTTGCCTTCCGTTCTATGGTATGAAATGTTTTATCCCCGCTTACGATGTTACTTGAAAACCCGGACTTTTGACGATACGAACGAGTTTACAGTACGATAAGTGATAAGTATACGTGAATACTCCGATTTCTGGATTAATATTAGGAAAGATTATTTATGCAGCAAACTTCGGGAGGTAGAGAACTACAGCCAGGCGCGCATACTGCAATGAGTCTCATATTTAGAGGAATTCCATCACCTCTTAATGGGAGAGAGCACGCACAGTAGGATATGATTTTGTATAATAGCCAGTGAGGGCGCAGTTTCGCGGCTTCAAATTTCCATGCAGATGAGGAGAAACATGCAAATACTCGGGATCGATGTCGGCGGATCAGGGATCAAGGGCGCGCCAGTGGATACGGAAACAGGTCAGTTGCTGGCGGAACGGATGCGCATCAAGACGCCCAAAAATGCAGAGCCAGAACCCATGGCTGAGATTGTTAATCAGATTGCAGGATTCTTTCAATGGAAAGGGCCAATTGGCATCGGCTTCCCTGCTCCGATCAAAAGCGGCGTTGCAATGATGGCCGCCAACATCTCATCAAGATGGATTGGTCTCAATGCTGATGATCTGTTCACCCGCGTCACAGGCTGTGACTGCACCATGATCAACGATGCAGACGCGGCCGGATTAGCAGAGATGACCTTTGGGGCGGGCCACGGTCAACCCGGGACTGTCATCATGACCACACTCGGGACAGGGATCGGTTCCGCCATTTTTTATCGCGGGGTTCTTCTGCCCAATACTGAGTTTGGTCATGTAGAACTTAATGGCATGCAGGCAGAGCACATTGCATCTGATGCAGCCCGACAAAGAGAAGATCTTTCCTGGAAGAAGTATGCCAAACGCCTGGATCTTTATCTCAAGCTGATGGAAGGACTCTTCTGGCCTGATCTCTTCATTGTGGGAGGTGGGATCAGCAAGGAAGCGGAAAAATTCCTGCCGCTGCTTACCCTTGCAACGCCGATTGTTCCTGCTCAATTGCTGAATCAGGCTGGCATCATCGGCGCGGCGCTGGCAGCTCAAAAGAGAACATGAATCACTTTCTTGAAATCCGCTCATACAATTTAAAACCTGACTCACGTGGTGAGTTCCATCGTCTCTTCATGGAAGAGGCAATGCCTCTGCTCAAACGCTGGAATGTGGATGTGGTATCGTATGGGCCGTCATTGCATGATGAGAATTCCTATTATCTGATGCGCCGCTATGATAGTCTTGATCAGCGCGAGGAGAGTGAGAACGCCTTTTACGGCAGTGATGAGTGGCGGCAGGGTCCGCGCGAAGCGATCATCGCCTTGATCGAGAACTATACAGAAATTGTGCTCGAGCTGGATGATGTCACGGTGCGGGGATTGCGCAATATGAATAAAGACAAGTGAACCAAGTTTGGGCGCGGGAAGCGCCAAATTGATTTTTATATGAATGGACTATAATGGTTTTGTAGTCCATTCATTTTATTTCCGCGAAAGGCAGTTTTAATGGCTATCAACCCCGCTTCCACAAAAATAATGGACGCATGTCATTTTGACAGAACAAGCCTAGTCTGTTTTAGGCTGGCAACGCGTCCTTATGAGGGGACGATCATTGAGATGGCACAAAGCCTGATCGAACAGAGCATGGTGTAAGAATCTTTGGATGCCAAATTTACATATGTTATGAAAACAAACCTATGAAAAATATCAATATCGATGAACAAAGTGAACAATTAAGGTTGGCGAGAGCGGGAGACCAGCAGGCGTTTGAACAACTGGTGGAACCCTATCACCACGAGATTCTTGTCCATTGTTATCGCATCCTTGGGTCATTTGAAGATGCCGAAGACATGTTGCAGGAAACTTTATTACGCGTTTGGAATCACCTTGATTCGTTTGAAGGTCGTTCGTCTCTACGAACATGGCTTTACAAGATCGCGACCAATGCCTGTCTCGATGCATTGGATAGCCGCCGCGTGCGTGGGCTGCCACGCGAACTCTATGCGCGCGGCGATCCGAATGCTCCGCTGCCTCAGCCCTTACAGGAAGCTACCTGGGTCGAGCCGTTTCCCGATGAAATGATCGATGGGCAACCAAATATCTATCCCGAAGCTCTGTATGAAGTTCGTGAAAGTATTACGCTGGCATTTGTCGCGGCACTGCAAAAACTTCCGGGGCGTCAACGCGCCGCGCTTTTATTACATGATGTGATGGGCTGGAGTTCAAACGAAACCGCCGAGATCCTCGATATGACCACTGTGGCGGTCAACAGCGCCTTGCAGCGTGCTCGCGAAACGATGAAACAACCCTTGGAGCGCAAGAGCACATCCTCGCGTTTGAATGAGGAACTCTCTGCTTTGTTGAAGCGCTATGTCGCTGCGTGGGAAGCTGCGGATTCCGCTGCCTTAGTCGCCGTTCTGCGCGAGGATGTCGCGTTGACGATGCCGCCTCTCCCCGTCTGGTTCGGCGGTCACACGGACATCCGGGCTTTTCTCGAGGATCAACTCTTCCGAAGCCTGAGCCCCTTCAAGGTCCGCCTGGAAGCGCTGCGCGCCAATGGTTCGCCCGCCTTCGCCGTCTATCAAATGGATCCCACTGGAGTGTATCGCGCCGCAGCCTTGCACATCCTGAGCATCGAAAATGGAGAGATCAGCGAGATCAATGACTTCCTGACCTTTGATGGTCAGCTCTTTGTCAAATTTGGGCTGCCAGTTATGGTTTGACCGATGAATCTGAGGGAGTCCTGCCGTCTTATTATGTGAAAGACAATTAAAAATAAGACCAACTCTTTCAGACTCAAAGGAGAAAACTATGAACGACACATTAACCCTGTATTTGCTTACTATTCGCGGCACGCTCTCACCTGCCACACTGGAGGAAGCGCGCAAAATTCACAATATGACCGCCGGCAACCCTGACGGCGTCGCGGCTGCAAAATCCCTTGGCGACGTCAGCCACATGGTCTACGTTCCCATGCCGCATGATGGTCACGAAAAAACCAAAGGCGCGGGTGAGTTCCTGATCATGGATCTCTGGTACAGCATCGATGGACTGAATACCTTCTTCTCGGACCACCAGGTTCAGGAGGGCGGCAATATGATCTTCAGCCAGCGTGATCCGGTTGTATGGGCGCCTGCCGAAGGCTTCACAAGTTTCCACATCCCAGCCCCATTTGGAAATAATGATCGGGTCATCGCGGTAGTGCGCGGCACGGTCAATTCCAAAGAGGAAGCGAAACAACTGCATAACACCGCCATGACCAAAACCATCAGCAAGGCGCGCAAACTGGGCCAACTCTCACACGAAGCCTACTTCCGCCTGGCTGCTCCGGATTCACCGGAAGCGCTGGAGTACTTTGGCGTGGACGTTTGGATGAGCGGGGAAGGTATGGGCGAGTACTATGGTGATGAGGATTTTCTGGAAAGTTTCAATCACTTCTTCACCGCCGAAGGCACAGATTCGGTTTGGGTGCATCCCAAGGGAGACTGGGTGGAGTGGTAATCTGAGAATCAGATACAAAAAGAGCAGGCATGCATGTGCCTGCTCTTTTCTTTTATTCTCCAATAGGCAATACGAGTGTAGATACGGGGGAAATCCCTATGCGAAGTTTGAGAGCAATTAGTGTAGAATAAAAATAGCGCGCGTTCTCCTCTGCTTTGCTCATCGCATCCCTAACCTATCACATCACAAATACAATCGTAGCGATTTTATTTGACTTTGCTGGAAGGAGTATGACATGGTATTCAAAAAACCTGATGAAGAGTTTGTAAAAGAGGGAGCCGAAAAGGTGACCCCAAAAGACATTGAAATAGTCGCTGAAAAATCCGAAGAAATCAATAAGAGATTCAGCTCCAAAGGTCCGCTAAAACGGTTTATTGAAGACGGTAAAGTATTGAGCGCGCTCATAAAAGATTGGCGCGCGGGCAAATATCGTCAGGCGCTGTATGGAACGATTGCTGCAGCAGCATTTGCTTTGCTCTACGTTCTCAATCCATTCGATATCGTTCCAGACGTGCTGCCGTTTATTGGCGCTGTGGACGATGCAGCTGTCCTGGGGGCCTGCCTGATGCTGGTCGAACGGGATCTCCGTCAATATAGGGGCTGGAAGGAAAATCAGTTAATGCTTAATGAACCCAAACGTTGAGTTCTCATTTCATTAGAAAAGGCAGGAAGAATGGGCACAAAAGATAAAGGCAAGCGCCTCTCCTGGTTTACGCGTGCCGCCAAATGGGCCTCGCGGACTGCAGGCCGACCCATCACCTTTACAATTGCTGTAGCCATCATCCTCATCTGGGCCATCACAGGGCCAATCTTCAAGTTCAGTGATACCTGGCAACTTGTTATCAACACCGGCACAACCATTATCACGTTTCTCATGGTGTTTCTCATTCAGAACACACAAAATCGGGATACCGAGGCTTTGCAGATCAAACTGGATGAACTGATACGCGCCGTCAAAAGTGCCCATAATGCCTTGCTCGATCTGGAAGAGCTGGACAATGATGAGCTGGATGTCATTCGAAAAGATTATCTCGATCTGGCAAAGACGGCCCGCGCTGAATTGAAATCTCGCAGATCGGATAGGTCCAGCCAATAAACCGTGGATTTACAAAGCGCTTAGGAGACTCTATTAAAATAAAAGAGTGAGCGTGTAAAGGAGATTTGCATATGAGAATGGGAGTTTTAGGTTCAGGCATGGTAGCGCAAGCGATCAGTGCGCGGCTGGCAGAGTTGGGTTACGAAGTCATGATTGGTACGCGCGATGCAGAGAAGTTAAAAGGATGGCAATCCTCAAACCAGAGAGTAATGATTGGTTCCTTCGCCGAGACCGCCGCGCACGGCGAAATGGTTTTCAATGCCACGGATGGTGCTGCCTCACTTCAGGCATTGACCATGGCGGGCACCGAAAACCTCTCGGGCAAAATCCTGGTGGATGTTTCCAACCCGCTTGATTTCACGGATGGCTTTCCACCTTCTCTAACGGTCTTCGGTACCGATTCGCTGGCCGAGCAAATCCAGCGCGCGTTCCCGCTCACGAAGGTCGTGAAGACGCTCAACACGGTCACTGCGCGAGTCATGGTCTATCCGCTCGAAGTGGCGAATGGCGATCATCATGTCTTCATCAGTGCAAACGATGTGGAGGCAAAATCACAGGTGATGGAACTGCTCAGAAGTTTTGGCTGGGTGAACATCTTTGACCTGGGCGATCTCTCCACGGCGCGCGGCACAGAAGCCTATTTATTATTGTGGGTACGGTTGTACGGAGCCATGAATACGGGGATGATCAATGTGAAGATTATGAAATAAAAATTCAGCCCACAGAATTCTGTGGGCTGAATTTTTATTGTGCTTTTGTCAGCGCAAACTTTTCTTTTCCAATGCGATAATTCCCATTTTGTTTGAGCACCTGATCCACCACATCTTCAGGTATATCTACAAAAGTAAATTTATCCTCAATACGGATTTTCCCGATCACGTACCCTGGAATATTTGCGTGAAATGCAATGGTGCCAACAACGTCATTCGGGCGGATTCCCTGCACTTTGCCTTTATTCAACTTCAAGCGCACCATGCCCTCTTCATGGGACCCATCCCCGCGACGAGGCGAGCTGCCTCCCTTCCCTGTCGCAGAGCGTTCGCGTCGCCCAAAAGGTTCTCGCTTACTACCGCGCACAGAATCTGTGTCCGGCCGTTTGCGCTCATCTTTTACTTCACCCACCTCAGCGATGGGACGCTGCTTTTCATCCGCGCGTGCAATCTTGATCGCCGCGGCTGCAATATTCAACGGGTCGTGTCCGGCTTCGATCAGTTCCTGTACCATTTCAAGTTCGCGTTTGTAGCGGCCGCGACCCAGCCAGATCTTCAAGTTTTCAACCACCTGTGACTCGCGGTGTTTAACAATGTCGCCTGCAGTTGGAAGTTCCATTTTTTTGATGGGCTGCTTGGTGAGTGCTTCCACTTCGCGCAAACGACGTTTCTCACGCGGCGAGACCAATGTGATGGCGATGCCGGTCTTGCCTGCCCGACCGGTGCGGCCGATGCGATGGACGTACACTTCCGCATCATCCGGCAAATGATAGTTGAAGACATGCGAAATGTCTTCAATGTCCAGTCCGCGCGCCGCAACATCCGTTGCGACCAGCACCTTCAACTGATTCGCGCGGAAACGTCCCAGCACACGCTCGCGCGCGTTCTGGTCCAGGTCGCCATGGATGGCTTCGGCGGGAATTCCTCGCACGACCAGTTCATTGGCAAGGGTAGCTGTTTCTGCACGGGTACGAGCAAAGATCAACGCGCTCTTGATCGGTTCGATCTCGAAGAGACGCGTCAACGCATTGGTCTTGTCAGATTCATGCACAAGGTAATAGCGCTGTTCCGTAGAGGCAAGGGTAAGAGTCTCTCGTTTAATGGTGACAGGCTGAGGGTCTTGCATGAAACGATTTGCGAGGGAACGAATACGTGGAGGCAGGGTCGCAGAAAATAAAGCGGTCTGCCTTTCCGTTGGAGTCTCCGCAAGAATCTTTTCCACATCTTCCATGAAACCCATGTTGAGCATTTCATCGGCTTCATCGAGCACCAGAGTGCGGATATGCTTGATATTGAGCGCGTTGCGTTCGATGAGGTCCAGCAGACGACCGGGCGTGCCAACCACCACATCCACACCGCGGTTGAGGCGGGAGATCTGCGGTCCATAGGGCTGACCGCCATAGACCGCGAGCACGCGCACATCGAGGTGCTTTCCGTATTCGGTCATCGAATCGGCGACTTGCAAGGCAAGTTCACGCGTAGGCGCGAGAATCAATGCTTGCACATAACGTTGCTGTGTAAAGTTGTGCAGGATGGGGAGTGCAAAGGCAGCGGTCTTGCCGGTGCCGGTTTGGGCCTGACCAATCACATCTGCTCCCTTGAGCATGATGGGAATGATCGCGGCTTGAATGGGCGTTGGCTCGGCATAGCCAAGATCAATGATGGCCTGCACGAGTTCCTCGCGCAGGTTAAGAGAAGTAAAATCGGTTGTCATCTTAATCCTTATAACGTCATTGTGAGGAGATGTTCTTCTCGAAGATTCACAATGAATATGATGCGGGATGTTTTGATGACTCCGTATAACTTCTTCTTGCCAATCAAGACTTGTCTTTGCAGACAAATCCGCCCAACAAAAAAGCCCGACTAAATTTCATCGGGCATTCATTCAGAGTTACCAAAACAATTCCCAAATATTTGCTCCTCCTTCGTCTTTGCTCAGGATGGAGCGACAGGATAATAATAACACAGAATTGACGGTTTCCTTTGCTTTCGTAGCCGAAGCAAGTCCAGAATGATCAACTGGTTTCAAACCAAGATCTCCTCGTTTTGTCCGGATAATGTAATTTGAATTTCAAGCCAATCAGTCGTAGAATCGGGTCATCAAATCGGTCTCGCCAAACGATCTGGAGCAGCAATGGATAATCTTCAATCCGGGCAAATGCTCGGTCCGTATCGAATCATCACTCAAATCGGCAAGGGAGGCATGGCAAATGTTTATAAAGCCTACCAGCCCTCTGTGGATCGTTATGTTGCGATCAAAGTGCTGCCCAGTCAGCTGGCAGAAAGTCAGGAATTCGCGACACGCTTTCATCAGGAAGCGCGCATTATTGCCAAGCTGGAACATCCACATATTCTGCCGGTCTTCGATTACGGGGAAAGTGATGGCGTGGCTTATTTCGTGATGCGTTATCTTGAGGCAGGGACGCTCAGAGACAAGATGGAGGCCGGCCGGCCACTCCCATTAAATGATATTGACAGAATATTTACGCAACTGGCTGAGGCGTTGAGCTATGCACACAGCTTTGGCATTATCCACCGTGACTTGAAGCCTGCCAACGCCTTAATTGACTCGCACGGAAATATTTTCCTCACCGATTTCGGCATTGCCAAGTTAATGGAAAGCGCGTCGCCTCGCCTGACGCAGACCGATGCGATCATGGGGACACCTGCTTATATCAGCCCTGAGCAGGCGCAATCACAACCTGTTGACCAGCGCTCGGATATTTATTCCCTCGGCATTATCCTTTATGAAATGGTAACAGGTCGCGTGCCCTTCCTTGCCGATACGCCGCTCGCCGTCCTCTTCAAACATATCAGCGATCCATTACCGTTGCCATCCTTAGTGAAACCAGATATTCCCTCATCCATTGAGAAGGTGATCCTCAAGGCACTTGCCAAAGATCCCAAAGACCGCTTCTCGACCGCGGATGAATTTGTCGCGGCATGGAAACGCGCTTTGGAGGAGAAGGAAACTGTACAGCGTGTACCAGAGGCGACTTCTACACCCACGAAATATACCGTTCCGTCCCATCAGACCCAGCGTAAGCCTGCTCCCGCTAAACAAGCTGCATCCAAGTCTGGAATGCCTACAGGCTGGATCGTGGGCTGTCTGGCAGGTGCCTGTCTCCTCTTTTCCATCGCGGGAGTTGCTGTTCTTGGAGCGAATTGGCGAAACATGCCCTTCCTCAACCCGGCGGCGACGGATACTCCTCTTCCCTTGCCTACGGAAACCGCAAGCCCACTCCCAGCCACAGATGTTCCTCTGCCGACAGCGACCACAGTCGTTGACATCAATACGGGAAGCGTTCTCTTGCAAGATGATTTTTCCGTTAGCCGGGATGGCTGGGGTACGCTGACCGATTCTGATAGCTCCATTGAATACGACGGTGATGCTCTACACATGCTTATATTCAAGGAAAACTATGTTGCCTGGAGCACACCCAATGATCAGGATTATGATCATACTCATATGGAAGTGACTGCGTTTAATAATGACACTGATCCTTCCACAGCTTTTGGATTCATCTGCGCCCAGCAATCAAAAGATTGGTCCTTTTATTATCTTGCGATCACACCCTCCGGGGAATATGCAATTATCAAAGCGACAGACGGCGAAGACGATCTGTTACTCACAAATAATAGTAAATGGGGATCTTCCAATTTGATCCCGGAGAAAGCTTCTTCCTATCGGGTTGGCGCGGATTGTGGAAATGGCAAACTGACATTGTATGTGAATGGCAAGCAGATCGCTTCCGTTTCTGATAATACCTACGGCAGTGGACGCGTAGGTTTGTTCATCTGGAGCGGAGAGAAGGCTGCCTCCGCAGATGTTACCTTCGATGATTTCCTCATCACATCGCTCGAATAAAATATTCAATCATCCAAAATGAAAACGGCGGACCATGGTCCGCCGTTTTCATTAATCTTCTTTTTTCTAACGAGTCGTAATGACCAATTGCGGCACAAAGGTTCCACTTTCACGGCTGGCTAAACTGACGGCTGTGCCATTGATTCCTGTCAGCGCCAGGCTGAACGTTCCGTTGCCGGTAATCAGCGGAGTAATATCGATCGTGACCCATGTAGCACCCGGAAACGCTCCAGACGAGCCGATCTGGTTGCCGAGGGCAGGAGCATTATTGAATGTAATGCTCCTCTCAACCCAACTGACATCGGGAACGCTGTAGACCTTGCATCCAACGCTGGAACTGCTCTTGGCATAGATCCTTAGTTTTGCACTGGCAACCGATCCACCTAACCCCTGAACATTGAAGGTGAGATAACCATTGACGACGGGACTTGCGTCGAAGCGAATCTGCTTTGAAACACCGTAATTCGTATTGGGGATTGCCGAGGTCACATAGGCATCCGCTACAGGATTCAGAGTCACGGTTCCAGTTGTTGATGGTGCTGGCTGCGTTAGTGTGGGTGCAGGAATGCTGGTCCCAACGCTTGTCGGAGTCGGGGCCACGTTTGTTGGATTGGATACCGGCGTATTCGTGGGAGCTGAGACTATCGTTGCGGTCGCAGCAAGGGTCGGCTGAGTTGAGGAAGTCCCAACACAATTCCTGGTGCCCGAGTCGGTGAACGTTTTCCCTGCCTCGGGAACAAATTGCCAGTCATAGCTTGCTACATGCAATGTCAGCTTGAGAATGCCATACGTATCCGAGTTGCGCACCAGACTATTCGGCAGTGTCGTGGTAAATGTATAGTGATTCTTTCCACCGGTCCCAACCACGAACTGCTGGATGCCGTTTGGATCCGCTACGCCACTTGGGTTCTGCGGCGCAAAACGCTCATAATCATGATCGTGACCGCTCAACACGATGTCAGCGCCTGCCGCATACAAGGCTCTCCAGAACGCGTCATAACTCGTGCTGCTGCCATGTTCTCCTCCGGAGAATCTTGGGTGATGCCAATAGGCCAGTGTACACATAGTGGGATGGGCAGCCAAATCGGATTTCAGCCATTGCTCCTGAGGAGAACCGGCCCCACAGCCACCCACCTGACTACAATTCGAATTGAGGGCAATGAGGTGCCAGGCGCCAATATCATAACTGTAATAACCTTTTGTCCTGTCACCAGCCGCGGCACCAAAGTAATTGTAGTAACCACTCGCACCGGCCGTCAAATATTCATGGTTGCCAACGGCCGGACGAATAATACTTTTGGCACGACCCCAACTTGGATCAAAGGATTGTTGATATTTTGTCAGTGAGCCATCCTCATATTGCGTATCCCCCAGCGTCAGGACAGCACTGAAATTCCTGTTGACAAATAGATCCGAAACAGCTTTCTGACGACAACTTCCTGAGGTGCCATTGCCACCGTTAAAGTTACCATCGGATGGATCGCAGGCAATATCACCAGCCGCCGCGATGACCGGATCCCCTGTTGTGACCGGTGTGGCGGTCCTGGTCGGGCTTGGGATCGGGCTGGCAGTAAAAGTGGGCACGGAAGTTAGAGTTGGGCTAACGACGGGATTGGCTGTGGCACTGGCTGTCGGAAGGGCAGGCGAAGTCGGTGAGGCAACCTGGCTTGCAGCGAGGGTTGGACTAACGGCTACATTTGTCAGGGTTGGTTGTGCCGTTTGAGTAGGCAAAACAGTGGTAGCTGTAGACTGACTCGTCTGAGTAGATGGAACGGTGGTTGCAGTAGGTTGTGTCGTTGGAGTTAACGGCGCAGTTGTCGGCTGCGCCTG